>Ga0213876_10000364_pt1 | contig 38643 bp, 40 predicted proteins | sample BarmaccomBMRX_R9_FD_160113 | JGI IMG/M metagenome (GOLD analysis project Ga0213876, IMG submission 160113) | Root-associated microbial communities from Barbacenia macrantha in rupestrian grasslands, the National Park of Serra do Cipo, Brazil - RX_R9 | ecosystem: Host-associated > Plants > Roots... | reverse complement strand
CCGGGCCAAGCCTGGGGGGGGGAATGAAACTTGCCGATCGCGTATTGGCCGTGCTGCTGATCGTGGGTGCCGCGGTGACGGCGCTCTACTGGTGGAGCTATTTCACCGGCGGCGACGTCATGGTGCTGCACGAGCGCTGGTACACCGCATTCGAGTCGAGCTTTCCGGTCGCCGACGGCTGGATGGCGCTGTGCATGCTGACGGCCGGCATCGGATTGTGGAGCGGCCGCGCCTGGGGCGCGCGCGTCGGGCTCCTCGCCGGCTCGGCGCTGATCTATCTCGCCGCGATGGACATCGCCTTCGACGTCGAGAACGGGATGTATGCTCTTGTCCCCGCCAACGACGCGATGAAGTTCGAGGTCTTCATCAACGCCACGACGGTGCTGCTCGGCATCTGGACGATTCTCGCGTCCTGGAGGCCGGCCGCGTCTATCGGTTGAGCGTCTCCATGCCCTCGCGCGCGTCGGGCAGCGACTCTATCAATTGTTGCACGCTCTCGCCGCCGACGGGATGGCGCCACGCCGGCGCGATGTCGGAAAGCGGCACCAGCACGAAGCCGCGTTCCCGCATGCGCGGATGCGGCAGGATGGGCGGGCCCTGCTCCACGCGGCCGTCGTAATCGATCAGATCGAGGTCGAGCGTGCGCGGCGCGTTCCTTTCGGAACGTTTCCGCCCGAAAAGCGTTTCCGTTTGCTCGAGCAGTTCCATCAGCTCGCGCGGCCCGCGTTCGGTCGCGACGGAAGCGACCGCGTTGACGTAGTCCGGGTCGCTGGGATCGGGCCAGGCACGCGTCCGATAGAAGGGCGACAACGCCAGTATCCGCACGCTTTTCCGCTTCAGCGCTTCGAGCGCGGCCAGCAGCGTTTCGCGCGGACGTCCCGCTTGCGAGTCGAGGTTGGCGCCGAGGGCAACAACGATCATGCTGTGCGTTATCCTTTGCAGCGAAATTCAAGCGAATCCGGCTTGCGCGATACGCCCGAATGACTAGAAAGGCGAGTGGGCGTCTGGGGGGATTTGCCCGGTCGGCCATGGTGTTTGTTGGAGGTCATTATGCTTTTCTATCCGCAGGAAAAACTCGCCATTTTCATCGATGGTGCCAACCTCTATGGCGCGGCGAAAGGGCTCCAGTTCGACATCGACTACAAAAGGCTTCTCGAGCTGTTCGCGCGCAAGGGCATATTGGTGCGCGCCTTCTACTATACCGCGGTCGCCGAGGATCAGGAGTTCTCGCCGCTTCGCCCGCTGGTCGACTGGCTCGACTATAACGGCTTCGCGGTGGTGACCAAGCCGCTCAAGGAATTCACCGACGCGCAGGGCCGCAGACGCGTGAAGGGCAACATGGACATCGAGCTCGCCATCGACGTGATGGAGATGGCCGACCAGGTCGACCACATCGTCATCTTCTCCGGCGACGGAGATTTCCGCAGGCTCGTCGAAGCGGCGCAGAGGAAAGGCCGCCGCGTCAGCGTCGTCTCCACCATCCGCACCCAGCCGCCGATGGTCTCCGACGACCTTCGCCGCCAGGCCGACAACTTCATCGAGCTCGACGAGCTCAAGCCGATGATCATGCGCGAAGGCGGACCGCGCAACGCGGCGCATCAGGCGCCGCAGGCGGCTTACGCGCAAAGTGCGTGACGCAGAAGCGCTTGCCGCCGTTCTGCGCGACGTAAGCGCGTGAGTGCGGCGCCGCCGCGCGACTGCCCGCTGTGCCCGCGGCTGGCCGAGTTCCGCGCGCAGAACCGCGCGCGCCATCCCGGCTATTTCAACGATCCGGTGCCGAGCTTCCTGGGGCACAACGTCCGCCTCTTGATCGTCGGCCTCGCGCCCGGCCTGCACGGCGCCAACCGTACCGGCCGTCCGTTCACCGGCGACTGGGCGGGCGACCTGCTCTATGCGACCTTGCTCAAGCACGGGCTGGCGCGCGGCAGCTATCTCGAGACCGCGGACGACGGGCTCGAGCTCGTCGATTGCGCGATCACCAATGCGGTGCGCTGCGTGCCGCCCGAGAACAAGCCCCTGCCCGTTGAGATCAAGACCTGCCGCCAGTTCCTGGTGGCGCAGATCGCGGCGCTGCCGCATCTGCGCGCGATCCTGGCGCTCGGCAAGATCGCGCACGACAGCGTCTGCGATGCCTTGGCCGCGAAGAAATCGGCGCATCCCTTCAAGCACGGCGCGGCCTATGAGATGAAGCCGCTCACCCTGGTGTCGAGCTATCACTGCAGCCGCTACAATACCAACACCGGCGTGCTCACCGAAGCGATGTTCGACGCCGTGGTGAAACAGGCCAAGATCGCCGCGATGCCGGCGATCTGAGCGAAGGGCGTGCGCGCCTACCCCTTGTCGCGCATCAGCCGCGCCTTGTCGCGCGCCCAGTCGCGCTTCTTCTCGGTCTCGCGCTTGTCGTGGAGCTTCTTGCCCTTGGCGATGCCGAGCTCGATCTTGGCGATACCCTTGGGATTGAAATAGAGCCGCAAGGGGATCAGCGTCATGCCCTCGCGCTGCACCGCCTGGCTGAGCTTGGCGATCTCGCGCTTGTGCACCAGCAGCTTTCGCGGCCGGCGCGGCTCGTGGTTGAAGCGGCTGGCCTGGGTGTATTCCGGGATGTACGAATTGATCAGCGTAATCTCGCCGTCCTTTGCCTGCGCATAGGATTCGGCGATGGTCGAGCGGCCGCCGCGCAGCGATTTCACCTCGGAGCCGAACAGCATGATGCCGGCCTCCAGCGTGTCCTCGATCGCATAGGAGAAGCGCGCCTTGCGGTTGTCGGCGACAACCTTCTTTTCGGGATCGGATTTTTTGGCCATCAGTGCTCAACGCCCGAAGCCGCCATCGCGTGGCGGATCTTTTCCCGCGCCGCATCGGACGCCGGCACCAGCGGCAGGCGCACCTCGTCGCCGGCCATGCCGATGAGCGAGGCCGCGTATTTCACCGGCGCCGGGCTCGGCTCGATGAACATCGCGTCGTGCAGCGGCATCAGCTGCTCCTGCAGCGCCAGCGCGCGGTCATACGCGCCCTGCATGCAGGCGTTCTGGAAATCGGCACAGAGCTTCGGCGCGACGTTTGCCGTGACCGAGATGCAGCCATGCCCGCCCTGCACCATGTAGCCGAGCGTCGTCGCGTCCTCGCCCGAGATCATGCGCCAATCCTTGCCGCACACGCGCCGCTCCCGCAGCGGGCGCGCGAGGTTCGCGGTCGCGTCCTTCACGCCGATGACACGCTCGAGCTTGGCGAGGCGCGCCATGGTCTCCACCGTGATCTCGACGATGGCGCGGCCGGGGATGTTGTAGACCAGAAGCGGGATGTCGACCGCGTCGGCGATGGCCGCGTAGTGGCGGTAGAGCCCCTCCTGCGACGGCTTGTTGTAGTAGCCCGTGACCGACAGCGCCGCGTCGGCGCCGGCTTCCTTCACGATCCGGGTCAGCTCGATGGTATGCGCGGTCGAGTTCGAGCCCGCGCCGGCGATCACCGGCACGCGGCCCCGGGCCTCTTCGACCACGATCTCGACCACGCGGCGAATCTCGTCGTTGGAGAGCGTCGGCGCCTCACCCGTCGTGCCGCAGGGAACCAGCCCATGGCTGCCCTGCTCGATCTGCCAGCCGACCAGCTTGCGCAAGGCGGCCTCATCCACCCGTCCCGCCTTCATCGGCGTGATCAGCGCGGGCATAGAACCCCTTATGCGTTCGCGGACGGCGGACATGCTCGACGTTTCCATTGAATATGACGGAACCGTACAGGTCCGCCCACGCAAGGGGCAAGCATGATGGAACTTTTGCCACGCCCGCGACGAAAAGCCCTCGCCCCCGAAGCCGTCGCGGTGGCGTGGCCCAAGCGCCATGATTAAGCTCGAATGCCTGGTTCTTCTGAAGGCGCCATGAACAAGACCCGAGTCCTTGCCGTCACCGCCCTGCTGCTCGCCGGAGCCGCGGTCGCCGCCGCCCAGACCTCGAACCTGCCGGCCGGGCTGACCCAGAACGGCTCCGTCATCATGATGCAGCCGATCCAGGACTATGAGGGCGCCGACAACGGCCTTCAGGTCAGCGCGGAGCGCCATGCCGGCCGCATCCACTACTTCACCGGTGCCGACCACGACCTTTATGCCCGCGCCTTCGAGGCCGCCGACCATGGCGACTGGCTGGGCGCGCGGGCGCTGGCCGCCCAGGGTCACGACAGCGCCGCCAAGCGGCTGATCGACTGGCGTTACCTGCTGGACAAGAACAGCGGCGCGAGCTTCGACGAGATCAACGCCTTCGCGAAGGCCAATCCCGATTGGCCGATGCGCGACACGCTGTATGCGCGCGCCGAGGCCGTGATCGACCTCAACATGACGCCGGCGCAGGTCGTGGCCTGGTTCGGCAGCCGCGCGCCGGTGAGCGGGCTGGGCAAGGTCCGGCTCGGCGAAGCGCTGATCGCCACGGGCAAGACCGCTCAGGGCCGCGAGATGATCCGCGACGCCTGGATCAAGAACAGCTTCGAGCCCGATCAAGAGCTCGCCATCGTCCAGAAGGACGGTTCGCTGCTCTCGCCCGACATCGACCGCCAGCGGCTGAACAACCTGCTCTGGCGCGACGACGCCGGCGGCGCCAGGCGCGAGCTCGCGCGCGTCACCAGCGAGGCGCAGCAGGTCGCATCCGCGCGGCTGATGCTGCGCTCCAGCCCGGCCGCGGGCGAGAACATGGCGCAGAGCCTTTCCGCCGGCGATCCCGACCTGCTGTTCGACCGCGCCCGCGCCGCGCGCAAGGCACAGAACTACACGGTCGGCCAGTCGCTGCTGCTGCGCTATCTGAACGCCACCTCCGACCGCAGCCATTCGGCGAAGATCTGGCTCGAGGCCAACATCCTGGCGCGCGAGGCCCTCAAGTCCCAGGACTACCGCACCGCCTACCGCCTGCTCGACGCGACGAACTTCCAGCCCGGCGGCGACGAGTTCTCGGAATCCGAGTTCATGGCGGGCTGGGTGGCGCTGCGTTTCCTGAAGGACGCCAAGGCCGCGCAGCCGCATTTCCGCAAGCTGGAGGCCGGCGTGTCGCGGCCGATCAGCCTGGCACGCGCGCATTACTGGCAGGGCCGCGCCTACGAGGCGCTGGGCGACACCGCGAACGCCTGGGAGCAATACAACCTCGCCGCCAAGCAATCGACGACGTTCTACGGCCAGGTGGCGCTGGCCAAGATTGAGGCGGTGCCGGTGCTGCACGTCCCCGATCAGGCACTCGACCTGAGCGGCCGCGCCGAGTTCGAGCAGGAGGACCTGATCCATGCGATGAAGGTCTTGGCCGATCTCGGCCAGGTGAGCCTGTTGCGCACCTTCGCGCTGCGCTATGCCGACCTGCATCCGGACGCGCGGCACACCGCGCTGCTGTGCCAAGTGCTGACCGACATGGGCTTCCGCGAGGTGTCGGTGCGCGTCGCCAAGCAGGCGAGCTATGCCGGCATCCTCTATCTGCCCTTCACGCATCCGGTCATTCCGGTGCCGCCCTATCCGGGCTCGGGCACGGGGCCCGAGAACGCGGTGGTGCTCGGCCTGATCCGCCAGGAGACCGAGTTCGATCCGGCCGCGGTCTCGGCGCCCGGCGCGCGCGGCATCATGCAGATCATGCCGGCGACGGCGAAGCACACCGCCGCTGTCGCGGGCATCCCCTATCGCCCCAACGACCTGATCAGCGATCCGGCCTACAACATGCAGCTCGGCATGACCGAGTTCGGCGGCAACCTCAACGACTGGAGCGGCTCGCTGGTGATCGCCGCGGCCGCCTATAACGCCGGGCCCAGCAACGCCAGGAAGTGGCTGAACAACAACGGCGACCCGCGCAGCCCGGCCTCCGACCCGATCGACTGGATCGAGCTGATCCCCTTCAACGAGACGCGCAACTACGTGATGCGGGTGCTGGAGAACACGCAGATCTACCGTAACCGGATCGCGGGCCGCGACCAGCCGCTGCGGATCATGGCCGATCTCTACATGCCCAATCCGCCGCCGGTGAAGGTGATCAACTACACGCCGCCGCCCGCAGCGCAGGTGCCGGTGCCGACGCCCAAGCCCAAGACGTCGGGCTGACGCGATGCGCGCCGCCGTGATCTCGGCTTTGGTCGCACCGCTGATGGCCGCATGCTCCGCTGCGGCGTCGGCGAGCTGCGCGCCATCGGCGCCGGACGATCTCAAAGCGGCCTATGCGACCTGGCAGGCGGCGTACCGCGCCCACGACCTCGACGGCACCATGGCGATCTTCTCGCGCGACGTCGTGTTCCAGTTCCAGGGCGCGCCGGACATGGACTGGCAGGCTTTGCGCAGAAGCTATGAGAGCGAGTTCGCGGCCGCGTCGGGCGAGGAATGGGTGGCCGAGCCGGGCTCGATCGAGGTCTCGGGCGATCTTGGCGTCGTGTTCTCGCAGTGGCGGCTCGTTCCGCACGCGGCCGGCGCGGCCAAGGCGCACAACAACAGCGTCGATACGTTCAAGCGCGACGGCACGTGCCGCTGGCGGATCGTCCGCTCGCTCAACTATCCGCTGAAATAGCAGATTGACGCCGTTATCAGCCCAATCCGTCCATCAGCTTGAACCAGAACAAGGCGGCCGCCACAGCGGCTTGCGGTCAGTTCCGGAAAATCGAGAGCCACTCGCGCGCCATGCGCTGGGCTTCGGCGATCTGCGAGTTGTTCATCTCGCCCGAGATCTGCGCCCGCCAGCGCTTGGCTTCCTCGACGCCGCGCAGGGCCGCGAGATTGAACCATTTGTGCGCCGCCACGAAGTCGACGCCCACGCCCTGACCGGTCGAATAGGCAAGCCCCAGATTGTAAAGCGCGTCCGCCCGTCCCTGCTTCGCATCGCTTTCGTATTGCGTCAGCGAATCGATGTCTATGCACGCCATCGCTACCCCACTCTCAATACATGCGCGTTCTTGCGCGTGATGGATCGTGAGACTTGAGAAGCTAAGGCGCGGTTAACGCCTCTAAACGTTGTCGAGCTTTAAGGGTTAATGCGCGTTTACCGTCAGGGCCGCGCGCGTTGTCCGAAAAGGACGCGCCGCGCCTCCTCCTGCGCCTTGGGATCGTTGTTCTGCTGCTCGCGCAATTCGCGCCCCAGCCTGAAGCCGCGATCGACCGCGGGCCGCGCGCCGATGCGCTCGCGCCAAGCCTTGACGTTCGGAAACTCGAGGCCGAGCTCGACCATGCGCGAGGCGCCGATGATCCAGCCCCAGCACGCCATGTCGGCGATGGAATATTCGCCGGCGAGATACTCGTGCTCGCCCAGCCGTTTGTTCATCACGCCGACCAGGCGGTGCACCTCGTCGGTGTAGCGCTTGCGGGCATAGTCGTTGCCCTCTTTCGCATAGTTGAGGAAGTGGTTGGCCTGGCCGGTCATGGGGCCGAGCCCGGCCATCTGCCAGAACAGCCATTCGTCGACCGCGACGCGCTTGCGCTCGTCGGCGGGATAGAACTTGCCGGTCTTGCGTCCCAGGTACTGCAGGATCGCACCGGACTCGAAGACCGAGATCGGCTTGTTCCCCGGGCCCTGGTGGTCGACGATCGCGGGCATGCGGTTGTTGGGCGAGATGCGCAGGAACTCGGGCTCGAACTGCTCGCCCCTGCCGATATTGACCGGCACCATGGTGTAGGGAAGCGCGCACTCCTCGAGCATGATCGAGACCTTCCAGCCGTTCGGCGTCGGCCAATAGAAGAGCTCGATGGGACGCTCCGCGGGGGTGGCGGCCTTCGGCGCGGCTGCGACGGCTTTCCCCGTAGTGGCCGCGGCGGCTTTCTCTGGGGAAGCCTTCTTCGCCGGGGCGGATTTCTTCGCGGGAGCTGCCTTCTCGGGTGCAGCAACCTTCTTCGCGGAAGGCGCCTTCTTGGCGACGGGCTTCTTCACGGGGAAGGGCTTCGCGGCCTTGGATTTGGTTTTGCTTTTGTTGGTCTTCGCCACGGCCGGCCTCCTCGTCGTTTCTGTCCGAGCTATAACCCAGAAACGGCTTGGCCGCGACACCCGGAAGATGCTCTCGCATCACGGGGCCGCGGCCATCGCCTTGATCACTGGTTGCTCCTGACGTTTTGAACGGGGAGAACCGTGACGTCGTCGACCTAGGTCGACGGCGGAACTACTTCCGCTTCTTCTTCGCCTTCTTGGCCTTCTTGGCCTTCTTCGCGGCGGGCTTTCTCTTCGCTTTCTTCGCAGTCATTGGCATGAGAGTACGACTCCTTTTTTCGCTCGTCCGGGAATCCGCGAATCGCGTCCCCCCAAAACGTGAACAATATGAGTGGGTTGCGCGCAATTTTGCAATAGTTGCACGCACCCCGCCACCACCGCGATTGCGGGCAGCGTCATAAAACCCTTATGAAATCGATATTATACGCATTCGTCAGTGTACTGACGGAAATCGGCCGATTTAACTTGCGCCGACCGAAAATTCCTGCGAATGCGCGAATCACCCCTCGTCGGGCAAACCGAGTCGCTCTTTGAGGATGGCGTTGACGGCGACCGGATTGGCTTTTCCGCCGGTCTGTTTCATCACCTGACCGACGAACCACGCGGCGAGCTTCGGCTTCGCCTTCACCTCTTCGACCTTGTCGGGGTTCGCCGCGATAACCGCATCGACCGCCGTCTCGATCGCGCCGGTGTCCGTCACCTGTCTCAGCCCGCGCCTCTCGACGATCTCGCGCGGATCGCCGCCTTCCTTCCAGACGATGTCGCAGAGATCCTTGGCGATCTTTCCGCTGATCACATGGGAGGCGACCATCTGCACGATGGCGCTGTTGGCCGCCGCGGAGATCGGCCCCGTCGCGAGCGACAGCCCCGCCTTGTTCAGCCGGCCGAAATATTCGTTGTTCAGCCAGTTCGCCGCCGCCTTGGCCTCGGCGCCCGCGGCCAGCATCTCCTCGAAATAATCCGCGGTCTCGCGCTCGGCGACCAGCACCGAGGCGTCATAGGCCGAAAGGCCGAGCGCCACGAACCGCGCCTTCTTCCCGTCGGGCAATTCGGGCAGCGAGGCCGCGATCTCCTTGACCCAGGAGTCTTCGAGCACCAGCGGCAGCAGGTCCGGATCGGGGAAATAGCGATAGTCGTGCGCCTCTTCCTTGGAGCGCATCGAGCGGGTCTCGCCGGCCTTGGAGTCGAACAGCCGGGTCTCCTGGCGGATCGTGCCGCCGCCTTCGATCACCTCGACCTGGCGCCGCGCCTCGTATTCCACGGCCTGGGCGATGAAGCGCACCGAGTTGACGTTCTTGATCTCGCAGCGCGTGCCCAAGTGCTTGAAGTCGCCGCTCTCCCGGAACTTCTCATAGCCGCCGGTCTTGCACACCGAGACGTTGACGTCGGCGCGCATCGAGCCCTCGTCCATGTTGCCGTCGCAGGTGCCCAGATAGCGCACGATGGCGCGCAGTTTTTTGAGGAACGCCGCCGCCTGCTCGCTGGAGCGCATATGCGGCTTGGTCACGATCTCCATCAGCGCCACGCCGGCGCGGTTGAGATCGACATAGGACTGGTCGGGATGCTGGTCGTGCAGCATCTTGCCCGCGTCCTGCTCCAGGTGCAGCCGCTCGATGCCGACGCGAACGCTCTCGCCGCCCAGAAGGTCGACGGTCACCTCGCCCTCGCCCACGATCGGGCTCTTGTACTGCGAGATCTGATAGCCGGTCGGCAGGTCGGGATAGAAATAATTCTTGCGGTCGAACACCGAGGTCAGGTTGATCTGGGCCTTGAGACCCAACCCGGTGCGCACCGCCCGCTCGACGCATTTGCGGTTGATGACGGGCAGCATGCCCGGCATCCCGGCATCGACGAAGCTCACCTGGCTGTTGGGCTCGGCGCCGAACTCGGTCGAGGCGCCGGAGAACAGCTTGGAGTGCGACAGGACCTGGGCATGGACCTCCATGCCGATGACGATCTCCCAGTCGCCGGTCTGTCCCTTGATGGTCTGTCCCTTGACGGTCTGGCCCTTGACGGTCTGGCCCTTCGCCGGCGTGCTCATGCCGCCCTCCACCACTGCTGCGGCTTGGCGTCGAAGCCGGCCGCGACCTCGATGGCGCGACCGGCGCGCAGCACCGTCGCCTCGTCGAAGGCCTTGCCGATGATCTGCAGGCCGAGCGGCAATCCGTCCGCGGTCAGCCCCGCCGGCACCGCGAGCGCCGGAAGGCCGGCCAAGTTCACCGTCACGGTGAAGACGTCGTTCAGGTACATCGCGACCGGATCGGCCGACTTCTCGCCGACCGCGAAGGCAGGGCCCGGCGTCGCCGGGGTCAGCAGCACGTCGCATTTCTCATAAGCCCGCGTGAAATCCTGCGCGATCAGGCTGCGCAGCTTCTGGGCGCGGATGTAGTAGGCGTCGTAATAGCCAGAGGACAGCACATAGGTGCCGATCAGGATGCGCCGCTGGACCTCCTTGCCGAAGCCCTCGGCGCGGCTTTTCTCGTAGAGCTCGGTGATGTCGTGCGCACCCTGGGCGCGGTGGCCGAAGCGCACGCCGTCATAGCGCGCCAGGTTCGACGAGGCCTCCGCCGGCGCCACTATATAATAAGTGGGCAGCGCGTATCTGGTATGCGGCAGCGAGACGTCGACGATCTCGGCACCCTGCTTCTTCAGCCACTCCACGCCGTCGGCCCAGAGCGCATCGATCTCCGGCGACGCGCCTTCGATGCGGTATTCCTTCGGGATGCCGACGCGCAGCCCCTTCACGCCGTCGTCGAGCACCGCTTCGTAGTCGGGCACCGGCACGTCGACGCTGGTGGAGTCGCGCGGGTCCACGCTCGCCGCAGAGCGCAGCAGGATCGCGGCATCGCGCACCGTCCTGGTCATCGGGCCGGCCTGGTCGAGCGACGAGGCGAAAGCCACGATGCCGTAGCGCGAGCAGCGGCCATAGGTCGGCTTCAGGCCCACGGTGCCGGTGACCGCGGCCGGCTGGCGGATCGAGCCGCCGGTATCGGTGCCCATCGCGGCCAGGCACAGGCTGCCCGACACCGCCGCGGCCGAGCCGCCCGACGATCCGCCGGGCACCAGGTTCGCGTTCGAGCCGCGCGAGCGCCACGGGTTGAACACCGGCCCATAAAAGCTGGTCTCGTTCGACGAGCCCATCGCGAACTCGTCCATGTTGGTCTTGCCCAGCATCACCGCGCCCGCGTCCCACAGGTTCTGCGAGACGGTGGACTCATAAGGCGGCACGAAGTTCGACAGGATGTTGCTGCCCGCCGTGGTGCGCACGCCCTTGGTGCAGAACAGGTCCTTCACCGCGATCGGCAGGCCTTCGAGCAACCCGCCCTCGCCCTTGGCGATGCGCGCGTCGGAAGCTGCCGCCATCTCGAGCGCGCGCTCCGGCGTCTCGGTGATGAAGGCGTTGAGCGGGCGCGCGGCTTCGACCGCGCCCAGGAAGGCCTTGGTCAGATCGACAGAGGACACTTTCTTGGCGCGGACCGCGTCGCGGGCCTCGGCCAGGGTGAGGCTGGTGAGATCGCTCATTCGACCACCTTCGGCACCACGAAGAAATGGTCCTCGCCGCCCGGCGCATTGGCCATCAGCGCGTCCGCGGCGCCGCCCTGGGTCACCGCGTCCTCGCGCATGCGCAAGGCGTGATCGACCGCACTCGTCATCGGCGCCACGTCCTCGACGTCGACCTCGTTCAGTTGCGCGACCCAGTCCATGATGCCGTTCAGCTCTTGGGCCATGGGTTCCACGCGCCCCTCGTCGAGGGCGATCCTGGCCAGTTTCGCGATGCGTCGCACGGTGTCCTTGTCGACGGACATGGGGTCGCTCATTGTGTTAAGAATGGCTCACTTGCTAGCAACCGTGGGCCAAGCTGGCAAGCAAGAGGTATGCATGGCACTCGCTATTATCGGCATAGATCACGTGCAGATCGCGGTACCTGAGGCACAGGAAGCGCAGTGCCTGGATTTCTACCGCAAGGTCCTGGGCCTGGCCGAGGTCGAGAAGCCCGAACACCTCAAGTCCCGCGGCGGCGCCTGGTTCCAGATCGGCCCCACCCAGATGCATGTCGGCATCGACCCCGAGCCCAGCCCGAAGAGCAAGCGCCACATCTGCTTCCTGGTCGGCGACCTGGAAGCCGCCAAGGCCGAGGTCGTCGCGCGCGGCTGGCCGGTCGAGAACGAAGGCAAGGCGGAGGGCCTGATCCGCTTCTTCGTGCGCGACCCCGCCGGCAACCGGATCGAGATCGGGCAAAGAGCGTGAGCGCGCTTTTTTCACCTTCCCCTTGTGGGCAGGTAAGTAAGTGATCACCCCCCTTGCCGACATGCGCGTTGCCCCCGGCCTGCGCCTGCTGGGCCTGGATCTGGGCGAGAAGACCATCGGGCTGGCGCTGTCCGATACCTTGCGCATGGTCGCGACCCCGATGGAGACGCTGGCGCGCGGCAAGTTCACCGCCGACGCGCTGAAGCTCGAAGCCATCGTCGCGGCGCAGGGCGTCGGCGGCATCGTCATCGGCCTGCCGCTCAACATGGACGGCAGCGACGGGCCGGCGGCGCAATCGGCGCGTGCCTTCGGCCGCAATCTCAGCCAGCGCATCGCCATCCCGATCGCCTATTGGGACGAGCGGCTGTCGACCGTGGCCGTCACCCGCACCCTCATCGACGCCGACGCGTCGCGCAAGCGCCGCGCGCAGGTGGTGGACAAGATGGCGGCCGCGTACATTCTGCAAGGGGCGCTGGAACGGTTGCGGGCGATGGGGACGGCATGACGGCGAACGGCACGAACACTCCGACGGCAGCCGACACCGACAGCCAGCCGGCCCGCTTCTACTGGCTGCCGCCCGGGCTGCGCCCGGCCGCGCCCATGACGCGGCGCGAGGAACGCATCTTCCTGCTCGTCGGCATGGCGGCGCTGTTCGCGGGCTTCGACCAGAACGTCTACGGCTTCGCGCTGCCGCAGATCCAGGCGGCGCTGCATATCCCTGAGAACCAGATCGGCCCGACCGTCACCTATTTCCGGCTCGCGACCTTCGTCGCCATGCTGCTCGCGCTCACCGCCGACATCGTGGGCCGCCGGCGGCTGCTGCTCTTCACCGTCTTCGGCCAGGCCGCGTTCACGCTCGCCACCGCGTTCTCGCAGACCTATCCGCAATTCGTCTGGTTCCAGGTGCTCACCCGCATCTTCGGCTACGCGGAGGAGATGCTCTGCATCGTCGTCATCGTCGAAGAGGTCGCGGCCAGCCTGCGCGGCTGGTCGGCGGGAACGCTGTCGGCGCTCACCTATACCGGCGCGGGGCTCGCCTCGCTCTGCTTCGGCTTCGTCAACGTCCTGCCCGGCCATTGGCGCGCGCTCTACGTCATCGGCGGATGCTCGATGTTCTTCGTCGCATTCCTCCGCCGCCGGCTGCCGGAGACCAAGCGCTTCGAGGTCCGCCATGCCGAGGTCGAGCGCCTGCATGCGCGCATCGGCGGCGCCCTCGACCTGTTCCGCCGCATCATGAAGGAGTATCCCGGCCGCATCGCGCTGCTCTTGATCATCGCCGGCGCCTGGGGCTTCGCCATCGGCCCGGCGACGGTGCTGCAGAACAAATACCTTCAGACCTCGCTGCACTTCCTGCCCTGGCAGACCACGCTGCTGTCGGTGCCCGGCGGGTTGCTGGCGCTGTGGCTGAACATCCTGATGGGCCGCGCCAGCGACCGCATCGGGCGCAGGCTCTCGCTCTTCATCATGATGATCGTCTGCGGGCTGGGCTATACGGCGTTCTATAGCGGGCTTCCCGGCATCTACGCGGCGCCGCTCTGGATCCTCTCCTTCTTCGCCTTCTTCTCGGCCGACGCGCTGCTGGCGGCGCTGACCATCGAGATCGTGCCGACGGCCTATCGCGCCACGGTGGGTGGACTGAGGTACATGGTGGAAATCTTCCTGGGCGGCGTGTCGCTCTATCTCGAGGGCCACTGGTACGACGTCTTCCACGACCACGGGCCCGCGATCTCGGTCTCGCTGGCGGCCATCGTCGTCGCGCTGGTCGCGATCTTCTTCGTGCCGGAGCCGGCCGGGAAGGTTCTTGAGGATATCAGCCACGGCTGACTTGCCGCCGGTCGTGGCGCACCCTATAAGCCGGACTTTGATGACCGCGCCCGCCGCAATCCTCAAGACCAGCCATCTGCTCGGCATCCAAGGCCTTTCGGTCGAGGAGATCTCCGACCTCCTGGACCTCGCCGACTCCTATGTCGCGCTCAACCGCGCCGCGGAGAAGAAGTCGGCGGTCCTCAAGGGCCGCACCATCATCAACCTGTTCTTCGAGGCTTCGACGCGCACGCAGAGCTCGTTCGAGCTGGCGGGCAAGCGGCTGGGCGCCGACGTGCTCAACATGAGCGTGCGCACCTCGTCGGTCTCCAAGGGCGAGACGCTGCTCGACACCGCGGCGACCTTGAACGCGATGCGCCCCGACATCCTGATCGTGCGCCACTACGACTCCGGCGCGGCCGAGCTGCTGTCGCACAAGCTCGACTGCTCGGTGGTCAATGCCGGTGACGGCAGCCACGAGCATCCGACCCAGGCGCTGCTCGACGCGCTCACCATCCTCAGGCGCCGCGGCGGCTTCGAGGGGCTGATCGTGGCGATCTGCGGCGACGTGCTGCACAGCCGCGTGGCACGCTCGAACATCCATCTCCTCTCCAAGCTCGGCGCGCGGGTGCGCCTCGTCGCGCCCAAGACCCTGCTGCCGGCGAACGCGGAGCGCTTCGGCGTCGAGATCTTCACCGACATGCGCGAGGGTCTCGCCGGCGCCGACATCGTGATGATGCTGAGGCTTCAGCTCGAGCGCATGGCCGGCGCCTTCATCCCCTCGACGCGCGAATATTTCCATTTCTACGGCCTCGACCACGAGAAGCTGGCGCTGGCCAAGCCCGGCGCGCTGGTGATGCATCCCGGCCCGATGAACCGCGGGGTGGAGATCGACTCCGCCGTCGCCGACGACATCGAGGTCAGCCTGATCCAGGAGCAGGTCGAGATGGGCGTCGCCATGCGCATGGCCGTGCTCGACGCGCTGGCGCGCGGTATCGCCAGCGGGGGGCGCAACACATGAGCGGCCACCGCATCGCCTTCCGCAACGCGCGGCTGATCGATCCGGCAAGCGGGCTGGATGCGCGCGGCGGTCTCCTGGTCGAGAACGGCAGGATCGCCGACGTCGGCCCGCGGCTGTTCAACGACGCCGATCCGTCCGACCCGGAAGTCGTCGACTGCAGGGGCCAGGCGCTCAGCCCCGGCCTGGTCGACATGCGCGTCTTCACCGGCGAGCCGGGCAGCGAGCATCGCGAGACGCTGGAGAGCGCGAGCCGCGCCGCGGCCGCGGGCGGCGTCACCACCATCGCGGTGATGCCCAACACCGATCCGGTGATCGACGAGCCGTCGCTGGTCGACTTCATCAACCGGCGCGCCGCCGCGACCGCCAGCGTCCACGTCGCGCCCATGGCGGCGCTGACCCAGGGCCTCAGGGGCGAGACGATGACCGAGATCGGCTTGCTGCGCGAAGCCGGCGCGGTAGCCTTCACCGATGGCGACCGCACGATCGCCAACGCCCGCGTGCTGCGCCGCGCCTTGTCCTATGCTTCCGCCTTCGGTGCGCTGGTCGTCGGCCATGCCGAGGACCCCGATCTCTCCGCGGGCGCCGCGATGACCGAAGGCGAGTTCGCGATGCGGCTGGGCATTCCCGCCGCGCCCGCCGCCGCCGAGACGATCGTCGTCGAGCGCGACATCCGCTTGGTCGAGCTGACCGGCGCGCGCTACCACTTCGGCCAGATCTCCTGCCGCGCCTCGCTCGAGGCTGTCGCCGCCGCCAAGCAGCGCGGCCTGCCGATCACCTGCGCGGTCTCGGCGCATCACCTGGCGCTGAACGAGCTCGACGTCGGTTCCTATCTCACCTTCATGAAGGTCAAGCCGCCGCTGCGTTCCGAAGCCGACCGCGCCGCGATGGTCGAAGGCGTCGCGAGCGGCGTCATCGACGTCGTGGTCTCGAGCCACGACCCGCAGGCCGCCGATACCAAGCGCCAGCCTTTCGCCTCCGCCGCCTTCGGCGCGGTGGGATTGGAGACGCTGCTGCCCGTGGCGCTCGGCGTGCATCATGACGGCCGCGCCGATCTCGCACATGTGCTGAAAGCGGTGACCGCGACGCCGGCAAGCATTCTCGGGCTGCCCGCCGGACGCCTCGCCAAAGGCGCCCCCGCCGACCTCGTGCTGTTCGATCCCGATGCGCCTTTCGTCGTCGAGGCCGCAGGCTTGCATTCTCGCGCGCGCAACACGCCGTTCGAGGGCCGCAAGCTCCAGGGCCGCGTGCGCATGACCTTCGTCGACGGCAGACGCGTCTTCGAGCGGAGCAAGCCATGACCGTCGGCACCACTGTGGATTGGCAACATGCGGGCATCGCGCTCGGCATCGGCTATCTGTTGGGCTCGATCCCCTTCGGCCTGATTTTCGCCTGGCTCTCGGGCGCGGGCGACGTGCGCAAGATCGGCTCGGGCAGCATCGGCGCCACCAACGTCCTGCGCACCGGCAACCGCTGGGCGGCGGCCGGCACGCTTCTGTTCGATGCCGCGAAAGGCGTGGTCGCGGTGCTGCTTGCGCGTGTTTACCTTGGCGAATTTGCCGCGCTGGCCGCGGCGCTCGGCGCGGTGCTCGGCCACCTGTTCCCGGTGTGGCTCAAGTTCAAGGGCGGCAAAGGGATCGCGACCGCGGGCGGCGTGCTGCTGGCGCTCTACTGGCCCGTGGCCCTGCTGGGCGCCGCGACATGGCTCATCGCCGCCTTCGCCACGCGCATCTCGTCGCTCTCCTCGCTGATCGCGACCGTGTTGTGCCCGATCTACATGCTCCTGTTTGGACAGAAGCAGATGGCGGCGCTGGTGCTCGTCATCGCAGTACTCATCGTGTTCATGCATCGTGCCAACATCTCGCGATTGATGGACGGCGCCGAGCCGCGCATCGGCAAGAAGGCGCCGTGATCGACTCCGAGCGCCGCGCCTGGCTTCGCCTCGCCCGCACGCCCAATGTCGGCTCGGTCACTTTCGCCCACCTCATCGCGCGCTTCGGCTCGGCCACAGCGGCGCTCAAGGAATTGCCGCGGCTGGCGCAACGCGGCGGCGCCGCGCTCGTGCCCGCGGCCGAGACCGACGAGTTGGAACGCCTGACGCAATTCGGCGGCCGCATCCTCTGCTCCTGCGAACCCGATTACCCAAAAGGCCTTGCCGCCCTCGACGCGCCGCCGCCCCTGATCTCGATCCTGGGCCACGCCTCGCTCCTTGCGCGCGAGACGGTCGCCATCGTCGGCGCGCGCAACGCCTCAGCGCTCGGCCGCAAGCTCGCCGGGCAGATCGCCGCCGACCTGGGCCAGGCAGGCTTCGCGATCTCGTCGGGCCTGGCGCGCGGCATCGACGCCGCCGCGCACGAGGCCTCGCTCGCCACCGGAACCGCTGCGGTTGTCGCCGGCGGAATCGACATTATCTATCCACCCGAGAATGCCGACCTCTACGAGCGCATCCGCGCGCAAGGCGTCATCGTCTCCGAGATGCCGTTCGGCGAGCGGCCGCAGGCGCGGCACTTCCCGCGGCGCAACCGGCTGATCTCAGGGCTAGCCCGCGGCGTCGTCGTCGTCGAGGCCGCGGAAGGCTCCGGCTCGCTGATCACCGCGCGCTTCGCGCTGGAGCAGAACCGCGAGATCTTCGCGGTCCCCGGCTCGCCGCTCGATCCGCGCGCCAGGGGCACCAACCGGCTCATCCGCGAGGGCGCGACCTTGACGGAGTCCGCCGAGGACGTGATCGCCGCCCTGCGCAGCATCGTGGGCGACTTCCGCGAGCCCGACGGGACGCCCGGCCGCGGCGCGCCCGTCGATGCGGCCGCCCTCGAAGCCGAGGCCGACCGGGTCCGCGCGGCGATCGAAGAAGCCTTGGGCCCGGCCCCGGTCGATATCGACGAGGTGATTCGGCTGACCGGCGCCCCGGCCGCCGTGGTGCTGACGGTTCTCCTGGAGCTGGAATTGGCGGGGCGGCTCGCCCGTCACTCCGGCAACCGGGTCTCCTGGGCCTGAGTCGCCGCTTGGGCCTTGGCCTCTAAGGCCGCCAATTCGAGGAAGTGGGCGAGCAGCGCCTGTCCCTGCGCCAGCGCCATTTTACGAAGAGATTCAAGCATATCCTTCGTGTATTGGGCGGTCTGGGCAGGCGAAAGGGCGGCAGGCGGCTCGAGCGGCGTACGGCGGAGGGGCATGGAAAGATTCGGACTGAGACCGCGGCAACAGTACCCGTGAGGACTGGCAGTATGCAACTAGTAGTTAGGTAGAACGGTAAAATCACGAGTTTTACAACTTTTGAGAAGTATCAGGTTGTCGGTCCTGCGTTGACACGGCTCGCAAGGTTCGATCAGTGTCGCGCGCCCATGAGCCATCCCCCCGCCCACTCAGAGCAATTTCGTTTCACATGAACGTTCTCATCGTCGAGTCCCCCGGCAAGATCAAAGCCATCAGCAAGTACCTGGGGCCCGACTACAAGGTGATGGCCAGCTTCGGGCATATCCGCGACCTCCCCTCCAAGGACGGCTCGGTGAAGCCCGACGACGACTTCGCCATGACCTGGGAAGTCGACGACCGGGCGCAGAAGCGCATCAAGGACATCGCCGACGCGGTCAAGCATGCCGACAAGCTGATCCTGGCGACCGACCCCGACCGCGAGGGCGAGGCGATCTCGTGGCACGTGCTGCAGGTGTTGAACCAGCGCCACGCGCTGAAGGACATCCCCGTCGAGCGCGTCGTCTTCAACGCGGTGACCAAGAACGCCCTGCTCGACGCCATCAAGCATCCGCGTGAGATCAATGCCGAGCTGGTCGACGCCTATCTGGCGCGCCGCGCGCTCGACTATCTCGTCGGCTTCACGCTCTCGCCCGTCTTGTGGCGCAAGCTGCCCGGCGCGCGCTCGGCCGGACGCGTGCAGTCGGTGGCCCTCAGGCTGGTCGTCGAGCGTGAGATCGAGATCGAGGCGTTCCGCGCCGAAGAGTACTGGACCATCGACGCCGATCTGCGCGCGGAGGCCGGCAGCTTCGGCGGACGGCTCACGCATCTGGACGGCAAGAAGCTCGACAAGCTGGGGCTCAAGAGCCAGGTCGACGCGGATCGCGCGGTCGCCGCGATCCAGGCGCGCAAGTTCAAGGTCGCCGGCGTCGAATCCAAGCCGGTCAAGCGCCATCCCTGGCCGCCCTTCATCACTTCGACCTTGCAGCAGGAAGCGTCGCGCAAGCTGGGCTTCCAGGCCAAGCGCACGATGCAGATCGCGCAGGGCCTGTACGAAGGCGTCAGCATCGGCGGCGACACGGTCGGCCTCATCACTTATATGCGCACCGACGGCCTCACCATGGCGGGCGAAGCCATCGCCGAGGCGCGCCGCGTCATCGGCTCGCGCTATGGCGCGCGTTACGTGCCCGGCGTGCCGCGTGCCTACACCTCCAAGGCCAAGAACGCGCAGGAAGCACACGAGGCGATCCGCCCGACCAGCTTCGACCGCGCGCCGGACCAGGTCGCGCGTTATCTCGACCAGGACCAGCTCAAGCTCTACGACCTGATCTGGAAGCGCGCCATTGCGAGCCAGATGGAAAGCGCCGAGCAGGAGCGCACCACCGTCGATGTGACGTCCGACGACCGCCAGGTCACCTTCCGCGCCACCGGCACGGTCACCCTCTTCGACGGCTTCCTCACGCTCTACCAGGAAGGCAAGGACGACGAAGCCGACGAAGACGCGAACCGCCTGCCCAAGGTGAAGGAAGGCGACGCGACCGGCGTCGAGAACCTCAAGCCCGAGCAGCATTTCACCGAGCCGCCGCCGCGTTATTCGGAGGCGAGCCTGGTGCGCAAGCTGGAGGAGCTGGGCATCGGCCGGCCGTCCACTTACGCCTCGATCCTGTCGGTGCTGCGCGACCGCGCTTACGTCCGCCTCGACCGCGGGCGGTTCATTCCGGAAGACAAGGGCCGCCTCGTCACCGCGTTCCTGTCGTCGTTCTTCAAGCGCTACGTCGAATACGGCTTCACCGCCGACCTGGAGGAGAAGCTCGACGAGGTCTCGGCCGGCGATCTCGACTGGAAGCAGCTGCTGCGCGATTTCTGGCGCGACTTCTCGGCCGCGGTCGGCGAGACCAAGAACCTCAAGATCACCGACGTCATCAACGAGCTTGATGAAATTCTCGGGCCGCACATCTTCCCGGAGAGCGGCGACGGCGCCGATCCGCGCAAGTGTCCGACCTGCGGCGACGGGCGGCTGAACCTGAAGCTCGGACGCTTCGGCGCCTTCGTCGGCTGCTCGAACTATCCCAACTGCAAGTTCACGCGCCAGATCGGCCAGAAGAACGGCGAAGGCGGCGGCGAGCCGGTGGAGCTGGGCCTGTTCCCCGGCACCGAAGAGATGATCACGCTGCGCAGCGGCCGCTTCGGGCCTTACGTGCAGCTGGGCCAAGGCGACAAGCCGAAGCGCGCCGGCATCCCCAAAGGCACCGACACCGCGAACGTCGACCTCGAGCTCGGCATCAAGCTGCTGTCGCTGCCGCGCGAAGTGGGCAAGCACCCCGAGACCGGCGAGCCGATCATGGCGAACTTCGGCCGCTATGGACCTTACGTGCAGCACGAGAAGGTCTATGCCTCGCTCGAAAGCCCCGAGGACGTGTTCACCATCGGCCTCAACCATGCCGTCACCCTGCTCGCCGAACGCAAGGCGAAAGGCTTCAAGCGGCGCGGACCCGAGCCGCTGCGCGAGCTGGGCGCCGATCCGGTGAGCGGCGAGACGATAAAGGTCATGAAAGGGCGCTATGGTGCCTATGTGACCGACGGGACCACCAACGCCACCATCCCGGGCGAAGGCGATCCGAATGCCATCACCCTGGAAGACGCGTCGCGGCTGATCGCCGAACGCGTCGCCAAGGGCGGCGGCAAGAAGAAAAAGAAGGCGCCGGCGAAGAAAGCCGCGCCGAAGAAGGCAGCCGCGAAGAAACCGGCTGCGAAACCCAAAACAGAAACGGCAAACAAAACTGTCAAAAAGAAAACCGCAAAACGAAAAGAGCCGGAAGCCGCGGAATAGAGCTTCGGCCAGGAATGCCGCGAAGAACGCACCCGTGCTCGACAAGGCGCGGGTGCTGGAAGCACTCGCCTCCGAGCCCGGCGCCACCAAGCGCGACCTCGCCCGCCTGCTGGGCGTCAAAGGCTCCGACCGCATCACCTTAAAGCGCATCCTGAAAGAGCTGGACCAGGACGGCGTCGTCACCGGCAACCGCAAGAAGGGCTACACCCGCCCCGGCGAGCTGCCAGAAGTGACGGTGCTCGAGATCACCGGCCAGGACATGGACGGCGAGCTGGTCGCGCGGCCCCAACGCTGGGAGTCCAACGACGAGCCGCCGAAGATCGTCGTGCTGCCCGGCCGCGACGCCGAGGCGGGTCCCGCGCTCGGGCGCGGCGAGCGCGTGCTCGCGCGGCTGGAGAAGGTCGACGACGTCTATGAGGCGCGCGTCATCAAGCGGCTTGGCGCCAGCGCGCACAAGGTGCTGGGCGTCGTGCATGTCGGCCCCACCGGCCTGCGCATCGCGCCCATCGACCGCAAGAGCCGCACCGAGTTCAGCGTCGACCAGCGCGACCGCATGGGCGCGCAGAACAACGAGCTGGTGCTGGCCGAACCTGTCGCGGGCCGCGCCGGCGGCTTCCCGCGCGCGCGCATCGTCGAGCGGCTGGGCAGCATGGATGCGCCCAAGGCCGTCAGCCTCATCGCGATCCATGCGCACGGCATCCCGACCGACTTCCCGAAAGAGGTGCTCGACGAGACGAAGGGCGCCCTGTCCGCCGACCCGCGCGGGCGCACCGACCTGCGCAAGTTCGCGCTTCTCACCATCGACCCCGAAGACGCGCGCGACCACGACGACGCCGTGTGGGCGGCGCCTGACGACGATCCCGCGAACCCCGGCGGCCATGTCGCCATCGTCGCCATCGCCGACGTCGCGCATTATGTGCGGCCCGGCTCGCCGCTCGACCGCGAGGCGTACAAGCGCGGCAACTCGGCCTATTTCCCCGACCGCGTCGTGCCGATGCTGCCGGAGCGGTTGTCGGCGGATCTGTGCTCGCTGATGGACAATGTCGACCGGCCCTGCCTGGCCGTGCGCATGGTCTTCGACAAACAGGGCAAGAAGAGGCGCCACGAATTCCTGCGCGGCGTGATGCGCTCGGCCGCGTCGCTCACCTATAAGCAGGCGCAGGACGCCTTCGACGGCAAGCCCGATCCCGCGATTCCCAAAACCGCGGCCGATGCGCTGAAAGGGTTGTGGGCCTGCTACCAGTCGCTCGTGATCGCGCGGACGGCGCGCGACCCGCTCGACCTCGACCTGCCCGAGCGGCGCATCGTCATCGGCGACGACGGCAAGGTGAAATCCATCGCCTTCAAGCAGCGCCTGGAATCGATGCGCCTGATCGAGGAGTTGATGGTGCTGGCCAACGTCGCCGCCGCCGAGGCGCTGGAGAAGGCGAGGCAGCCGTTGATCTATCGCGTGCACGAGCATCCGAGCCAGGAGAAGCTGTTCTCGTTCAGCGACTATCTGCGCACGATCGACATGTCCTTCGCCAAGGGACAGGTGATCAAGCCCGGCGTGTTCAACCGCATCCTCGCCAACGCGAAAGGCGGACCGCACGAGCAGGTCATGAACGACGTCGTGCTGCGCACCCAGGCGCAGGCGGTCTACAGCAACGACAACGTCGGCCACTTCGGCCTCAACCTTCAGCGCTATGCGCATTTCACCTCGCCGATCCGGCGCTATGCCGACCTCGTCGTGCACCGCGCGCTGATCCGCGCGCTGAAGCTCGGCCCCGACGGCTTGAGCGACAAGGAGATGGGCAAGCTCGGCGAGACCGCGCAGCACATCTCGATGACCGAGCGCCGCGCGATGGCGGCGGAGCGCGACTCGACAGACCGCTACGTCGCCGCCTTCATGCAGGACCGCGTCGGCGCGAGCTTCGAAGGCCGCGTCACCGGCGTCACGCGCTTCGGGCTGTTCCTGCGCTTGGCCGAGACCGGCGCCGAAGGCCTACTGCCGGCGCGTTCGCTCGGCTTCGAGTACTTCCGCCACGACGATAAGCGCCACGCGATGATCGGCGACCGCACGGGTACCGAATACAAGCTGGGCGACATCCTGACCGTGAAGCTGGTCGAGGCGGCGCCCTTGACGGGCGGGCTGCGCTTCGAACTGGCCGAGGCGAACGAGGCGCCGCAGAAGCACAAGAAGCGTCCGCCGCCCGCCTTCCAGAAACACAAACGCAGGCGCTAGCTCCCATGGTGATGACCGACGACGAGAAGATCGTGCCCGGCGTGCTGCGCCCGAAGGATGCCGCGACCCTGATCCTCGTCAAGCGCGACGGCGGCGAGGCGCGCGTGCTGATGGGCTGCCGCGGCGCCGGCATGGCATTCATGGCGAACAAATACGTCTTCCCCGGCGGGCGCATGGACCCCGGCGACCAGCGCATCGCGGTCGCGCGCGACCTCAAGCCCGAGGTGATGGCGCGTGTCTCTCTCGGCGTCACCTCGTCGCGCGCGCGGGGCCTCGCCCTTGCCGCCATCCGCGAGACCTTCGAGGAGACCGGCATCCTGATCGGCGAGCGCGGGCCCGTGCCGCGCACGCGCTCGCCGGCTTGGGCGAAGTTCTTCGCGCACGGCTTCGTGCCCCGGCTCGACACGCTCGAGATGATCGCGCGCGCCATCACCCCGCCCAACCGCACCCGCCGCTTCGACGCGCGCTTCTTCATGGCCGACGCCTCCGCCATCGCCCATACCCTGGACGCCAGCCACCACGAGGAGCTGCTCAAACCCTCCTGGCTGACCTTGGGCGAGGCCCGGGCGCTGGACCTGCCCGGCATCACCAGGCGGGTCCTGGACGAGGTCGAGCTGCGCCTCGCCGACGCTCCGGGGACCGCCCGGCCGGCGCCGTTTTTCCGCTTTTTGCGGGGAAAAACCCAGGAAACCGCGATACCTTGACTTCCTGAGCGGCGTCAGTAGGTTACCGGCCCTTCGGATATACAGGACTTTGGAGTTCTCCCATGGCGAAGCCGACCACGGCCAAGATCAAGCTCAACAGCGAGGGCGGCACGGGCTTCTATTACGTCACCAAGAAGAACACCCGCACCATGACGGAGAAGTTCTCGATCCGGAAATACGATCCGGTGCTGCGCAAGCATGTCGAGTTCAAGGAAGGCAAGATCAAGTAGGATCGGCCGGCTCCTTCAGCTAAGCTGTCATGGCCCCGCATGCGGGCCACCCAGCTGGGTTCTGCACCATCGTCGTTGTGTCACCTGGGCGGCCCGCAGTTGCGGGCCGTGACATTTGGGGAATTCCCCGTAAGGTTGCCGTCGCCATCGCGCGAAGGGGCGACCATGATCCTCGGCATTCCCGTCTATGAGGGCGTCGACGTGCTCGACGTCACCGGCCCGTTCGAGCTGCTTAACTGGGCGGGCTTCGACGTGCGTATCGCCGCCGAGACGCCGGGCCCGATCTCGTGCCGCGGCGGCATCTCTATCGTCGCGCCTTACGCATTGGCCGACGAGCCGCAATACGACGTGCTGTGGACGCCGGGCGGCGATCCCAACCAGCTCGCCTGCCTGACCTATGGCACGAACCAGACCTATATCGACGTCCTCAAGCGCCAGGCCAAGGACGCGCGTTACGTCTGCTCGGTCTGCGAGGGCGCGCTGCTGCTCGCCGCCGCGGGCCTGCTCGACGGCTACACCGTGACGACGCACTGGGCCTTCGTGCCCTGCCTGACCGAGCGATACCCCAAAGTGACCGTGGCCGAGGGCCATCCGCGCTACGTCTGGGACCGCAACCGGCTCACGGGCGGCGGCATCTCGTCGGGCCTCGACGAGTCGCTGGCGCTGATCGAGCGCGTCTTCGGAACCGCCAAGGCGCAATCGGTGCAGCAGACGACGCAGTACTATCCGCACCCGCCGGTCACGAGCGCGATCCCGAAAGCGACGTCGTGCCCGGTGCCGTCGAGCGCGCCGCCGGGCTGCTGCTAGCCTCGACGCGCTTCACGAAGTCGACGATGTATCCGCAGACTTCCGCAATCGCGCCGAGCGGCATGTCGTGGCCCCAGCCTTCGATCTCGTGATACTCGCTGCCCGCGATGACGCTCGCGGTGTGACGGCCAGCCTCGGGACGGATCAAGGTGTCGACCGAGCCGTGCAGCACCAGCGTGGGCAGCGCGAGCGACTTCAGCCGCTCCGTGCGTGCCGGCGCCGCCACGATGGCCGCCCACTGCCGCTTGGTTCCTTCGGGATAGAAGGCGCGGTCGTAGTTGCGGCCGACCATCGCGCCCAACCGCGTCTCGTCGAACGGCCAGCGCGTCGAGGCATAGGCGCGGCGGCCCTTCAGCGAATGGGCGACGACGCTCTCGCGGTCGTTCGACGCGGGGGCCGTCATCAGCGCCGCCTGCGCCTCGGGCGAGGACGGCGGCAACGAACGGTCGCTGGTGGTCGAGAACACCGAGATCAGCGAGCGCGCTTTTTCGGGATGATTGAGCGCGACCAGCTGCGCGATCATCCCGCCCATCGAGCAGCCTGCGATATGCGCGCTTGCGATGCCGAGCGCGTCGAGCAGCCCCGCCGCATCCGCCGCCATGTCGTCCAGCGTATAGGGCGGCGGCGCATCCTTCTTCGGGATCTGCCCGTCCCATTTCTGCGACAGGCCGACGTCGCGATTGTCGAAGCGGACGACGCGCATGCGCGCGTCCGCGAGCGCCTGGAAGAACTCGTCCGGCCAGCCGGTCATCTGCGTGCCGAAGCCGTTGATGAAGAGCAGCGGCACACCGTTCTTGGGCCCGCTCTCGTCGTATTCGAGCTGGATGCCGTTCGCCGCGATGCGGGTCATGATTCCACCGACGCGACGAAGTCGCCGATATGCTGAAGGTAGACGCCCACGATGCTTTCCGTGAAATCGTGCGCCATGCCGGGCACGACGACGAGCTTGGCGCCCGGGATCGAGGCCGCGGTGTCGTGGCCCGCCGCGACCGGGATGATCGGATCGTCCTCGCCGTGCAGCACCATCGAGGCCACGCGCACGCCCTTCAACGTCTCGTGACGCGGAGGTGCTGCGACGATGGCGGCGAGCTGGCGCGCCACGCCCGCCGGATCATAGGGCCCGCGGTCGACCGCGGCGCTCACCGCTTCGAGCAGCAGCGCGTCGCTGTCGGGGAAGCCCGGGCTGCCCAGCACCTTCACGACGTTCATGCCCGCCGCGATGCGGTCGGCACGGCTGTCGCTCGCGGGCGGGGTGACCAGCGCGGCCATCGCCTCGGGCTTGGCGGGCGGCAGGTCGGGGCGCCCGGTGGTCGACATCACCGAGATCAGGCTCTTCGTCGCTTCCGGATGGTTGATGGCGACGAGCTGCGCGATCATCCCGCCCATCGAGGCGCCGACGATATGCGCGCTTTCGATGCCCAGCGCCTTGAGCAGCGCCACCGCATCGTCCGCCATGTCGTCCAGCGTATAGGGCGCATCGACGGGCTGGCCGCTCATCCGCCTGGCCATCATTTCGGCCGGGTTCGGCGCCGGCAGGTGGGAGAGATGCGTCGACAAGCCGATGTCGCGGTTGTCGAAACGGATGACGCGATAGCCCTTCCTGGCCAGCCCCTCGCACAGCGAGCGCTGCCACATGGTCATCTGCGCCGCGAAGCCCATGATCAGCAGGATGGCCGGGTCGCCCGCCCGCCCGAAGCTCTCGTATTCGATGTCGATCCCGTTGGCGCGGACCTTCGGCATGCGTCCCTCCGTTTTCTCTGCTATGAGCCTAGCAAGAACACCATGCGCCGCGCCATCGACCGCTTCCCCAACGAGAGCTTCGACGTCCTGATCGTGGGCGGCGGCATCACCGGCGCTTGCGTGGCGCGCGACGCCGCCCGGCGCGGGCTGAAGGTCGCCCTGGTCGAACGCGGCGACTTCGCCTCGGCCACCAGCGCCCACAATTCCAAGCTCATCCATGGGGGCTTACGCTACCTGCGCAATTTCGAGCTCGGGTTGGTGCGCGAGTCCCTGCGCGAACGCCGCATCTGGCAGCGCATCGCGCCGCACCTGGTCAGCCCCCTGCCCTTCCTTGTGCCGCTCTATGGTGGCGGCTTCAAGGCGCGCGCGACCTTGAGCGCGGGGCTGACGCTCTACGACCTTCTGTCGTTCGACCGCGGCAGGGTCATGCCCGGTCATTCCTGGCTCTCCGCCGATGAAGCCCGCCGGCGCGAACCGCTGCTCGACAGCCCCGACCTGGACGGCGCGTTCTGCTACCACGACGCACAGATGGCCTCGCCAGAGCGGCTGGCGCTGGAATGCCTGGCCGATGCCGATGCGCAAGGGGCCGCGATCGCGAACTACGTGGCGGCGGAGCGGCTGCTCGTGCGCGACGGCAAGGTCGAGGGCTGCACGGTTCGCGACACGACGCCCGCCGCGAGCGGCGGCATGGCGCGCGAACCCGCGAGCAGCTTCGACATCCGCGCCAAGACGACCCTGGTCGCGGCGGGACCATGGGCCGACATCTTCCTCGCGCAGGCGCTGGGCCATCCCTCGTCGCACAAGCTGATGCGCTCGAAAGGCATCCACGTGTTGGTGCCCGCGATGACCCACAAGTTCGCGCTCACCATGGCGACGGCGCACGGGCATTTCTTCGTGCTGCCTTGGCGCGGACACACGCTGCTCGGCACCACCGACACGGCGTTCACCGGCAATCCCGACGACGTCGGCGTGAGCGAGACGGACATCGCGGACTTCTTCGCCTTCATCAACAAGCACCTGCCCAACGCCAGGCTCGCGCGCGACAAGGTCGAGTTCTTCTATGCCGGCCTGCGCCCCCTGGTCGACGACGGCTCGGGCGACACCTATGACGCCAGCCGCAAGTCCGAGCTCATCGACCACGGCAAGGACGACGGGCTCGACGGTCTGTTCAGCGCCATCGGCGGCAAATGGACGACCTCGCGTCATCTGGCTGAGACCGTCGTCGACCGGTTGGCAGAGAAGCTCGACGCCACAACGCAGGCATGCGATACCGCCACCGCGATGCTCCCCGGCCTGCGCCATCCCGAGCCGCTGGAGGCGCGCGTGCACACCGTCATCCGCGACGAGATGGCGCTCACCTTGGAGGACGTCGTGATGCGCCGCACCGAGCTCGGCCAGTTCGGGCCGCCGCCCCAGGCCACGCTCGACACCGTGTCGCGCGCGATGGCGCAGGACCTCGGCTGGAGCGAGGAGCGCCGCCAAAGCGAAATCGCCGCGCTTGCCCACCTGTACGAGACCAGGCCATGAGCGCGCTGGTCGTCGTCAATCCGCGCTCCGGGAACGGGCGCACGGGCCGCGAGTGGCGCGCCATCGAGCGGGCGCTCGGCCAGATCTATCCGCGCATGTCGGTCGCCTTCACGACCCGGCGGGGCGAGGCGACGCGGCTCACCCGCAACGCGCTGCGCGAGGGCTATCTGGAGATCGTGGCGGTCGGCGGCGACGGCACCATCAACGAGGCGGTCAACGGCTTCTTCGACGCGGGCGGCCCGGTCTCGCCCGACGCGGTGTTCGGCTACGTCACCAGCGGCACCGGCGGCGACTTCCGCAAGAGCTTCGGCATCGAGGCCGGGGCGGAAGCGGGCGTGGCGCATCTCAAATCCGCGCATCTGCGCTCCATAGACGTCGGCCGCGTCTCGTGCCTGACGCGCGACGGCGCGCCGACCGCGCGCTATTTCGCCAACATCGCCTCGTTCGGGCTCTCGGGCGCGGTGGTGGATTCGGTCAACCGTGCGCGCATCGCCAAGCTGTTCGGCGGCGCCTTCGCCTTCGCCTTCCACAGCGCGACCGACATGCTCACCTATCGAGGCCGCACGGTCCGCATCATCGTCGACAACACCTATGACGAGATCGTGCCGGTCTCGACGGTGGCCGTCGCCAACGGCCGCTTCTTCGGCGGCGGCATGAAGGTGGCGCCGAACGCCGCGGTCGACGACGGGCTGTTCGACGTCGTGATCATGGGTGCGGCGCCGAAGGGCGGCATGCTGAAGGACATGAAGCTGATCTATAGCGGCGAGCATATCGGCAAGCCCAATGTGCGGGTGCTGCGCGGCACCAAGGTCGTGGCCGCTCCGGTCGAGCAGACCCGCCGCCGCCCCGTGCTGATCGAGACGGACGGGGAGAGCGCGGGCCGGCTGCCTGCGACCTTCGAGATTCTGCGCAAAGCGCTTAATCTGCGCGCATGAGCATCGACCGCACCAAGATTCGGTGGAACGGCTGGGGCTGGGCCGCGCACAAGGACGCGCTCGGAGCCCGCGAGGACATCTGGGCCTGGCTCGCCTCCGAGCTCGGCATGCCGTCGCTTCTGGCGACGCCGCCGCGGCCCCTGGACGACATCCCGCTTCCCCCGCCGCGGCTCGACGCGGATACGCGCGGGGAGCTGGTCGCGATGCTGGGCCCCGACCGCGTGCGCGACGACGCCTACGAGCGCGCTTTCCATGCGCTCGGCCAGTCCTATCACGACCTGCTGCGGCTGCGCGCCGGCGACCTGACGCTGGCGCCCGACGCCGTGCTCTATCCGCGCGGCAGCGACGAAGTGCTGGCACTGCTCGCGTTCTGCGCCGAGCGCGACGTCGCGGTCGTGCCGTACGGCGGCGGCACCAGCGTGGTCGGCGGCGTGAGTGCGGCGCCCGGCGCGTTCCACAGCGTGGTGACGCTCGACCTCTCCGGCATGGACCGGCTCATCGACGTCGACACCGCCGCGCGCACCGCAACCGCCGAGGCCGGCATCTACGGTCCCGCGCTCGAGAACGCGCTCGCCGCGAAGGGCATGACGCTCGGCCATTTCCCGCAAAGCTTCGAGTTCTCCACGCTCGGCGGCTGGATCGCGCATCGCGGCGCGGGCCAGGGCTCGAGCCGCTATGGCCGCGCCGAGGACTGGCTTGTCGGCGCCAAGCTCGCCACGCCCAAGGGCCTGCTCGACACGAATGGGTTTCCGGGATCGTCGGCGGGGCCGCAATTGAACGACGTCGTGCTCGGCTCCGAAGGCGCCTTCGGCATCGTGACCGAGGCGACAGTGCGGCTGCATCCGCAACCCGGGTGCCACGACTATCGCGGCTATCTCTTCCGCGACTTCGCGACGGGGGCGGCCGCCATCCGCGCCGCAGTGCAGGACGAGCTGCCCGCCACCATGCTGCGCCTCTCCGATGCCGAGGAGACGCGGTTCTATCGGGCATATGGCGCGGTCGGAAAGAAGCGCGGACTGAAGGACAGGCTGGCGCAGATGTTCCTCGACACGCGCGGCTTCGACGCCAAGGCCTGCGCGCTGATTGCGGGCTTCGAGGGCGAGCGGCCGATGGTCGAGGCCTCGCAGAAGCACTTCGCCGCGATCGCCAAGCGCTTCGGCGCGCTTTCGCTGGGCCGCGGCCCGGGCGAGCGCTGGCGCGAGGGCCGCTTCCACGGTCCCTATTCGCGCGACCCGATGATGGATCGCGGGCTCGGCGTCGATACCCTCGAGACCGCGACGCGCTGGTCGAACATCGACGCGCTCTATGCCGCGGTGCGGGGCGCCCTCGACGCGGCGATGCGCGAGACCGCGCCGCGCCCCGGCGCGCATGGCGTGGTGCTGGCTCATATCAGTCATTCCTATAACGACGGCGCCAGTCTCTATTTCACGTACATCTTCCCGCGCGCGCTGGACGACGAGATCGGCCAGTGGCGCAAGATCAAGACCGCGGCGTCGGACGCGATCGCAGCGCATGGCGGCACGATCAGCCATCATCACGGCATCGGCGAGGACCACCTGCCCTGGATGGCGCAGGAGAAAGGCGCGCTCGGCCTCGAGGTCCTGCGCGCGATCAAGCAGGCGCTGGATCCGAAGGGCATCCTCAATCCGGGCAAGCTTATTCCGTAGCTTCCGGCCGGTTCAAATCAGGATCGCCGTATCGCCATGGCGCGCGATGGCTTTGTCGTGTGTCAGCAGCCGCAGCGGCTCCACCAGTGCCTGGGCCACGAGCAACCGGTCGAAAGGATCCGGCGGTTTGAGCCGCTCCACGGCCGCGGCGTGCTTGGCGGTAACTGCCTCATTTCGCGCCGCCTGCGAGCATCTGTGCGATGACGGCGTTGTTCGCATCGATGTCGCCCGGCACTTTGAATTTTCCCTTCGCTACGCCGAGCCGCCGCCCCCGACGAAGCGACCGGACGGCCACGAGCTTGGCGGCGGGTCGGCCGTTGCGGGCAATGACGATCTCGGCTTCCGCCCCACTCTCGACGGCATCGACCAAGCGGGAAAGGTTGGACTTCGCCTCCAAAATGTCGACGACCATCATGCAGATGCCCTTCGCCAGTGCTATTCCGCCACCATAGCCGCTCTCACCGCGGCCGCGCTCGCCGCCACCGCCTCGCGCGCCTTGGGGATCAGCCCGCGCATCGAGAAGAAGCCGTGGATCATGCCGGGATAGTTCACCTGGGTGACCGGCACGCCGGCTGCGTCGAGCCTGGCCGCATAGGCGATGCCCTCGTCGCGCAAGGGATCGAAGCCCGCGGTCACGACATAGGCCGGCGGCAGGCCCGACAGGTCCTTGGCGAGCAGCGGCGACATCCTGGGATCGCCGTGGTGCGCCGCGTCGGGGCAGTACATCCGCGTGAACCACGCCATGCCGTCGCGCTCGAGGAAATAGCCCTTGGCGTTGTCGCGCATCGACGGCATGTCGGGTTGGCCCAGCTGCGTCACCGGATAGATGAGAAGCTGGAACGCGATCCTCGGCCCGGCGGCTTTCGCGAGCTGGCACACCACAGCGGCGAGATTGCCGCCCGCGCTGTCGCCGCCGACCGCGAGATCGCCCGCGATGCCGAGCTCTTGCTTGTGCGCGTCCACCCAGATCACCGCCGCAAGGCAATCCTCGACCGCGGCGGGAAACGGACATTCCGGCGCCAGCCGGTAGTCGACCGACACGACGCGGCAGCCGCTTCCGTTCGCCAGGCACCGGCAGAGGTCGTCATGGGTGTCGAGATCGCCGATCACGAACCCGCCGCCGTGGAAGAACAGGAGCCCCGGCAGCGGTCCGTCGCTCGCATCGGCCGGCGCATTGCCCACGCGCACCTCCGCATCGCGCTCGCCCACCGGTACATCGCCCACGCCGACCGGCGTATAGACGCGCAGACGAATGTCGCCCGCGGGTCCCGGCATGGTGCGATCCTCGACTTTTCCGATCGGCGTTTCCTTGCCGTTGAGCAGCCGCGACTTCATCACAGCGCGCGCCGCCTGCGGCCCGATCTCCCAAAGCTTCGGCACCGCCGCGGCCTTGAACTGGTCGAGGACCTCGCGGACCTTGGCGTCCAGTCCCATCACTTCGCTCCGAGACCGCTCGCCACGGCCTTCGCCGCGGCGACGACGGCCTCGTGCGCCTGCGGCAGCACCGCCTGCATGTAGATGAAGCAGTGCACCAGGCCGGCATAGTCCGCGACCTGCACCTTCACGCCCGCGTCGCGCAGCTTGCCCGCATAGGCAAGCCCCTCGTCGTGCAGCGGATCGAATCCGCCGAGCATCACGTAAGCCGGCGGCAGGCCCTTCAGGTCCGTCGCGTTCAAGGGCGAGATGCGCAGGTCGGACTTGTCCTGCCCCTTCGGCACGTAATGGCCGAAGAACCAGTCGAGCGTCTCCTTGTCGAGGAAATAGCCGGCGCCGAACTCGCGCAGCGACGCGGTGTCCTGCCCGATCTGCGTCACGGGAAACAGCAGCATCTGGAACGCGATGCGCGGCCCCTTGGCCTTGGCGAGCTGGGTCACGACCGCGGCGAGCGCGCCGCCCGCGCTGTCGCCGCCCACCGCGATGCGGTTGGCGTCGAGGCCGAGCTCGCTCGCATGCGTCTCGATCCATTTGAGCGCGGCGAAAGCGTCGTCGACCGCGGCCGGGAACGGATGCTCCGGCGACAGCCGATAGTCGACCGCGACGACGCAGAAGCCGCCTTCGTTGGCGAACTGCCGGCACAACCCGTCATGCGTCTCGAGGTCGCCGATGACGAAGCCGCCGCCGTGGAAATAGACGAGCACCGGCAAGGGCTCCGCTCCGCCCGCGACCGGCGTGTACATGCGCAGGCGCACGCCGCCCGCGTCGAGGTTCTTCACGCCGCCGATCGGCATGTCCTTGGGCCCGATCATCTGCATCATCTGCACGAACAGCGCGCGGCCTTCGGGCGCGGACATCTCGAACATCTTGGGGCCCGGGACCATCGCCATCTGGTCGAGGAAGGCTTTCACCAAAGGATCTAGAGGCATGTGTGTTCCGGCCCGAATGCCGGGCGAGTGTGACCGAACTGGTGCAGGCGCGATAGGACTATTTGACGAGGCGGCTGCGGCTATTTCTTGATCAGCGCGACGCCCGCGATCAGGGCGTTTGCGGGCGCGAGCGCCTTGTCGCTCTCGGGATACGCCGTGATCAGCATGCAGGTATAGGCCTCCTGCGGATCGATGGGCGCGACGACGAGCTTGAGGTTCAGCTTGAGGCCGTCGGGATTGGTCGCGGTGCCGCGATAGGCGAAGGCATCCAGGCCCGCGAACCTGGCCTTGGTCTTTCCTTGCGGCTTCGCCTTGAGGAGCTTGGCCGCCAGCAGGTCGGGCGAGCCCAGCGTCGGCGACAAGGATATGACCAGCTCGATCGTGTGGTCGGGGGAATCGATGACGAGGTTCTCGCTGATCCCCACGTTCAGCGTCTGCGACGTCCAGCCTTTGGGCGTGCGGAGCATCAGCCCGGGCTTGAAGGTCGCAGGGAAGCGGACGTCTTCCGCAACGGCAGGGGAAAGGCCGAGCGCAACCGCGCCGGCCAGGGCTGCGCGTGCGCTCCCCGAAAGCCAGGACGTCATGATGTTCCTCTCAATTGAGGACGATGGGGCCTTCCGGGTCGCGACGGTGCAGCGCGATGTCGTCGAGGAAGACCGAAAGCGTGAACCAGAACGTCGCGCGATCCAGCGCGCCCTCCGACCGGAACGAGACGACGGCGCGCTGTGCATAGTCGCGCGCGGCATCGCCGTGCTCCGCCCGGAGATCGGCGGCGAGACGGTACAGATCGCCTGCGTTCAGCTGCATGGGGTACACCCCTTGTCCGAGAGTCACCATGGCAAAGTTTGGTGAGCATCCGGTTAACGGGCAGCCGGTTTCATCGCAGACCCGATCACTGCGCCGCCTGCTTCATGCCGCCGAGCATGCGCAGGCCCGCGTGATAGCCGGCGCCTTCGCTGTCGGGCGCGACGATGAGTCCGGACATCGCCTTGCCGCCGCCCAGCATCACGTTGCAGTAAAGCTCCGGCCGCGGCGTGCCTTCGGGACCGGTCGGATGCAGCTCCCACCAATACCCGTTCAGGTCCGCCAGCGTGATCGCGTGCCGGTCGCCCAGGGCCGGCGGCGCGGTCGGGGCATCTTTCAGCGACTCCGCGGCGAGCGCGTCCATCGATCCGGCATAGGCGACGATCGACACCGTGACCGTGGTCGCGCCGTCGGCGGAGGTCGCGACGAACTTGCCGTCCGCTTCCTTGGCCGACCAGCCGTCGGGGACTTTGAGCGTCACCGCGGGCGCACCGGTTGCGGGATAGCGCATCTCGTCCGCGCCGGCGGGGGCGGCGAGCAGCAGCAGCGCCAGGATCGAAGACGCGCGCATCACTTCACGATCCTCGTCGCGGCGACGATCTGGCGGCCGGCATTGAGCTGATCGCGCGGCGCGCCGGCGTCGACCAGCAGGTCGCAGACGGCGATATGCTTCGCGTCGATCTGCACCACCATCATGTCGACGTTGAACTTGTTGCCGTGGGAATTGCCCATCGTGGTGGGATAGTCGAAGCCCTTGAAGCCCGAGATGGTGATCGCATGCTTGGTCTTCCACGGCGCGGCATGGGCGACCTTGAGCGCCGCGGTCGCGAATGCGTCGAGCGCGTCCACGTCCCCCAGGATCTGCACCACCACGCGCACCTGCGCATCGGGCGAGAAGACCATCAGGTTCTCGCTCTTGCCTTTGTTCACCTGCCAGTTGTCGGGCACGTGAACTTCCCAGGCGGGCGTGCCCGATCCGGGAAAGCGCACGAGCTTGGCAGCCGCCGGCACAGCCGTCGACAGCGCAACCCCAAGCGCGAACGCCGCAAATGCAAATCTACGAAACCGCACGATGTCCCCCTTCATGGAATCTCGATCACGCCGGGTCCGCCGGCATAGAGCCGGTCGACCAGCGCCTTGCGCCGCTCGAGCGTCGCGCGCTGGTTGACGTAGCCCTTGTCGGTGATCTCGTGGCCGTCGATCGACGGCGGCTCGGCCATCAGCAGCACGCGCTTGATGCGCGACGAGGTGCCGGGCTGTGCCTTGTTGTGGGCCGCGAACTTTTCGCGCACGAACTCGACCAGCTTGGGATCGGCCAGCACCTCGTCGATGTTGCTCTTGCCCGTCAGCTGCATGGCCGCGGCCACGTTCGGCCAGGCGAGCAGCGCCACGAACGGCTTGTCCTGGCCGCAGACCACGCAGTCGAAGACGGCCGGAGACGCCGCGCCCACCGCCAGCGCGCGCAGGGTGCCGACGCTGACCCAGGTGCCGCTGTCCAGCTTGAAGTCCTCGGTCACCCGGCCGTCGAAGACCAGGCCCTTCTCGGGATCGGTCTCGTCGATGAAGCGGGCCGCGTCGCCGAGCGAGTAATAGCCCTCGTCGTCGAACGCCTTCTTCGTCAGGTCGTCGCGGTTGAGATAGCCCGGCGTCACGGTCGGGCCCTTCACGCGCACTTCCAGCTTGGCGCCGTTGGGCACCAGCTTCAGCGTGATGCCGGGCAGCGGCAGGCCGATCAGCCCGACGCGCTCGGTCAGCCAGTGCACCACCGTGATGCCCTGAGTCTCGGTCGCGCCGTACATGGTGGTCAACGGGATGCGATGTCCCGTCGCCGCGATCGAGAGCGCCTGGATGCGCTCATAGATGTCCTGGCTCAAGGTCGCGCCGCCGTAGCCCACCATCTTCATCCTGGCGAAGAAGTGGTCGCGCAATCCGGGATCGCGCTCCATCGCGTCGGCCAGCCAGCCGAAGGCGATCGGCGCCGAGCCGAAGCCGAGCGGCTTGATGTCGCGAAGGTTGCGGATGGTCTCGTCGAACATGCCGGGCAAGGGCTTGCCGGCGTCGAGATAGATCGTGCCGCCCGCGTTCACCGCGTTGTTGAAACCGATATTGCCGGCCGAGATGTGGTTCCACGGCATCCATTCCAGGCTTTCGGGGATCTCGTCGGGATCGGAGGCCTCGGTGCGCAGCGCCTCCTGCGCGGCGACGACGGCGCACATCATCCGGTGCGTCTGGATCACGCCTTTGGGCATGCCGGTCGAGCCCGAGGTGAAGAGATATTTCGCGACCGTGTCGTGATCGATCTTCTCCATCGACTCCGCGACCGCGGGGCCCGCATTGGTCTTGAGCAGGTCCTCGTAAGGCGTCGTCGCGCGGTCCGCCACCGGCATCACGGTCACGACCTCGACGCCGTCGAGCGGCAGCGCCGCCAGCGCGCGCGCATAGACCGGCCCCTGCTCGGCGAAGATCATCTTCGGCTTGGTGGTCTCGAAGACGTGGCGCAGCTTGCCGTGATCGCCCGACATGATCGAATAGGCGACCGACACCGGCGCCACCGGCACCCGCGCCTTCATCGCGCCCAGCATCATCGAGCCGTGCGCGATCGAATTCCCCGACAGCACCATCAACGGCGCATCGGGGCCGAGGCCGCGGGTGAGCAGCGCCTGGGCGATGGCGTCCGCGCGCGCGTTCATCTCGCCATAGGTGATCGAGCGCCAGTCGCCCGTGCCGCCGCCCGGAAGCGGTATGCGCTCGCAGATGAACTTGCGCTCGGGATGGGTTTTCGCGCGGTTCTCGAAGAGATGGACGGTCGAGCGATGCATCTCGCCCAGCGGATGGCGCGAGCTCAAATAGACCGTCCCGTCCGGCCTGCGGACCGTTTCGATGGAAGGCGGCTTCATCGGCAGCGGCTTGAACGGCGGCAAATCCGTAGATTTCACCTGGACATTCATGGTGTTAGCTCCCCGGCTCGCGAACCACAGTTGCGACCCGTTATTCTCTTTATATCCCGCCGCAGCCGGGGTATTTTCCCTGGATGCGCGGCAACAGCGTATTGCTCATCATCGGCGGCGGCATCGCCGCCTACAAGTCCCTCGAGCTCATTCGGCGCTTGAAAGAGCGCGGGGTGAGCGTGCGCGCGATTCTGACCAAAGCGGGCGCGGAGTTCGTCACCCCGCTTTCCGTTGCGTCGCTTTCGGGCGAGAAGGTCTACGACGATCTCTTCAGCCTGACCGACGAAGCGCAGATGGGGCACATCCAGCTCTCGCGCTCCGCCGACCTCGTGGTCGTCGCGCCCGCGACCGCGGACCTGATGGCCAAGCTCGCCAACGGCCACGCCAGCGACCTCGCCTCGACCGCGCTGCTCGCCACCGACAAGCGCGTGCTGATGGCGCCCGCAATGAACGTGCGGATGTGGAACCACCCGGCGACGCAGCGCAACCTCGCCACGCTCAAGGGCGACGGCACGATCTTCGTCGGCCCGGGCGACGGCGAGATGGCCTGCGGCGAATACGGACCCGGCCGCATGGCCGAGCCGCTGGAGATCGTGGCCGCTATCGAGGCCGCGCTGGCAAGCGACGCGCACGCCGCGCCTGCCGCGCACGCCGCGCCTGCCGCGCTCGCAGCGCCCGGCCCGCTGTCGGGCATGAAGGCGCTGGTCACCGCAGGCCCGACGCAGGAGCCGCTCGATCCCGTGCGCTTCATCGCCAACCGCTCCTCCGGCAGACAGGGATACGCCATCGCCGACGCGCTCGCGCTCGCGGGTGCTGAGACAACGCTCGTCAGCGGCCCGGTGAGCATCGCGCCGCCCTCGCGCGTCAAGCTGGTGCGCGTCGAGACCGCGCTCGAGATGCTCAGTGCGTGCGAGAATGCGCTGCCCGTCGACGTCGCGGTCATGACCGCCGCCGTCGCCGATTGGCGTCCCGAGGCGCTGGCCAACCAGAAGATCAAGAAGGACGGCACGTCGCCGTCGCTGAAGCTCACGCCCAATCCCGACATCCTGGCGACCTTGTCGCGAAGCGCGCATCGCCCCGCCCTCGTCGTGGGCTTCGCGGCCGAGACCGAGAACGTGATCGCGCATGCCAAGGACAAGCTCGCCCGCAAGGGCTGCGACTGGATCGTCGCCAACGACGTGAGCCCGGCGACGGGCATCATGGGCGGAGAGCGCAACACGGTTCATCTGATCACCAAGGACGCCACGGAGGACTGGCCCGACATGGACAAACGCGACGTGGGAACGCGGCTCGCCGCGCGCATCGCCGACACGCTCAAGGGCAAAGCAGCATGAACCTGTCCATCAAGCGCCTGCCGCATGCCAAGGACCTTCCGCTTCCCTCTTACGCGACCGAAGGCTCGGCCGGGCTCGACCTGCTCGCCGCCATCGACAGCGACGTGAAGATCGCGCCGGGCGCGCGCGCCGCGATCCCCTGCGGCATCGCGGTCGCCTTCTCCGACAAATACGAGGGCCAGGTGCGCGCGCGCTCGGGCCTCGCGCTCAACCACGGCGTCACGCTGCTCAACGCGCCGGGCACGATCGACAGCGACTATCGCGGCGAGATCAAGGCGATCATGGTCAATCTGGGCGAGCAGGTCTTCACCGTCACGCGCGGCATGAAGATCGCCCAGCTGGTGCTCGCCCGCGTCAAGCGC
>Ga0213876_10000363_pt1 | contig 38677 bp, 36 predicted proteins | sample BarmaccomBMRX_R9_FD_160113 | JGI IMG/M metagenome (GOLD analysis project Ga0213876, IMG submission 160113) | Root-associated microbial communities from Barbacenia macrantha in rupestrian grasslands, the National Park of Serra do Cipo, Brazil - RX_R9 | ecosystem: Host-associated > Plants > Roots... | reverse complement strand
TGATCCTGAGGGGATGAACAGCAGCCGGTCCAACCCCAGCGCCTCCACCGCCGCCTGGGCCGCCAGCAGATGGCCCTGGTGGATGGGATTGAAGGCGCCGCCGAAGAGTCCGAGCCGCAGCATCACCTAACCCGCCACCCGCAGATTTTCGAGCATCTGGCGAAGGGCGACGACGGCCGCCACGATCTGAGGCTCCCCGCGCGGGTTGGCGAAAAGGGCGCTGGCCAGGCCCCAGATGGCGTGAACGTACAGGACCGCCACCGCCTGCGCATTCACCTCTTGCCGAAGGAACCCGGACTCGCGGCAGATCTCCAGCGCGTGGGCCACGCGGGAGACCAGGATGCCGGTCATCGCATTGAGCTTCTCGGCCATCATGGTGTCCGAGGCGGTGCTGGCGGCCTGCTGCAGCACCAGTTCACCCCGCGCCCTGATGCTCGCATGGCCCTCGCCGTGGATCTGGCGATAGTGCTCCCAGCTGGCGTCGAGATGGTCCATCAAGCGCGCCCAGGCGGTGGCGGCGGGCGAGCCCGGCGGGCAGATTAGCATCTCGGCGTGCAGGTCGCGCCGCATCCGCGCTTCCAGCAACTCCACCGCGAGCACGCTCTTGTCGCCATAGTGGTACTGCGCCAGGGCGCGGCTGTAGCCGGCTCTGAGGCTGATGTCGGCCAGCGTCGTCGGCTCGTATCCCTGAAGGGCGAAGAGCTCGAGCGCCGCCACCCGGATTCGGGATTTCGCCGCTTCGGTGCGCTCGGCCTGGGTGCGGCTGGTGAGTTGGCGCTGGGGCATCGGGCTCATGATCCTGGAGGCAGGCTAACGGAACGGCGGCCCATAAACTAGCTCGCGGTCAGCAAGTATTTCGTCTTCTGACGGAACGGCTACGCCAAGCCCTTCGCGCAGCGACGAGGCGGGGCCGAGAATGCGCCAAGCCGCCTGTTCAAGCTCGGTCGGAGCTTCAAAGTTATGAGCCTTTCCTCCTCGACCACGAGGATCCCCGTCCCACTGGCGCCGCGTCCGTATGCGCTGAACACCTCTCACTCGCCCGCGTCCGCGCTTGCGGTCGGAACGTTTCTTGTCGAGCCGGATGGCCGCGCGTGGCCTCAGCGGCACCCGCGGGGCGGCGCTGGCGGTGAAATTCGCTTTCCCGGCCGTGCCAAAGGCCGGTTTAAATTCACTCGCTTTACGCGAGTTGTCGCGCCGTAGCCGGGCGGGAAACTTGGCCTTTGTTCGCGGCGCGGCGTCGGGATCGAATGTCCCGGCTCCATCCGCAAATCGTTCCCTAGAATCCCGCTCGTTTCGGACGCCCAGTCGCGCGCTAATGTCGCAGTGATTCAACCTTTGCGGAAATGATTGTTAATCGGCGTAGGTCATGATGACCCGAGCAAATGGGGAGGTCATGTCGATGAAAGACCAAACCGCAGCGGATTCGCCCGCTGTGGCCGCTCTCAAGGCCTTGGTCACCGAATCCGACCTTGATTTGTCGATGATAGATCGCGACGGCCGACTGATGGCAGTCAGTGAAGGCTCGCTTCGGCGTTCTGGCATGGCGCGGGATCAGCTTGTCGGACAGCGCATTCAGGATTTGTTCGGGGAAGCGGTGGCGGAAGCAACGGCCGTGCTCACGAGCGCCGCGATCGCCACTACCCAGGCCCTGACGCCCCAGTCTATTCCCCTGACAACGGGGAAGTCCGACTGGTACCAGGCCACCCTGACGCCCTGGCGAGACGAGAGCGGCGAGATCGGCGGCGCAATCAACTTTCTGCGGAACATCACCGCCGAGCAACGCGCCCAACTGGAACTCAGCCGCGCGGAAGCCCTGTTGGACGCGGTGGTGGAAAGCATCCCGTCGCTCATCTCGGTATCGGATCGCGAGACGGGTGCGTTGGTGCGCATAAACCGCGCCGCGGAGAAGTTTATGGGCGCGTCTCGAGACGACCTCCTGGGGCGTCCGTCTGCCGGCGTATTTGGTTCCGATGCGGTGAAGCGGCATCGGGCTCAAATCGCCAAGGCGGAGGCCCGCGGCGAGATGCTGATCGCCGAGGAGGAATATTCTGGATGCGAGGGGTCGCGCACCCTTTTGGTGCGCCGGCAGGTGATCGCGGGTCGGGACGGCAGACGGCACGTCTTGTCGGTCGCCGACGATATCACCGGGCCTAAGCGCGCGAAGGCTGAGTTGCTATCTGCGCTGGCGGAGGCCGAGGCGGCCAACCACGCCAAGAGCGACTTCCTGGCCACCATGAGCCACGAAATTCGAACGCCCCTCAATGGCATCCTGGGCATGGCTCAGGTCATGGCGCGAGACGAACTCACCCTTTCGCAGCGTGAGCGATTGGAGATAGTGCGCAATTCGGGTGAAAGTTTGCTGCGTATCATCAACGATGTTCTCGATCTCGCGAAGATTGAGGCTCATAAGCTTGAGGTTGAGAGTTTTGATTTCGACCTTGGCGACGTCATTGACAGCGCTGCGGCGATCTTTTCGGCCCTCGCATCAGCCAAAGGGCTTGTGCTTGAGGTCAATCTTGACCTCGCGGCAGGCGTTTATCGCGGCGATCCCACGCGCATCAGGCAGATCATCTCAAACCTGTTGTCCAACGCCGTGAAGTTCACGCAGGCGGGCAGCGTGCGCCTGACGGCGCGATTTGACATGCGCGGCCTTGAGATCGCCGTTTCCGACACCGGCCCGGGAATACCGTCCGAAGCCTTTGGGCGGCTATTCGAGAAGTTTGTCCAAGCGGAAAGCTCCACGACCCGCCGGTTCGGCGGAACAGGTCTGGGCCTCGCTATTTGCCGGGAGCTCGCTCAACTCATGGGCGGGAATATCGTCGCCGAAAACCTTCCTGGCGAAGGCGCTAGGTTCACGGTGCGCCTCCCGGTGCAGAGGCTCGGGGATGCGCGGCCGAATCCGGCCGTCCAGCCCCCAGCGGTCGAGGACCTGGGCGCGTTGCGTATCCTGGCGGCGGAGGACAATCCGGTGAATCAGAAGGTCTTGCAGACCATCCTGGAGCAGCTCGGGGTCGCCGTCACCCTCGTCGGCGACGGCGCGCAGGCCGTCGAGGCCTACCGCGCGGCCCCGTGGGATATCGTGCTCATGGACGTTCAGATGCCGGTCATGGACGGGGTCCAGGCAACGCGCGGCATCCGATTGTTCGAACGGGAAGCCGGTCGTGCTCCCACGCCCATCGTCGCGCTCACGGCCAACGCCTTGGAGCATCAGAAGTCGCAATACCTTGCCTCGGGGATGGACGCCTTGGTCGCTAAACCAATCCAGATCGATGAGCTCTTCGGGGCCATTGAAAGATTGACCTGCGCCCAGAACGCGACCCCCTCTGTTTCCCCTTCACCGATGGCCCATTTGCCAGGCGGGGCAGCGCCCGCTGACGGCGGCGTTGCAGGGCATTAGGCCGTAGTGTCGATTTAGGGATTCCGCTGAATCGGTAGTTCTGATTCACTTGGGACGCCGAACGGCGGCGCCAGATTGCGCCGAACGGCGTTTCTTAGCAATCAGCGAGCCGAACGGCGAGCGGCATCTTCAGAGATTTCCGAAGTGCCAGACGAGGCAACTCGTCAATGATTTTCCCTTGCGGGTCAGTAGGCAACGGAGACATGGGCATCGTTCACGCCGCGCGCCAGCCCCGGTGCGCTACATGTAATTCACAAGACATTAAATCAGTGCGGATCGCCTAGCACGGCAAGGCTCAGGTTGTAAGCCACAATCTCGCGATGCGCGAAAACTGCGTCTAAGCAACCGTACGCCATCCGCTCTGCATGGTTGGCCGTTCGGCGGACCGGATCAGTGATTCGTATGTGGCCTCGCTAGGCGAAACCGTCGCGAACGGCGATCCGGGAGACACTGGACTGGACGCCGGCCTAGCGGATGGCGGCGGTAAAGAGATGCTGGAACTCCGCGTCTGCGTAGTATCGCACCTTGCGCGCCGCCATCGGCGCCGCGCCTTGGCGCAGTAGGATTTCGAGGTTCGCGTCTAGCCGCATGACCTCATCGGGCGTCAGCAGCTCGCGCCGCGTCAGGTGATTGGCGGTCGAGGTGCTGGTGGTGGTCTGAGGCCAGAAGAACGGCCCCGGCCCCTTGGACACGCTGGCGCCGGCGGTCTGATAGGCCATGGTCGCCGCACCGATCGATTTGGACACCCAGCTCGCGGTTTCCACGTCGCCGACGTTGAAGACCTGAATCAGGCCGGCGTTGGAGAGAAAGGTTCCGGCGCGTTCGCCGTAGACGCTCCAGAGCTGATGCAAATCCTGGAGGATCGGCCAGAGCTGGAGGCCGTAGCCCGCCATCAGGCCGAACGCCTGTTCCAGCGGCTCCAGGCGGCCAAGAGCGGCGAACTCATCGAGCAGCAGCAGGACGGGCTTATCCGGCCGCGCTGTTGACCTGGCGAGCGCGCCGATGGCCTGGGCGACCAGCAATCGGAGCCAACGGCTGTGCGTGCCGAGCCGATCGGGCGGCAGGACCAGGAACACCGTGCAGGTGCCCGCCTTGAGATCCTCGAACCGGAAGCTCGAATGGTCGAGGACGGAAGCCATCCGGCGGCTATCGAGGAAGTGCGTGTGGCGTTGCGCGGACGAGAGGACGCCGGCCGCCTCGCGGCCGGACTTGCCCAGATGGCGATTGGCGGCGCGGGCGATAAGGCCGTCGCCGTGACGGGATTTCTGCATCAGCGACAGGAGCAAGCCGAAATCATCCGGCGGCTGGGTCAGCAGCTCGCGGACGGTGATCAGGGTCTTGATGTCGGGATTCTCATGCACGACGACGTACATGATCAGGCCGGCGATCAGCGCCTTGGCCTCTTCGTTCCAGTGCGCCTCGCCGGTCTGGCCCGGAGGATCGTACACAAGGGCGTCGGCCAGAAGCATGGCGTCCTCGACAAGATCGGGGCTGCCTTCGTCCAGGCCGTCGAGCGGGTTGAAAGCCGCGTTTGGCACGCCGGTGACGCCGAAGGGGTCGAGCACATCCACCGGACCGAACCGCTGGCGCGCGTGAAGCGCCGCACGGGCGTTCTCGCCTTTGGGGTCGATGCACAGGACCGAGCGGTCGGCGGTCAAGAGATTGGGGATGATGGCGCCCACGCCCTTGCCCGCGCGCGTCGGCGCGACGGTGATCAGATGCTGCTGGCCGGCGTAGCGCAGAAGCCTGCCGCCCTTGCGGTTTTCGCGGCCGACGATCAGGCCGTCCGGGCGGACCAGCGACCGGACTTCAGTCGCGGTCGCCCAACGCGCCGAGCCGTGTACGCCCCAGGAACTCGCGGGCGCCGAGCCCCGCCGCCATTTGAGAAACCCGACAACGGCGCCCAGAACGCCGCCGCCGACGGCGACGCCCCCAACCCAGTGGTCGCTGAGATGCTTCACCATGGCGACGGGGATCAGGAGCAACCACGCGAGCAGATCGCCCAGGACGTATCCGGCGACCAAACTGACAACGAGCAAGATGCTCCGGCGGATCATCGTCCCTCCGTCGCTTAGGTTTCAGGACCGCCCGCCGGCATGCGGGCCGCGCTCACGGGTGGACCGAAGCGGCGGCCGAGTCCTTGTCCGACGATCCGGCCTTCGACGCGGACTCGCCGAGCAGATCGATGAACAGCGCCGCGTCATCCTCTCGGGTGATGAAGCCGGGCAGCTCCTTCTTGAGCCAGGCGGGCAATTGCTCTTTGGAAAAGGCGTCCTGACCCTTCTCCAGCCGGTACAGGACGAAGGCGCCGAGCAGCACCTTGCGGCGCGTGTCCTTGGCGCGTTCCTGTTTCCCGAGCTTGGTTTGCAGGGCTTTGCGCTGCGCCTCCAGTTGCGCCAGGCGCTCAGTGATCGACCGCTTTGCCATCGTCTACTCCGATGCGCGCGCCCCCTCGCGGCGGCGACCGGCCTGACGCACGACTTCACCCATCGGCGCGGCGTGGAGCACACCGAGATCGTCCTTCCCGAAGGCGTGCAAGCAGAGTGGGCGCACGACCGCTCGCGCCTGTGGAATGCGGCCGAGGCGGCGGAGAAGCGCAAGGACGCGCGGGTGGCGCGCGAGATCGAGGTCGCACTGCCCCATGAGCTGACGGCCGACCAGCGCCTGGAACTGACGAGGGAGTTCGCGCACGAGCTGGCCGATCGCTACGGCGTGGCGGTGGATTTCGCCATCCACAGCCCGCACGGCGACACCGACGTGCGGAACCACCACGCCCACATCATGCTCACCACGCGCAAGGTCGGGCCGGATGGGCTGGGCGAGAAGACCGACCTGGAGCTGGAGAACAAGAAGCTCGCCGCGCTCGGCTTGCCGACCTCGCACGACCAGCTCCGCGACATCCGCCTGGACTGGGAGGACCTGGCCAACCGGCATCTGGCGCTCGCCGGCCACGACATTCGCATCGACCACCGCTCGCACCGCGACTGCGGCCTGGAGATCGAGCCGACCCAGCACATGGGCGTCCACGCAACGCAGATGGACCGGCGCGGCAAGTCGGTCGTGCGCGCGCGCCAGGACGAAGACCAGGCGCGGCGGAACGCCAAGCTGATCCGCGAGAAACCGGAGCAGGCGCTGACCCTCGTCACCAACGAGAAGTCGGTGTTCAACCGCACCGACGTCGCCCGCACCCTGCACCGGTACATCGACGATCCCGACGCCTTTCAGGCGGCGTTCGCCAAGGCCATGGCGTCGCCCGACCTGGTCGAGCTGGTTCCTGCGCAAAGCGACGAACTCGGCCGTACGATCGAGCCGGCCCGCTACTCCACCAAGGAGATGATCGCAGTGGAGCGCCAAATGGCCGACAGCGCCGACCGGATGGCGCAAAGCCGCGCGTTCGGGGTGAGCCGCGGGCGCGTCGAGCAGGCTATCGCCGATCGGCCGTTTCTGGCCGAGGAACAGAAGGCGGCGGTTCGCCATATCACCGGCGCCGAGCGTATCGAGGCCGTGGTCGGCATCGCCGGCGCCGGCAAGAGCACCATGCTCGGCGCCGCGCGCCAAGCGTGGGAGGCCGAGGGCTACGAGGTTGTTGGCGCGGCCCTGGCCGGCAAGGCGGCCGAAGGATTGGAGGAATCCTCCGGCATCCGCAGCCGAACGCTGGCGAGCTACGAGCGCAGTTGGGAGCATGGGCGCGCCATGCTCAGCGACCGCACCGTGCTGGTGATCGATGAGGCCGGCATGGTGGGAAGTCGCCAGCTTTCGCGCGTGCTGACAGAAGCGGATCGGGCCGGCGCGAAGGTGGTGCTGGTCGGCGACCCCGAGCAGCTTCAGCCCATCTGTCCGGGTGCGGCGTTCCGCGCCGTCGCCGAGCGCGCCGGCTTCGTGGAGCTTGGAGAAATCCGGCGGCAGCGCGAGGACTGGCAGCGGACCGCATCGGTGGACTTCGCGCGCCACCGGACGGCGGCGGGTTTGCAGGCTTACACCGAGCGCGGGGCGGTTCGCTTAGCCGACGACCTGGGCGTCGCGAAGCATACCATCGTCGGCGACCTGATCGCCGATATGGACGCGCGGCCGGACGGCTCGCGATTGGTGCTCGCGCACCGCCGCGCCGACGTGGCGGATTTGAACGATCAGGTCCGGGCCGTGCGCCAGGCGCGCGGCGAGCTCAAGGGCCAGTACGTCTACCAAACCACGGAGGGTGAACGGGCGTTCGCGCCCGGCGACCGCATCCTGTTCCGCGAGAACAACCGCGACCTCGGCGTGAAGAACGGGATGCTGGGCACGGTGGAGCGGGCCGAACCCAGCCGGCTGGAGGTGCGGCTGGATGCGGCCCAAGGCCCCGGCGTTGGGCGCAGCGTGTCCATCTCCATGGCCGATTATGCGGCGGTGGATCACGGCTATGCGACGACGATCCACAAGGCCCAGGGCGCGACGGTGGACCGTACCTATGTGCTCGCCTCCGGCACGATGGACCGGCACCTGACCTACGTCAGCATGACTCGCCACCGGGACGCGGTGATGCTCTACGCCGGCCGGGACGAGTTCATGGACGCCGACGCCTTGTCCACGCGCTTGTCGCGCGCCGGACTGAAAGAGACGACGCTGGACTATGCGACACGACGCGGCATCGAGCAGCCGATCATCGTTCCAGAGGCGATGCAGCGCGCGGCCCGCGAGCGAGGCCCCACACCAGCCGTGGAGCCCGCGCCGAAGCGCGGCATGTTCGACGGGTTGACGCTTAAGCCGCGACCACGAGCCCCGGACATGGGCCGCGTCGGAGACCTGCCGCTGGCAAGGCCGGATCGCGCCGCGCCGGCGCCCAAGATGCCGCTGGAGCAGGCCGCCGAGCGCTACGCCCGCGCCCTGGACGCGGCCGAGCGGATGCGTGTCCAGAGCCTGCCGGTGCTGGAGCATCAGAAGCGCGAATTACGCGACGCCGCCCGGACGTTGGACGGCGCGCGGCCAGGCGCCACGCGCGACTTGCACAATGCGCTCCGGCACGAGACGGCGACCTGGCGGGCGATGCGTGACCTTCGCGGCGCCGAGCGCGGGGTCGAGCTGGCCGGGGCGATCCGCTACGAGGAGCGGGTTCGGCGCGATCCGGCGCTGAAGGCCGATCGCTTGGTGAAGGAGTTCACCCGCCTGGAGGCCCAGCACGACCGCCTGGACGGCTGGCGACATGGTGTGGCCCGCTCGCGTCTGGAGGGCCGCATGAAGACCATCGCGGGAACCCTGAAACGCGACCCGCAGCTTGAGGCCCTGGTGCGCACGCGGGCGCCGGCCTTGGGCGTGGGCGCAGGATCGATGCTCGCCCGCGTGCTTGCCGCGCCGACCGTGCAGCGGGCGGGGATGGAGATCGGCATGGGGCGGGATCGGGGCCTTTCGAGGTGAGACGGGCGCGATAAGGACCGGAGGTCACGGATGGCGGAGGATCACGCGGGCGATCCCGCCCAGGCGTTCGAGGATCTCCGCGCGGAGGTCTCGGTGCTGCGCCGGGCGATCGAGGCCCTGCCGGCGGCCATCCGCGAGAACCGGCCGCCCGACTACAGCGCCGACCTCGCCGTCCTCGGCAAGGGCCTGGACGAGATCGGCGAGCAACTCGAGACGATCCTGAAATCGCCCGCATTGAGCCGGACGCCGGAACAGCACGGCGCCGCCATCGCCCAGGCCGGCGCCAACCTGGTCCGCGAGACCGCGCAGCGGCTCGACCGGGCGGCTCAGGAAGCCGAGCGGGAGCGGACGCGGCTGTCGGGCATGATCGGTCAGGCGTGGGCGCAGGATCGGCAGTTCAAGCTGTTGTGCTGGACCGGCGGGGTGGCCTTCGCGGTCGGGCTTGTGCTGTCGCCGCTGATCGCGAGCGTTCTGCCGTTTGGGCTCAATGCACGAGTTGCGGCGCTGGTCATGCGCGCGGATCGCTGGACGGCCGGCGGCGAGCTGATGCGGGCGGCCAATCCCCAGGGCTGCGATCGCTTCGTCGCCGACGGCCAGCTCGCCAGCGACAATCGCAAGGTCATTGACGCCTGCCGAGCTGCGGCGGCGCGGAGCGGTAAGGTCCAACAGTGCGCCGTGACGCTGAGGTTAGAGGCGCAGCACCAGAGCGGCCAGTAACACGCCTACGAGGATGCAACCGGCCGCAATCACGTCCCAGCCATCAACGGCGCGAGCCGGGGCGCGGTCCTGTCTTGAGTCCCCGGAGCGGTTCGGCTCCTTCATCGATCCTTCCAAATAGCTCGATGGTCGAGGCGCCCAGAGCCACCGCCAGCTTGTCGACCAAATCGAGCGTGGGGTTGGCCTGGCGCCGCTCCAATTCGGAGACGTAGACACGATCGACCCCCGCTTCCGCCGCGAGAGATTCCTGAGACAGGCCCCGCGCGACTCTCAAACGCCGTAGATTCCACGCAAGAAGCGCCCGCCCCGTGTGCATGGCGGCAGGCGAGCGCCTAGCGATTATGAATTCTACAGGCCCAGAGTTTACACAATGTGGACGTGTGACGGTTCGCTACGATAGAGTCATCGGCGAGGAGGCCGCTGCTAGGCCTAAGCCGAAGGCGATGAACAGGGTTGTGATGGCGCGAGACGGCGAACCTAACCCGATCGACGTCCACGTGGGCCGGCGTGTCCGGGTGCGCCGCCACGCTGTGGGCTTGAGCCAACAGGCTCTGGCGACTCAGCTCGGCCTGACATTCCAGCAGGTCCAGAAATACGAGCGCGGCGCGAACCGGATCAGCGCTTCCAAGCTCTTTGAGATCAGTCAAATCCTGACGATTCCGGTGGCCTACTTCTTCGATGGACTTGATGCAGAAGCCAACGTCGATGACGGCAGAAACGATCTCGCGGAACGGCTGCTGGTTGAGCCGGGCGGCCGGGCGCTGGCGCAATCGTTTCTGGCGATCCGCTCGCGCTCGATGAAGCGGCGGTTCTTGGAGCTCGCCGAGTCTGTCGCGGCTCACGATCAAATCGGCGCGGAGGATGCGCTCCCCGACGCCCAGGAAGTCCCCTAGGCGCGGCTGGCGGCCTCACGTGCCGAAACGGCGTCGGCGCCTGTAACTCGCGCGGCTCTGACCATTGGAACTCGGCATCTTGAGGGGCCGGTCGCGGCCAGCTCGGGCGCTACGGCGACCTCCAAGAGTCATAGGACCGTCACGGCTTCAAGCGGTGAGCGTCCTGCGCCAGGGCCGCCGACCGTCAACCCAGCTTCGCACAGCTCCGCTCCCCGCGGGCGCCCCCGGATCGAAGTCCGGGGGCCGGGTGTGACGGCCGGCTTTCGCCCTGTCGCCTGGCTCCCCAGGGAGCCGCGGGTGGTCCCGCGGCCGGATTGAAGGAGCTTCCCATGACCGCCAAGACTACGGCTTCGACCGCAGGGCGCCACCAGGCTTCCGCCGAGCCGAGCCGGCCGACCCATCGGCTCTATCCCGTCACGGGCGACGGCGACGCCTCGATCTGGACGCCCATCGGGGCGGCTTGGCCGAACAACGACGGCAAGGGCTTCAACCTGAACTGCGATACGGTCCCACTTACTGGCCGGATTGCGCTTGATCGAGCCGCGCCCCGAGACCGCATGACGCGGCCCTCTTCTGCGGCGGGCTCCGGCCCGCCGCGCAACCGCGCCGTTCCGGCCGGTTGCTTCAATCGTTAGGAACTGCCAGGGTTGGACCTTTCCGCACAACCAGTGCAGATTGTTCTGCGCAGTTCCTACACAGGCGGAATGGACCTATTTTATTCGAACGAAAACAGATGGTTGAAGATGTCAGGTCATTCGGCCGGGATGACGGATCGGCGCACGCGTCCTATGTCGTTGCGACGATGGCGCGCCGGCTCGCAGCTTTGACGTTCGTGGTGGCCTGCGGCGTGGCCGGATTGGCGGCGCGGGCCCAGACGCCGAACGAGGTGCAGGGCGTGGTGGTCTCCGCCGGGCCTGGCCCGCTGGTGCGCTCCACCTACCCGGCCTCCGGGGGGACGGTGGCCGGCGGGATGCTGATCCTGAAGATCGTCTTCGACCAGCCCATGGCGCCGGACGCCTGGGCCTACGGCCAGGCCGCCGAAGGCGACTTCCCCGACTGCCTGGCCAAGCCGCGGCTGCTGGGCGACCAGCGGACCTACGTGCTGCTGTGCTCGGTCGAGCCGGGCCGCGCCTATGCGGTCCAGATCAACCCCGCGCCGCGCTTCGCCAACGCCGACGGGCGCTCGGCCAAGCCCTACACCCTTAAGTTCGCCACCAGCGACGGCGACATCGTCCGCAGCCTCCACGACGCCCTGCAGCAGGCGGGGCTCGCCGATGACGACGACCCGATCATGACCTGGCGTGATCCCGGCCAGGGCGTCTCGCAGTCGGCCGCGCCGTAGCGGGGGAAGGGCCTGGCGCGCGGCCTCGATGGCGGGGGGCGGCGTCTTTATGGTAGGCGGTTTGAGGGCGACGACAGGCGGACGTCCGGGAGGAACCTATGAACATCCCCGTGAAGGGCGTGAACCGCAGTCCGGCGGTGAGCTACCAGGAGCTGCTGGACCGGGACACGCGCGATCCGCCGGACATCCTGCGGCTGGACCAGCCGGTGGATTTCGGCAGCGAGCCGATCGCGGCCAGCCGCTACACCAGCGAGGCCTTCTTCAAGCGCGAGATCGAAAAGGTGTTCCTGAAGACCTGGCAGTACGTCTGCCGGGAGGAGGAGATGCCGAGCCCGGGCGACACCCAGGTGTTCGAGGTGGTCGGCCATTCGGCGATCGTGGTGCGCCAGAAGGACGGGGGCCTGAAGGCGTTCCGCAACGTCTGCCTGCACCGCGGCCGGCGCCTCGTCACCGAGAGCGGCTGCAAGAGCCAGTTCCGCTGCCCTTACCACGGCTTCACCTGGAACACGGACGGCTCGTTCAAGGAAAATCCCATGGCCTGGGACTTTCCCGAGATCGACGAGGAGAGGTTCGGCCTGCCGGAGATTCCGGTGGGGAGCTGGGGCGGCTTCGTGTTCGTGAACTTCGACGTGGGCGCCCAGCCGCTGGCGGAGGTGGCCGACCCGCTGCCTCGGCACTTCGCCCGTTGGAAGATCGCCGACTGCTACAAGTCGGCCCACGTGGCCAAGGTGGTTCCGGCCAACTGGAAGGCGGTCATCGAGGCCTTCCTTGAGTCCCACCACGTCTACACCACCCATCCGCAGTTCTCGGGCTTCATCGCCGACGCCAACAGCCAGTACGACGTGCTCTCCGAGCACGTGACGCGGTTCCTGACCGCCAACGGCCTGCCGAGCCCGCTGATCGACGCGGCCGACTGGCCGGAGGAGAAGGTGGCCGAGCTGATGTTGGGGCCGCCAGGGGCGGGGCGTCCGCCCACCTGGCGGCGGGGCAGACCGCCCGCGCCTACGTCGCCCAGAAGGCGCGCGAGCGGCTGGCGGCCGAGACCGGCGACGACCACGCCTACGCCGCCGACGCCGAGGTGATCGACGGGATCTCCTACCAGATGTTCCCCGCCTTCGCGATCTGGGGCGGCTTCCACACCAAGATCTGCTACCGCTGGCGCCCGCATAACCTGCGGGTCGACCAGACCCTGATGGAGGTGCTGCTGTTCAAGGAATGTCCGGCGGACGGCCCCCGACCGGACCCGGCGCCCTATCGCCTGCTGGGCGAGCACGAGCCCTGGGCGTCGGCGACCGAGCTGGAATACCTGGCGAGCGTCTTCGACCAGGACCAGTCCAACCTCGGGCCCGTGCAACAGGGCCTCTATGACCTCGGCGAAGAGGGCGTTGTGCACTTCGGCCGCTACAGCGAAGTGCGGTGCCGGCATATCCACGTGATGGTGGACAAGTATCTCGCCCGGTAGGGCAGAAGGCGCCCCCGGCGCATGCGCCGGACAGCCGATAGATCAGAAGAGACCAGAGACAGGGAAACAGGGATCATGACGTCGCTGAAGGGAAAGACGCTCTTCATCACCGGGGCCAGCCGCGGCATCGGCCTGGCCATCGCGGTGTGCGCGGCCAAGGAGGGCGCCAACGTCGCCATCGCCGCCAAGACCGCCGAGCCGCACCGGCACCTGCCGGGCACCATTTACTCGGCCGCCGAAGAGGTGGAGGCGGCGGGGGGCAAGGCGCTGCCGCTGCAGGTGGACATCCGCGACGAGGCCCAGGTGGAAGAGGCGGTGCGGCGCACGGTGGAGACCTTCGGCGGCCTCGACGTGTGCGTGAACAACGCCAGCGCCATGAACCAGGCCACGACCCTCGAGACCACCATGAAGCGCTTCGACCTGGTGCACGAGGTGGTGGCCCGGGGCAGCTTCATGGTGACCAAGGCCTGCCTGCCGCACCTGCTGAAGGCCGAGAACCCGCACGTGCTGATGTTCTGCCCGCCGCCCACCTTCGATCCGCGCCGGCTCTCGCGCAGCCTGCACAACGCCGTCTCCAAGTACTGCGCCAGCCTCTACACGGTGGGCATGGCCGAGGAGTTCCGCGAGCAGGGCGTGGCGGTGAACGCGCTTCGGCCCCGCACCTGGATCGGCACCTCGGCCATCAAGTTCCGCCGCGGAGACGCCGGCGTCGCCCACTGCCGCGCGCCCGAGATCATGGGCGAGGCGGCCTGCGCCATCTTCCGGCGCCCGTCGCGCGAATGCAGCGGCCAGTTCTTCATCGACGACGAGGTGCTCTACGCCGAGGGCGAGCGCGACTTCGAGAAGTACCGCATCGATCCCACCCAGCCGCTCTACATGTCCGGCATGTCGCCCACCGACCCCATCCCGCCGTACGTCAAGGACCTGATCCCGGCCGAAGGCGCCATGGGCCGCAACGCCCGCGACATCGTGGTGTAGCGTCCTCGGCTAGGGCGGGGGCGCGTCCGCCACGCCGGCGCGGTAGATCCGCAAGCCTGCCAACGCCGCGAGGGCCGACGCAGCCAGCATGGCCGGCAGCAACGTGGCCAGTGCGAGATTGAGCTCGGCCGGCGATTTCAGCACCCTTTCGGTAGCGAGCCCGACCAGGGTCGGTCCGAGACCTAGGCCTAGCAGATTGACCGTCAGTACGCCGCTCGCGCTCACGAGGGCGCGGGCGCCAGGACCGGTCACCGCCTGCTGGGCGGAAGGGCCGATGCTGATCGCGGCGCTGGAGAGGAAGATCATGGCGGCCAAGGCGCCCAGGCAGGCGCCCGCGCCGGCGAGCCTGGGTCCGACCGCGGCGAACGGAATGGCGGCGAAGGCGCAAAGGCCAAGCACCCGCAAGCGTCCGTCCGGCCAGCGGCTAGCCGCCCAGTCCGCCGCCGCGCCCCCCGCGAGCGCGGCGGCCAAACCGCACCCGACGAAGATCGGCCCGAGCGCCGCCCCCGCCGCAGGAACGCTCCAGCCGAAGGTCCGCACCAGCAGGCTGGGCGCCCAGGCCGAGACCGCATAGGCCGCCATGGTCGCGAAGCCGAGCGCCAGGTTCACGACGCCCACCGCCCGAAGGTGAGGGCGGCCGAGGCGCACGCGTGCGGCCGGCGGGTTGGCCGGGCCGCTCGCCCCGCGCGCCGCGGCCAGCAGCAGCGGCGCCAGCACCAGCCCGGGCGCGCCAACCGCCAGGAACACCAGCCGCCAGCCGCTCATCGTCCATAGGCCGGGCGCCGCCAGGTCCCGGACGCGCTCGGCCCAGGCAAGGACGGCGCCCGCCGCCAGGTAGGAGAGGCCGAGCCCCACATAGGCCCCGGCGCCGTAGACTCCGAGCGCGAGGCCAACGCGCCGCGGCCCCATGCGCTCGGCGATGAGGGCGTGTGCCGCCGGGGTCAGCACCGCCTCGCCGAGGGCGACCCCGGCGCGGCAGAGGAGCAGCCCCGTAAAGTCCTTCGCCAGGGCCGAGGCCGCCGTGGCCAGGCTCCAGACGAGCACCCCGCCCCCCAGCAGGACCCGCCTGACCCCCCGGTCCATGAGGCGCGCGAGCGGAAGGCCGGTCAGCCCCAGGACCACCGCGAACCCCAGCCCCTGCAGCAGGCCGATCTGGGCGTCGCCGATCCCGAGGTCGCGCTTCAGGGGCTCGACCAGCATGCTCGGGACCTGCCGATCCACGAACGACAGGACGTAGGCGGCAAACAGGAGCGCCAGCAGCCTCCAGCCCCCCGTCGGCGCCGCGCCGCCCCTCACGGCGCCTCGGCGCCGCGGCGCATGTCCCGCACTTGCGGATAGATGTGCTCCAGCTCGAAGAGGTCGCGTCGCGCCAACCCCGCCGGCGCCGCCGACCGGAGGGTGAAGCGGGCGGGCGAGAGCTCCAGCAACATCGCCCCGACACGCTTGGCCCCCACCGGCGCCTGGATGGCGTCCGGGATGACGAACGCCACCGAGGGCGCCCAGACGTGCCGCGCGCCCGCCGCCCGGAAGCCGAGCGACTGGTGCGTGTGACCGGAGACCACGAACCGCAGGTCGCGTGCGCGAAGCATGTCCAGCAGGCGCTGGCGCGCGGCCGGGTCGGGGTAGCGTCCGGGCGGCTCCGGTCCGTAGGGGCGAAGCGGCTTGTGGCTCATGACGCCCAGCGGCGCCTCGCTGCCGGCGAGGCTCTCGGCGAGCCACGCCCACTGGGCCTGCGCCTCCTCGCCCGGGTCGCCCAGCAGCTGGGCGTTCAACCCGAGGAGCTGCCAGCCCGCGGTCTGCAGCGACCACCGGTCTGGGCCGAAGGCGCGGCGGTAGGCGGCGAGGCTGCGCGACTCCAGCGGCTCATCCGGCGCACCGGCGTCGCCGATGTCGTGATTGCCGGGCAGGAACAGGACGTCGCAGGCGGGCGCGGCGATCACCGCTCGGGCGTGGGCCAGCTCGGCCGGGTCGTGGGCGCCGTTGGCGCTGATGTCGCCGAGGTGGACGAGGAGGTCCGGCCTCAGCGCCTCGATCCAGGCCGCCACGGCGCGCCAGTTCTGCTCCAAGAGCGCGTCGTTGGGGCTCAAGTGGGTGTCGCTCACCAGGGCTATGCGCATGTGGCGAGGATCGAAGCGCGCCGCGGGCGCCACAATGGCAAAACCCGCAAGCGGGTTGCGCGCCATGCAACGGCCTCAGGCGGCGCCCGCCTGCTGCAGCAGCTGGCCGAAGCGGGCCCCCGAGCCCTCCGCCTGGCGTTTCATCCAGGTCGCAAATGCCCGTACAGGCGGCCGCCGTCGCACCGCCTCGCTCGCATAGACGAGGTTGTAGTCGGCGCCGGTGGCCGCCTGAAGCGGGAAGCATGGGCGCAGCCGGCCCGCTTCCAGGTACCGGTCCGCCACCGTCGGCACCGCCACCGCGATCCCGAGACCGTTGGCGGCCGCCTCGTACATCAGGGTCAAGGTCTCGAACACCATGCCGGGGCCCCCGACGGGCTCTGCGGCGCCGGCGCGGGCGAGCCAGCTGGGCCAAAGATCCTGCGGCGTCTGCACGCTCAGCAGGGTGTGGCCCCGGAGCTCCTCCAGGGTGCGCGGCGGCCCTCTGCCGTCGGCGAGGGCCGGCGCCGAGACGGGGGCGCCGTCCAGCTCCAGAAGGCGCTCGTAGCTGAGGCCGCCGAAATCGGCCGGTCCGTTGGCCACGGCGACGTCGGCTCGGCCGAGACGCAGCAGGCTCAGATCACGGCTTAGCACCAAGTCGATGGCCTGCCCGCTCTGCGCCTGGTACTCGGGTGAGCGCGGCAGCAGCCAGCTGATCGCGAACGATTGCGACGCCATCACCCGCACCGAACGGGTCGGCGGCGAGCGCAGGCGCGCCGTGGCCGCGCGGATGGCCTCGATCGCTGGCTCGACCTCCTCGCGATACGCCTGTCCGGCCTCGGTGAGGGAGGAGGTCCCCGCGGCGCGGTCGAACAGTCGCGCGCCCACGAACCCCTCCAGGCTCTGGATGCGGCGCGTGAAGGCCGAGGGGCTAAGCGCCAGGCGATCGGCCGCGACGCGGAAACTGGGCGCGCCGGCGGCGACCACGAAGGCCTCGATGCCCTGGAGCGGCGGGGCGGTTCTGCGCACGCGGGCCTCCTTGCCCACAAGTCTAGAGCCGGTTTGTGACGCTTGGACGAACGCGTTGCACGCGCTGCAATGGTCGTTCGAGTTTCAGCGATTTCCCTTTGTCCGGCGAGCCATAGCCTGTGGGCGCTCACCGGAGGGGAATGGGATGTCACGAACATGCGCAATGACGGCGCTCGGTCTGCTGACCGGGCTCTGCGGAGCGGCCGCCGCCGCGGCCGAGCCCGCCCCGCCGCCCGCGCCGGTCGACGAGGTGGTCGTCACCGCCACGCGGCGCAGCGAAGGCATACGCGCGCTGGAATCGCCCGTGCCGATCGACGTCATTTCCGGGCAGGCGTTGGCGCAGAGGGGCTATTCCGACCTTTCGCGCGACCTTCAGTTCTCCAGCCCTTCCGTCAACTTCAACCGCGCAGCCACGACGGCCACGGCCGCCAGCACGAGGCCGGTCACCCTCCGGGGCCTCTCGCCCGACCAGGTGCTGGTGCTGGTCAACGGCAAGCGCCGCCATGCCTCGGCCATCCTGAACACCAACAACTCCATCGGGCGCGGGGCGGCGCCCGTTGACTTCAACCTGATCCCCGAGGCCGCGATCGAGCGGGTGGAGATCCTCAGGGACGGGGCGGCGGCGCAATACGGCTCTGACGCCATCGCCGGCGTCGTGAACGTCATTCTGCGCAGCGACGCCGCCGGCGCGATGATCGCCGGTCAGGGGGGCGCCACCGGGGAGGGGGACGGCGCGAACGGAATGCTGACGGCGCGCGCCGGGCTTGCGCTCGGCGACGGCGGCCACCTCACCCTCACCGGCCAGGCGCGCCACCAGGAGCCCACCAATCGCGCCAACGTCGACCAGCGCTTCGGCCGGGTGACCTACGAGATCGGCGACCCGCGTCTCACCGAATACGAGCTCGCCATCGACGCCGCCTATCCGCTTCGGGCCGCGGGCGAGCTCTATCTGTTCGGGACCGCCGGCTACCGCGATGCGCTGAGCCCGAGCGGGTACCGCATTCCCACGACGGCCCCGGCGCTTTATCCGGAGGGCTACGTCTCGCACATTCACCCCCACATCTCCGATGCGGAATTCACCGGAGGCTGGCGCGGCGGGGGGGCCGACGGGTGGCGGCTCGATCTCAGCGACACCTTGGGGTGGGACCTCGCCAACTTCTCGGTCCAGGACAGCGTCAACCTTTCGCTGATCGCCGCGGGCCGGCCCAGCCCCACCCGCTTCGACGCGGGCGGCGTCACCTACATCCAGAATGTCTCCGACGCTTTGCTCACCCGTCGCTTCGACGTGCTGCAGGGCCTGAACCTCGCCTTCGGGGCGCAGGGCCGCGAGGAATGGTACAAGATCCGCGACGGCGAGCCGCTGGCCTACTTCGGCGCGGGCGCCGATGGGTTTCCGGGCTTTCAGCCGCGCAATCCGGTGGACAAGAGCCGCACGGCCTACGCCGGCTTCGCCGACATCGAGCTCGACGTCTTGCGTCAGCTGCAGCTGGGCGCAGCCCTGCGCTACGATCATTACAGCGACTTCGGCGGGGCGGTTACCTGGAAGACTACGGCCAGGTTCGCGCCCACGGCCTGGTTGGCGCTGCGCGCGGCGGCCGGCTCGGGATTCCGGGCGCCTTCCATGCAGCAGCAGTACTTCAGCGCGGTCACCAACAATCTCTCCAGCACCGGCGCTCTGGTGACGGTGGGCACCTTGCCGGTGGACGATCCTGTGGCGAAGGCGCTGGGCGCCGCGCCCCTGAAGGCCGAGCGCTCACGCAACTGGACCGCCGGCCTCGTGCTCACCCCGGGCGCCGGCTTCTCGTTCAGCGCCGACTGGTTCCACATCGCTATCCGCGACCGCATCGCCCTCAGCGAGCAGCTCGCCGGCGCCCCGGTGACCGCCATCCTGAGGTCCGCGGGCATCACCCAGTTCCAGCAGGTGCGCTTCTTCACCAACGCCCTCGACACCCACACCCGGGGCCTGGAGTTGAGCGGCCAATGGAGCGGGCGGTTGGGCGAGGTCGGGCGGCTAGACCTCTCGCTGGGTTACGGGCGCTTCGTGTCCTCGCTCGACCGGCTGCGGCCCAACACCGCCCTGCCGGGCTTGCCGTTGCTGGCCACCAAGTCGCTCGTCTTCGTTTTGACCGGCCAGCCGCGGGACAAGCTCATCGCCAGCGCTGGTTTCAGTCGCGGCCCCTTCTCCTTCCAGGCGGCGGCGACACGGTTCGGCGTCTACCAGGGGGCCGACCTCGCCACCTTGCAGACCTACGGCGCCAAGACCCTGGTCGACCTGACCGCCGGCTGGCGCGTCGGGCCGGCGACCCTGCGGGCCGGGGTCCTCAATGTCGGCGACGTCCGTCCGGACCAGCCCGTCGATAACCGTCTGGCCTCCATCATCGCCGCCACCGGCGGCAGCTTCCCCGCCCCGGAGGAGGCGCCGTTCGGGTTCAACGGCCGCAGCTGGTATGTGGGGTTCGAGACGGCCTTCTGAGGCCTCGCCGGGCGGGGTCCCCCAGCCGTGCATCCGCGGCGGCGTCAGGCGACGCGCTTCGCCACACGCTGCTCCGTGCGGGCCGAGCGGCCCCGGCTATTCGCACACGTCGAACCGCTCTCCGACCGGCTTTCCGTCCAGCAGGGGCAGCACCTTGGGGAACAGGGTCTTGAAGGGGGCGCCTTGCATGTGGGCCTGGAAGGCGTCGCCGGACTTGTAGACCTCGAGCACCTTGTAGGTGTTGGGGTCCGAGGACGACCGCAACAGCTGGTAGAAGAGCGTGCCCGGCTCGCCCGCGCGGACCTCGGCGGTCAGCTCCTTGAAGATCGCCTCGAACTCCGGCCCCTTGCCGTCCTGCACCTTCAGCGTCGCGACTATTCCGGTCATTTCGATCATCCTCCACGTGTTGTGGCCGAACGCTATGGCCCGGCCCCGTCCGAGGCAAGGCGCACGCGAACCGCGCCGTCCGGGCGGCCGTCGCAGCGGACGCCCCCGCGTGGAGTGGGAGAAGGATGCGGGGGGTGGACGGATACGCGACGCTGCGCCTGTTCCAACCCCTCATTCGCCCGGCCTGGTCGACCGCTCTCCCGATCTTTGCGGTCGCGCCCGATGTGATAGCTTATAGCCTGCGGAGCCTTTCTCCGCGTGGACCCACACGGACAATCCGGAGAACGGCCATGAGGAACAGGCTGTGCGAAATGACCGGGGCCGAGTTCCCGCTCTTCGCCTTCAGTCATTGCCGCGACGTCGTCGCCGCCGTCTCGCGGGCGGGGGGATTCGGGGTGCTGGGCGGCTCCAGCTTCTCTCCCGAGTCCTTGGAGGTGGAGCTGAAGTGGATCGACGACCACGTGAACAGCAAGCCCTACGGCGTCGACATCATCATCCCGGAGAACATACCCAAGGAAGTCCGCGACTCCCGCGCCAAAGACATGACGCAGTTGATCACCCGGGAGCAGAAGGCCTTCGTCACGGATCTTCTTGCCGACTACGGCGTGTCGTTCGATCCCGATCGCGACATCAGCGCGGCCGTGGGAGGAAAGCTGGTCAGCCCGGAGTGGAACGAGGCGTTGCTCGACGTCGCCTTCTCGCACCCCATCCGCCTGATCGCCAATGCGCTGGGGCTGGCGCCGCCAATGATGATCGACCGGGCCAAGAGCCACGGCGTGCCGGTGGGCGCCCTCGTGGGCTCCAGCGTTCACGCGCTGCGCCAAGTCAACGCCGGCGTGGACTTCATCGTCGCGCAGGGCACCGAAGCGGGCGGCCACTGTGGCGAGGTTTCCACGCTGGTCTTGGTGACCGAGGTGGTGAGGGCCATCGAGCCCATCGCCCCGATCCCCGTCATCGCCGCGGGCGGCGTCATGACCGGGCGGCAGATGGCGGCGGTCATGGCCCTGGGCGCGCAGGGGGCCTGGACCGGCACGGTATGGCTCGTGACCACCGAGTCGAACACGCCCGAGTTCGCCCAGGACATCATCGTCAACGCCGGCTCCCGGGACACGCTGCGCGCCAAGTCGACCACCGGAAAACTGTGTCGCCAGACGCGGAGCGCCTGGCACGAGGCGTGGCTGGCCCCCGGCGCCCCTCCGATTCCGCCCATGCCGCTCATGTCGATGTTGGGCGCGCCCGCGATGCGGGCGGTTCAAAGGAGCGTGGACGGCGGCAACGAGCGGGCCAGGGTCCTTCTGGGGACGATATGCGGACAGGGGATCGGCCTGGTGGAGGGCATGCGCTCCGCCGGGGAGATCGTTCAGGACTTCAAGCGTGATTTCGGCGAGGCCGTCGAGAACCTGATGGTCGCGTCCGACCTCGCCGACCAATAGGACCGCGTCGGGGTCCCGGGCGTCAGCGCTGCGCCTACCAGCCGAGCTGGGAATAGGCGGTCGCCGGCTCGGGGCCGGGGGGCGGGGGCGCGCCCTCCGGCCAGACCTCGGCCGCCGCGGCCTCGGCGCTCACATGCAGGCCGCCCAGCTCGCCCTGCAGGGCGAGGAGCCGGTAGGTCCAGTAATGCAGCGGGTGGTCGAGGGTGATCCCGAGCGCGCCGTTGAACTGGTGCAGGTCCTCGATCGCCTCGCCCGCGAAGCGCTGCGCGTAGACCGCCGCCAGCGCCGCCGTCAGGGCGTCGCCCTTCCAGGCCGCCTCCAGCGCCAGGAGGCGGGCGCCGCGGGCGTGCACTGCGTTGCGCGATATCCGGTGCTGCACGGCCTGGAAGGCGCCGAGCGGCTGGCCGAACTGGCGGCGATGGGTCACGTACTCGATGGTCGCCTCCAGCGCCGCGGTCATCGCCGAGGCCGCCTCGGCGGCCAGCGCCACCCGGCGCAGGCGGTCGAAGTCGGTGCGCTTGTCGGCGGGGAGCGGCTCGCCCGCCGTCAGGTCCGGCGCGGCTTTGAAGCGGCCGTAGGGATAGGCGAACATGCCGGACAGGGGCTCGACGGCGTCCGCCGCGACCTCGACCAGGACGACGTCCGCGCCACGGCGCACGAAGGCGTGACGGGCGACCGACAGGAAGCGCGCCGGGCGCGCGACTTCGTCGACCACGGCCACCGGCCCGGGCACGGTGCGCCCGAGCAGCGCCGGGGCGACCAGCACGCTGACGCCGGTCTCGGCGAGGTAGGGCGCGCGGCCCACGACGTCCACGACCAGAGCCGCTTCCAGCGGCCCGAGGCCCGGCTGCAGCTGCACCGCGTCGAACTCCCCCTCCCGCAGCAGCGCCTGGAGCTTGGGGGCGTAGGGCGCGAACACCCCCTGGCGGGGCGCCTCGAGGAAGGGCTGGGTGAGGTGCTCGAGGGCCTGGACGAGCGCCTGCTGGTCGGGGTCGAGGTCGAGTTCCATGTCAGGCCTTCATCGGCAGGCTGAGCCCGTCGCGGGCGATCAGGTTGAGCTGGACTTCGGCGGAGCCGGCGGCGAGGCCCACCGTGGCGCCGGAGGCGAAGGCGGCGCGAAGCTGCCCGTCGCCGCCGTCGAGCAGCGACTCCGGCAGGAACTCGGCGACGAACGCGGCGGCGGCCTTGTCGGCCTCGTAGAGGGCGTAGCGGGCGATGCTGGTCTCGGCGCTGGGATCGCGCGCCTTAACGCGCCCTTCCACGACGGCGTAGACGAGCAACCGGGCGGCGCGGGCCAGGGCCAGCGCCGTCGCCGCGCGCATACGCACCACCGGGTCCGAGAAGCGCTTGCGGCGGCGCAGCTCGGCGACCGCCTTGAGGATGGTGCGCCGAGCCATCTCGTGGCGCGCCGCCCCGATCCGCTCGCTGTGCAGGGCCGCGCGCACGATCGCCCATCCGCGGCCCTCCTCGCCGAGCCGCGCCTCGTCCGGCACGAAGACGTCGGTGAAGAAGACCTCGTGGAACTCGCCCTCGCCGAGGATCGAGTTGATCGGCCGGATGTCGATGCCGGGCAGCTTCAGGTCGACCAGGAAGATGGTGATCCCGGCGTGCGCGGCGCCCTCGGTGCGGGTCAGCAGGTACACGTAGTCGGCCGAGTGGGCGTAGGAGGTCCAGATCTTGGAGCCGTTGATGACGTATCCGCCCTGCACGCGCGTCGCCTGAGTGCGCAGGGAGGCGAGGTCGGAGCCGGCGGAGGGCTCGGAGAATCCCTGGGCCCAGAGCACCTCGCCGCTGGCGATCTTGCCGAGGTGGAACGCCTTCTGCTCCGGCGTGCCGTACTTCATGATGGTGGGGGCGATCCAGTTGGCCCCCATGTAGCCGGAGCTGCGCGGATCGCCGATGCTCCACATCTCCTCGCTCAGGATCATGTGCTCCCAGGGCGTGGCCCCGGCTTCGCCGCCGTATTCCACCGGCCAGTGGCGGGTGAGCAGGCCGGCCTGCGCCATCTTCGGGCAGAACTCCCGGGCGTAGTCCATCTGCGCATGCGAGCCCGGCCCGTCGCGGGCGATGTCCGACCAGTCGGGCGGCAGGGTCTCGTCGAGGAAGTCCAGCAGCTTGCGCCTGAAGGCGAGCTGCTGCTCGGACCATCCGAACTCCATCGGGACCTCCCCTCGTGCGCCGGCGCCGCCGTGCGTCCTGGCATGCGCGCCCAGACATAGACCCTGACGCCCCCGGGAGAAAGACGCAGGGTCGCCCGGCGAGGGGAGGGCTCAGCCTGGCGGCGCGGGGCGCTCGGCGCCCGCGCGTCCCTGGAAGAGACGCTTCACGACGATGAAGAAGACCGGCACGAAGAAGATCGCCAGCACCGTGGCCGACAGCATCCCGCCCGCCACGCCCCGCCCGATGGCCTTCTGCCCGCCCGAGCCCGCCCCCGAGGCGATGGCGAGCGGCAGCACGCCGAACACGAACGCGAAGGAGGTCATCAGGATCGGGCGCAGCCTTAGCTTGGCGGCGGCCAGAGCCGCTTCGGCGGCCCCCATGCCGAGCTTCAAGCGCGCCTCGGCGAACTCCACGATGAGGATGGCGTTCTTGGCCGAAACGCCGATCGTGGTGATGAGCGCGACCTGGAAGTAGACGTCGTTGTCGAGCCCCGTCAGATGCGCCGCGGCGAGCGCGCCCACGACGCCGAGGGGCGCCACCAGCAGGACGGCGATCGGCACCGACCAGCTCTCGTAGAGCGCCGCGAGGGAGAGAAACACCGCCAGCAGCGACAGCCCGTAGAGCGCCCCGGCCGCGCCGCCGGACGCCTTCTCCTCGTAGGAAAGGCCGGTCCATTCGTAGCCGACGCCCGCCGGAAGCTTCCTGGCCAGCGCCTCCATCCGCAGCATCGCGTCGCCGGTGCTGACGCCGGGGGCGGGCGATCCCTGGATCTCCATGGAGGGCGTCCCGTTGTAGCGCTCGAGCCGCGTCGGCCCGTAGGTCCAGCGCTGGGCGGCGATGGCCGACACCGGCGCCATGCTTCCGCCGGCGCTGCGGACGTAGAGGTTGTCCAGGTCTTCCGGCCTGGTGCGGAACGGCGCGTCCGCTTGGATGAAGACCTTCTTCACCCGGCCACGGTCGACGAACTGATCGATGAACGCGCCGCCGAGCGCCGCGCTGACGGTCTGATTGACGTCGGCCACCGAGAGGCCGAGCGTGGTGGCGCGGGCCGGATCGATGTCGAGGTCGAGCTGCGGCACGTCGTTCAGCCCGTTCGGGCGGACCTGGGCCAGGTGCGGATCGGCGTTCGCCAGCCCCAGCAGCTTGTTGCGAGCGGCCAGGAGGGCGTCGTGGCCCACCCCGCCCACATCCTTGAGCTCGAAGTCGAAGCCGCTGGCGTTGCCGAGCTCGAACGCCGCGGGCGGCGCGAAGGCGATCACCTGGCCGGAGGTGACCTGCGGCGTCAGGCGCTGGAACACGCGCTTCGCCACCGCCTGGACGCTGTTGGCGGCGCCGGGCCGCTGCGACCAGTCCTTGAGGGTGGCGAAGGCGATGCCGGTGTTCTGGCCGACGCCCACGAAGCCGAAGCCGGCGGCGGTGAAGATGCCCGCCACGTTGGCCTTCTCGTCCACGAGGAAGTGCCGGCGCACCTTCGCCATCACCGTCTCGGTCTGCTCGGCGGTGGCGCCGGCCGGCAAGGTCACCTGGGTGAAGAGGAAGCCCTGGTCCTCGTCCGGCAGGAACCCGCCGGGCAGGCTGACGAACAGGAGCGCCATGAGGCCGGTGATCAGGCCGAACGCGACCAGCGTCCGGCCCCAGCGGCGGCCCACCCGCTGAACGCCTTCCCCGTAGCGGGCCACGCCCCGGTCGAAGTTGCGGTTGAACCAGCCGGCGAAGCCGCCACGCCGCTCGGCGCCCCCGGCCGGCCTGAGGATCGTCGCGCAAAGGGCCGGGGTCAGGATCAGGGCGACGAGCACCGAGATCGTCACCGCCGAGACGATGGTGATCGAGAACTGCCGGTAGATGACGCCCGCCGATCCGCCGAAGAACGCCATCGGCAGGAACACGGCGGCCAGCACCACGCCGATGCCCACCAGCGCCCCGGTGATCTCGTCCATGGATTTGCGCGCCGCTTCCTTGGGCGAGAGGCCCTCGGTGTGAATCAGGCGCTCCACGTTCTCCACCACCACGATCGCGTCGTCGACCAGGAGGCCGATCGCCAGGACCATGGCGAACATGGTCAGCGTGTTGATGCTGAACCCGGCGACGAACAGCACCGCGAACGTCCCCAAGAGCACCACCGGCACCGCGATGGTCGGGATCAAGGTCGCGCGAAGGTCCTGGAGGAACACGAGCATCACCAGGAACACCAGGCCCACCGCCTCGACCAGGGTGATCACCACGTCCCGGATCGACAGGGTGATGAAGGGCGCGGTGTCGATGGGGTAGACGACCCGGATGTCGGGCGGGAAATCGGCCGACAGCTGGGCCATGCGGGCCTTCACCGCCCGGATGGTGTCGAGCGCATTGGCGCCGGGCGCGAGCTTGATGGCGACGCCGGTGGCCGGATAGCCGTCGTAGCGCGAGATGTAGGCCTCGTTCTCCGCCCCGATGCCGACGCGCGCGACGTCGCTCAGCCTGACCGTCGAGGCGTCCGGATTGGCGCGCACCACCACCTCGCCGAACTGCTGGGGGGTGTGCAGGCGCGACTGGACGTTGACGATCACGTTGAGCCGCTGGCCACGCACGGTGGGCAGGCCGCCGATCTGGCCGGCCGAGACCTGGGCGTTCTGGGCGGTCACCGCGCTGACGATGTCGCCGGGGGTCACCTTGAGGTTCGCCATCTTCATCGGATCCAGCCAGATCCGCATGGCGTACTGGGAGCCGAAGAACTGGGTGTCGCCGACCCCCGCGATCCGCGCGACGGGCTCCTGGACGCGCGAGGCGATGTAGTCGCCGAGGTCGTTCTGGTCGTGGGAGCCGTCCACCGACTCCAGCCCGATGATCAGCGCGAAGTTGCGCGCCGACTTGGCGACCACCAGCCCCTGCTGCTGCACCTGGGTCGGCAGCAGCGCGATCCCGGCCTGCAGCTTGTTCTGCACCTGCACCTGGGCGGTGTCGGGATTGGCGCCTTGGGCGAACGTCATGGTGACGGTCGCGGTCCCTGAGGAGTCGCTGGTCGAGGAGAAGTAGATCAGGTGGTCGAGGCCCTTCATCTGCTGCTCGATGACCTGCGTAGTCGTGTTCTCCAGCGTCTCGGCGTCCGCGCCCGGAAAGACGGCGGTGACGGAGATCTGCGGCGGGGCCAGCGCCGGGAACTGGGCGATGGGCAGCGAGCGGATGGCCAGGACGCCGGCGATGATCAACGCCAACGCGAGCACCCAGGCGAAGATCGGTCGGTCGATGAAGAACCGGGACATCCGCGCCCTAGCTTCCCGCCGCGCGCCGCGCCGTGACCTTGAGGCCCGGGTGCAGGTTCAGGAGACCGTCGACGATCAGCTTGTCGCCGGGCCGTAGCCCGCTCCTGATCAGCCAACGGTCGCTGATCGCGGGCCCGGTCTCCACCACCCGGGAGGCGACGACGTCGCCGGCGCCGACGACGAGGGCGACGGCCTGGCCCCGCTCGTTGCGGGTGATCCCGGCCTGAGGGGCGAGCACCGCGTTCGCGAGCACCCCTTCGGTGAGCCGGGCGCGCACGTAGAGGCCCGGCAGCAGCACGCCGGCCGGATTGGCGAAGGTCGCGCGCACGACGACCGCCCCGGTGGTGGGATCGACCGTGACGTCGGCGAAGCGCATCTGGCCGTCGATCGGGTAGAGGGCGCCGTTCGGCAGGACGAGCTGGACGCGCGCGCCCACCTGGCCGGCGGCCATCGCCGCGCGGAGGTTCAAGAGGTCGGCCGCCGACTGGGTGAGGTCGACATAGACCTGGTCGATCCGCTGGATGGTCGCCAGCGCATCGGCCTGGCCGGTCTGGACCAGGGCGCCCGGGGTGATGAGCGAACGGCCGATCCGCCCGGAGATCGGCGCCCGGATGCGGGTGAAGGCCACGTTGACTTGGGCGGCCTCGAGCGCGCCGCGCTGGGCGATCACCGCCGCCTTGGCCTGGGCGGCGGCGGCGGCGGCGTTGTCGGCGTCCTGGCGGCTGATGCTGTTGAGGGCCACGAGCCGCCGGTCGCGGTCGGCTTGCAGCTGGGTCGACAGGATGTTGGCCTCGGCCTGGGCCAGCTGCCCCTGGGCGCTCAGCAGCGCCGCCCGGTAGGGGGCGTCCTCGATCTCGTAGAGCACCTGTCCGGCCCGCACCATCGAGCCTTCGACGAAGTCGCGCCGGCGCACGACGCCGCTGACCTGCGGGCGGACGTCCGACGACTCCAGGGCGGAGACCCGCCCGGGAAGCTCGCTCACCAGGGTCACGGGCTCGGGGCGCAGCACCACGTAGCCCACCTGTGGCGGCGGGGGCGCGGGCGGCTTGCGGGCGCCGCATCCCGCCACGGCGAACGCCAGCCCCGCCCAAGCCATCGTGATGTAGAACGGCCTCATCGCGACGCTCGCCTCGTGGACACCATACGATGGGGAGCCCCGCGGCGATTGCAAAGTGGCGGGGCGGCGACCTTCGCCGGGTTTCGCAGGTTCGCTTCGGCGGTCGGCGGCTGGGCCGCGGGACCTGCCGGTTCAGCCCGAAATCAGCACAGGGACCGGCATCTTGGCCAGCAGCTTCCGGGTGGCGTTGCCGAACACGATCTCGACGAGGTGGGCGGGGCTCCTGGCCCCGCAGATGAGCAGATCGGCGTCGTTGGCCTTGGCCTCGGCCAGGATCACCTCCGCGATCGAGCGGCCGCGCGAGGCCACCTCGACCAGCTCGGCCGAGGCCCCGTGGCGGGCGAGGTGCCGGACGATGTCGCAGCCCATGTCGCCGCCGAGCCGCTTGCAGCCGGCCGGGTCGACCACCAGCGCCTTGACCGAGCCGGCCTCGACCAGCAGGGGCATCGCATTGGCGACCGCCCGCCGCGCCTCGGGGCTGGCGTTCCAGCCGATCATCACCCGCTGGCCGATCCGCTCGCCCCGCCACTCGTTGGGGACGATGAGCAACGGAACGCCGCTGGCCAGCACGATCCGCTCGGCCGTCATCTCGTCGGGCAGGCCGCTCGGCTCCGGATGGCCGACGATCAGCAAGTCGGAGTGCAGCGAGTTGACGATGGCCGCCTCGGTGGTCCGGTCCCGCTTGATCGGGCGGAATTCCGCCGCGACCCCTAGCCGGGCGCAGAGGGCTTCGAACCGCTCGCCGACCTCGGTGGTCGCGCATTCGCAGGCATCGTCGAGGCGCCGCTCGTGGGCCACCACGCCGGCCATCCCCTTCTCGCTGCGGGCGTAGGCCATCGAGGGGTGCAGGGCCGTTCCCTTGTAGACGACGTGGACCCCGACCAGATGCGCGTTCCAGCGTCTGGCGAAGGCGGCGGCCAGGGCGGCCCGCCGGTCCCCGGACGGGCTGGCGTCAAGAAAGACAGTGATTGTCTTCGGATCGCCGGGCATCGGCGCCTGTCTCCACCCTGACCGATCGGCCTGATGCTTGGACGCGAAGGCCGACAACTTCTGTGGCGCCAGTGTGCACCCAAAAGTCGCCCGGGTGTAGTCCGCAAAGCAGCCCCCGGGGGGCGTGTCCTGGACGGGGACGCTCCGCGGACGCCTTGCCGCTAGTGTGGCCGATCCGAAGTTCGCTCGGCGCCTGCCCCGCTTCGGACTCGGGCACTAGAGCCAGCCGGTGCTGGGAACCTTGGTGGCGTAGGCGATGCCGCCGTCCACGGTGAGGGTCGAGCCCACCACGTAGTCGCCGGCGCGAGAGGCGAGGTAGACGGCCGCGCCGGCCATGTCCTCGGCTGACCCCGTGCGGCCGAGCGGCACCTTGCTGGCCGAGGCCTCGGGATCGTCGCGCGCCTCGGTGTTCATCTCCGAGGGGAAGTAGCCGGGGGCGATGGCGCTGACGGCGATGTGGTCGCGGGCGAGGCGGGAGGCCATGACGCGGGTGAGGTGAACGAGGCCGGCCTTGGAGACCTGGTACGAGTAGCTGGGCAGCGGGCTCACCGTCAGGCCCTCGATGGAGGCCACGTTGATGACCTTGGCCGGACGCTCGGGGGAGGCCGCCTTGGCAAGCAGCGGCAGGAGCGCCTGGGTGAGGAAGAAGGGCGACTTCAGGTTCAGGTCCAGCACCTTGTCCCAGCCGCGCTCCGGGAAGGTCTCGAACTTGGCGGCCCAGGCGGCGCCGGCGTTGTTCACCAGGATGTCGAGCTGCGCCTCGCGGGCGCCGATCGCCGCCGCCAGGGCCTGGCAGCCCTCCACGGTGCTGACGTCCTGCGGCAGGGCCCGGCAGAAGCCGCCGCCGGCGCTGAGCTCGGCGGCCGTCGCATCGCAGTCGGCGCTCTTGCGCGAGCTGATCCAGACCCGCGCCCCATGGGCGAGGAAACCTTCGGCGATCATCTTGCCGAGGCCACGCGAACCGCCGGTGATCAGCGCCGTGCGGCCTTCGAGGGAGAACAGGTTCTTCATCGGCGATGCTTTACCCGTGCGTAGCCGCCCACGGCAACGGCGAAGAGGCGCTGACACCACCCATCACCCCGGCCGGACGGCGGAGAGCCGGGGCCGGACGGGGTGTGGCCGAGACGGGTCGTCGGGGCGCGGAAGGCGGCGGCAGGCGGGCCGCGTCTGGCGATCGTTCGGGGAGCGGCCCGGCGGGCCGGCTAGCGGGTTTTGGAGATGACCTCGTCGCCGAAGGTCATCAGCTCGCGATAGATCTCCTCCTTCTCGCGCGCGTGGATGGCGATGGTCAGGCGCGAGACCCCGAGGTCCTCGAACCAGGCGACGCCCTCGGCCTTGCGCGTGCCGCCCGAGGTGATCTCCACCTTGCTCCCGTCGCGGCCGTGCTCGGCGGCGGTCCTGCGCATGGTGTCGATGAGCATGGGCAGCTCCTCCTTCACGCGCCGGTTCGGGTAGACGGCCGGGAAGAAGCCGTCGCCCAGGCGTCCGGCCCGGCGCGCCGCCGCCGGCGTGTCGCCGCCGATGTGGATGGGGATCATCTTGCGCGGCGGCTTGGGGCTGCAGCGCACCGGCGGGAACTTCAGGATCTCGCCGTCGAAGGACGCCTCATCCTCCGACCAGAGGCGGCGCAGCGCCGCGATGTATTCGTCGGTGCGCTTGCCGCGCTGCTCCCAGGGGATACCCAGGGCCTCGAACTCCGCCTTCATCCAGCCGATGCCGACCCCCAGCTCGAACCGGCCTCCGGAAAGGAAGTCCAAGGTGGCCGCCGACTTGGCGAAGACCAGCGGGTTGTGCTCGGGCAAGAGGACGACGCCGGTGCCGAACCGCAGCGTCTTGGTGACCGCCGCGGCGTAGGCGAAATAGATCAACGGGTCCGGCATGGGCTTGTCGGTATTGGGGAACTCGCCGCTGTCGGTGAACCCGTAGACGTGCTCGTACTCGACCGGGAACACCACGTGCTCGCCGCCCCAGATACTTTCGAAGCCGGCCTGCTCGGCGGTCTGGGCGATGAACGCCGCCATGTCCGGGTTCGGGAAGGTGTTCGGAATGTAGATGATGGCCCACTTCATCGGCGGATCTCCCTGGCGTCTCGGACAGCGTTGAACCGCCCACTGTTAGCATCGAGACTTCGGCCTCCCCAAGGCCGAGATGCGGCGCCGGGCGCGCCGTCATCGCGCTGCGCCGCGCCTTGCGCGCACCACGGCCGCGTCGAGGGCCTGGAGGAACCGGGAGCGATCGCCGGCGGCGAACGCCTTAGGGCCGCCGGTCATCTCGCCCATGGAGCGCAGGTGCTCGGCGATGGCGCGCGAGGCCAGCGCGCCGCCGATGTTGTCGCTGGTGAACGGCCGCCCGGTCGGATGCAGGGCCTGGGCGCCGGCGGCCAGAACGCGCTGCGCCAGGGGAATGTCGGCCGTGATCACGATGTCGCCGCTCGCCGCCCGCTCGGCGATCCAGTCGTCGGCGACATCCGGCCCCTGATCGACGACCACGAGCGAGACCATCGGGCCCGCGGGCGTACGAATCCAGGCGTTGCAGACCACGAACACCGCCAGGCCATATCGCGCGGCCACGCGGTAGACCTCCTCCTTCACCGGACATGCGTCCGCATCCACAAAGAGCGCCGTCATGGCGCCTGCCTATAGAGGACGCCGGGGCGGGGCCGCCACAGCCGCCGGCGAACGGCTCGGCCGTCCGCTCGTCAGGCCGGCGCCGCGGCGAAGTCGTAGGCGGCGCGGATCCAGGCCTCCTTGGGAGCGCGCGGGCCGATGAAGCGCCACTCGGGTCCGGCGGCGGAGATGTCGAAGGGCTGGCCGGGGTTGCGCTCGAAGACGGCGAAGGCCTGGTCGGGCGCGGCCTCGGCGCGCGCCGCCTCGGCAAGGCGGACGACAAAGCCGAGCGTCCCTAGGCCGACCGCGAAGACGACGCCCGTACGCGGGTGCACCAAGGCGGGCCCGCCCCAGAACACCCAGCGGCAACGCTCCGGCAGATCCTCGTCCAGCTTCCACATCGCCTCGATGATGTCCGGGTGGGTCCCGAGACCGAGCCAGCGATCGGCGAGGGCCTCCAGCGGCTGGCTGAGCGGCGGATCCGGGGCTGTGGGGCCCTTGGCGATCCGTTCGAGCAGCGCGCGCACCCGGGCCTCCAGCTCGGCCGGCCTGCGGGCGTAGTAGGGCGCGAGCCGGGCGGTCGCCGACTCGCGCGTCACCGGCTTCGGGCGGAAAAACTCGATGGGGCCGGCGTTGCGGGGGTCGGCCGCGGCCACGCCTCTATGGGTTTCGCCAGACGCCACGGCTCGGCTCCGCGTTTCAGCCGAGCATGCCCTGATTCACGCTTCGAGGCGCTCGGGACAGGGCAGGGAGGAGACCGCCGGCCGACGCGGAAGCGCCGTCAGGGCGCGCCCCGCGCAGCTAGATTCGAAGATTTGGTGCGCGTTCTGACCGCAAGAGCAATTCCACCCTTGCGGAACGCGCTCTGGCGGCCTCCGTCACGACTGAACGATCTCGATGGCCTCCTCGGGACAGGCGCCGGCCCCCGCGATCGCCTGGTCCTCGAGCTCGGCAGGCACGGTCTCCGGCGCGCTGCCGATGAAGCCCCGCTCGTCCAGACGATAGACGTCCGGCGCCTTGCGCACGCACCTGGCGTGCCCGTTGCATCGATCTTTGTGCAGGATGATCTTGATCGGCATGTGGGCCTCACCGTCGAGGAGCGTCGTTCAGGCCGAGCGCTTGCCGGGCGTGAAGGTGATCGGGACCTTCTTGTAAGCCTTCACCGTGCCGATGTCGGCGCTGAGCTCGGCTTCGCCCGCCTTGACCTTGAAATCGGGAATCCGGGTCAAGAGCTGCTCGAGCGCGATGAGCACCTCCAGGCGCCCGATATTGGACCCCATGCAGCGGTGCTTGCCGATCCCGAAGGCCAGGTGCCGCTTGTTCTTGCGGTCCAGGACGATTTCGTTGGGATTGGGGAACACGCTCTCGTCGAGGTTGGCCGCCTGCCAGCTCATGAGCACGCGGTCGCCGCGCTGGAGCTCCACCCCGCCCAGACTGGTCTCGCGGGTCACCGTCCGGCTGAGCCCCTGCTGGGGCGTCACGAGCCGCAGGTACTCCTCGACCGCATCATCCCAGCTGTCCGGATGCTCGATCAGGCGCTGCTTCAGCTCGGGGTGGTCGGAGAGGTGGACGGCCATGTTGGAGATGGTGGCCTGGGTCGAGTCGACCCCGCCCAGCAGCACGAGCCAGACGATCGCTTCGATCTCCCAGTCCATGAGGGGGCGCCCGCCGACGCGGGCCTTGAACAGGTAATCGATCAGGCCGCCGGAGCGGGGATTGTCCTTCTGGGCGGCCACCTCGCGGCTCACGCGCCCGCGGGCCTCCGCCATCCTGGCCAGGGCGTCGGGATCGCCTGGATGGGCGATGCCGTACTGGATGGTGGAGGCGTAGAAGTCGGCCTGCGCATGGTCGATGCCCGCCAGCTCCATGGTGAAGAGGGCGGTCAGCGGCGAGCCGAAGTCGCGGGCCAGGTCGGCCTCGCCCTTTTCGATGAACGCGTCGACCAGCTTCGTCGCCGTCTGCCGCAGGAATACGCCGTAGGCGTCGATCGCCTTCGGCGTGAACAGGGGCAGCATCATGTCCCGGAAGAGCTCGTTGTAGGGCGGGTCGAGGTCTATCGGAATGGTCTGGGCCCTATCCCATGGCGCCTTGTTGGTCGGGATGGTGATCCCCCAGAAAGAGCAGAAGCGCTCGTCGTCGCGGGCGGCCTCGAGGACGTCCTGGTATCGGGTGAGGACGTAGAAGCCCCCATGCGCGTCGGTCTTGGCCACCGGCGCCTGGTCTCGCAGGAGCTTGAGCGCCTCTGCGGAGTGGTCCCGGTAAAGCGACGAGTGGTGGTCGAAATGGTGCAGGATCTTCTCCTGCGTTTCGGCCGAAAACGGGCAAGCCGGTGATGAGACCGCGCCCGGATTCTTCTGTTCCACGCTCTTCCTCCGCATTCCCGCCTGGAGTTTCGCGCGATGCGCCCAGGTCGTTGTTCTGATAGGGCGCCGCGGCAGCGGCACATTGACCTAGCTCAATGCGAACTTCCGAACGCCCGGCGCGGCGGGCGCGGAGCGTCATCCGCCGGGACAGGGAGCAGACCTCAGGGCGCGCTCTGAGAGCTTGCCAAAATATGCGTATTAATGTATATACGTATACATGCATTTAGATGCGTTCGAGACGCTTGCCGACCCCACGCGCCGCCGGATCCTGGCGGCGTTGCGGGGCGGCGAGCAGCCGGTGGGCGAGATCGTGCGGCATGCGGGGATCCATCAGTCGGGCGTCTCGCGCCATCTGAGGATCCTGCACGAGTCCGGCTTCGTCTCGGTGCGTCCGGAGGGTCAGCGTCGCCTCTACGCGCTGCGGCCGGAGCCGTTCCGCGCCCTGGAGGCCTGGCTCGGGGACTACCGGCGGCTCTGGGAGGCGCGTCTGGGTCGCTTCGGCGCCGCCCTGGAGGCGGGACTGGCGAAGGGCGAAAAGGAGACATCGCAATCATGAGCAGCGCGAACCAGGCGGCCGGAACCCCTCAGGCCGTCGTCGTGATCGAGCGCACCTACCGGGCGCCGGTCGAGGACTTGTGGGCGCTCTGGACCACCAAGGCCGGATTCGAATCCTGGTGGGGGCCCGAAGGCTTCCGCGTGGAGGTCCACGCCCTGGAGGCGCGCGCCGGCGGGGCGCTGGAATACGACATGATCGCCGATGCGCCCGAGGCGATCGCCGCCATGAAGAGCCTGGGCCAGCCGGTGTCTCACGCCACGCGCGGGCGCTACGGGGAGTTCCGGCCGCACCAGCGCCTGACGCTCGTGCACGTGATCGACTTCATCTCGGGCGTCGTCCCTTACGAGCAGACGATCGAGGTGGACTTCAGGCCGGCGGGCCCCGGCCAGACCGCCATGGTGGTCACCATCCACCCCCACCTCGACCCCCACTGGACCAGGATGTCGGTGGAGGGCTTCACCAGCCAGCTCGCCAAGCTCGACCGGCGGTTCGCGTGGGCGAAGGGCGGGGGCTGAGGCGTCGGCGCGGCCGATCCCGGATGGACGCAACCAGATCGCGTTGAGATAGGATCGAACAATCCACCCTTTCACCTGGGGGAAGGGGGCCGGACGGGCCGACGCCAAGCTGGAGTTCGTCTGAAAACCGGAGGGTCCGGCCCCGGATCGGCCTTGCAGGCCGTCCGGGGTGAGGGTGAGAGGAGCGATTCAGCCCCAACCCAACCCGCCCTAGCTCTGGCGCTGCTGGCGTCGCTTCATGAGTTCGTTGAAGGGGACGTCGCGGTCGTCGGCCGGCTCGCGCGGCAGGCCCAGCAGCCGTTCGCTGACGATGTTGCGCTGGATCTCGTTGCTGCCGCCGGCGATGGTGTTGCCGCGGTACCTCAGCCAGGTGTTGGTGGTCTCGCCCCCCGGCGCGTTGCCCGACCAGATGACGCCGTCGGCGCCCGCCACGGACAGACCCAGCTCGGCGTTGCCGGGCAGGTCGAGCCCCTGGTTGAGCTTCACCAGCGAGCCCCACTGACCCTTCAGCTTGCCCGAGACGAGGCCGGTGTTGACCCGCGCCGAGAGCTGGCCGCCCACCACCGAGTCGATGTGGTTGTCGGCGATCTGGGCGGCCAACGCGGGATCGTGCAGCACCTGGTGCTTGCGCGCCAGCGACACGAGGTCGGCGCGCCATCCGCCGCCCGCCTGCCGCTCGCCGCTGGTCTGGTAGCCCAGACCGAAGCCGATGCCGGCGACCGCGTTGCGCTCGTGGAACAGCAGGCGCTGGGCCGACGCCCAGCCTTCGCATTCGCCCCCCAGGACGTATTCGGCGGGGATCTCCACGTCGTCGAAGTACTCGATGCAGAAATGCGCTTCCTCGCCCGTGGCGGGCCGGATTCCCTGAATGGTGACGCCCTTGGCCTTCAGCGGCAGGACGAACATCCCCAGGCCGGCATGTTTGGGCACGTCCCAGTTCACGCGCGCCAGGCACAGGCCATAGTGGGCGTTGAGCGCCCCGGAGCTCCACATCTTCGAGCCGCTGATGAAGTAGGAATCGCCGCGCTTGGTCGCCCGGGTCAAGGCGCCGGCCATGTCCGAGCCGCCGCTGGGCTCCGAGAGCAGCTGCATGAACAGCTCCTCGCCGCGGAGCATGCGCGGGATGTGCCGCTTCTTCACCGCCTCGGTGGCGAGGTCCAGCAGGGTCGGCATCATCATGCCGATCGACACCTGGTACCCTTGGGGGGTCACGTAGTCGCCCGCTTCCTCCACCCAGACCGCCTGGTGATCCAGGGAAAGCCCCTGGCCGGCGTATTCCTTCGGGACGGCGAAGCCGGTGAAGCCCGCGTCGAACAGCTTGGCCTGCAGGGCCGCGTTCTCCTCGCGCGTGCGCAGTGGCCGCCTCGGGTCCCGGCGCTCGAGGTTGGCTTCGATCCAGGCGCGGGCGCGGCGGCGAAAGTCTTCCAGCGATTCCACGATTGGCTCCCTAGGCGCTGATCAGGCGGTGCACGTGCTGGCGATGGCGCTCCGGCCCGCCGAAGAGCGCGCGGTTCACCGCGATGCGGCGCTCGTAGATGTGAAGGTCGTGATCCCAGGTGACCCCGATCCCGCCGGTCATCTGGACGAGGTCGCTGAGGTTCATGGAAGACTTCGAGCCCACCCAGGCCTTGGCGATATGGACCAGGCGCTCGGCCTCCGGCGAGCCGGCGTCGAAGGCGTCGATCGCCGCGTCGGTGGTGGCCATGCTCGCCTGGATGCGCGCCAGCATGTCGGCAAGGCGGTGCTTGAGGGCCTGGTAGGAGGCGATCGGCCGGCCGAACGCATAGCGCTGGCGCATGTAGTCGACGGTGAACTCGAAAGCGCAGTCGACCGCGCCGTTGGATTCGGCGCATTGCAGCAGAAGGGCCAGCTGACGCTGGCGCCTGACCTGCGCGTCCGCCCCCGCCCAGGGGCCCACCAGGGCCGACTCCGGCAGCAGGGCGCCGTCGAAGCGCACCTCGGCGAACCGGCGTACGAAATCCACGCCATGCGCAGCCGTGACGACCACGTTCGCCGTCCCTTTGGGGACCAGCACCTGCGTCAGCCCCGCCTCGGCGCGGGCGGTCACCAGGAAATAGTCGGCCTGGCCGCCGGCCTCCACATAGGCCTTGACGCCGTCCAGCAGCACCCCGCCGCCGGTCTTGCGGGCGGTGGTCTGGAGCGCGTCCGGCTCCCATTGGTCGCCCGCCTCGGCGTACGCCCAGGCGGCGATGACCTCGCCGGACATGACCTTCGCGATGACCTCGCCGAAGGCCGCGCCCGCCTTCGAGAGGGCGTCGAGGCAGACGGCCGTGGGCGTGAAGGGGCCGGCGGCGATGAGGCGGCCGACTTCCTCGGCGACGATGGCAAGGTCCTGGGCCGTGGCCCCGGAGAGGGCATAGCCCCCGAGGTCCTCGGACACGAGGAGCGCCGGCCAGCCCAGGGCGCAGAACTCGCGCCAATAGTCGCGCGCGCATCCCTCGGCCAGATCGTATTGCGCCCGGATCTTCGCGATGGGCGCTTCCTTCTCCAAAAAGCGGCGCACGGTGGCGTCCATCAGCTCCTGATCTTCCGAGAGATTAAGTCTCATTTTCTACCAGCGCTTGTGTCGGCGTCGTTTCTCAAAGTGCACGATCGGACAAAGTGAGTCGATCAGTCTCGGAGGTCCCCAGGCTCACCGCCGCAACGCGCTCCGCGGCGGTGGCGCTGGCCGCCCTCGTCCCGGCGCCTTTTAGGGACTTCGCCGGAGGTTCGCCAAGGTCTCGTCGCGGGCGGGCTCAGCGGTCGGAGCGTTCCAGGAGCTCGCGCTCGCGGCGTTGCGCGGCCGCCTGTTCGGCGTCGTCGAAGGGCTTGGGGATGCAGAAGGCGTCGCGGCTGCTGGTGATGCCGCGCGCCACGGTCCTCACCCGCGTCACGCCGCCGGCCGCCTCGCAGGTCTCGCCCTCGGGCGGGTCGAGCCACAGGGTCGTGGTCCCGAAGGCGCCGATGTCGTAGGAATGCCGCTCGATACGCACCAGGACGTCGTTGAAGCGGCCGAGCACGTGGACGCCGCCCGCAACGGGCGGCCATTCGCCGCCGGCGCCGAGCGCGGCGAGATCATCGGCGGTGAGGCGTTTCGCCTGCGCAAGCTCCTGGGCGTAGCGCACCTTACGCGGGATGCAGAACAGCTCCTGCCGACCCGGCTGGGTCGGCAGCTCGGTCCAGGCCCCGCCCCACGCCTCGCAGTTATCGAGATCCTCGTGCAGGTCGTAGTGCAGGACCCGGTAGGCGCCCGCCGGACAGGGCCCGTCGCAGCGGTATTCCATGGTCAGCGGATGGCCGCCCAGCGTTCCCAGCACCCGGCGCTCGGAGAGACGGGCCGGATCGATCGGCGCGACCGCCGCGGCGACAGCATCGGCGTCGGTGAGCTCGGGCGGCGGCGGGGGATCGGCGCGCGCGCCCGGCCCGCCGCACATCAAGGCCAGACCGCCGGCGAATCCCGCCGCCGCGCTCATCCTCATCCAAGGCCGCCCACCCATGCCGCCGCCCTCGATTCAACCGTCTGGAACGTTCTCGTGTCC
>Ga0213876_10000362_pt1 | contig 38761 bp, 38 predicted proteins | sample BarmaccomBMRX_R9_FD_160113 | JGI IMG/M metagenome (GOLD analysis project Ga0213876, IMG submission 160113) | Root-associated microbial communities from Barbacenia macrantha in rupestrian grasslands, the National Park of Serra do Cipo, Brazil - RX_R9 | ecosystem: Host-associated > Plants > Roots... | reverse complement strand
AGGAGCCGGTCGGGAAGCTTGTCCTCGACAGCCACGGCAATCTGTATGGCGTAACCGCGTTCGGCGGCTACGCGGTCGGCAACGGCCTTGCCTATGAGCTGCTGCCGAACAAAGACAAAAGCCAATGGACCTACAAAATCCTCCGGAAATTCTGCGAAGGCTCTTGCGGCGCCCTGTCGCCGGTTTCCGGCCTCATTTATGCCGGCGATACGAGCGGCGCGCCTTACGACGGCAAGGCGCCGCTTTTCGGGACCACACCGTTCGGCGGCGCGCAAGACAAGGGCGTCGTGTACGCGCTGACGCACGGCAAGGCTGGCTGGTCTGAGAACGTGCTCTACAGTTTCTGCGTCAAGGGCAGTTGCGCCGATGGTCAGACGCCCTACTCCGCCCTTGTCCCGGGCGCGGCCGGCGATTTCTACGGCACCACGCTCGCCGGCGGTGCAACCGGCAATGGCACGGTGTTCCAATTGTCGTCGCACGGAAAGGACTGGAAGCAGACTGTGCTGCACAGTTTCTGCTTGGAAGAGGGATGCGCAGACGGCGCCAGTCCGACTTCGGCGCCGATTCTGGATTCATCCGGTGTGCTTTATGGCACAACACGAAATGGCGGCGGCAGCAACAGCGGCGTCGCCTACACGCTTGCTCCCGGCAAAACTGGAAGCTACGCGGTGCTGCAGGATTTCTGCCTGAAGGCGCAGTGCGCCGACGGTGAAATGCCGATCCCGAGCCTGGCGCTCGATTCAAACGGCACGTTGTTCGGCACGACTTATGCCGGCGGCAAGCATCGCACCGATGCCTTCGGCGAAGGCGGCGGAACGCTGTTCGCGCTGAGTGACGGCAAACACCGCATCCTGCACCATTTCTGCGCGGAAGAAGATTGCACGGACGGCGAATATCCGCAGGCGTCCGTAACGATCGACAGCGCGGGCCATCTGTTCGGCGTCACCGCGGCCGGCGGCGACGATCTGTATCACGGCGTGATTTTCGAATACGTGCCGTAATGTGGGCGTGGAGCAAGCACATGCTACGCAAAATATTGTTGGTGGCCGCAGCGTCGCTGGCAGGCGCCGCTGCTGCGGCCGCGCCGCAGTTCAAGGTGCTGCACGCCTTTTGCTCCGAACAAAACTGTACTGACGGCAACTGGCCCTATGCCAACCGGCTCACCATCGACGCCGCCGGCAACGTGTATGGCATTACCGGCTATGGCGGCGCTGCCGGATGGGGCTCGATTTTCGAGCTCCACTCCAACAAAGACCGCACGCGATATCGCTTTGAAACACTCTACAGCTTCTGCACCGCGGACTGCAGCGATGGCCGCTTTCCTGTGGGGAAGCTGGTGATCGACCAGGCCGGCGATCTCTACGGCACGACCGCAACCGGCGAACCGGTTCGTTCCGGACACGTATTCAAGCTGGAGAAACAAAAGGGCGGCGGCTGGAGTCTCAAGAACCTCTATGACTTCTGCCCGTCCGGCGCGGACGGGTGCGCCGACGGACAGACTCCAGGAGAGTTCGGCCTTACTTATGCCGGTTTGGAAAAGAGCCTGCCCTATGACGGCAAATCACCCCTATACGGCGCTACGAAATGGGCCGGGGTCCACAACGGCGGCACGATCTTCCGCCTGCTGCCGCGCAAGAAGGCGCCGTGGAAGCTGGACACGATTTACAGTTTCTGCGCGCAGGAGAATTGCCTGGACGGCTACGTGCCGCATGCCGGGTTGACGCTCGACAGCGCCGGCAACATCTACGGCATCACCACCTACGGCGGTCCGGCCAATACAGGCCTGCTGTATGAACTCTCGCCAGCGAAATCCGGCTGGAAGCAGACGGTGCTGTATTCCTTCTGCAGCCAGCAGCAATGCACCGATGGCAGCTATCCGGCTGCGCCCGTGATCATTGACGGAGGTGGAAATCTTATCGGCGCGACAGCCTATGGCGGCGCCAATGGCGACGGCACGCTCTACAAACTGGTCCCGAAGGGCCTGCATTCGCAGCATTCGCTGATCTACAATTTCTGCAGCGCGGACGAGTGTGCGGACGGCGGCTATCCCTATGGCGGGCTGCTGCGCGACACCAACGGCGACATCTACGGCACCGCCCAATACGGGGACGGCGAGAAAGCGAGCGGCGTCGTCTACCGCTTCAGCGACGGCGCGCTGACGGTACTGCACCAGTTCTGCGAAGAGGCCGATTGTCCCGATGGAAAGAGTCCGCTCGGTGGCTTGGCGCGCGACGCGGAAGGCCGATTGTTCGGCATGACCAACGAAGCCGGAAGCAACGGCAACGGCGGCACCGTTTTTGCGGTGACTCCTTAGTTGCTGTGAGATGCCGCGATGCCTAGGCGGCACGAGCGCGCGCTCGCCTCTCGCTCTGTCGGGCAAACTCGTGCCGTTTCTTCTGCACGAAGGCGGATATGCGCTTTGGCCAGCTGCAGCGCAGCCTCGATGGCAGCACCCAGCGTGAGCGCGCGGCGAAATGCCTACGGCTGTCCGGCGCCACCCGCTGCGCCGTAAACCTGGCCGGTCGCGTAACTCGCGTCCGCTGCGGCGAGCTGCACATAGATGGAGGCGAGCTCCGCCGGCTGCCCGGGGCGGCCGAGGGGCGTATGCCCGCCGAACTTCTCGAGCTTTTCCATCGTGGCGCCGCCGCTCACCTGCAGCGGAGTCCAGATCGGCCCAGGCGCGACGCCGTTGACGCGAATGCCTTTCGGCCCCAGCTGCTTCGCCAGGGATTTCACGTAGTTCATCGTCGCCGCCTTGGTTTGCGCGTAGTCGTAGAGATCGGGAGACGGATCGTAAGCCTGCTCCGACGTCGTGCCGATGATGACCGCGCCGGGCTTCAAGTGCGGCAGCGCCGCTTTGATTATCCAGAATGGCGCGTAGATGTTGGTTTTCATGGTCGCGTCGAAATCGTCGCTGGCGATATCTAGGATCGACTCGCACACCTGCTGCCGCGCCGCGTTGCAGACCACAATGTCGAGGCCACCCAGATCCTTCACCGCACGCTCCACCAGCTCTTTGCAGAAATTTTCGTCGCGTAAATCGCCCGGAATGGCGATGCCCTTGCGGCCCGCGTCCTTGATGAGCGCGATCACCTCGCGCGCATCCGGCTCTTCGCTGGGGAAATAGTTGATGGCGACATCGGCGCCTTCGCGCGCATACGCAATCGCGGCCGCGCGGCCCATGCCGGAATCGCCGCCGGTGATCAGCGCCTTGCGGCCTTCAAGCCTTCCGGAGCCACGATAGCTTTGCTCGCCGTGATCGGGCCGCGGCTTCATTTCGCTCGCGAGCCCCGGCCAGGGCTGTTTCTGCTTCTCGAACGGCGGCCGTGGATATTTGTCGTTGGGATTTTCCATGCGGGTCCTCCGTTCGTCAGGAGGGAACGCGCCGAGCCATGTTCTGTTGCGGAGGGTTTACGACTGCGTGCCGGACTTGCCGAAGGCAGGCTGATGGTACGGTTCCACAGTGCCTTTGAGCTTCACCGTCATCGGATCGCCGTGGCGGTCGACAGTCTTGCCGACTGTCACGCGGATCCAGCCTTCGCTGATGCAATACTCCTCCACGTTGGTCTTCTCGGCGCCGTTGAAGCGGATGCCGACGCCGCGGCTGAGCACCGCTTCGTCGTAGTACGGGCTCTTGGGATTGACGCAGAGCCGGTCGGGAAATGTCGTTTCGCTCATGGGTACCTCCGCGGGCAAGCTCGGCGAATCCAAACGTCAGGTCAGCAATCTGAACCCCGGCAATCTGCAAGCCCGCTTATCGAACGTCAAAACGTGCGAGCACCCGGCATGCAAGGCAAGCACGCCAATGAGGCCATCGGCAAAGTCCGCGCCGCTTTCGCGCAACATCACCGTCGCAGAATAAACCTGCTGCTTGTGTTCGACGACCAGGAAATTCGCGCTCAGAATGCTTTCTATCGCGCCTGCAATCTCCACTCCGGAAAAAGCATATACCCGATCGAGAACCCACACTGTTTCCGCCATCGTGACGAGTCCCACATAGCCTGGCACGTCCGGCGAAAGGCGCGTTTCGATCAGCCTGGTCGCTTTTGGCGAGAGAATCGAATCGTCCTGAGTCAGGTATCGGACGATGATATTAGTATCCAGTCCGATCATTGGCCTTTGGCGCGACGGTATCGGCTCACGGCTGCAATTCGAATCGCATCGTCCATTTCTTTGAGTGTGGGCGGCTTGGCCCGGCGCGACTTGAGAATACCCCGAAGCGCGGAGACCGGAATCACCGGCAGCAGGGCAACGCTGCCATCGGGATGGATGAAAAACCTCACCCTGTCTCCGGCGCCGACCTTCAGATGCTGCCGCGCTTCCTTAGGCAAGGTGATCTGGCCCTTGCTGGTAATTTTGGCTTCCACGATCCGCGGGCCTCCTTACTTTCCGGAGAAAGTAATACCATTGTATCGCGTGTCAAGCTTGTCGCGTATGGCTGCGGCTGGAGGCCGCCTATAATGCCTAGCGGACCGAGAGCGCGATGGATGTCAGCAACGTCAAGGTGAAAGGCAAGCCGGATGTGTCGCGGGCCATCGTCCGCGCCATCGCGAAGATTCTGTATCCCAAAAATGTACCGATGGAGCGATAACCGGAGCGGTTTTCGGCGCACCTCGCAGACACAGGGTTGGCATACGCGTCAGAAAGCCGTTGCAAAGCTAGATCGCCATGAACGATGCAAGTCGAATGGCAAGCGCCTTTGCATCCTTGGCACCAAGCTTGCCGATGCGGCGGACCACGCGCGCTTCATCTGCCGTCGCGATCTTTACGGGGCGAATGCGGGACGGTGCCGGCAACGCGGTCGATTTCAGATCGGAAATCTCGATATCGCATTCCCACTTCGGATTCGCCGCGCTGGTGATCATGGCGAGCCAGACGAGCTTGTATCGGTCGCCGACGGGAGGCTTGCTGATGACCACGGCAGGACGTCTTTTCTCGGCCAGCCGGTCGGCATAGGGAAACGGCACGATAACGATATCGAAAGGACGAAGCGGCATGTCAGAGCGAACGATAGGCTTCTTCGTCGGCCTCGCTCGCCCATTCGGTGAAGGTGGCAAAGGGATCGTCCTCGACCTCGCTCGGCGCGCGCTGGATGACGACGCGCTTTCCTTCGAAGACATAGCGCAGGAGATCGCCCGGCTTGAGCCCAAGTTTCTCCCGCACCGCTTTGGGGATCACGGTCTGAGCCTTCGACGTCAGTTTCGAGATCGGCGCATTCATGGTAAGAAAGTAAGACAAATTACCCAACTGGTCAACTCGGCATCGCGTTTGGTGCAGGTTCGAACCGTTGCGCTATCTCCCGACCGGTAAGCTTGTCCTGAGGTTTCAGACTATGCCTGTCGTTCATCTGTTAGGTTACGTCTCGCCAACCAATCTTCAGATCGGTTTCAAGCTGCCTTTGCACGTCGATGTGACGAATCCATTCAGCGGCAAGCTATACGACATTCGGCCGGAAATTAGAGACTGTAAAATCGACGTCTCTTGCCAGATGGACGAATTCATACTTGCTGACTTTCAAGACATCTTCCCATTGGCATTGGACATCGTAAGCAACGTAGTGAACCTGATCGCATTCGCTACGGGATGGGGCCTGACGGTCATACTCGACAAGTTTGTTGATCCGGACGGAAACGAAAAGACGATCCGCCACCGCACTGAATATGTTCAAGGCCTATGCACATCGTATGGCATAGATAAGTCCCGCTTTAGTGCGGTCCTGCAAATGCTTCACAAACAGCCTAGCTTGGGATGGGCGTTCGAGGATTTGGCCAGAGCAATACGCGAAACGAATACGAAGACAGTCCACTGTGCCCGAGCGATTGAAACCCTGAAACACCTCGTCGCAGATGAAAACCTAAACAACACTAAGCGATGGGAGCAATTTCGCGACAAGCTAAACCTAACCGTTGAGTACGTGAAAATTCTTACGGACTATTCTGCAGAAAATCGGCACGGCAAACGGGTCTTTGTCTCCGCCGAAATAACGCAGGAGACGATGCGGCGCGCATGGATTATCATGGACCGCTATATTGCTTTCAGGCTGCACGGCGGGATTGCCCCCTTGCCGCTATCCCAGTTTCCCATGCTTTGACGGCTTTACCTCGCCAACCTCATCAGCTCTCGCCATACCTTCCCGCGTTTTCCGCAAGCGGCCGATGCCTCTCGCAGCATTACTTCGCCTGCCACGCCTGCTGCACATCCGGGGGCAAGTCGTGCATACGGCTGACGAAGTTCGCCAGCTGCCACATCTGATCTTCCTTCAGCATGCCGTTCCATCCGCCCATGCCGGAGTAGCGGATGCCGTCGCGGATGACGACGAAGGCCTCTTCCGGCGTCAGCATGTGCTCATGCTCTTCGCGCCAGAATTGCGGCACGCGCGGATAGAAATTGCGCGCGCCCCAGTTGCTGTCGGCCTGCGCGCCGCCGTGGCAGCCGGCGCAGTTGGCACGGAACAGTTTCGCGCCGGTCAGCAGCGCGGCGCTGTCGTTCGCCGCCACCGGATTGCGCAGGCCTTTGGCGCGGGTCTCGAGCGAGGCATGCAGCGCGCGATGCGCGATCGCCTTTTCGAACGCCGGCGGCTCGGTCCGCGCATCGATCTGAAACCAGCCGCCCAGAGCCGCCATGCCAGCCCCGAGCGGCAGCACCGCCAGCCCCAGCACGAACGCGAGCACGATATGCCAGAACCTCATCGCCGCGGTCCCTCTCCCAAGCGCAACAGTATGACGGGAGCCGCCGTTCTCCAATGGGACCATCCAAAGGCTACAGATTAAATTTCATCTTCCAGCTTGTTCTCCTACATTATGCTGTTTATATTCTTATGAAGAAAATAAGCAGGAATTACGATGGATTTGTCGGTCCACCATGAGAGTGTCCAATTGTGTGAACGGTGTTCGGTTCGGCCCGGCCACGCGCCACAAAATGCGCCAAGTGGTGATTTCAAATGCTGAGTGACCCTGCCGGACACAAGATGTTGTGTGGCGGAGGACGATATCGATTAAAGACATACACATTTCTTTATATCCGTTGCCCGCCTGACTCTCTGTTGCTATAGACCCCACGCCATCCAGGAGCCCTGCCCCGTGAGCCACGACTACGCCATCAAGGACATCAGCCTGGCCGAGTGGGGCCGCAAGGAAATCGACATCGCCGAGACCGAGATGCCAGGGCTGATGGCCACCCGCGAGGAGTTCGGCTCCAAGCAGCCGCTGAAAGGCGCGCGCATCGCCGGCTCCCTGCACATGACCATCCAGACCGCCGTTCTGATCGAGACCCTGAAAGCGCTCGGCGCCGACATCCGCTGGGCCTCCTGCAACATCTACTCGACGCAGGACCACGCAGCCGCGGCAATCGCGGCCAGCGGCACGCCGGTGTTCGCCATCAAGGGCGAGAGCCTGGACGATTACTGGGATTACACCCACCGCATCTTCGAATGGGCGGACGGCGGCACGCCGAACATGATCCTCGACGATGGCGGCGATGCTACGCTGCTCGTGCATTACGGGCTGCGCGCGGAGAACGGCGACACCAAATTTCTCGATGAGCCCGGCAACGAGGAGGAAGAAGCCTTCTTCGGCGCCATCAAGAAGCGGCTGAAGAGCAAGCCCGGCTGGTACGGCAATCTGGCGAAGAACATCCGCGGCGTGACGGAGGAAACCACCACCGGCGTGCATCGCCTTTATCAGATGGAGAAAGAGGGCACGCTGCTCTTCCCCGCCATCAACGTGAACGACAGCGTCACCAAATCGAAGTTCGACAATCTCTATGGCTGCCGCGAGTCATTGGTGGACGGCATCCGCCGCGGCACCGACGTGATGATGGCCGGCAAGGTGGCGATGGTCGCGGGTTTCGGCGATGTCGGCAAAGGATCGGCGGCGTCGCTGCGCCAGGCCGGCTGCCGCGTGATGGTGAGTGAAGTGGATCCCATCTGCGCGCTGCAGGCGGCGATGGAAGGCTACGAGGTGGTGACGATGGAAGACGCCGCGCCGCGCGCCGATATCTTCGTCACCGCCACCGGCAATGTGGACGTCATCACCATCGATCACATGCGCAGCATGAAGCATCGCGCCATCGTGGCGAATATCGGCCATTTCGATTCCGAAATTCAGGTCTCCGCGCTGAAGAACTACAAGTGGCGCAACGTGAAGCCGCAGGTGGACGAGATCGAATTCCCGGACGGCAAGCGCATTATACTGTTGTCGGAAGGTCGGCTGGTGAATCTCGGCAATGCCATGGGGCATCCGAGCTTCGTGATGTCATCGTCCTTCACCAACCAGACGCTGGCGCAGATGGAGCTGTTCGGCAATCCCGGCAAGTACGAGAAGAAGGTTTACACCCTGCCGAAGACGCTGGACGAGAAGGTGGCACGGCTGCATCTCGACAAGATCGGCGTGAAGCTGACCAAGCTTTCGAAGCAGCAGGCCGATTACATCAGCGTGCCGCAGTCAGGCCCCTTCAAGCCGGATACCTACCGGTATTAGAGCAAGGGGGGCTACCTGAGGCCGTTTACGATTTATTAACCGCAATCCTATGCGCTTTTCCCCTTCGCGCTTATCATTTTGATTCCGCGAGTGATTCGCCGCGGAAACGCGGTATCAGGGGGCGGTTTGAGCATGCGTTTCATACCGGCCAAAGCGAACGGCCGGACGCATCCCGAAAGAAGGCGCCGCGCCTTCCGCGAGTCGTTGCTGCCCGGCCTGCTGCTTCTGCCGCAACCCGCCTTTGCCGGCGACGGAACTACCGTTCCGCTCGTCATCACGATCGGCGCGGTTGCGCTCGCGGTGGCGACCTCGCTTTGCGCAATTGCCGCCAACAATGCCGCCGCGCGACTTCGGCGCTCGATCGCTGCGGTCAATGCCCGCGCCAGATCCGCGGTCGCGGCGCGAGAGGCGATTATCGAAGCCGGGCGGGAGAAGGTTCTGGTCTGGCAGCGCAATGGCGGCGGCGCCACAAACGCCTTCGGCGGCAGTGAGCACCTTCTGAACGCCTGCCTTGCGGGGCCCGATGCGCTGATCCTTTCGCAGGCGCTCGACGATCTGGCCGACACCGGCGCGCCATTCGCATTTACCGCACGCGCTCACGACGGGGCGGTTCGTCTCCGCGGTCGGGCCGTCGGCGGCGATGTGACGCTGTGGATGGAGGAGGAAGCGGAAACCAAAACCTCTCCCGCTTCGACCGGCGCCGATATCTACGCGCTGCTCGATGCGCTCCCCATGCCCATATGGCTGCGCGACTCCTCGCTCGCGCTCGCGTGGGTAAACCGCGCCTACAGCGTGGCTGCCGGCATGCCGGACGCAGCGAGCGTCATCACCGAACAAAAGGCTCTGGACAAATCCGAGCGCGATTTGGCGCTGTCTGCGAAACGGGATGAAAAGGCCGTCGAGGCAAAACGCTATGTCGTCATCCAGGGCGAGCGGCGCGTACTGTCGATAACCAATGCGCCGCTCAAGGACGGCGGCATCCTGGGCATGGCACTGGACGTTACCGAAGCCAGCAGTGCCCAAACGCGCCTGCAACAGCATATTGATGCGCACACGGACACGCTGGACAAGCTGACGACCGCTGTGGCGATTTTTGATTCCGACCAGCGCCTGACGTTCTACAATCGCGCATTCCTGCGACTCTGGGGCATCCCGGAAGAGTGGCTGAAGTCCAATCCCACCGACAGCGACATCCTCGATCGCTTGCGCGAGATGCGCAAACTGCCCGAACAACGCGATTTCCAGGCTTGGAAAAGGGACCGTATCAGCGCTTACGCGCGCACCGAAGCCTTCGTCCCGGAAGAGTTGTGGCACTTGCCGGGCGGCGAGACCCTGCGCGTTGTCGCGCAGCCGGGGCCCGTCGGCGGTCTTACCTACCTCTACGAAGACATCACGGAGAGGATCGCCCTGGAAAGCTCGTACAACACGCTGATCGGCGTTCAGCGCGCGACTCTCGATACGCTGGGGGAAGGGGTGGCTGTTTTCGGCCTGGATGGCAGGCTCAAGCTTCACAACATCGCGTTCCTGCGGTTGTGGCAATTTGGACCGGACGAACTGATGTCCGAGCCGCATCTTCAGGAAATCGCGAAGATCTGCGTTCAACGCTTCGGCGAAAACCCGTTCTGGCAGAAGTTGCAGTCGAGCATTTCCTCAGGCGAGGGACGCCGGCGCGACTGGGGCGAGTTTGAGCGGTCAGATCGCGTCGTCTTGTCAGTGGCGCTTGCTCCACTTCCCGACGGGGCGATGCTGGTGACATTTACAGACGTTACCGACCGGTTTCGGGCCGAGGCCGCCCTGCGAGACCGCAACCAGGCCCTGCTGGCCGCCGACGAGCTCAAATCGGAATTCGTACAGCACGCCTCATTTCTGTTTCGCAATCCGCTCAATGCGGCGCAGGGCTTTGCCGAACTGCTGGCTGTCGGGCATGCCGGCCCGCTCAATCCAAAGCAAAAGGACTATGTGGACAACATCCTCACCGCGTCCCGATCGCTTGCCGAAACGACCAGCGACATTCTCGACCTTGCGTTGATCGATTCCGGCAGCATGCGGCTCGAGCTTGCGCAGGTCGATCTTCACGAGTTGCTCGCGCGAGCCAGCGAGCCGCTGAGGGAGCATGCCACGAGCCGGGACATCCGATTCACGTTCGCGGTGCCACGCGATGTCGGCACTGCGGTACTGGACCGGCGCCGCATCCGGCAGGTGATATTCAATCTGCTTTCGAACGCGCTGAAGTTCACCCCGCGCGGCGGCGCCGTCGAGCTTGGCGCGCGCATCGTGGGTGAGGATGTCCAGATTCATGTTCGCGACAGCGGCCCGGGAATCGCCCCGGATGTTCAGCCGAGAGTCTTTGGACAGTTCGAAGCCAAGGGCCGTTCCGGTCAACGCCGCGGTGCCGGACTGGGCCTGGCGCTCGTCAACAGATTTGTGACGATGCACGACGGCTGGGTTGAAATCGAAACCGCTGAAGGGCATGGGACCCTGGTGCGCTGCCATTTGCCACGCCGAATCTCCGCAGAACCTGCGCTCGGGCGCGAGGACACGCACGCGGCCTGAATTGAGCATGCACTCCAGCGCGGCTATAATCTCTCGCATGTCCGAGAATGACCCCGCCCCCACCGGCACCATCATCGATTACGCCGCCATCCGGGCCGCCAACCTGAACCACGTCCCTTATGATTACATGGTGGGCAAGGGAGCCGTGCGCGAGACCTGGGTTCGCGCAGTCCGCGAAAGCTTTCCGGAGATCAAAGTTACAGGCTTCCACCCCCTTTCGCAGATGTCGATTGAAGGCGCTTTCGCGAAGCTGATCGAGGAAATCGAAGGGCCGGAATTTTCGGTGGCTGTTTCAGAGGCTTTGGGCGTGGACCTTTCGCCTTATCCCAAACTCATCACCATCCGCAAAATCTCCGCTGCGCACGAAGGCAACATTCACTGCGACTCCGAGAGCAAGATTGCCACGCTTCTCATCTACATGAACGAGGGCTGGCTATCGCCGGAAGGACGTTTCCGCGTGCTGCGCAGCAGTAGTGACTTTGAAGATTACGCTGTCGAAGTGAGTCCTGAGATGGGATCGTTCGTGGCCTTCAGACGCACCGATCATTCCTGGCATGGTCATACCCCTTTCGTGGGAGAGCGAAGGGTCGTTCAAGTGGCCTGGGTGCGGAGCCAGGCGGACGTTGACCGGAAGACGAAGCGGCACAAACTTTCCAGCTGGCTGAAAGCGCTGCTTGGCGAACCCTCCCACGCACTGTGAAATCGCGCAATCTACGCCAGTTCGATAATTCCGATGCGCCGCCCGATCGTTGCAGACGCTACCGCGTCGGACGAGCAGGCAATTTCATTCCAAAATCCCTTCATCGCATCGGAAAAACCGATGTCGTCGAAGAGAATAAGCCCGTGCGGTTTCATCATGGGCCTGATAAGTTCCAGTTGCCGGTGAACTACGTCGGGCATGTGAATTCCGTCTATGAACGCGATGTCGATGGCACGGTGGGGGACCAGGCTTGGTGCCGCATTCTCAAAGGTGTCGACGGTCAGGGTGAACCGGTCCGATATTGAGTTCAGGTTGTCCCGTGCGAGCGCGGTCCAATCCGGATTGGGATCGAATGTGAAAAGGTGCCCCTGTCCGATGCCCGCCAGCCAATACATGCCAGAAATACCAAACGCCGTCCCAATCTCCACAATTTGTGGGGCGGCGCGATTCCCCGCAAGCCAGCTGAAGAAGCGGCCCACCTCCTGGTTGACCCTTACCTGATCCGGCTGCCGGGCCTTTGTCGTTGAACGCGGATAGCCTGCGATCTTTTGGTAGCCCTCCCAAAGCGGCCGAGAGCCGACGCGGTTGGTTTCATCAGCGATTTTTTCGATGGTTTTGTGAACCGGCAAGTCCGGCACCCATAGATCTGTCAAATTTTCGCGGAGCCAACCTGCATCGCGAACAAACCTCACCTTGAGTGGTACAGAATCAGAAATAGGGAACGGGCCGGTCATTGCTTTCATCCCATTTTTTGCTGCACCAGTCTGCCTGGTATAAGAAGTCGGCTGTTGGGTGCGCCAGATATGCGCGAACTCCGTCCTAGCTTGCAACGCAGCGCGAACTGCCCAACGTATCGAACACACCAGAGCCGAATGACAAGCAGAAAAACACCATACGGGCCCGTCGCGAGATGCTGAAATTGCGCTCTGTACAGGCGTCTATGGCATCCTTGCTAGGCCACGCCGCAAAGCCGCGCGACCCTACCGCAGTAAAGAAAAGAAGCCCAAAAGGGACTATGTCGCCGATAAAAATGCACTGGTGGCGCGGGCCCGAGGGTAGCAACTTTGGCGACGAACTTTCCCCGGTGATTGTTCGAGCGGTATCCGGCCGGCCCGTGGAGCGGGCGCCGATTCCGCACGCCGACATGTTAGGCATCGGAAGCATATTGCAAGCTGCCGCAAGATCGCCGCAGCTCGCCAACCGGCGAGATGCTCTGCACGTCTGGGGTACAGGGATCATTACTCCGATAAGTTTTCCAGACCTGCCATGCCTCAGGGTCAGCGCGGTACGCGGGCCCCTCACCCGCAATGTGCTTCGTCTTCCCACAAACCTTGCGCTTGGCGATCCTGGTCTATTAGCCGACCGATTGGTCGAGCGGGCCTCTTCCAAGGAATATGCCTGGGGATTGATACCGCACCACTCTCAGGTTGAAGAGGGCTTTGTTCAGCGTGTGCTCGCGCATACCCCTCGCAGTGCCTTGATCGATGTCAGGCACCCAGACTGCTTAACGACAGTACTGAAAATCGCAGCATGCGATAGAATCGCTTCCACAAGTCTGCATGGTCTTATTGTAGCGGACGCTCTTAAAATTCCTAACATTTGGATTTCGGGACGGGAGCAGCGCCGCAGTTTCAGCTGGAAGTTCACGGATTACTTTCTTTCCGTCGGTCGCAGCGAGTTTCAACCTTTTCCAATCCCGGCCTCCGGCAATCTGGACGACATTACCTGGTCGGAAACAGACTATTTCCCCCTCCTTGATCCGCTGAAGGCCGCGCTCGTCGAGGCTTTTCCAAACTTGAGTTAGTGCTGGGATTTGGGCATTTGCACGATGAGCCCAGCGAGCTCAGGCGTCACCTTGATCTGGCAGGAGAGACGCGAGTTTGGTCGCAGTTCCTGCGCGAAATCGAGCATGGTTTCCTCCATGTCGGATTTCGGTGGCAATTTCGATAACCATGCCGGGTCGACATAGACCTGGCAGGTGGCACAGGCGCAGGCGCCCCCACAATCTGCGTCGATGCCGGGAATCAGGTTTTTGACCGCGCCTTCCATCACAGACCAGCCGACCGGCACATCGGCCTCATGCTCTCTGCCGCTGTGTTCGATGTATTTTATCTTCGGCATGCGTGTTCCGGCATTCACGCGATGTTTTTCATGGGAACAGAGGTATCCGCAAGCCGCTCGGGGGAAACTACTGTTCCATCCGAAATCAGCTTGCGTCCCATCAGATATTCCGGCGCCGCATTCACTGCTTCGACTGCCCCGATCACCCCATTTCGAAGATGGAACACGGCGAACTTCCGTGAGTCCGGATCGCCGCGCATCACCAGCCGATCACCCGGCCACGCAAGTCCCGCGATCTGCAGTTTGAGATCGTACTGATCCGACCAAAACCAGGGCACCTCGCGATACGAAATCGGCTTGCCGAGCATCGCAAATGCAGCGTGTTTCGCCTGATCGATGGCGTTCTGAACGCATTCAAGGCGCACCGAACGACCGTCTCGGGTGGTATGTTGCGTGCAATCTCCAGCGGCAAACACCGAGAGATCGCCAGCGCACCTGCAATGATCGTCGACAACAATTCCATCGTCACAGGGAAGCCCGGCGTCCTTCGCAAGTTCCACATTCGGTTCGACTCCGATGCCGATAAGGGTGAGATCGAACTCATGGCGCTCGCCGCCGGCGCGAAGGGCTTCCAGGCGGCCTTTGCCCTCGAACGCCTGCACCGGCATTTTCAGATGGAGCCGCACACCTCCCGCTTGGTGAATGCGCGCAAAGAAATCCGAAACCGGATGCGAGACCGCGCGCGCCATGACGCGGTCCATCGCTTCAAACACCGTCACTTCAAGCCCCAGCTTGCGCGCCACGGCGGCAACTTCCAGCCCGATATATCCTCCGCCCACCACTGCCAGTCGCGCACCGGTGGCGAAATGCGGCCGCATGGCATCGACGTCGGCAATGCCCCGCAGATAAAAAATGCCGGGAAGTTCGCTTCCCGGGATCAAGCAGCGGCGCACGCGTGTCCCCGTCGCCAGCAGCAGCTTGTCATAAGGCAGTTCGCCTTTGTCCTTCAGATGCACACGCTTCGCGATGCGATCGATTGCGGTCGCGGGGTGGCCAAGCAAAAGTTCGCAGCGGGCTTCCCGGTAGAACTCTCGCGCCTTCAAAAACAGCCGCTCCCTCTCCATTGCGCCGGATAAATACGCCTTGGAAAGCGGCGGCCGCTGATAGGGCGCAAACGGTTCGTCCCCGACCAGCGCGAGGGAGCCGTCCCAACCTTCTGCCCTGAGCGTGGCAACAGCCTGCGCGCCCGCCTGTCCAGCGCCGATGATGACAATTCGCTCCATTCTAATTCCAGGCATTTGCGGTACAATCACTTAGTCGCAGCAATGACGTGGAATCAACGCCCGGCCATCTTGCGTTGCGGCAGCGAATATGGCGGGCTAAGAGCCTGTCGATGAAGGGCAAATCCGAGGGTTTTGTGCGGGAACTCAGGCTTGCGGACGAGGCCGCGACGGTTGCACTCGGCGCGCGCATCGCGGCTGCACTCAGGCCGGGGGATGCTGTCGCGCTTGCCGGAGATCTCGGTTCCGGAAAAACGACTCTCGCACGGGCCATCCTGCGGGCTCTGGGGATAAAGGAAGACGTGCCAAGCCCGACATTTACGCTTGTGCAGCATTACGCGACGCCCGATCTGACCGTTGATCACTTCGATCTGTACCGTATTGAGGCGGAGTCCGAGGTTGAGCAGCTCGGGCTGGACGATGCATTGGCGCATGGCGCAGCCCTGATTGAATGGCCCGAGCGGGCGGGCTCGCGCTTGCCATGCGATCATCTGCACGTCGAACTGGGACCGGCCGGACCACACGCTCGCTTTGCCGCTCTCAGCGGCCCAGCGGATTGGGGCCTGCGCTTGTTCGAAAGTGCCGATCATGTCTGAGCGGCTTGAGACGATGAATTCGTTCCTGCGGAGCGCGGGTTGGGGCGATGCCACAATGTCCCCCCTGCCGGGCGATGCGTCTACCCGGCGTTACGTTCGGCTTCGTCGCGCCGCGACATCGGCCATGCTGATGGACCAACCGCAAAATGCGGAAACAGCGCAATGCCCGCCGGATGCAACGCCGGAAGAACGCCGGCAACTTGGCTACAATGCCGTGGCACGCCTGGCCGGCGCCGACTGCGGACGTTTCGTGGCGACTGCCGGCTTCTTGCGCAGCCGCGGACTGAGCGCGCCGGAAGTGTATGCGGCGGACATCCAAAACGGCTTCGTTCTGATCGAAGATCTTGGCGATGATTTATACGGCAGCGTTTTGTCAAACGGATATGCGTCCGAGGAGCAGGCGCTCTACTCTGCCGCCATAGATGCTCTCGCGACGTTGCACAGGGAATTTGCACCCGGGGAATTGACTGAGGGCAAGACCCTCTACGCCTACGACGAAACGGCTTTGCTCGCCGAAACCGACCTCATGACCGAATGGTTCGTTCCGTTCGCGCTTGGGCAAGCTGCCAGCGAAGAGGAGCGGCAGGAACACAGGGCGTTGTGGCGCGACGCATTGCGGCCTGTGCTGACCGGATCTCGCGTGTTCGTGCATCGCGACTATCACGCGCAAAATCTGTTCTGGCTTCCGCAGCGCGAAGGAGCCGCACGCGTCGGCCTGATCGATTTCCAGGACGCGGTGGCCGGCGCTGCCAGTTATGACGTCATCTCACTGCTCGAGGATGCGCGGCGGGATGTGCCCCATGAGCTGGCGGAAGCTATGCTTGAGCGCTACGCCGAAACGATGGGCTGGAGCGGGCCTTTCGATCGGGACTCTTATTTCGCCCAGGCCGCGATCATGGCAGCGCAGCGCAATGCCAAGATAGCCGGCATTTTCGCGCGACTCGCCAAGCGCGATTGCAAGCCGCGTTACCTCGCCTACCTGCCACGCGTATGGGGATATCTCGAACGCGATCTCGCGCACCCAACCCTCGCAGCGCTAAAGAAATGGTACGACCGCAAGATTCCAGCGGAGCTACGCCGTCAGGCACTTGGAGAGGCTGCATGAACGGGCCAACACGTGCGATGATACTGGCGGCGGGCCTTGGCACCCGCATGCGGCCCCTCACCCATGATACGCCCAAGCCCCTGGTCAAGGTCGCCGGCCGCGCACTGATTGACCATGCGATCGACCGCCTTGTGGACGCAGGCGTAAAGACGATCGTGGTCAACGTCCACTATTTCGCCGACAAACTGCGGGATCATCTTGCGAAGCGCGACAATGTCGAAATACGCATTTCGGATGAAACCGATGCCATTCTCGGCACCGGCGGCGGGATCGTGCGCGCGCTGCCGAATTTCGAAGGCGAGCCGTTCTTTCTGCACAACTCCGATTCCATTTGGGCCGAAGGCTATGGGCGGGCGCTGGAGCGCCTGAAGGCGCGGTGGAATTCTGACACGATGGACTCACTGCTGCTGATGGCTCCGCTTGTTACCGCGATGGGCTACGAAGGCCGCGGCGACTTCCTGATGGACGCGGAAGGACATTTGAGCTCGGTACCAGAAGGGCTGCTATCGCCGTTTGCCTACCCCGGCGCCGCGATCATTCACCCGCGCCTGTTCGACGATGCGCCGCGTGGCGCCTTTCCCTTGTTGCAACTCTGGGAGAGGGCAATCGAGCAGAAACGGCTGTTCGGTGTGCGGTTGGATGGCGTGTGGATGCATGTGGGCACGCCGGATGCCGTAAAAGAGGCAGAGACCTTTCTGGCGGACCTTGCGCCGGCCTGAGGCGATGGCCAGCGTCTACACAATCCCGGCCAGCGCTTCCTTCACAACAACGCTTGCACGGAGCCTGATCGCGCGAACCGGCGCCGAGCGCGATCCGCTTGCGCTGGCAGACGTCACGCTATACCTGCCCACCCGGCGGGCCGCGCGCACGCTCAATGAAACGTTCGCGCGCCTTCTCGGAGGCAGCGCCTTGCTGCCGAATTCGCGTCCATTGGGAGACGTCGAGGAAGAGGATTTTCTATTCGATGTGGGCGCGGCCGCCCTTACCCTGCCTCCCGCCATTTCGCCACTCCGTCGCGTCTTACTGCTGGCGGCTCTCGTTCAAAGGTGGCGCCGCAAACAACAGGGCGAGCATCTGCCTTTCGCGCAGGCTGTGTCGATGTCTCGCGCGCTGGCTCGCTTCGTGGACGAAGTGGAAACCCAAGGCTGCGATCTCACTGGCCTCGACATGCTCGTGCCGGAGGCCTTCAGCCAACATTGGTCGGACGTAAAAGATTTCCTGCAAATCCTGCGCGATCAATGGCCGCGCCTTCTGGCCGCGGAAGCCAAGATGAACCCTGCGGCGCGGCGGGATTTGGCGCTGCGCTCTCTCGCCAGGCGGCTGAGTGAGGACCCGACTCAGGGCCTTGTCGTTGCTGCGGGCTCGACCGGCAGCATTCCAGCGACAGCGGAATTGCTGAAAGCAATCGCCGCCCTGCCCAATGGCTTTGTTGTTTTGCCAGGTCTGGACAAGGGCCTCGATGAGGAAAGTTGGAACGCCCTCGATCCCGGCCATCCACAGTTTGGGCTGAAGCAATTGCTGCAGCGGATTGGTTTGCAGCGAAGCGACGTGTCCGATTTCGATTCATCGCCGCGATCGGATGCCCGCGAGAGTCTCATACGCGAGATACTTCGGCCGGCGCCGACCACCGATGCATGGCGCGCGATCGCCGAGCGCGGCACCGGCGAAATCAGGGACGGGCTTCAGGGCCTGTCGCTGGTCGAGGCGGCGCATTCAGGCGAGGAAGCTGCGGCCATTTCGCTGATGTTGCGCCACGCTCTGGAGACGCCGGGCCGCACCGCGGCACTTGTCACGCCTGATCGCAGCCTTGCTCGCCGCGTAGCGGCCGAAATGCGCCGTTGGAATATCGAGATCGACGATTCCGCGGGTTGTCCGCTGGCCAACACCCCGCCCGGAACATTTCTGAGCCTCATGGCGGAAGCCGCAGCCGAGAAGTTTGCACCCGTGCCATTGCTCGCGCTGCTGAAGCATCCCCTGGCGGCAGGCGGACAAGTTCCGGCCGATTTCCGGCGCCGGGCGCGCCAGCTCGATCGCGACTGCTTGCGAGGGCCGCGGCCAAACGCTGGTCTTGGCGGCATAGAACGGGCGATTGCCGCGGCGCTCAACCGAGCGCGCGAACGCGAAAATGAAACCGGGATTCGGCGCAGTGCGGAGCTCGCCTCTTGGTTCAAGTCGCTTCGGACGATCTTACAGCCGCTCGAAGACGCATTGTCACAGAGTACTGTCGAACTACCGCGGGTACTCGGTGCCCATCTGGCTTGTGCGGAAGCCCTGGCGGCGAGCGATACGCAAGGCGGCGCATCGCGTTTGTGGCGCGAGCAGGCGGGAGAGATAGCCGCGCGTTTGGTGAGTGAGCTCCCGGAAGCTGCTGCTGATTTGCCCGAGATCGAAAGCAGCTCATATCCGGTGATGTTTCGCTCCTTCGCGGAACAGGAAGCCGTGCGTCCACTTCATGGGAAACATCCGCGGCTCGCAATTCTGGGCCCTCTGGAAGCAAGATTGCAAACCTTCGATCTCGTCATCCTCGGCGGGCTGAACGAAGGCACCTGGCCGGGAACGGCAAGTTCGGACCCATGGTTGTCGCGGCCCATGCGGGCGCAATTGGGATTGGAATCGCCGGAGCGGCGCATCGGACTGGCCGCTCACGATTTCGCGACTCTCGCCTGTGCCCAGAATGTGTTGCTGACCCGTGCGCTGAAGGCGGACGGCGCTCCCACGGTGGCATCGCGCTGGCTGCAGCGGTTGCAGCAGTTCACGAAAGGGCTCGATCTGGAGGAAAGTCTCCAGCCGAAAACATCCTACGCCTCACTCGCTATTCAACGCGATCAGCCCGTCGGGCCACCGCAGCGGATGGCGCGTCCGCGCCCGTGCCCCCCCGTCGAATGTCGTCCGAAGTCCCTTTCGGTAACGGAAATTGAAACGTGGCTCCGCGATCCTTACGCCATCTACGCCAGGCACGTGCTTCGTTTGAAGCCCATAGATCCGTTGGACTCGGAAGTCGGACCGCTGGAACGGGGCAGCGCCGTTCACGATGCACTGGAGAGATTTATCCGCGCGTTTCCCCAAACCCTTCCCGCTGACGCCAACGCGAGACTCATCGCCATAGCTGATATGGTGTTCGCGGAGGCAAGCCTTCCGGCCGCGGCGATCGCATTGTGGAAGCCGCGATTCATCAACGCGGCGCGCTGGTTCGCTGAGGAAGAACGCGTCCGGCGCGTAGAAATCACCAGATACTATCTGGAGATCGAAGGAGCTCGCGTGTTCTCCACTCTGGCGGGAGAATTCACATTGCGCTGTCGCGCGGATCGCATCGACGTTCTTAAGGACGGTTCCGCTGCGGTAGTCGACTACAAGACAGGACAGCTTCCGTCACCAAAACAGGTAAAGCTGCTTCTTTCGCCTCAGTTGCCGTTGGAGGGAGCCATTCTAGCCGGCGGCGGCTTCGGCGCCGTCGGCGCGCTTGCGGCTTCGCAACTCATCTATATCCGGTTCGGGGGAGGTGCGGAGCCGGGTGAAATCCGCGTCATTGCGGATGCGACTGAATTGATCGCGGAAGCCGATGCTAAACTACGTGTTCGCCTCGCGGACTATTGCGATCCCGACATGCCGTACCTGCCGCGCGTCATGCCCTTCCGGTCGGACCGGCCTGGTGACTACGACCACCTTTCGCGGGTCGGCGAATGGGCGCTGGCCGGCTGGGAAGAACCCGAGGAATGACGATATCACACACAGATGCGCTCGCCGCGGCCGATCCGCGCCGTTCTGCCTGGGTCTCGGCAAACGCGGGGGCCGGCAAGACGCACACGCTTGCCAATCGCGTGTCTCGCCTGCTGCTGGATGGCACCAAGCCCGAACGCATTCTGTGCCTCACTTATACAAAGTCGGCGGCGGCCGAGATGCAGGCGCGTCTGTTCGCAAGGCTGGGCGAATGGGCCATGTTCGACGATGCGAGGCTCGGCGCGGCAATCGCCGATATCGGCGCACCCGTTAGGGACAGGGACGGTCTGAAGCAGGCGCGACGGTTGTTCGCGCTTGCGCTGGAAACGCCGGGCGGTTTGAAAATTCAAACCATCCATTCCTTTTGCGAACGCCTGCTGAGCCGCTTCCCAATCGAGGCTAAGATTCCACCCTCATTCCGTGTCCTGGATGAGCAGACCGCGCGGGACATGATCGCCGACGCGCGTGAACAGGTGCTTGGGCAAGCGGGCTCCGGCGCCAGCAAGCTCGCGGCCGCTGTTGCACACATCGTCACAGAAACGAGCGAAAGCAGGCTTCATCAAATTCTGGATGCGGCGCTGGGAAATAACCGCCGCAAAATGGAGCGCTTTTTTTCGGGGCTGCCAAAGGGGGATTGTGCGCTTCGTGAACTGGCGGAGCGTGCTCATCGCGTCAGCCAAGGCGATACGGTCGAGCGCATCGCTGAAGAGTTTTGCGCACAAGCCAAAGCAGAGGCAGAAAACCTCACATCTGTGGTGGCTTGGCTGGCGACCGGCGGCAAAACCGACCGGAAACTTGGGTCACAGCTTTCCGCTTTCTCGACGCGGGGATTCAGCACAGATGCATTCCGTAGCTTGCGCGAGGCGTTCTGCACGACAGACGGTACAGCCAGGACGAAGCTCGCCAGCAAGGGACTGTGTGACGCCAGTCCGTCACTGGCGGCCTACATGGCGGAGCTGGCGGAGCGGTATGTCGCGGCTGAGGAGCGCTGCAGGGCCGTCAGGGCTGCGCTGCTTGCCGACGCTGCGCTCACCCTCGCGGATGCGGTGCGGGAGATCTATTCAGCGGAAAAACGCGCGCGGAGCGCGCTGGACTACAATGACTTGATTTCCGAAACGCTGGGGTTGCTGGAGCGCAGCGATGCCGCCGCATGGGTGCTCTATAAACTCGATGGCGGGCTCGATCACGTGCTTATCGATGAGGCGCAGGACACCAGTCCGGAGCAATGGCGCATTGTCGGAAGGCTGACGGATGAATTTTTCACCGGCATGGCAACACGAGATCTGTTTGCAAAGCCGCGCACGATTTTTGCCGTCGGCGACCAGAAACAATCGATCTTCAGTTTCCAGGGTGCCGATCCCAGCGAATTCGAAGTGAGCCGCAGGCGCTTTTCCCAACTCGCGCAAGCCGATTTCACCGATGTGCGTTTGCAGACGTCGCGGCGTTCCGCTCCCGAAATTCTGGAATTTGTGGACGCCGTCTTCGGTGAACCGGCAGCGCGCGAGGGGCTTACATCTTCGGCGGATACGATAGAGCACCACCCCTTTCGAATGGACGCGAAGGGACGCGTTGAATTCTGGCCCGCCATTAAACCCGCGAAAACGCCCGAACCCGATTACTGGCGGCCGGTCGATGTGGCATCGGAAACCAGCCCCGTTGTCCAGCTCGCCGAAAAGATCGCCGCCAAGATCAGGAAATGGCTGGATGACGGCGTGCGAATGCCGGGGCATGACCGGCCTATTCGTGCGGGCGACATCATGATCCTGATGCCGCGGCGCGAGCCTTTCGCCACCGAAATCATCCGCAAGCTCACGCAGGCTCGCGTGCCTGTCGCGGGCGCCGATCGCATTCGCCTCCGGAACGAAATCGCGGTGATGGATTTGATGGCCCTCGGCCATTTTGCGCTTCTGCCAGAGGACGATCTCAATCTCGCTGCCCTGTTGCGCTCGCCGTTTATCGGCTTGAGCGAAGAAGAACTGTTCACGCTTGCCAACCCGCGTGGAGGGCGAAGCCTCTGGCGCGAACTCATTGACCGCCGCGACGAGCTGCTATCATTCACAGCCGCCCATGCCTTTCTGTCCGACCTCTTGTCGCGAGCGGACTATGCGCCGGCCTACGAATTCTTCGCGCAGTCTTTGAACGCCGCCGACAGGCGCGCGCGAATGTTGGCCCGGCTTGGGCCCGAAGCAAGTGACGCGATCGACGAATTCCTCTCGCTGGCGCTCGAATACGAGGCGGCCAATACAGCGTCATTGCAAGGCTTTCTCCACTGGATCGAGCGCGCCGATGCGGAAGTGAAGCGCGACATGGAACGTGGCCGCGATCAGGTACGCGTCATGACGGTCCATGGGGCAAAAGGGTTGGAAGCCGACATCGTATTCCTCCCCGACACAACCACCCTGCCCGACCCTCCAGGCCGTCGCGGCGAGCTACTGTACCAGGACGATGGCGTGATCTTCCCCATCCGCAACGCGGATGCGTGTGAAGCCGTGAGCGAGGCAAAAGAATTCGCCAGACGGGAAGCATTGAAGGAACATAGGCGCCTTTTCTACGTCGCCCTGACGCGCGCGCGGGACCGGCTCTATGTCTGCGGCTTCGAGAACAAGAACGGCATCCGGGATGAGTCATGGTATCGCCTTGCCGAGGCCGCCATGATGAAAATTGGGCAAAAGGTCACGCAATCCGATGGCGACATCTATGCCTTGGGGAAGGAGATAGATGAGATCGATGTCAGGCGAGGAGCGGTAGAAACATCGGCGCCTTTGCCGCACTGGCTGCGGGCCGATCCCCCGGCCGAGCGCGGGCGTCCGCGGCTGATCCGACCCTCGGATGATATAGCCGACGATGAACCGGCAACGGTTTCGCCTGTTGGACTAAAGCACGCCCAACGCTTCCGTCGCGGCCTTTTGATCCACAGCTTGCTGGCGCGGCTGCCGGAAATTGCTCCCGAGGACCGGCGCACCATCGCACTGGCCTTTCTCGCGGCGCAAGGTGAAGCCGCCGTTGAAGCGGCGGCTCTAACCGATTCCACTTTGCGCGTCCTGAACGACCCGCAATTTGCACCGGCGTTTACACCGGGATCGAAAGGGGAGATCGCCATCGTGGCGGATCTGCCGGAACTGGGCGCCGGCGCACGCGTGAGCGGCCGCATTGACCGGCTCGCGGTGACCGACGCCGAAGTTCTGGCCCTCGACTTCAAGACCAACCGTCCTCCGCCGGATCGGCTTGAGGGCGTACCCGCCATCTACATTCGCCAGATGGCGCTTTACCGCCTCGCCCTTGCCAAGCTCTTTCCGCGGAAGCAGGTGAATTGCGCGTTGGTCTGGACCGAGGGCCCAACGCTGATGCTGCTTCCAACAGACATCCTGGACCAGGAAATGGCGCGTCTCGCTCCCGCTTGACCGGGCCGTATCGGCACCTACATTCCTGACCTCCACCATCGCATTCCGAAAGGCTGTTCATGTCCACCCCGATCAAGGTTTCCGATGCTTCCTTTCAAAACGACGTCCTGAATTCGCAGAAGCCCGTGGTGGTCGATTTCTGGGCGGAATGGTGCGGCCCCTGCCGCATGATAGCGCCAGCTCTTGAGGAACTTGCCGGAGAATTGCAGGACAAGATCACCATCGCCAAACTCGACATCGACCAGAACCCGAATGTGCCTACGAAATATGGCGTGCGCGGCGTGCCCACCCTGATGATCTTCAGTGGCGGTCAGGTTACGGCGACGAAGGTGGGTGCTTTGCCGAAATCCAAGATCAAGGAGTGGATCGAAAGTTCGATCGCGGCAAATTCGGCCGCTGCAAGCGCGGTAACGTGAACAGCAACGCGGCCGAAGCAAGGGTATTGCGTTATAGTGTCAGCCATTCTCTGCCAGCACGATGCCGGCCAGGTGTAGCGAGCCGCAAATGAGAACGCGCGGGGCTCCTTCTCCCGGTCGCCCGCATGCCCAGCCAGCCACCTGCGCCATGGCATCCTCCAGATCGTCGGCCGGGCTTGCATCGAGTCCCGTCTTGCGCGCGGCATCGTAGAGTTCGCCGGCGCCGCGACTGGCCGTCTCGCCAGGAATGGTGAGTGTGGTCACATGCCGGGCAAGCCCCCTGAATGGAGTCAAAAAGCCTTCCGCGTCTTTTGTCTTAAGCATGCCGCAGATGAGATAGAGAGGCTTCTCCGAACGTTCTTCGAAATCCGCGAGCGCTTGAGCGAGGGCGTGCGCTGCGTGCGGATTGTGTCCGCCATCGAGCCAGACTTCCGCGCCCTCCGGTGCAAGGGCGACAATCGGTCCACGTGTCAGCCGCTGGAGGCGGGCCGGCCATTCCACTTGCCGCAAGCCCGACTCGATTCCGCTTTCATCGGCCCAACCGCGTTTTGAGTGCCGCAAAGCCGCGATTGCAGTGCCGGCATTGTCGATTTGGTGCGCGCCAGACAGCTTAGGGAGCGGAAGGTCGAGCAGCCCATTTTCGTCCTGATAGATCATGCGGCCGCGCTCCACATGCGCAAAAAAGTCCTGCCCGTAGAAATAAACCGGCGCCGAGAGAGAATCCGCGGTGCGCTCGATGACATCGCGGGCGCGGTCATCCTGAGATCCAACCACGAGCGGCACGCCGGGTTTGATAATACCCGCTTTCTCGGCAGCAATATTGACAAGATCGGGGCCGAGGAACTCCTGATGATCGAGACCGACCGGCGTAATGACCGTTACAGCCGGGCGGCGGATGACATTGGTTGCATCAAGCCTTCCCCCCAGACCGACCTCCAGGATCAGAACATCGGCAGGGTGACGAGAAGACGCGAGCAGCGCGGCCGCAGTGGTTATTTCGAAAAAGGTGATGGGCGCGCCGGCATTGGCTATTTCGCATTCCTGCAGAGTGTCACTCAGTTCTTCTTCCGAGATCAGCTTGCCAGCGAGGCGAATTCGTTCGTGAAAGCGGACAAGATGGGGCGATGTATAAACGTGCGCGCGCAGGCCCTGGGCTTCAAGAATAGCGCGCGCGAAGGCGCAGGTTGAGCCCTTGCCGTTCGTGCCCGCAACATGAATGACCGGCGGCAATCTGAACTCGGGATGCCCAAGCTGTGCCAGAAGCCGCTCGATGCGGTCCAGCACAAGATCAATTCGTTTGGGATGTAGCGCCAGCAATCTCTCGAGAATGATGTTGCTCTGTGTGACAGTGCTCACGTCGTAGCCGCCGGATTGGGGGCGCCCGGCGTGGTCTCAGCCGCGCTTGGTAGGTGCCCTCGCCTTGTTTTGCGATCTGCCTTTTTCATCAGCATAAGCAGCAAACGGGAAAGCGTCTCGCGCATCTGGTGACGGTGCACGACCATATCGACCATGCCATGTTCCCGAAGATATTCTGCGCGCTGAAAACCTTCCGGCAGGCGTTCGCGAATCGTCTGTTCGATGACGCGCTGACCCGTAAAGCCAATCAGGGCCCCCGGCTCCGCGATATGGATATCTCCCAACATCGCGTAGGATGCACTGACACCGCCGGTCGTTGGATCGGTGAGGACCACGAGGTAGGGCAGCCCTGCTTCATGCAGCATGTCGACCGTGATTGTTGCGCGTGGCATCTGCATGAGCGAAAGAATCCCCTCCTGCATGCGGGCTCCGCCGGATGCCACAAAGAGAACGAAGGCACGCCGTTCCTGCACGGCGTTCTGCATGGCCTGGACCAGGCCTTCACCCACCGCCATGCCGAGAGAACCACCCAGGAAATCGAACGGCTGCACGGCTACAATCACTGGTATCCCGTCAAGCGTTCCGCTCGCTGCTGCAAATGCCTCCCGCCGGCCGGTTTTGCTGCGGGCATCCTTCAGCCGATCGGAATATCGACGCTCGTCCCGAAAGCGCAGGGGATCCTGCGTCACGCGCGGCTGAGGCAATTCCTCGAAAATCCCCCCATCGAAGATGGAGGCGAAGCGTTGCGCCGGGCCAATGCGCAAGTGGTGATCGCATTTCGGGCAAACGTCCTGGGCGGCCTGAAGATCGCGATGAAAAATCATGTCACCGCAGCCCGGACATTTCTTCCAGAGATTGTCCGGGGTTGCGTTGCGGCCTCCGATAAGGCTCTTGATCCTGGGGCGGACAAAATTGGCGATCCAGTTCATGGCCTCAACCTACCACGGAAATCTGACGCGCGGCATGCACCGAATCTGCCAGCATTTTGCAGAAACCGATCGTCTCCGCGATCACAGATGCTGAAGGCATTTCTGACGTCACGGCTGCGGCGATTCGCTGGACGATAGCCGAGCCAATCACCACAGCGTCGGCAAACCTCGCCACATTCTTCGCCTGTTCGGCCGTTCGAATGCCGAAACCCACCGCGCAGGGAAGTTGCGTAATGCGTTTCAGACTTCGCAACGAGTTCTGCAAGTCGGCCTCGGCAAAGCTTTTCGTGCCGGTTACGCCCGCGACCGACACATAATAGAGAAACCCGCTCGCTTCTTTCGCGATGCGCCTAAGCCTCATCTCATCGCTGGTTGGCGTGGCGAGCCTGACCACATCGATCCCCTTCACCGACGCCGGGACGCGAAGCACGGCGTCTTCTTCCGGAGGAAGATCGACTGTTATCAGGCCATCAACGCCGGCAGCGGACGCATCCGTGACGAACCGATCGATGCCGTAGGCGTGAATCGGATTGAAATAGCCCATGAGCACGATCGGTGTCGCATCGTCCGCTCGGCGAAAGCGCCGAACAAGCTCAAACACGCCCGGGACACTCATGCCTGCATTCAGGGCACGCAGGCTGGCTGCCTGAATGGACGGACCGTCCGCCATCGGATCGGAAAACGGCACGCCGATTTCGATCAGGTCGGCACCCATCTCAGGCAGCTTTTCGATAATTGAAGCGCAGGTTTCGAAATCCGGATCTCCGGCTGTGACGAAGGGAATGAAGGCTGCGCGCCCCCGCTCTCCGAGTTCCATAAACCGCCCGGCAATGCGACTCATAACGAGGCACCAAGCGCGTTCGCGACGGTGAATACATCCTTGTCGCCCCGTCCGGAGAGCGTCACCACGATAATCTCGTCCTTTGCCATCTTCGGGGCCGCGCGCATGACGTGGGCAATGGCGTGCGAAGGTTCAAGCGCCGGGATGATTCCCTCCAGTTTGCAAAGGAGCCCGAAGGCTTCCAGTGCTTCCGTGTCGGTCGCCGAATAATAGCTCACGCGGCCATTGTCTTTCAGCCAGGAATGTTCAGGGCCGACACCGGGATAGTCGAGACCTGCGGAAATCGAATGGGCCTCCAGCACCTGGCCGTCGCCGTTTTGCAGCAGATAACTGCGCGCGCCGTGCAGGACTCCTGGCGCTCCTTTCGAAAGCGTGGCCGCATGACGTTCTGTCGCCGTGCCTTCTCCGGCCGCTTCCACGCCGTGAATCGCAACGTCGCGATCGTCGAGGAATGGATGGAACATCCCGATCGCGTTCGAGCCGCCGCCCACACACGCCACTACCAGGTCAGGCAGGCGCCCTTCTGCTTTGATCATTTGCGCGCGCGCTTCGTTGCCAATCACACACTGAAAATCCCGCACCATTTCCGGATAGGGATGTGGACCGGCCGCGGAGCCGATGATGTAGAACGTGTCGTGCACATTCGCGACCCAATCGCGCAATGCTTCGTTCATCGCATCCTTGAGCGTGCGCGAGCCCGAGGTGACGCTGCGCACTTCCGCGCCCAGCAAATGCATGCGGAAGACGTTCGGCTTCTGCCGCTCGATATCGACTTCGCCCATATAAATGACGCACGGCAAACCGAAACGCGCGGCGACCGTCGCGGTCGCAACGCCATGCTGGCCAGCGCCTGTCTCCGCGATGATCCGCGTCTTTCCCATGCGGCGCGCAAGTAGAATCTGTCCGAGGCAATTGTTGATCTTGTGCGCGCCGGTGTGATTGAGATCCTCGCGCTTCAGATAAATCTTCGCACCGCCGAGATGTTGCGTGAGCCGCTCGGCAAAATAGAGCGCGCTCGGACGGCCGACATAATGTTTGAGCAGGCCATTCAGCTCAGCCTGAAATGCCGTATCGTGCTTTGCTTCGCTGTATGCGCGCTCGAGTTCCAGCACGAGCGGCATCAAAGTCTCGGCGACAAAACGCCCGCCATACTCGCCGAAATGTCCGCGCTCGTCTGGGCCGGAACGGTAGGAATTCGGCGTCAGCGCCGTCACGATTCCGCTCCTGCGAATTGCGTGGCGCGCGCGGCGGCGATGAATTCCCGAATGAGATTCGGATCTTTCAAACCCGGCGCGGTTTCGACGCCCGAAGAACAGTCCACACCCGGCGCGTCGCACGCGCGGATGGCGCGGACGACATTCTCCGGGTTAAGTCCTCCGCCGAGCAGCCAAGGACGCGATAATCGGCGGCCGTTCAGGAGCCGCCAGTCGAATGCGGCGCCATGTCCACCAGGCCGGGGTGTGTTGTTCGGCGCCTTCGCATCGAACAGCAACAGGTCGGCGACAGCCTCGAACGCCGGTGCATGCTGCAGATCTTCCTTGTCGGCTATGGAAATCGCCTTGATCACCGGCACGGCAAACCGTTGGCGGATGGCAACAACACGTTCCGGCGACTCCTTCCCGTGCAGCTGGAGAAAACCCGGACGGGCCGCATTCACCGCCGCCTCGATTTCCGGATCGGTCGCGTCGACAACAACGGCAACCACCCGGCACCGGCCTCGTAGCCTGGTCGACAGGGAACTCGCCTGGCCGTAGCCCACGTGGCGGGGAGAGGGGGGGAAGAACACGAAGCCGGCATAGTCCGCGCCGGCCGAAGCCACGGCATCTGCCGCCGCCGGACTGTTGATCCCGCAGATCTTCACCTGAACCATGGGGGAGAATATCAGGCGGCGCGGGCGGGCGCGACCTCTTCGGCGATAAGGGCCGCCGCCCGAACCGGATCGGCCGCCGCGGTGATAGGGCGGCCCACGACCAGAATATCGGCGCCCGCGCGGATGGCTTCCAGCGGCGTCATCACCCGGCGCTGATCGCCGAGCGCGGAGCCGGCCGGACGAACCCCCGGCGCCACGATCAGGAAATTCCCACCGCAGGCCCGGCGGACGACCTCGATCTCCCGCGGGCTACACACCACCCCATCGAGTCCGGAATCCTTGGCCAGCCGCGCGAGCCGCGCCACCTGCAGCGCCACGGAGTCCCCCTGCCCGATGGCGGGAAGATCCTCATCCGCCACGCTGGTGAGCACCGTTACCGCTATCACCTTTATCTTGGGATCAATGGAGGTTGCCGCCTCCTTGGCCGCCTTCATCATCGCTTCGCCACCGGAAGCATGGACGTTGAACATGGCGGCACCGAGCCTGGCGATCTCGCGTGCCGCGCCGGCCACTGTGTTGGGGATGTCGTGGAACTTCACATCGGCGAAAACCGGCATCCCGAGGGCCGCCATTTCGCGCACCGCCGAAGGACCGAGGGCCGAAATGAATTCCAGGCCAAGCTTAAGGCCGCCGACATGCGGCCGCAGCGCCTTGGCAAGTGAGAGCGCCCGCGCCAGATCAGGCGTATCGAGGGCGACGAAAACAGGATTGGCTGTCCGCAACACCATTATCCGCTCTGCCCTTTATGTGCCCGGACTGGCTGGGCAGGTTCCGCCAGACCCGGGACCGGGGGCAACCCCCCGCACTAATGGCCGGCGTGACTGTCCACAGGTTCGCGCGAGCTCGCCGCCGGCGACGATGAGGGAGCCGAACTTGTCGCGTTCAGCCGCTCGCGAAGCTCCTTGCCGGTGCGGAAAAACGGCGCCTTCTTCTGCTGCACGCTGACCGCCGCCCCTGTGCGCGGATTACGGCCGACCCGCGCCGGACGGCTCTTCACCGAAAACGCGCCGAAGCCACGCAACTCCACCCGATTGCCTTCCGCCAGCGCCTTGCAGACTTCATCCAGCACTGTCGATACGATCCGCTCCACATCGCGATGGTAGAGATGTGGATAGCGCTGAACCAGCCGCGCCACCAATTGAGACTTTATCATTCCCTTCCCCGAGGGATTCCCCCTGCCGAACTCCCCCAAAAGGCGCGCCTTTTCGCCTTCTGGAACATGAACAAGAGTGGGACTGGCCTCTTCGCCGGTCAAGGGAAAGCCTCTGAAACGGAACAGCTTTTTGGCCTTTTGTTGACAGAATCCCACAGCCTGCGGCAGCCCTGCAACAGGGCGAATCGACGGAGACCCGGAGAGAGCCGGATCATCGGCCATTTCCCTGCCCATTCCGCTCCCTGACCCGTGCCTCGACCATCGCCGCAAGCTGTTTTGCCCGGGCGATGAAGGTGACGACCTGCCGGCGAAGCTCCCGCTTCGCGCCGGTGTGCCGGCCGGACTTGAGAGCGTTCCGGTTTCCGGGCCTTCCACCACCTTTAGGGTTATACGACCTTCCGACCGCTAGTAGTTGTGTGGTCGTTTTCACCGAGCGCTCGGACCCCCTCCCCCGACCACCTGGGCCGCCACCTGATTCTGGATGATGGTGGTGTGCCGGGTCTCCTTGACGCCGACGCCGTGCCGCAGGCCCGCCACGCTGTTGGCGACTTTGGCGCCGGTTCTGGCGAAATCCATGGCGGTATTGGCCCAGATGCGGCGGTCTTCCAGCACATCCGCCTGACACATGGAGCGGAACGCCACCTCCCGCATCATGAAGTGGCACTCGCCGATGATGGCGTTGAGCAGCGCCTCGGTTTGGGCGCCGTCCGGCGGCAGTTGGTCCGGCAGCGGCGCTAGCTCAAGCTGCGGTACCCCGGAATCGTACTTGTTCATGCGGCTGGGGACGGCGGGATCGAAGGCCACGCCGCGCAGAAGCGCCACTGCGGGTTTGGCCGATTGGGAAGCGATACGCTGCGGGACAGCCGGCGGCTCGGCAATACGGGCCTTTTGGGCCTCGATCCGCTGCCGCAGCTCTCCTATGACACGGGACGTCGGCGACGGTTCACGGAGCTCCTCGGACGATTCACCGGAAGAATCCTCCGATTCGTCTTCGTCGTCATCTTCTTCGTCGTCTTCTTCTTCGTTGTCGTCCAATTCCACCATTTTCTCCCTTTCCCGCTCCAGAATTTGCCTTTCTTCCCAATCCATAGCTTTCTCCTATGTACCTCTTTCGTTCTTACTTGATTTAGAGGATTTCTGGCCGCTGTCAAGGGTCTTATTCCTCTTACAATGCTGTCACAAACAGGGGGCGGTACTGGACACCGCTCCCGCTGCCGGTTCGAATTACCTTCAAATTTCACGGGGGGATTCATGTCGCGAAAGCGCCGCGCCACTTTCATCCGCCTACAGATGATCATCGCGCTGGCGCTGCTCTCCGCAGCGCTCGCGCCACATCCCGCACATGCGTGGACATACAAGCTGGTCCACGATTTCTGCTCGGACAGCTGCTACGACGGCAAGTTGCCGGCCGGCGGACTGATCGCCGATCCCGCGGGCAACCTTTACGGAGCAACACTCCTAGGCGGTGTTGAAGAAGCCGGGACGATTTTCGAACTGACTTACGACAGCGAAAAAGGCGTCTGGGGCGAGAAGGTGCTCTACAATTTCTGCGCCGAATGCGACGAGGGCGGCGGCCCGAGAGGCAGGCTGGTGCTGGATATGGCAGGCAATCTCTACGGCACCACGCCGGGCGGCGGCACCCGCGGGGACGGCACCGTCTTCCGCCTGAGCCCGAACGGGAGCGGCAAGCGATGGTCTCTCACCAGGCTCTACGATTTCTGCACGCATGACAGCAGCTGCCCCGACGGCAAGAACCCGGACGGCGCGCTGACCTATGCCGGACAGGATTCCGGCGAGCTATACGACGGCGTCTCACCGCTTTTTGGAACGACCGGCTTTGGCGGCAAAGGGCATGCCGGCACAGTGTTCTCGCTTACCCCGATCGCGCACAAATGGAGCTTCGACCTCCTTTACACCTTCTGCAGAGATTCGGGCTGCAAGAACGGCAGCAGTCCGGAAGGATTGCTCGCCGAAGAGAACGGCGACCTGATCGTGGCGGCCGAACGCGGCGGAACGCTGGACGGCGGCGCTATCCTCGCGCTGCCGGCGATTGGCGGCAAACGCGAACGCGGCGCCACGGCGCTCTACCGCTTCTGCCACCGAAATCTCTGCAGGGATGGCGCTCATCCGATCGGGATCGCGCGGGATGCGGCGGACAATCTCTTCGGAAGCACCTATGAAGGCGGCACGAAGATAAAGAGGTCTCGCTGTCGCGATGGCTGCGGCACGCTCTATCAATTGGCACCGGACGGCACGCGGACTCAGCTCTACAATTTCTGCAGCGAGAAATTTTGCGCGGACGGGGCGTTCCCGGACGGCGCGCTGACGGTCAATGCAGCGGGCAGTCTCTTCGGACTCACACAGGCGGGCGGCAACACTGCGATCAGGCAACTAGGCTATGGAACGGCCTTCGAGTTCACCGGCGGCACACTTACGACGCTGTACAAATTCTGCTCGCTGTCGAACTGCACCGATGGCGCCTCTCCTCAAGGTCCTTTGGTAATGGACGCGTCCGGCAATTTGTTCGGCGAGACCGTGGGCGGCGGCGCACACAACGGCGGCACGGTGTTCGAGCTGTCGCCGTGAGCGGCGCGTTCAAGGAGTGAAAGATGTTTAGCGAGTCACAGTCTCAGCGCACGGGAAGCGCCATAACCTCCGCCATCCGTGTGCTGACGATCATGATGGCCGCGCTCGTTGCAGCCGCGCTCGCGCCGCACCCGGCGCAGGCATGGAAGCTCAAGACGCTCTATTCGTTCTGCGCCAAGACGCATTGCAGCGACGGACAATTCCCGGCTGGTCCACTGGTGCGCGATGCGGCGGGAAATCTGTTCGGCGTCACCGGTTATGGCGGCTATGCTGCCGCATATGAGCCCGGTGGCGTCGTCTTCGAACTCTCTCCCGTAAAAAAGAACAAGTGGAAACTCTCCACCCTGTACCGGTTCTGCGCCGATCCGCCCCTATGCTCCGACGGCTATCAACCGATGGGCGTTATTGTCGATACGGCAGGTAACCTCTACGGGACCACAGGCCTGAATGGACCCAATGGCGGAGGCACTGCCTTTGAACTGTCGCCGCAGGCGAAGGGCTGGGCCCTCAACACGCTTTATGCGTTCCCCTATTCCGGCGAACCCGCTGCAGAACCATCCGGAACGCTAACCTATGCCGGCGCTGCTGCCGGCGCGCTCTACGACGGAACATCTCCGTTGTTCGGCCTCACCTTCAATGGTGGCACGAGCAATTTAGGCGCCGCGTACGAACTTTCGCAGACCGGCGGCCACTGGAAGCTGACGGAGATTCACGGTTTTGGCGGTGGGCCCGAAGACGGGGCATGGCCCACCTCCAGCCTCACAATGGATCCGGCCGGGAATCTGCTCGGCACGACCGGGCTGGGTGGCAAAGCCGGCCAGGGAACGGCATTCACGCTGTCCCCGACGGAAAGCGGCTGGAACGAAACACTGCTTGCGAGCATGGGCACGGCACCAAAGACACCGCGCGATCCTTTCGGCCCGCTGTGGCGCGATGCCTCCGGCACGCTCTTCGGCACGAACAATTACGGAGGTCAGCATTGCCACAGGAAAGGCGCGCGATGCGGCGGCAATGTGTTCCGGCTGAGCCTGGAAGGAGACACGTGGCAGTACGCGTCCGTCCATGAATTTTGTGCCGATGAAACCTGTCTCGATGGCGCCCGGCCAGCGGCCGGCGTGATCATGGACGCCTCCGGAATGCTCATCGGAACGACGCAGGACGGAGGCGCGCATCAGGCCGGCGTGATCTTCCGCGTGCGGCCTGATGGAACAAATTACAAAGTGATCCACGATTTCTGCGGCGCCGCGAATTGCGCCGACGGCAAATATCCGGACGCGCTCACCTTGGTGCCGGACGGCCACATCTACGGCGTGACCATCCAGGGCGGCGCACACAACGGCGGCACAATCTTCGAGCTGTCGCCGTAGATCACTGGCCGGGGGTTGCCGGTCCGCATTTGCCGTCGCGCACGACCTTGGCGTTGGCGGTCTCGGCCGAACACAGATTGGGATAGGTCCTGTCTGCTTTCGTCGCGGGGTCGACAGCGCAAACCGGCTTGTAGATCATCGAGCACATCATCGGCTCCTTGCCCGGCGCCAGACAGTCGCCATCGTGCAGCACCTTTCCCTTTTTCCACTCGGCGGCGCAGGCATTGACGAACTTCGCGCGCGAGCCGTCCGGCAGCAGCGCGCACACGGGCGCGCGCACGAGCGGGCAGCGCGCCATGGGCTTCGCTTGGACGGCAGGGGCCGCGAACAGGCCGAGCAGCGCCGCCGTTGTCACCGAAAACAGATTCATTGCCGCATCCTATGCCGGACTTCGTGCGCAGCATGACGCATTCACAGGGCGCCGGAAAGCGCCTGCACCGAAGTCTCGCCGGCAGCCGCTACTGCAGCGACGTGAAGCGGTAGACCGCCAGCGACACCAGCACGAGCGAGATCAGCGCGTTGCGCGCCCGGTTCTCCGGGTTGACCTTGGCATAATAGAAGGCCAGCGCCCCGCCGATCAGCAGGCCGGCAAGTTCGTACCAGGGAAGGAATTCAGTCATGCGCGCATGTTAGAACGCGGCTGTAAACGATCGCTGAACGCCGGCACACGAATTTTCATGAAGGTTTCGTAAAGCGGTGCCGCCTATGGGCGGCAAACCGTGCATCGCTATTCCACTGTTACGCGCCGGTCGCGGTTCTGTTGCCGCGTTGTCATCGCCGTTCCCTAAGAGCGCGATCGAATCTGGATGCATCCAGACAACAGGCCGGGCAGATCTCCATACCGACGCCGAGAACGTCGCCGGACTCGCTCGTGCACACCTTCAGGGAGAGACATCGATGCAACGATCGACAACGCAGAAACTGGTGGCAGCGCTGCTGCTGTGCGCGGTGCCCGCCAGTGCCTGGGCGGCGGACGGCATAGGCCCGTTTACCAGCGGCGTGCCATCCGCCCAGCCGGCCGTGGGGTCGCCGCCCAATGTTTACAGTTCCGATTTCACCGCGAGCCCGGTTGCCACCGGGACCGACGCGCTGGAGAATCCGTCCGGCGTCATCACGACATTCGGACAACTCTCATCCGGCGCCAACACCGAGCCGGACGAGAACACTTACCTCAATTTCGAAAATGGCCTGAAGGGGCCGACGCCGAAATACAATTACGGCACGCATTTCCTGATCCAGGGTCATGAAGGCGCGGGCAATCTATCGTACGTAACCCGCATCAATCTGGATGTTTCCGATCCAGCTCACCGGATCACGCTTCTCACGCCCGTTGGGGGCGACGGGCTGACGCATCTGAACCGCACCGACGGCTCGACCTACAATCCGTTCACCAAGTCGATGCTGTTCACCCAGGAAGGGAGCGGGACGGATGGCGGCCTCTACGAAATCGCCATCAGGTGGCCATCAACGCTGACCACGCGCTACGGCGCGATAGGACGCTGCGGCCTTGAAGGTGTGAAGATCGACAACAAGGGCCGCATATATCTCGTCGAAGACACCGGCGGCCAGGGCGTGAGCAATGACAAGAACGACATCAACGGCCCGAACAAGGTTGCCAAGCAGCCAACTCCTATGTGTTCCGCTTTGTCCCGTACGACAAAAGCGATTTAAACGGCGGGGGCCAGCTTCAGGCGCTCCGCGTCTATGTCGACGGCACGCCTTTGGTGTTCGGCGGCACCAGCGCCCAGCAGGCGTTCGACGATGTATGGTCGCCGAAGCAGGTCGAGCTGCATAGCGGCGCCTCGTTCCCCACCGATTGGGTCACCGTGCACGACACAACCACCAACACGGTGGACTTCGATTGCAACCTTGCCGCGCGCAACGCCGGCGCCACGCCGTTCAAGCGGCCGGAGAATGGCGTGTTCAAGCCGGATGGCTCCTTCAAGACGTTCTTCTTTGCCACCACCGGCGATACCAACAACCTTTCGGGATCCGTGCCTGAGCTGGCGCAGCGCGGCGCCTGGGGCGGCATCTTCGAGCTCGACCTGGACAACAAGCAGAACCTTGGCACGGTGAGGATGATCGCGCTTGGCGATTCGGCACATAATTCCTTCGACAATCTCACCATGGGAGACAGCGGCACAATCTTGGCCACCGAAGACCGCGGCGACACACTGCACGACCAGCTGAACGCCCTCGATTCCATCTGGGCTTACCCGCTGGCCAATCCTGCATCGCCGTTGCGTGTCGTGGCGCAGGGCCGCGATGCGAGCGCCTCCGATGGCGGCGAAGAGGATAACGAGCCGACCGGCATCTACGTCTCCAACGGCGGACACGGCAGAGGGAACGGTTACGGCAAGCCGGAAAATCTCATCGGCGCGCGAGGCTTCTTCACCCAGCAGCATGGTGACAACACCATCTACGAGCTGAGCCGCGCCGGCGGGAGCGCCAATCGCAAACGCTAACGTTTTGGAAAATCGGAAAGTCGCAAGGCGGAGCGCTCGTTTTCGAGCGCTCCGTTTTTCTTTGTGCAGCACAGTGTATCCATCACTGCGCGTCGTGGAAGATGACACCGAGGGTGAAGCGCAAGCCTGAGCGCAAGCGGCTCACGCCGTGGCGCATCTTCACGCGATAATATCCCTTGGTGCCACGCACCGGCCGCTCGTTGACGGCGAAGACAACCGCATCGCCCTGCGAAAGCGGCACCACGTCCGCCCGCGACTGCATGCGCGGCCGCTGCTCGGTGAGCACGAACTCGCCGCCGGCGAAATCCTCACCCGGCCGCGACAGCAGGATCGCCACCTGCAGCGGAAAGACCAGCGCGCCGTACAGATCCTGATGCAGGCAATTGTAGTCGCCTTCGCCATAGCGCAGAAGCAGCGGCGTCGGCTTCGTCTGCCCGGCATCACGACAGCGTTCCAGATACTCCGCATGCGTAGGCGGAAAGCGGCTGTCGTTCTTCAGCGCCGCATTCCAGCCGTTCGCGACCTCGGCCAGCGGCGGATAAAGGCTGTCGCGCAGCTTCGCCACCAGCGGCGGCAGAGGATAGGCGAAATATTTGTATTCGCCGCGGCCGAAGCCATGCTGCGCCATCACCACCCGCTTGCGAAAGCGCTGCTCATCCGCATACAGCGCAATCAGTTCCTTACATTGCGCCGGCAAAAGTACGGCGCTGAGCACGGCACAGCCGAGACGCTCGATCTCGCCCCGTGCTGTGGACCAGTCGATCCCCGAGTTCGGGGAGAGTTGTGGCTTGTGCGGCATTGCTGGACACTTTAGTTGCGCGGCGCGACGCCGTCCTCCTAATTCGCGTTTCGCAACTGCCTTGCACTGGCGACAGTCTTCCTCTTTTCTCAAGTCTTGTCGTCCGGGGGGAAAGCTTCATGAGAAAATCGGCACTATTCGGAGCGTTGCTTGTTGCCGCCGGCCAGAGCCATGCCGCGGAGCAATGCAAACTCACGCAAGTGGCATCGCTGCCGATCAGGACACTGCCCGACGGCACCGTCGCCGTGCCCGTCAAGCTTTCCGGTTCGGATCAGCTGATGCGGCTCGATCTCAGCAGCCCGCATTCGGCAGTAACCGGCACTTATGCCGACACTGCAAAACTGGATGGCAAACTCCTTCCGGAAAAGGTGCATGTGGGCTATTTGGGCAATGAAATCTCGCTTCAGGTCCGTCTGCCCGATGTTCAAATCGGTCCGGTCCGCGGCAAGGATATCTGGGTATTCCGGCTTCCGGATAAGCCTCTGGTAGAAAATACGCCTGCCGGCGTCCTCGGCACGGACCTGCTGTCGGGATTCGATATCGAGCTGAATCTGCGCGACGCGAAGCTCAACCTGTTCTCGCCGGACCATTGCGAGAACGCCGGTGCTTACTGGGCCAAATACTCCGCATCATTGCCGATTGAAACGGACAAAGTCGGACATCTGTTTGTGCGGATGACCCTGGATGGCGAAGACGTCACCGCCGACCTTGCGACGATTCAGCCACAAGCGGAAATGGGCATGAACACGGCGACCAAACTGTTCGGGTTCGACAAGACGTCGCCCAAAATTGTGGAGCTTCCGGCACCTCCGGGTGGGGCAAGGGTTTACCGCTATCCATTCAAATCGCTTTCCGCAGGTGGTCTCAAAATTGCGCATCCGGTTATCGATCTCGTGCCGGGCGATTCCGGCGGCCGATGCGATGGCACGCCGCGCGTTTTCCACGGCATGATGGGAATGTGCTGGGGAGCCTCACAACTCCATCTAGGGCTCGCGGAGCTTCGCCACCTTCGGCTGTACCTCGCGACAAAAGAAAACCTGCTTCATCTCACCGCTGCCGACCCCACGACCTGGAATGATGCTCCCGAAC
>Ga0213876_10000361_pt1 | contig 38897 bp, 44 predicted proteins | sample BarmaccomBMRX_R9_FD_160113 | JGI IMG/M metagenome (GOLD analysis project Ga0213876, IMG submission 160113) | Root-associated microbial communities from Barbacenia macrantha in rupestrian grasslands, the National Park of Serra do Cipo, Brazil - RX_R9 | ecosystem: Host-associated > Plants > Roots... | reverse complement strand
TGACCGTCCGCGAGAACCTCGCGTTGCCGCTGGAAGAACTGACGCGAAAGTCCCAGGGCGAAATCGATGCCATGATTGAGGAACGACTGGCCACGGTCGGGATGAGCGGTACCGAGGACAAACTCCCCTCCGAGCTGAGCGGCGGCATGCGCAAGCGGATCAGCCTGGCCCGGGCGTTGATGATGGACCCTGAATTGATCCTGTTCGATGAACCGTCCGCCGGGCTGGATCCGGTGATCAGTTCGGTTATCGATGAATTGATCATCAACCTGACCGAACAGACGAACACCACTTCCATCATCGTTACCCATGAAATGGACAGTGCGTTCCGGGTCGCCACGCGCATGGCCATGCTTTTTCAAGGAAAAATCATTCAGGACGACCTCCCGGAAAATTTTAAAAAATCGAGTAATCCGATCGTCCGCCAGTTTGTGACTGGGGAGGTGGAGGGTCCGATTACCGAGGGGATTACAAGCCATGCAGATCATTCGAAATGAAGTTCGCACCGGCCTCCTGGTCCTGCTGACCCTTGGGTTGGCGGTGGGGGTGGTGCTTTACCTGTCTGCGCCCGGCCTATTCAGGCCGTTGCATTTCTACCGGGTGTATTTTGATAACGCTGCAGGCATCAAACCGGGGGCGACCGTCATGCTCGCCGGCCGCAAGATCGGGACGGTGCGGAGCATCCAATCGCCGGTGCCGCTCAATGAGCGGCCGCCCGGCCATCCGACTTACGAAGCGGTGGTCACCGTTGAGGTCGCGTCCGATTCGCAGATTTACAAGGAAACCAACGTGACGATGCGCACGTTCGGGTTGCTCGCTGACCTGGTGATCGATTTTACCAACGGCGATCCGCTCTCGGGCCTGGCCCAGCCGAACGACAGCTTCGTCGGCGGCCGTGCGCCCGACCTGGGGGAACTCGGGCCCCAGATCATTCAGAGGCTGAACCCGGCCCTCACGCAGGCCGAGTCGACCCTTGCCGAGTTGCAACGTGCCGCCTCGAATCTGACTAATCTGATGGCCGACGATTCGCCGTTGGTCGGCACCATCAAAAACTTCGACGCGATCGGTAATAACCTCAAAGGAATGACGGGCGCGGGCGGCGCGATCGACACCTCCTTAAGCAAGCTGCAGGATACCTTGACCAACGTCCAGAATGCGACGGCGCAGTTGGACAAAGACAACAACCTCGAGAAAACGCTGGCCAACTTCAACGCGTCATCCGAACGGCTACGATCGGTTTTGGGCGAGTTGCATGGTACCCTGGGCACCGCGTTGCCGCGCCTGAACACCATTGTAACCGACTTCAGCGAGTTGAGCGGCCGGCTCAAGACTCAGCCCTGGCGGCTGGTCTGGCCGAGCACGATCAAGTATGACCAACCGGCTGAGCAGACCGCGCCGGTGCCGCCCCGGCGGCGGGCTCGCGAGCGCGAGTAGCGCTCGCTCGCTAGCCGGCGCGGCCGCGGCCGCGGCGCTGCGCCGGCTGCGTTGCCGGCTAAAACATCTCGGCCTGCTCCCCGCGCGGGGCGGTGAGCCCGAGTTTCTGGTAACTCTTCGGCATCGCCACCCGGCCTTGCGGGGTCCGTTTGATGTAGCCCATCTGGATCAGGTAAGGTTCGTTCACCTCTTCGACGCTTCCCGCATCTTCGCCGACGGCGACCGCCAGAGAACTGATGCCGACCGGGCCGCCCTGGAACCGGACCACAAGGGCTTCAAGGATGCGTTTATCCATCTCGTCCAGGCCGTCGTCGTCAATGTCGAGCATGTTCAGGGCTCGGTCGGCGGTCTCTTTGTCAATCTTGCCGGAGCCCCGAACCTGGGCGTAATCACGAACCCAGCGCAGCAGGTTGTTCGCGATCCGCGGCGTGCCCCGGGATCGGGTGGCGATTTCGGTCGCGCCTTCCGTATCGATCTCTACCTGGATCAGCCCGGCGCTGCGCTCAACGATCTGGGTCAGCTCCTTCACGCCGTAATAGTTCAGGTAGTTGGTCATCCCAAACCGTGAACGGAGCGGTGAACTTATCAGCCCGGCCCGCGTGGTGGCACCGACCAGGGTGAACTTCGGCAGGTTCAGCCGGACGCTCCGCGCATTCGGTCCCTGGTCAATGATGATGTCCAGCCGGAAATCTTCAATGGCCGGGTAGAGGTATTCCTCGATCGACACCTGCAGCCGATGAATCTCGTCGATGAAAAGGATGTCGCCACGCTCCAAGTTGGTGAGGATCCCCGCGAGATCGCCGGCCTTCTCGATCATCGGCCCGCTGGTGCTCCGGATGTTGGAGCCCATGGCATTGGCCAGGATGAACGCAAGCGTGGTCTTGCCCAAGCCGGGCGGCCCGATCAGGAGCACGTGCTCAAGGACGTCGCCCCGCTGCTTGGCAGCTTCCACCATGAGTTCCAATCGTTCCCGCACCCGCGCCTGCCCTTGAAATTCACTGAAGAGCGGCGGACGAAGCGAAAAGTCGAACGCATTCTTGGGGGACTGCAGAGTTTGCTGATAGAAATTTTCGGCCACAAAAAACTAAAATTCAGGAGGTTGGAACAATGCACCCTTCAGCCCCGGAAACAACCTTATCCGGCCACCAAGATCGGATCAATGGCGTTGATCGCCCGGATCGAGATTCTCTCGATTGATCCTGCGCCCGAGCTGACCTATAGCATAAGGGATTCCCTCGCAAGGGGGCTTGCCCAATGAACGTGATTGCTTCCGATTCTGGCGTGGTCGACCGGGTTCTGGCCGGTGAGAGAATAACGTGCGAAGATGCTTTGGACCTTTACCGGCTGCCGCTGGAGGAACTGGGCACGCTGGCCGATTTCCGGCGTAACCTGGCCAAGCAGACCGCGTACGGCGGCGCCGGTAACGAGATCGTCACCTACATCGTTGATCGCAACATCAATTATACCAACGTCTGCAACGTCTATTGCAAGTTTTGCGCTTTTTACCGGACCGAACGGGACGAAGACCATTACGTGCTCAGCCTCGATGAGATTGATCGCAAGCTCGATGAGTTGGTCGCGATCGGCGGTGTGCAGATCCTGATGCAGGGCGGCCATCATCCGAAACTGGGCATCGATTACTACCTGGACCTCTTGGGCCACATCCGGGAGAAATACCCGCAGATCAACATCCACGCGTTCAGCCCTCCCGAATTCAACCATTTTTCGCAGGTGTTCGGAATGCCGTTGCGCGAGGTCATCGTTCGATTCAAAAAGGCCGGTCTGGGATCCATTCCAGGGGGCGGCGGGGAAATCCTGGTCGACCGGGTGCGCAACCGGATTGCCCCGCTCAAATGCAATACCGAGCAATGGCTGGCGGTGATGCGGATCGCGCATGAAGAAGGCCTGAACAGCAGCGCAACCATGATGTTCGGGCACGTCGAGGCGGTGGAGGACCGGATCGAGCACCTGCAGCGGCTGCGCGATCTGCAGGATGAAACGCACGGCTTTACGGCCTTTATTTGCTGGACGTTCCAGCCGGAAAACGTCGTCCTGAAAGCGACTCCGGTCGGTTCGGCGGAATACCTGCGGATGCAGGCGCTGGCTCGCATTTTCCTCGATAACATTGAAAACCTCCAAAGTTCCTGGGTCACGCAGGGACCCCGGATCGGCCAGGTGGCGCTCCGCTACGGCGCCAATGACTTTGGTTCGGTGATGATGGAAGAAAACGTCGTGAGCAAAGCCGGGACCACCTTCCGGATCGACCGCCAGGAAATTGAGCGGCTGATCAATGACGCCGGCTATCAGGCGCGGACCCGAAACAACTGGTACGAATTGCTGCCGGGTTGAGCGCTCCAAAGAGGTCTGAACGCTACGGCGCGTTGCGTTTACATTTAAAAACCGGGTAAGCCGTCCCGTGAGGCGTGCGCGTCGGTTCGACCCCCGGCCTCCGGGGAATTCAGCGTCCGTTTTTCGTTGACGTTTCGGGCATCCTCGTCATCAATACCGCGATCTTTCTCGTCGCTGGCTTCGGCTACCCACCTTATGAATTTCTGGTTCTCCCTCAGTCGACTTTGGATCGTCGTGGCGGCATCATCGGCCTTCCTGGCTTTATCGGTGCGAGCTCAGCAGCCAGGGCCGCCGCCGACCCTTCCCTCCGTGCCGCAGCCGCAATCGCAATCGCAACCGCCCGCGCCGGTCGCGCCGCCGCCTCCGGGATCGCGCGGGGGAACCCAGCCGGCGCAGGCAGCGCCCATCGTCCGTCAGATTGAGATTCAATACGCCGGTCCGGCGACCCTGAGCCGCCAGCGCATCCTCTCCAACATGCGGACCACCGTTGGCCAGCCCTACTCCGAGGCGACGGTCGAAGAGGATGTCCGGAGCCTGTACGGCACCGGGTTGGTGACGAACGTGCGTATTTACGGTGAACCGTTGCCCGATGGTGTAAAGGTCATCGTCGTCGTGCAGACGCGGGTAACCCTTTCCTACGTTAACATCCTCGGCAACCAGTTGGTAAGTCGCAAGCGCATCCGGCGCGAGCTCAATCTCAAAATCAATTCGCCCCTGGAAGAGCAGCAGCTTGAGCAGGCCCGCCAGAAGGTGGTTGAACTCTACCAAAAACGCGGGTTTCCGGACGTCGACGTCCAGTACAAGACCGACGTGAATGAAGATCGCGGCACAGCGACGGTAACCTTTTCGATCAGTGAAGGCGCCAAAGGAACGGTTCACCGGGTCTTTTTCGTCGGCAATCGCGCTCTGAAGGCGAAACAGCTCCGCAAAGTGATGACCACGAAGCCGAACAACCCGATCGGCTTTATCACCGGTGCGGGGCGCTTCAGCAGCCGCCAGCTCGATGACGACATTCAGAAGATTAAAGAGCTTTATCAGGATAACGGTTATGAAGACGCCCAGATCACGGACGTACGAGTCGACCGGCTCACCCGCAAGAAGCAGGTCGACATCACGTTCTACATTACTGAAGGCATTCAGTACCGGGTCGGCACCGTCACGGTAGAAGGGCTGCGCGTCGTTTCTGAACCGAATTTTCGCAAGGTGTTGAAGGTCACCGAAGGCAAGGTTTTCTCGCCGCAGAAGCTGCAGAAGGACATCAAAGCCGTGGAGGATGCCTACGGGGTGGCGGGGTACGCCGACGCCAAGGTGAATGTCGAAACGACTCCGGGCGGCCCGGGTCTCGTCAACCTGCATTACAAAATTGACGAAGGGATTCAGTCGTACGTCGAACGCATTAACATCAGCGGCAACACGCGAACCAGGGATAAGGTGATCCGTCGCGAGCTGGTCCTTGCCCCCGGAGACGTGTTTGACACCGTCCGGGTTGAGATCAGCAAAAAGCGCCTGGAAGGTCTCCAGTACTTTGAACGCGTCGATACCTACGCCAGCGACACCAATGTTCCCGGCCGCAAGGACCTTAACGTCGTCGTGACGGAAAAGAAGACCGGCAACCTGAATTTCGGGGCCGGGTTCAGCTCGACCGAAGGTCTCCTCGGCTTCGGCGAAATTTCACAAGGCAACTTCGACATCACGAACTGGAGAACCTTCACCGGCGCCGGCCAGAAGTTTCGTCTGCGCGCGCAGATCGGCACCGAAGAAAAGGACGTGGAGCTGTCATTTACCGAACCCTACTTCCTGGACCAGCGGTTGGCGCTCGGCTTCGACGCCTTCTACCGGGACTTGCAGTACACCAGCGACGTGTATAACCAGAAGGAGTACGGATTCGACGTTTTCCTGCGCAAGCCGATCACGACTTTCCTGGCTGCCAAGCTGCAGTACCAGCTTGAGAACGTGGAGATCTACGGCGTTACCTCGACGGATCCGGCGATCACCAGTCAGGCAGGTTACAACCTTGAAAGCCGCGTTACCCTCAGCCTCACCTACGATAAGCGCGACAGTGCGTTCCTTACGCGCAAGGGCACCCGCATCGACGCTGCGGTATACATTTCCGGCGGTCCCCTCGGCGGCGACGTGAATATCTACGGCTTCGATTTGAACGCCGCGCAATATTTCCACCTCCCGTTCGATACAATCCTGACCCTCAATGCCGAGGTCGCAGGCGTGGATATGTATAACGGCAGCACCAACGTGCCGCTCTACGATCGGCTTTACCTCGGCGGCGCAGATACCCTGCGCGGCTTTAAGTTCCGCTACGTCTCACCCAAGGATGCCGAGGGCGATCCGATCGGCGGCCTCTCCATGGCCCGCTTCACCGCGGAATACACCATTCCCGTCATCGAGCGGGTGCGCGTCGCCGTGTTCTACGACACCGGGTTCGTGAATGCCGGCGCCTGGAATTTTGGCACCGGCAACGTCAACTCAGACGTCGGCTTCGGTGTGCGCCTGAATCTGCCGATCGGACCGCTTCGAATCGACTACGGCATACCGATCCAGAGTGACCGCTTCAACAGTTCGAGCGGTCGATTCCAGTTCAGTGTGGGCTACCAGTTTTGAACGAAACCAGGCGCATGCGGTCCAACTCAAACCTAACAACCTCTCCCGAGAAGAAGTAAGCAATTGTATCCTATGAAAAAAACGTTTTCTTTGGCGGCCGCCGGACTATTCGCCGCAACTTTTGCATTTGCCGTGCCGGCTAACGCGGATTTGAAAGTTGGCACGATCGACATGCAAAGGGTCTTCGCCGCTTATTATAAAACGAGGGACGCTGAAGAAAAACTCACCGATGCCCAAAAGGCCTACAAGGAGGAGCTCGATCAGCGAATGGATCTTTACAAGAAGAACCTCGACTCGATCAATAAGCTCAACGAGGAAATGAACCGGCCCGAGCTGAGCACCGCCAGCAAGGATCAGAAAGGGCAGGAGCGGGATGCAAAGATCGCCGAGACCAAAGGGTTGGAGAAAGAAATCGGCGAGTTCCGTGCGACCCGTGAGAAGCAGTTGCAGGAGCAGGTTAACCGCATGCGCCAGGGCATCATCGAGGAGATCATGCATGTGGTGAATGACCAGGTGAAAGCGCAAAGTTTTGACCTGGTTTTCGACAAGTCCGGCCAGAGCCTCAATTTCGGCGTGCCGGTACTCGTGTACTCCTCAGGCAATACGCTGGATTTCAGCGAATCGGTCATCAGCAAACTTAATGCGAACCGTCCGCCGCCGTCCGCCAAACCTGACAAGTCCGGAAACGCGCAGCCCTCCGGCACGAACACGCCGGCGACGACCACCAAACCCGGCGGTTTTCCGCCGAACCCGATGGCTCCCAGAAAGCCCTGACGATCTGCGCAGGCCGCCGGCGTGATTCCGCAACGCACGTAGAAAACCGGACCAAGGCCGGCGATGATTAACGGGAGATTTTAAATCATAAATTCATACGGCACGGGATCACCGTCACACCGCAGTGTGGCCGTGATCCCGCCTTTTTTTTGGGACGACCCGCCACCCCGGCTGCTGCAGGAGCCGTCCACGTGTATTGGAAACATGCGCACGGCCCATCGCGGGCTCGACAAACGGGCGCGCCATCGTTATAGAGCCTTCAAACATTCCGGTAATTACCCCCCGAAACCGCTCGCATGAGGCTCTCCAGACGTCCCCGGGACCGCGTACTTCCCCGCAGATCACGCACCGCCGTACGGCCATCCATCCTGTGGCTGGCTGTGCTGCTCAGCCTCATCAGCGGCCTGCCGGCCTTTTCACAATCGGGCGGCGGAATCGCGCCGCTGCACGGGCCCGCTTTTTATCGGAACCCCCTCATCCTGAACCTGCCGGGAGGCGGCCGGGCTGAAACCTGCGCGGATCCCTCAAACGTTCATTCCAACGACCCGCGCGACCCTGCCTGGTACCTTTTCGGCACCGCTGATCCGTTGACCGATTCCGATCGTGACGAGAATGGTAACCTGATCCTGCACCGTATTCCCACTTACCGGTCGCTCGACCTCATCCACTGGGAATACCAGGGCGATGCGCTTCCCACGCTGCCGGTCTGGGCCAAACCTGACGCGCTCCTTTGGGCGCCCCGGGTGATTTACTCTCAGGGGCGTTATTGCCTTTATTTCACCGTCACCGATGCCAACGTTGCCGGCGGCGGGAGTGCCGTCGGGGTGGCTACCGGGCCCACGCCGCATGGTCCGTGGACGGATTCCGGCCGCCCCCTGGTCGCCCCGGAACCCGGCTTGGGAACAAACGGAGCGCCTCGCTGGGCCTACGATCCGGAAATCGTGGATGGATACGACGGCAAACGTTACCTCTATTTCGGCAGCTACCTCGGCGGCATCTCCGCACGCGAATTATCTGCGGACGGACTCTCGGCGGATCCCGCTACGGAACGGCAGATCACCATCCCCAATCGGTATGAGGGATGCTCGGTCATCAAACACGACGGGTTCTATTACCTGATTGCTTCGGCAACCAACTGCTGCAATGGGCCCCTGACCGGCTACAGCCTGTTTTCGGGCCGTTCCCGCAACCCGTTCGGCCCGTTCGTGGACCGCCAGGGCAACTCGTTGCTGGACGGCTTTGTCGGCGGCACGCCGGTCATCAGCATGAACGGCAACCGGTGGGTGGGCCCGGGCCACGGCCATTACCTGCGCGATTTCGCCGGTCAGGACTGGCTGATTTACCACGCCATCGATCAAAACGATCCCTACTTCGTCCGCGTTAATCCGGACGGGAGCGTCACGGTGGAATCCATCAACAAGCGGCCCCCGTTGATTGACCGCCTGGATTGGGTCGATGGGTGGCCCTCGATCCGGGCCGGCTTCTGGGCCTCGGACGAACCGCAACTTGCACCGGTGGCCCAGCCGAACCAACCGCACTGGACGGCGCCCGTGATCCCCTTCCCGGACTGGATCGATCAACCCCGCGAGACGCTGGCTTTCGATAGTTTCGAGGGTAGCCAGCTCAGGCCCGACTGGACCTGGGTACGCCAACCGGATCCCTCAGCGTATTTTGTAGGAGGGGGCGCCCTGCATTTCAACACCCAGGCCGCAGACCTCAATGTGGACAATAACACGGCCTCGGTCTTGCTCAGGGATCTCCCGCCGGGTGACGTCGTTATCGAAACCGGGCTCAGCCTGAACGTTCCCGATGACGGCAAGGTCTATAACTACGCTCAGGCCGGATTAGTGTTTTACCGCGATGACGACAATTACCTGAAGCTCACCGAAACGTCGATCTGGGAAACCCGGCAGACCGAGTTCGGTAAAGAACTCAAACCGGTTCCCGCAGGCTACCCGCGGTACGGCAACACGGTGGTGGGCACCCCCGGCCAGGACACCTACCTGCGAATTGTGCGACGGGACTGGAACGGCCTGGAACTTTATACCGCGTACACGAGCCAGGACGGCACGCATTGGGTGCACGGCGGCACCTGGGATCATCAACTTGGGTCGCAGGCCCGGCTGGGCTTGGTGGCGATGGGCCATTCGGGTTTTGTCGCCCAATTCAAATACGTCCGGATTTCACGTCCGTTCCTGAGCAACCCGTTCGCTGCGACGCCCCGGATTGCTCCTTAACCCGGTAACGGGTGTCGGTCGCACGGCGGGCACAACGTAAGAGTTCACACGGCGAACACGGCGGAACACGGCGACCACGGCGGGAAGACGGGAAAGAGTTCGGGACGGAAGAGAATGCCGCAAATGCTGCAAGCGGAAAAATGCCACAAATGGAAGCGGGGAGTGTCGGGTGCCGAGTTCGGAGTGGCATCGTGGGGGGTGGGTGCGAGTGTCAGCCTTAGAGTTGCCGCCAAGTCCTCTTAATCTGTGTAAATCTGTGTAATCTGTGGACCTCTTCTCTGTTCCGCCTTTATCTGCGTTTATCTGCGTGTTCTGCGGATGATCCTTTCGGTGTTCTCTGTGGATGCGCCGTGTTCGCCGTGTGAGCTACTCGGGGCGGCAGCTTTCCCGGACCCACTCCAGGTAAGCCGGGTTACCCTCCGCGATCGGCGTGGCCACGATCTCCGGAACTTCGTAGGGGTGAGCATCCAGAATGCACTGCCGGACGGCCGCAAGATTCTCCTCGGTCGTCTTGAAAAGCACGAGGACTTCGTCGGCGGTCTCGACCGCCCCTTTCCAGCGGTAGATCGACCGCACACCCGGCACAAGGTTACCGCACGCGGCCAGCCGCCGCTCTACGGCTGAGCGGACGCCGGCTTCCGCCGTCACTCGGTCGGGGAAGGTGACGTAAAGCAAAAAGACGCGCTCGCCCATCCGACGGCTTGGATCAATCTGATTACCGCAGAAAACGTTCGAGGTTTTCGTCCTCCCAGCGCCGGGCCCGGTGAAAACAATGGAACAACCGTTCCCGCCGGTAAAACTCCTCGGTGTGCACCTTGCGGCGGCCCATCTCGTCAATTTCCTCCGGCACGACCGCGTGCAGCATCTCGTGGTAAATCACGTATTCGAGAAACCAGGTCGGAACAAAAGGTGCATCCAAAAGGGGGTGGATCCGGATGATTTTATCCTCTTCCTGGATCGTTCCGAAGACGAAATATTCCTTGGGCGGCAACTTTCGACGACGGCCCCAGGTAATGTTGTACCCCTTCAACGCGTCATCAAAGTACTCAGAGTTTACCTTATCGAATAACGCTTTCAGGTCGAAATACTCGCCTTCATGGGAAAACTCGAGACAACGTTGAAGGGGAAATTTCTTGGCCGAAATTTTTCTCTTTCGCTTTCCCATAAGAGAAGTGGTCTAAGTCTAAGACGCAAACGCCCCACCGCAACCGTAAAACGGCGGGACAAAGGAAAAGAGTTGACGGCCGGAGTTGCGACATTATGGCGCAATCGCCCGCGGGTTGAACCTGGTTTAAGAAGCGTCATCCCGCCCCGGGCAGACAAGCGTGCCAGGACGGCGCTTTGGGCTGCCGGATCGATCGGGGCTGGAGACTGCCGCGACGCCTTATGCGCCCGCATCGGCCTCATCGGCCGCCGCAGCCGCCTCTTCATCCTTTTGGCTGACCACGGGCGCGATATCCTGAAGGCGTTCGCCCTCGATCAGGTTGATCAGCTTGACCCCCATGGTGTTACGGCCGGCTTCACGGATTTCGCCGACGCCGATTCGGACCATCTGGCCACCGGTGGTGATCAGCATGATCTCGTCGTCATCATGCACTGTAAGGGCGCCGATAACATCCCCGGTCCGGTCGCCGGTTTTCATCGTGATGATGCCTTTGCCGCCCCGGCTCTGCCGGCGGTACTCATCGAAGCCGGTCCGTTTGCCGATTCCGTTGGCGCCCGCCACCAGCAGGGTTGCGTCCTGCACGGCTTTGGCGATACCGACCACCTCATCATCTTCGTCCGGCCGGATGCCCCAGACGCCGACGGCATTACGGCCCATATCGCGTGCGTCTTCCTCGTGGAACCGGATGCTCATGCCGTGTTTGGTGATCAGCACGACCTCGTTGGAACCGTCGGTCAGCAGCGCATCGATCAGTTCATCGCCTTCCTCGACCTGGATAGCGATGATGCCGCCTTTGCGCACGTTGGCAAAATCGGCCAGGTTCGTCTTTTTGACGATGCCCTTGCGCGTTGCGAACATGACGTGCAGCCCGGGATCCCAGGTCGCCCGTTCGGTGTCGCCGTTTTCACCTTTTGCCTCGATGCGCAGGGTCGCCGCGATCTTTTCGTCGGCACGCAACTCAAGCAGGTTGGCGATGGCCCGGCCTTTTGACCCTCGGGACCCTTCAGGGATCTCGTACACCTTTTCGACGTAACAACGGCCGCTCTGGGTGAAAAACATGAGCGAATCATGCGTGCTGGCTGAGAACAGGTGTTCAACGAAGTCACCTTGTTCCCCTTCCATCTGGGCATCCCGGGTACCCATGCCGATCACACCCCGGCCGCCGCGCCGCTGCGAACGGAACTCGCTGACGGCGGTGCGTTTGATATACCCGCCGTGGGTGATGGTGATGATACAGCCCTCGTTGACGATAAGGTCTTCGATCGCAATTTCGCCCTCGTCAGGGATGATCTGCGTCACGCGCTCGGACCCGTACTTCTGCTGGATCCTGCGTAATTCATCCTTGATGATCGCCATTACCCGGTCGGCGCGTTGCAGGATGTCGAGCAGGTCATCGATTTTGGCCAGGAGATCGCCGTACTCGCCGATGATCTTTTCGCGCTCGAGTCCCGTCAGTTGGTAAAGGCGCAATTCAAGGATCTGATCGGCTTGAAGCGGGCTGAAAAGGTAAAGGCCGTCGACCAGGCGGGCTTCACTCCGGATACGGATGCCGATTTGTTCGACTTGCGTCCGGCTGAATTCGTAGGCCAGCAACTTGACTTTGGCTTCCTCCCGGCTGGCCGAGCTCCGGATGATCTCAATGAAATCGTCGAGGTTGGCCAGCGCGATGAGGTACGCTTCAAGGGTTTCCGCGCGCTGTTCGGCATGCCTGAGCAGGTAACGGGTCCGCCGCAGAATCACGTCGCGCCGGTGCTCCACGTAGCACTGCAGCGCCTCCTTCAACGACAGCAGCTTCGGGCGCCCGTGATCGATCGCCAGCATGTTCACGGCGAAGGAACTCTCCATCGGCGTGTACTTGTACAGGTTGTTCAGGACAACCCGGGCGTTTGCGTCCCGTTTCAGTTCCAGTTCGATCCGGGTGTGCTCGTCCGAAAGGTCACGGACGTCACTGAGGTCGGTAATCACCTTCTCCTGGATCAGCGCTGCAATCCGTTTGATCAGTTCCGCCCGGTTGACGTTGAAGGGGATCTCGGTAATCAGGATCTGTTCGCGGCCGCTTGGGGTCTCTTCAATGACCGCTTTACCGCGCACTTTGAGGCTGCCGCGGCCCAGTTCGGCGTATTGCCGGATACCGGCGGTCCCATGAATGGTGCAACCCGTGGGAAAATCGGGGCCTTTGATGTGCTGCAGCAGTTCTGCAACCGTGATGTCCGGGTTGTCGATCAGCGCGCAGACGCCCTCAACCACCTCGCTCAGGTTATGCGGCGGGATGTTGGTCGCCATTCCCACCGCGATCCCGGTGCCGCCATTTACGAGCAGGTTCGGAAACGCGGCCGGAAATACCACCGGTTCCTGGCTGGTTTCGTCGTAATTGGGTACGAAATCGACGGTGTCCTTGTCCATGTCCTCCATGAGGACGGAGCCAAGGTGGGTCAAACGGGCTTCGGTGTACCGCATCGACGCCGGCGGGTCACCGTCCATGGAGCCGAAATTGCCCTGGCCTTCAATCAGGGTCTCGCGCATGGCCCAGGGTTGGGCCATGTGCACCAGGGTCGGGTAAATGGCCATGTCGCCGTGCGGATGGTAGTTACCCATCGTTTCGCCGACGATCTTGGCGCACTTGATGTGCTTTCGATTCGGGAGCACCCCGAGATCGTTCATGGCGTACAGGATGCGCCGCTGGGACGGTTTTAAGCCGTCGCGGACGTCAGGCAAGGCCCGCGAGATGATGACCGACATCGAGTAGTCGAGGAACGACTTCGACATCTCCTCGGCCACGTTTACCGGCTCGACCTTTTCGCTAGGGTGTAAAGGCATTGATTTTCGTCAAACATCGAGGTTGCGCACGTTCAGTGCGTTGTCCTCAATAAAGGCTCGTCGCGGCTCGACCACGTCACCCATGAGGATGGTGAACATCTTGTCGGCCTCGACCGCATTGTTCTCGTTGAGATCGACCCGCAGCAGCTTCCGGTGGGCAGGGTCCATGGTGGTCGCGAAAAGTTCTTTCGCGTTCATTTCGCCCAATCCCTTGAACCGCTTGATCTGTACCCCGCGGCGGCCGATCTCTTTCACGCTGTTCAGGATCTGCGGGATGGAAAATAACGAGGTCAGGGCAGCCCGGTCGTCCTCGCCTTCGATCAACTCGAAGATCGGCTGATCGCTGGCCGAGTAGTGCTCGACCCGCAAGCCGCGATGGTCCAGTTCATGGATGATCTTCAGAATCGCATTCGATTCATGGAGCTCCACCCGACGAGCGCGCCGGCGGAGGTGAGGGGAAAGCGATCCGTTGTCGCCGGCCTGCCCGTTACGAGCCGAAGGCTGCCCGTTGGTTTCACCCGCGTCGGTCGCAGCAGCGGCACCGGCACCGTCGCCGTCGGCCACAGTTGCTTCCTCGCCGTCCAGTTCCGGAGCGATTTCCGCTTCGTATAGATTAAGGTCGGGGTTCTGGTTCGAAAATTCCTTCAGGGCCGATTCGTCATGAAAGTAGCGGACGTACTCGGTGTTACCCTCGCGGACCTTGACCATGTAATGCGGCAAGTCGCCCGTCGCCGGGTCCCGGTGCCGCAGGTAATCCTCAAAATCGCCCCCGTGCTTCCGGACGGCCTCGCTTAACTTGGCCAGCTTTTCCAGCCGGTCGAGAATCTCGATCAGCTGTTCCCGCGAAAATTCCTTTCCGTCACTGAGATTCCGCAGGCGCACCTCCTCGGCCCCCAGGGAAATCAGGATCTTGTTCAGCTGGGAATCGTCGTCGACGTATTCCTCGCGCTTCTTCCGCTTGATCTGGTACAAAGGCGGCTGGGCAATATAAATATGGCCACGCCGGACCAGCTCAGGCATTTGCCGGTAGAAAAACGTCAGCAACAGCGTCCGGATGTGTGACCCGTCGACGTCCGCATCGGTCATGATGATGATGCGGCCGTAACGCAGCCTGGCCAGGTTGAAAGACCCTTCCGCGTCGCCGTCCCCGATGCCGGTACCGATCGCGGTGATCATCGTCTGGATTTCCTGGTTCTGCAGGACTTTATCCAGGCGCGCCTTCTCCACGTTGAGCAGCTTGCCCCGGATCGGCAGAATGGCTTGAAACCGGCGGTCGCGTCCTTGCTTGGCTGAACCGCCGGCGGAATCTCCTTCCACGATGTAAAGTTCCGTCCTGGTCGCGTCGCGCTCGGAACAGTCGGCCAGTTTGCCCGGCAGACCGCCCCCGGTCAGGGCCGTTTTGCGCACCGCTTCGCGCGCCTTCCGGGCCGCTTCACGCGCCCGGGCCGCCATCAGGCATTTCTCAATGATCTTTTTGGCGATGCCCGGGTTTTCTTCACAGAACCGGCTCAGCCCTTCGTAGGTCACCGATTGGACCGCCGGCTTTATTTCGTTGTTGACGAGCTTGCCTTTGGTCTGGGAGCTGAAACGCGGGTTGGTCAGCTTCACGCTCAGCACGCAAACCAGCCCTTCACGCAGATCGTCGCCCGTCAGGTCCGGATCTTTATCTTTCAGAAGGTTGTTGGCGCGCGCATAATTCTTGATCGCACTGGTCAACCCCGTTTTGAGCCCTTCCAGGTGCATGCCGCCGTCCGCATTCGGAATGGAGTTGGCGAAGCACTGGATTTGCTCGGAATAGGCGTCCGTGTACTGGAGCACCACGTCGACGTAGCTGAGTTCGACCTGATCATCCATCGGCAGTTCACGCATCCCGCTGATCACGATCGGGTCGGGGTGGATGAGTTGCTTGTTCTCACCGAGCGCCTTGACGTACTGCCGGATGCCGTCCTTGTAACAGAACGACTCTTTGCGGACCGGATCCGCCCGCTCATCCGTCAATACGATCTCCAGGCCGCGATTCAGGAAGGCAAGTTCCCGCATGCGGTTGGCCAGGATCTCAAACTTGAACTCGGTCGTGATCGTGAAAATCACCGGATCAGGCAGAAAGGTAATCAGCGTGCCGCTGATCCGCTTATTCTGCACCTCGCCGATGACCTCAAGTTTGCGGGTGGTTTTACCCTGGGAAAAAGCGATGTGATAAACTTTGCCGTCCCGCGTGACCTCAGCCTTGAACCACTCGGAGAGCGCGTTGACGCACTTGGCGCCGACGCCGTGTAAACCACCGGAGAATTTATAAGCGCCCTGGCCGAATTTACCCCCGGCGTGCAGGTTGGTCAGCACCAGTTCGATGGCCGGCATGTGGAATTTCGGATGCATTTCCACCGGGATGCCCCGGCCGTTATCCCGGATCGAAACGGAACCGTCGATATGGATCGTGACTTCAATGCGGCTGCAGAAACCGGCAAGGTGCTCGTCAATCGAGTTGTCCAGAACTTCGAAAACGCAGTGGTGCAACCCCCGTTCGTCCGGGTCGCCGATGTACATCCCTGGGCGTTTCCGGACCGCCTCTAACCCTTCAAGTTTATCAATTTGTGCTGCGCCGTAATTCGAAATATCAGACATATTCAAGACAGGGCCTGAGAAACAGGCCTGCATGCTACCGCGTTAAGGGAAGAAAAATATCCCGAAAAACCGTACTTTGCAAGTGCGGACCTGGGCAGCAGTTGAGGATGTTGATTAAGCGCACCCCAATATGTTGGGGTTCGAATCTTTTGCAAACCCTAAATACGCGCTCCAGCGTGACCCTGGCCAGGGCTCGCAATCCGCGCTAAGGTGGTGCCCATGAAAACCTATGACTTTGCCGTCATCGGTGGCGGGAGCGCCGGGTACGCCGCGGCCGCGATTGCCTGGCGACTCGGCCTGAAGACTTGCTGCATTGAGGGGGGTAAAGACGTGGGTGGCCTTTGCATCCTGCGCGGTTGCATGCCGAGCAAAACCTTCATCGAATCGGCCAACCGGTTTGTGACGTTGCGGCGCGCGCAGGATTACGGGCTACGCACCGGCAAGATCGGATTTGAGCCGGGCGAAATCCTGGCCCGTAAACGCCGGTTGGTCGGTGAGTTCGCGGGGTACCGCGCCCATCAGCTTCGCGCCGGCCGGTTCAAGCTCCTGCGCGGGCGGGCCCGTTTCCTGGATGCCAACCGCATCGAGGTCCAGCACCTTGACTCGGCGGGAGAACCGGTGCCGGAAACGAGCCAGGTTTTTGCGAAGACCATCCTGATTTCAACCGGATCGGTCATCGATGTGATTGATCTGCCGGGACTGGCCGAAGCCGGTTTTCTGACGAGCGATTCCGTTCTGGAGTCCGCGCGCATGCCTGCATCGGTGGTGGTGCTCGGCGGGGGCGCGATTGCGCTTGAATTGGCGCACTACTACGAAGCGTTTGGCAGCAAGGTCACCATCATTCAACGCAGCCCTCAAGTTCTGAAAGAGGCGGATGCGGATGTGGCCGCGGCGTTGGTCCACGCGTATCGCCAGCGCGGCATGGAAATCTTTTGCGGCACCCGGCTTCTGAAGGTTACGCCCGGTTCGCCGCGCCAGGTTCATTTCGAATACAAAGACCGGACGCACATCGCCGAAGGCGAAGAAATCCTTTACGCGCTCGGCCGTAACCCGGCTGTTGACGGCTTGGAACTCGAGCATGCACGCATTGAGCAGAGCCGCAACGGCGCCGTCCGGGTGACCTCGACGATGCAGACGTCGCAGCCGCACATCTTCGCAGCGGGAGATGTGACGGGTACGTTCGAGATCGTCCACGTTGCAATCGAACAGGGAGTGCTTGCCGCTCAGAACGCTGCACGGCTCCTCCGCAACGAGGCGTTGCATGCGATCGATTACCGGCTTCAGCTGTTCGTCATGTTCTCCGAACCGCAGGTGGCGTATGCCGGCCTGACCGAAAAGGCGGCTGCCGCTCAGGGCGTGCCTATCCGGACGGCCACCTACCCGTTCGCGGACCACGGCAAGGCGCTCATCCGCGGCGAGCCGGAAGGGTTCGTCAAACTCGTGTGCCATGGGGCGACCGGTGAAATCCTCGGAGGTGCCGTGGTCGGGCCCGAGGCGTCGGAGCTCATCCATGAGATCGTGGTAGCGATGTACTTCCGGGCCACCGTCATGCAGCTGGCCGTGATCCCGCACTACCACCCTACTTTAAGCGAGATCTGGACGTACCCGGCTGAGGAGTTGGCTGCCGTCGCCGGCCGGTAGCCTCTCCCGTTACGCAACTAAATGCGAACCGCGGGGAGATATCGTTGACTTGTCTATTTCACCCCGACATAGTTGCGCTCGTGCTCCGGAAGTTCATCCCCCAAAAGCCAGACCACCCAACCTCAGTTGAAGGCCCTGGACCCGGAGAACCTGTGCCTCCGGAGGCCGTGGAAGTCCCAACTGTAACTAAACAAGAATCCGTTATGGCAGATAATGCACACTCCAAGAATCACCTGGCAAACGATGTCGAGATCAAAGGGTCTATCAAGTTTGCGAACGAGTTTACGTTTGATGGCCGCATCGAAGGCGAGATCTCGTCCAGTGACGGGGTTCTTACAGTGGGCGAGCACGGTGATGTGAACGGCGAAGTGAAAGCAAAATCGGTGATCGTGATGGGCAAGGTGCATGGCAATATCACCGTTCAGGAGCGTTGCGAACTTCGTTCCCGATCCCAGTTGATCGGTGATCTGAAAGCCGCCCGCCTCATCATCGAAGAAGGGGCCACCTTCGTCGGCAAATCAGAAGTTACCCCGAACAAGAATGCGCTCAAGGACCTGGCAGCTCATGGAGCCATTCAGGCCAAGGAAGAGCCGCCGAAAGTCGGTGCTGGCGTTGGCGCTCCCCGCTAAGGAGTTCTGAGTGGCTGCCAAAGGACGGGTAGAAGTTCAATGTCCTCACTGCGGTAACATTCAGCTCGAGCCCAGTCTTGCCAAATCGACCTATTGTCGCAAGTGCACCGGATACATCCAGATTGGCAAAAGTCCGAGGACGGGAGCCCCGCAGGCGGAGGCGCCCAAGCCGGTTTCCATTTTTCAGAAACTGGAAGGTGTCCTCGGGGGCCAACGAACGGTTATCGCCCACTGTTTCGAGTGCACGGGAAAACGCGAAGTTCCAAAAGGCGCTACCTCGACCATCTGTCCCCAGTGTGGTGCCTACATCGATCTGCAGGATTATAAGATCGTCGGCAACTTCAGCCGGTCCATCCGTACTCGCGGCCGGGTGTTCATCACGCATAAAGGTGACCTGAATAGTAATCGGGTCATCTGTGATTCTGCCGAGATCCAGGGACTCATGCGCGGGAGCCTCATCTGCAGCGGCGAGGTTAGGATCAGGCTGAAAGGCAAGATCAGCGGCGCGATCGAAGCCAAACTGCTTCTCATCGACCGCAAATCGGAGGTCGAGTTTGTGCGTCCGATCCGCGCCGGCACGGTTGATGTCGAGGGGATCGTGTCGGCACGCATCATTTCCGAGGGTACCGTCATCGTGCGGAAAGACGGACGCCTCACGGGTACGGTTTTCGCCCGCGGATTCAACGTCGAAGGGGGCGAATTCTTCGGCGAATTATCCATCGGCAACGTCGAAGCCGCGCAGGCCGACCTGGCTGCGGCCGCCAAGCAACCCCGCCGCCAGGGCGAACGTACCGATCCCGGGACCGGTTTCTCCCTCGCACCCGCATAAGCACGCATGACTTCGAAGATTTATCCCCGCAGCCCTTACGCAACGCTCGGCGGTTACGTTCACCTGCCCCGGTTCATCGACAAAGCGCGCCTGCATCGGCAGGGGTTGCTGCTGGGATATAATTACAAGACGTCCGGGTTTGATCGTCATCTCCTCGCTTTCCTTGGCGTTGCCGGTGAAGAGTTCGAAGCTGCGGTCGATAACCTCGGCTCAGATGATCAGGTCCTGGCCTGGCTGCGCAAAAAGGGCGTAAATCATACCCCTTCTGAAATTGAAGCCTGGAATCAAGCCATGATCGCCAAAGCGCCGGACAGCCCGGACAAACGGGAGCGATTCAGCCAGTTGCTGCGGCACGTCGGCGGATCTGAAAATTCCGGGGTACGGACCTATTTTGATCTGATCGATTTCGAGGAGCGCAGGATGGAATTCGAGGCGCGCCGGGCACAAGAGCGAGGATCCTGCTGAGGCCCTGAGGCGCGCCGTTTCGGGCCAGGGCTACTACGGCGCCAGGCTCGCCGCGGGCGAAGCGTCCGGTGACGGTGCGGAGGCTGCCGGTGAGGCGCTCGCCGCGGGCGCCGGAGATGCCGATGCAGACGCGGCGGCTTGCGGCGCCGGGGCCGGCGGTTGCGGGTTCAACTTTTCGTTCAACTCGCTTGCCGCCTGGCTCGCAACGGGGGTGACAAAACTTCCGGGATAATTCTGAACCACCTTTTCAAAGAGTTCACGCGCTTCCTTTAACTGGCCTTTGCCCCGGGTCAGGCGGGCCTGATGGAACAGCGCCAGCGGCGCCAGGTAAGAGGTGCCGAACCGCGTGACCACCTGGCCATAAGCCTGGAGAGCCCGGTCCGCACTCTTTTGGTTTTCGGCATTTTGCGCCAGCCCCATGTAGCCGTTCACCAACAGGGGATGGTCGTGATTGTCACGCAAAAAGGATTGGTAAGCGCTGTCCGATTCGGCGTACTTGCCGTCAGCCGCCAATTTGGCGGCAAGCCGCAGGTATGCATTGCCCGCTGCCGTCGAACCGGGGTAATGGCTGATCACAGACTGCCAATCGCCGTCGGCCTCGGCCGCGGCGAAAGCCGCCTCGGCGTTCTTCGTCTGGATCGCCCGATAACCTGCCACGATCCCGACAATCACCAACAGCAATGCGGCTGCCACCGACCCATAAACGATCTTCGTCCGGTGCAACGACCAGAAAACGATCGGATCAAACGATGAGGGTGCAGGTTCAACAACAGGGCGAATGGCCATAAGACACAACTTACTTCCTGATTAACCGCCAACTTCCGCCCGCGCTTCATCAGCCAAGGCCGTGCTAAGATAGCGCTCCCCGGTCGAACACGCGACCGTTACGATGAGTTTACCGCGGTTTTCCGGCCGTTTCGCCACTTCGATGGCGGCGTGCACGTTGGCCCCGGAACTGATGCCGGCAAGAATGCCCTCCTCCTTGGCCAGGCGCCGGGCCATCACAAAAGCGCTTTCGTTGCTCACCGTGATAACCTCGTCCACCTCCTTGAGGTCCAGGTTTTCAGGGATAAAACCGGCACCGGTCCCCTGGATCTTGTGCGGACCCGGCTTCAGGGGTTCGTGATGCAGCGTTTGCCGGATTACCGCTGAATCCTTCGGTTCGACCGCAATCGCCTGGAAAGCCGGTTTCCGTGCTTTGATCACCCTGGCCACACCTGTGATGGTTCCGCCCGTGCCCACCGCGGACACGAGGATGTCGGCCGCACCGGCCGTGTCGGCCCAGATCTCTTCGGCCGTGGTTTGCGCGTGAATGGCCGGGTTGGCCGGATTCTCAAACTGCTGCGGCATCCACGAGTTCGGCGTGGACCGCAATATGTCCTCCGCCCGCGCAATCGCACCCTTCATGCCCTCGGCTCCCGGCGTCAGGATAAGCTTGGCGCCGAGCATGGCCAGAAGCGTTCGCCGCTCCAGGCTCATCGTTTCCGGCATGGTCAGCACCAGCTTGTACCCTTTGGCGGCACAGACAAAGGCAAGGGCAATGCCGGTGTTTCCGCTCGTGGGCTCTACAATCGTGGTGTCGGGGTTGATGATGCCATCCCGCTCGGCGGCATCGATCATCGCCATGCCGATCCGGTCCTTCACGCTTCCGAGCGGATTAAAAAACTCGCATTTTAACGCGATGATGGCCTCCAGGCCTTGCGTAATTCGATTCAACCTGACGAGCGGGGTGCGGCCCACTGTCTCAATGATGTTGTTGTAAAATCTTCCGGGAGTGGCCATGGCGGGTCGGTGTCGGTGTATTAGTATCGTAGGAAGCCGTTGAGCAACGCAAGGGAGGGGTTACATACACGATAAACGTGCTTCCATTCAAGTCACAACAGGCGCACGTACCGCCTTCAAAGGCTTGCAGCACCCCTTTACCGTGTCCAATTTACGCTTCATGGCAACCCTTCTGAATGCAGAAACCGTGGCCCGGTTATTGGACGAGGTTCCGAACTGGCGCCTGGCCGGCGATGCCGTTGAGCGAACGGTCAAGTGCAAGGATTTTATGGCCGCCATCAGTTTTATAAACCAGGTGGCGGCCGAAGCTGAAGCGCTGAATCACCACCCGGACATCGATATCCGTTGGAACCAGGTCCGCCTGGTGCTTACCACGCACTCGGCCCAGGGATTGACGGACCTGGACTTTACGCTCGCCCGTAAGCTCGATGCGGCCGCAGAGCCCTTCACCCAGACGCCCGGATAAATGCCAGGAGCGGAAAAATGCCGCAAATGAAGAAGTGGCGGGTAACGGGTAACGGGTGTCGGGTGCCGGGTGGAAGACCACAAGCCGAAGTTGTACCCGGTAGAGAGCGCCGCGCGTCAGCCCAGTAAGAAATGCCGGGAAGGATTGGAGGCCCCGACGCCGTCCGCCCGTCCTTCAGCGCCGGTTATGGAATCACCGCCATGCGCACGCGCCGTCGACGTCACCCCTCAGCAGCATTTACTCGACGCGACACCCGACACCCGGCACCCGTTACCCGTTACCCGTTACCCGTTACCCGTTACCCGTTACCCGTTACCCGCCACCCCCTCATTTGTGGCATTTGCTCCTGGCATTTGATTTGCGCTCCGCTCATTTGGAGCGATCATTCTGTGGCAGGCGGTCGCTGCGGGAGCGTACGCTTTCCTGCAGAGGAAAGTCCGAACACCATAAGGCGGCATGCCGCCCGAAAGGGCGGGCAATTTCCGGCATAAGCCGGGAGATGACGGATAGTGTCACAGAAAAGATACCGCCCGGTTTGCCCGAGAGGGTGACCGGGTAAGGGTGAAAAGGCGGGGTAAGAGCCCACCGGCCCATCCGTGAGGATGGGCGCTTGAAAAACCCCTGCGGTGCAAGACAAAACAGAGGGTTGGGTTGCCTGCCCGCTCGGCTTTGCTGAGAACCCTCGGGTAATAGTCGCATCGGCTGGTGGCCGGTTCACCCCCCACCGCCGGCGCGCCGGAACGGGAAGCGTCCGGCGCGAGATAAATGACCGCCCCGGCGCCGGCGAGAGCTGGTGCCGGACAGAATTCGGCTTATGCCACGAACAAAGCCGCCGGGTATCCCCCCGGCGGCTTTGGCCGGGCGGCGCGCCAACCCGTGCAACCGAAAAAATTTGTGCTATTTTAACGGTCCTTCCGGGCGGCATGGGAGGTGCAGGACGTGCCAAAAATCCCTTGCGTGCCCTAGGAAAACCTATATAGTCCACGCTCCCCCGCTTCTGGCGAGACAGAGGTTTTTTGCGCCAGGGGGGTTTTTTAATCCCTTTACCCTGGGAGTAACCGGATAGATCCCGATGCCAACGATCAACCAGCTTGTAAGAAAAGGACGCAGAAAGATGACGGTGAAGTCGAAATCACCGGCTCTTGCCGACTGCCCGCAGCGGCGCGGCGTTTGCGTGCAGGTCATGACGCGAACGCCCAAGAAACCAAATTCCGCCTTGCGGAAAGTCGCCAAGGTCCGGTTGACGAACGGGTACGAGGTGATCGCCTACATCCCGGGCGAAGGACATAACCTTCAGGAACACTCCATCGTGCTGGTTCGTGGGGGACGGGTGAAGGATTTGCCGGGTGTCCGTTACCACATCGTGCGGGGAACCCTGGATGCCTTGGGGGTGGACGGCCGCCACCGCAGCCGTTCGAAGTACGGTGCAAAACGTCCGAAGGGGGGTGCGGCTGCTGAAGCCGCCGGGAAGGGCGGCAAACCGGCCGCCAAGGGAGGCAAAAAGTAAATTGTATGTCACGTCGTCGCAGAGTCATTCATAAGGAAGAAAAACTGGACGCCCGCTACGGCAGTCCGGTGGTGGCTCGCCTGATCGATACGGTCATGCGTGCCGGGAAAAAGTCTCTGGCTGAGCGAATCGTCTATCAAGCCATTGAGAAAAGCCGTGAAGGTTCCGACGCGGTGGATCCGCTGGATACTCTGCATAAGGCGCTCGATAACGCCAAACCGCGGCTGGAGGTCAAGTCCCGGCGCGTCGGCGGCGCCACGTACCAGGTGCCGGTCGAGGTTTCCTCAGACCGCCAGGTCTCACTCGCGATGCGTTGGCTGGTGACTTTCGCCAAAAATCGTCGCGGGACCATGACCGATAATTTGGCCGCCGAGATCAAGGACGCGGCGACAGGACAAGGGTCCGCGATCAAAAAGCGCGATGACACCCATAAGATGGCCCAGGCTAACCGTGCTTTTGCACATTTCCGTTGGTAATTCTCATGCCCTCAACCGTTTTAGAAAAGGCTTCGGCCATGACGAACCCAAACTCTCCGAACCGCGCCTATCCTCTGGAGCGTACGCGCAATATCGGTATCAGCGCGCACATTGACGCGGGTAAGACCACCCTGACGGAGCGGATCCTCTTTTACACCGGCATGATCCATCGGATCGGCGAGGTGCACGAAGGGACCACCACCACCGACTGGATGGAGCAGGAGCGCGAGCGCGGCATCACCATCACTTCCGCCGCAACCACCTGTTTCTGGAATCAGCGCAAAGAGGAAGGCGTCTTCAAGCTGTTCGACAGCCAGAAGATGCGCGTCAACATCATCGATACTCCCGGCCACGTCGACTTTACGGCCGAAGTCGAACGTTCGCTGCGCGTTCTGGATGGCGCCATCCTCGTGTTTGACAGCGTCGCCGGTGTCCAGCCCCAGACGGAAACCGTCTGGCGGCAGGCCAATAAGTACCGGGTCCCGCGCATTTGTTTTGTGAACAAGATGGACCGGGTCGGGGCCAACTTCGACAACGTGGTCAAAGAGATCCGGGAAAAACTCGGCGCCAACGCCGCGCCGGTTCTCATTCCGCTTGGCAGCGAGGATCGCCTTCGCGGGCAGCTCGACGTCATCAACAAAAAGGCGATCATCTATTCCGATAACGACGTCCTGGGTTCCACCTACGAAGTGAAGGACGTGCCGGCCGAGTACAAGGCGATGATCGACGAGGCGTACGATGACCTGGTCGAACAGGTTGCGAACCTGGATGACGAAGTCGGTACCATGTTCCTGGAAGAAAGACCGATCACGCCCAAGGACCTCAAAGCCGGCATTCGCCGGTTGACGATCGCCAACCAGTTTGTCCCGGTCGCAGGCGGCTCCGCATTTAAGAACAAAGGCGTTCAATACCTCGTTGATGCCGTCATCGATTACCTGCCGGGTCCGCTGGACATTCCGCCGGCCGCAGGTATCGACCCCGACTCGGAGGTCCCGAAAGAAGCCGTTACGGATGACAACGGTAGATTCTGCTCTTTGGCTTTCAAACTCTGGAGCGACCCGTTCGTCGGTAAACTGGTCTTCTTCCGGGTGTACTCCGGGAAACTCTCCAAAGGCGACACGGTTTACAACCCGCGTACCGGCAAGCGGGAGCGCATCAGCCGCCTGATCCAGATCCAGGCCGACAAACGCGAAGACATCGAGACTTGTTACTCGGGCGACATCGCGGCCATCGTAGGCATCAAGAACATCACCACGGGTGACACCCTGTGCGATGAGGATTTCCCGATCCTGCTTGAGCCGCCTTCGTTCCCTGATCCGGTCATCTCCATGGCGATCGAGCCGAAAACGAAGCTCGACCAGGAAAAGATGTCCAACGCCCTCCAGCGCCTCGCTGAGGAGGATCCGACGTTCCGGGTCTATACCAACGAGGATACCGGTCAGACCATCATCGCCGGGATGGGAGAGCTGCATCTGGAAATCATTCGTGACCGCATGCTGCGGGAATTCAAGGTTGACGCCAATGCGGGCAAGCCGCAGATCGCGTACCGGGAAACGATCACCAGGAACGCGGTCGGCGAAGGCAAACTCATCAAGCAATCCGGCGGTCGCGGCCAGTATGGTCACGTGGTCGTAAACGTGGTGCCGCAGGAGCGCGGCAAGGGCGTGTCGATTGACAACAAGATCGTCGGCGGCGTGATCCCGCGTGAGTACATCCCCGCGGTACGCAAAGGTATTGAAGAAGCCGTGCTCAACGGCGTGCTCGGCGGCTACCCGGTCATCGACCTGCACGTTGACATCGTGGACGGCTCGTACCACGACGTCGATTCGAACGAATTGGCGTTCAAGCTGGCGGCGATCTTCGCCATGAAGGATGCCTTCAGGAAGGGCACCTCGATCCTGCTCGAACCGATCATGAAGGTCGAGTGCGTCACCCCGGATGAATACCAGGGCGACATTATGGGTGACCTTAACCGGCGGCGCGGCCGTATCCTCAACATGGAGAACAAAGGCCTTGCGACCGTCGTGCACGCCGAGGTGCCGCTGGCGGAAATGTTCGGTTACGCGACCGCTATCCGGTCGCTCTCCAAAGGACGCGCATCATACTCGATGGAACCGTCGCACTTTGAACCGGTCCCGGCCCAAATCGTTGCGGCCGTCCTGGACCAGAAAGGAGCTTAAGACAAAATGGCTAACGGCCAGCGAATTCGTATCCGGCTTAAAGGTTTCGACTACCGGATGCTAGATCAGTCAGCGGTCGAAATCGTGGAGACGGCAAAACGAACCGGCGCCAAAGTCGCCGGCCCGATTCCGCTTCCTACCAAGATTGAAAAGTGGACCGTCAACCGGTCGCCCCACGTGGACAAAAAGTCGATGGACCAGTTCGAGATGCGCACTCACAAGCGCCTGCTCGACATCATTGAACCTACGGCGAAGACCGTCGACGAACTGCGCAAGCTGAACTTGCCGGCGGGCGTAGATATCGCCATCAAAATCTAATCGGGTCAACGCGGATATGGCTATCGGATTGTTGGGAAAGAAAATCGGAATGACGCGCGTCTACGACGCCAACGGCAAAGCCACACCGGTGACGGTAATCGCGGCGGAGGCCAACGCGTTGATCCAGGTTAAAACCGAAGAAAAAAACGGCTATTCCGCCGTTCAGGTCGGTTACGACGCGCAGAAAGAGTCCCGCCTCACGAAGCCGGTGTTGGGACAATTTAAAAAGGCCGGGGTGGAACCCAAAAAGCTCATCCGTGAGTTGCGGTTGCCCGATGGCCAGGCGGTCCCTGCAGAGATCGATCTCTCCGTCAGCCAGTTTGAAGCTGGGCAGTTTGTCGATGTGATTGGCCGGTCGAAAGGAAAAGGCTTCCAGGGCGTCGTGAAGCGGCACCATTTCGCGGGCCAGCCGGCGGCGCACGGCTCAAAAATGCACCGCCGCAACGGTGCCATCGGCAACCGTTCGACTCCGGGCCGGGTCTGGAAAAACATGGGTATGCCCGGCCACATGGGCGACGAGCGCGTCACGGTCCAGAACCTCCGGATCGTCCAGGTCAGACCGGAAGATAACGTCATTCTTGTCTGCGGGGCCGTGCCGGGTGCAAACGGCAGCTACGTCGTGGTGCGGCCGGCCAAGAAGAAAACCGTCAACGGCCAGGCAGCCAAGTAACGACAATCACAAAGGAAGCAACGAGACATGAGCGCCACAGTGCTAACGGTTGAAGCGGCGAAACAGGCGAACATCGCGGTAATTGAGAATGCCAAGGGAACCCAGGCCGTTCACGACGTGGTGGTAGCCATGCAGGCAAACCGCCGCAGCGGTACCGCCAATACCAAAACCAAGGCCGAGGTTGCCTACTCAGGAAAGAAGCCCTGGCGTCAAAAGGGTACCGGGCGCGCCCGCGCCGGGTACACCTCCTCCCCGATCTGGACCGGCGGCGGCGTCGCGTTCGGCCCAAAACCGCGCGACTATTCCAAGAAGGTAACCAAAGGGGTGAAACGTCTGGCGTTTCGCAAGGCGCTCAGCGCCCGGATCGTGGCGGGCGATGTTCTCGTTACAGACGACTTTAAAGTCTCTGCGCCGAAGACGAAGGAGTTCCTGGCGTTGCTTCGCTCGCACACCGATGCACGCAAGGTGCTGCTGGTGCACACCCGTTTCGACCAAAACACCTTCCTGGCTGCCCGCAACGTCCAATTTATCCAACTCCAGAGTGCGGCTGACGTTAACACGGAGCAATTGCTCCGTTACCAAAAGATTATCGTTACCAACGAGGCCCTGGCCAAGTTGGCGGAAAGAGCGTCATCATGAACGAGCCGACCCAAATAATTCAAACGATCCGGCTGACTGAAAAGGCCACCCGCTTAGGCGAGAAGTACAACCAGTACGTCTTCCGCGTGGCGACGCGGGCAAACAAGTTCGAGATCAAAAACGCGATCGAGAAACTGTTTGGGAAAAAGGTTGTCCGGGTCAATACCGCCCAATACGCCGGCAAGAAAAAGCGCGACCGCCGGGCCGGGTTCGGCCGTCGTGCCCATTGGAAAAAGGCGATCGTCACGCTGGCGGAGGGTGAAAAGATCGACCTCGTTTAACGGAGATAACAGGTAATGGCACTCAAGACTTACAGGCCGCTCACGCCAGCGCAGCGTTTCAAGCAGACGCCCGATTTTTCGGAGATCACCAAGGATTATCCCGAAAAGTCGCTGGTGGAACCGCTGAAGCGAACCGGGGGCCGGAACAACCACGGCCGGGTGACTTCCCGCCACATCGGCGGCGGGCATAAACGCAAATACCGCATCATCGATTTCAAGCGCAAACTGCGGGGGGTGGAGGCCACCGTCGTGGCGATCGAATACGATCCGAACCGTTCGGCCCGCATTGCCTTGTTGAATTACGTGAGCGGCGAAAAGGCTTACATTCTTGCCCCCAACGGGCTGCAAGTCGGGGCCAAGGTCATCGCGGGCGACAACGTGGCGCCTGAGTTGGGCAACGCGCTTCCTCTGAAATCCATTCCCCTGGGATCCGTCATTCACAACATCGAGCTTACCCCGGGCCGCGGCGGCCAGATTGCCCGCAGCGCCGGACAGCAGGCGATCCTGAACAACCGCGAAGACGGGTACGCCCTCGTGCGCATGCCCTCCGGCGAGATTCGTCGCATTCACGAAAATTCCTATGCGACGATCGGCCAGGTCGGCAACACCGACCACATGAACGTGTCCAGCGGTAAAGCCGGCCGGACCCGGTGGCTGGGACGGCGCCCGCACGTACGCGGCATGGTCATGAACCCGGTCGACCACCCGATGGGCGGCGGACAGGGTAAAAGCAAGGGCGGCGGCGGTCGCCATCACCCGGTCAGCCCGTGGGGACAACTGGCCAAAGGCTTCAAAACCCGTCGTAAACACAAGCCGAGCGATGCGTTTATCGTCGAGCGGCGCAAGAGCAAGAGCAAAAGGAAATAAGCTATGGGTAGGTCATTGAAAAAAGGTCCTTTCGTCGAGCCCAAGCTCATTGAAAAGATCGAAAAGATAAACCAGGGCGGCCCGAAACGGCCCATCAAAACCTGGTCGCGGCGCTCGATGATTACGCCGGATTTTGTGGGCCATACCTTTCTGGTTCACAACGGCAAGATCTTCAATTCCGTTTTTGTCACCGAGAACATGGTGGGTCACAAGCTGGGTGAATTTTCGCTGACCCGTACGTTCAAGAAACACGGTGCCCATACGGCGAAGGTCACCAAGTAAGGAGCACGCATGCAGGTTACCTCCACTTACCGTTTCGCCCGGATCTCCGCGTTCAAAGCACGGGAGGTCACGCGTGAAATCCAGGGCCGCTCGGCGTCCGACGCGCTCGACGTGCTCGCTTTCAGCCCGAAAAAGGCCGCGCTCCTGGTCAGGAAAACGCTGAAGAGCGCGATCGCCAACGCGGAGAACAACGCTGATTTGCGGGTGGACAACCTGCTCGTCAAAGAGGCCGTCGTCGGCGAAGGGCCGACGTTCAAACGTTTTCGCCCGCGCGCCCGGGGCGGAGCCAGCCCGATCCGCAAGCGGACGAGTCATATCCGGATCGTGCTGACCGACGAACTCGCCGCCCAGGCGAGCGAACGAGCCGCCAAACGGGCCGCCCGCAGCGGTCACCGGGCCCGCCGCCCGGCGTCGGCCGCCGCTCGGCAGAACGGGCGGCCGGCCGCCACCGCCGCCGCGGTCCCGCAAAACGAGCAGCCCGCACCTCCCCCGGAGGAACCGGCTGAGCCCGCCTCGCCGGCGACGTCTCCCGAGGTGACTCCCGCCGCCGCCGAAGAGGCGTCACCTCCCGCCGCCGTCAGCGGAGGCCCGGCCGATTCCACCCCCACCCCCACCTCCAACCCCGGAGCCGAGGAGGCCAAGTAAATATGGGTCAAAAAGTTAACCCGATCGGGTTTCGTCTAGCAGTTAACCGAGACTGGCGTTCGCGCTGGTTTGCTTCCGCCAAGGAATTTCCCGAGTTCCTCCACACCGATCTTCGGATCCGCACCTTCGTGAAGCAGAAGTTGGCGCTCGCGGCGGTCTCGAAGGTCCTGATCGAGCGAGCCTGGAACAGTATCCGCGTCACGATCTTCACGGCCCGTCCCGGAATCGTGATCGGCCGGAAAGGCTCCGAGATCGAGAAAATGACTGAGGAGATCACCCGCATGTCGGGTGGTAAACAGGTCAAGATCGACATCCAGGAGATCAAAACGCCGGAGCTCGACGCCCAGTTGGTCGCCGAAAACGTCGCGCTGCAGATCGAGCGCCGGATTTCGTTCCGCCGCGCAATGAAGAAAGCGGTGCAGACCGCCCGCGACTTTGGAGCGCTCGGCATCCGCATCCGGTGTTCCGGGCGGTTGGGCGGCGCTGAGATTTCACGGGCCGAGTGGTACCGTGAAGGTAAAGTCCCGCTCCACACGCTTCGTACGCCGATCGATTACGGGTTTGCGGAAGCCAAGACCGTGTACGGCAAAATCGGGGTCAAATGCTGGATGTGCAAGCCGGCCGTCCAGCCGGAACGCGAGCCGCGCGAGGGCCGAGAGGGCCGCGACCGCCGTGATCGTGATCGGGACCGTGACCGGGATGGACGCGGCGAACGCCGCCAGGCACCGGGCCCCGGCCCGGGCGCAGCCCCGACCCCGGCCAATCCGGCCGCAGCCACCTGATGATTTAGGAGACTATTTGCCATGCCCCTGATGCCCAAAAGAGTGAAGTACCGCAAGACCCAGCGGGGCAGCCGCGCCGGTACCGCCACTCGCAACATTTCAATCGCCTTTGGCGAGTACGCCTTGCAGACCCTCGATCGCGCCTGGATCACGAACACGCAGATCGAGGCCGCCCGCGTGGCGCTTACCCGCAACATGAAGCGTAAAGGGAAGCTCTGGATCAAAATCTTCCCGGATAAGTCCGTCACCAAGCGCCCCCCTGAAACCCGGATGGGTAAGGGTAAAGGTAATCCGGAGTTCTGGGTGGCAACGGTCCGGCCCGGCAACATCCTTTTTGAACTCGACGGTGTGCCTGAATCGATCGCCCGCGAATCGCTCCGCCTGGCCGCCACTAAGCTGCCGGTGCGGACGCGCTTCCTGACCCGGCACCAGTCCGCCACCTGACAAGGTCAATCGAGGTCGCTTCCATGAAAATCAAAGAACTTCGCGAGCTGAGCAACGACGAGCTGATTGCCCGGCGTCAGGAATTGCGGCGCGAAACCTTCAACTTGCGTCTGCAACAGCAGACCGGGGCCCTGGAGAAACCAACCGTGCTCCGCGAAAACCGCCGCGAGGTTGCTCGCATCGAGACGATCCTGACCGAGCGAAAACGCCAAGCCCCCGCCTAAACTGAATTTTGACGCCGTTGTGAGCCGGCGTCTACCCGACTAATTCCTAAACTTAATGGCTGAAGAGACTGTCCATCCTGAAGGTACTGCCACGGCCACGCAACCGGCCGCCGCACCCGCGGCTGCCGCCGACGCGTCGCAGCAGTCTGAAGCTCCGAAGCGGCATCTTCGGAAGATTCGCGTCGGCGAGGTTGTGTCCAACAAAATGGACAAAACCATCGTCGTCGCCGTCGTCCGTCGAGTGCCGCACCCGAGATTCGGAAAAATTATCAAGCGAACCAAGAAATTCTACGCGCACGATGAGCAGAACCAGTGTGCAATCGGAGACTTGGTGCGCATCGAAGAGACTCGACCGCTCAGCCGGCTTAAACGCTGGCGGCTGATCGAGGTCCTCAAGCACTGAGGAGGGTTCGGCATACCATGATTCAAATTCGTTCCAGATTAGACGTCGCCGATAACACCGGCGCGCGGATGGCCACCATGATCGGTGTAATCGGCAAACCGACGCTCTACGCCTCGATCGGTGACGTCATCACTTGCAACGTCAAGGAAGCCGCGGCGAACGGCAGCGTGAAGAAGGGGGATGTCGTCCGCGCGGTGGTCGTACGGACCAAGCATCCCGTCCGGCGCGACGACGGTTCCTATTTGCGTTTCGACAACAACGCGATCGTCATCATCGACAAGGACCTGAATCCGAGGGGCACCCGTATCTTCGGGCCGGTCGCTCGTGAACTGCGCGAGAAGAACTTCATGAAGATCATCTCACTCGCCCCGGAGGTGCTATGAACCGCCAACGTTTCCACGTCAAAAAGGGCGACCAGGTCCAGGTGATCTCCGGCAACCACAAGGGTGCGACCGGCAAAATCCTGCAGGTCCTGACCAAAAAACAGCAGGTATTGGTCGAGGGGGTGCGCATGATCAAGAAAACTCAGCGCAAGTCTCAGGAATATCCTACCGGCGCAATCCTTACACGCGAGGGGCCGATTCACATTTCCAACGTCAAGCTGCTCCAACCGGCGGAAAAGCCTCCCAAGAAGAACCAGGACCGGCGCGAGGGCGGCGGAGAATAATAGCTATGCAGGCTGAACTTTACCGAGACTACAAGGAACGGGTCGTCCCGGCACTGCGCGAGAAGCTCGGGTATAAAAACCTGTTGCAGGTTCCACGGGTCCAGAAAGTGGTCGTGAACACGTGCATGGGTACCCACGCGGCCGACGCCAAACAGGCGCTTGATGACGCCAAGGCCGACCTCGCCCTCATCACCGGCCAGCGCCCGGCGGAGACCACGGCCAAAAAAAGCATCTCCAATTTCAAATTGCGGAAGGGCCAGGCCATCGGGGCCAAGGTGACCCTGCGCGGCGACCGTATGTATGAATTCCTCGAGCGCCTCATAAAGATGGCGCTCCCGCGCATCCGTGATTTCCGGGGCATCTCACCGAAGGCCTTTGACGGCAAAGGTAATTACACGCTGGGTGTCCACGATCAGTCGATCTTCCCGGAAGTTGAACTCGACAGGATCAAACGCCCGGTGGGTTTTGACATCACGATCGTGACCACCGCGCGCACCAACGACGAGGCCAAAGCGTTGCTGATCGAACTGGGCGTCCCGTTCAGCGATCGCAAACTGCCGGGGCGAGCATAAAGAATCATGAGTACACTTTCAGATCCGATTGCGGATTATTTAACCCGCCTGCGCAACGCCGCGCGTGCTAACCGGCACGACGTGACGGTCCCGTATTCCCGGATAAAGGAGGACATCAGCCGCATCCTGAAGCAGGAAGGGTTTATTGTCGGCTATGAAGTCGAACGGACCGGCCGGCCGCAGATCAAGGTGACGTTGAAGTTCATCAATCGTACACCGGCGTTGACCGGCCTCAAGCGGGTCAGCCGTCCCGGGCTGAGGAAATACGTCGGCTCAGAGGATGTCCCGCGGGTGCTGGGCGGGATGGGCATCTCGATCTTGTCCACCTCCCGCGGCGTCATGACCGGTCGCGAGGCAAAAAGAGAACACGTCGGCGGGGAGTTGCTGGCCGTCGTCTGGTAGGAGAAAGAATCAAAAATGTCTCGGATTGGTAGAAAGAGCATTCAAATCCCGGATAAAGTAAAGCTGGCCGTTTCCGAGGCCGGGGACGTGACGGTGGAAGGGCCGAAAGGCCGCCTCCAGTGGAGCTTGCCGCAGCAAATCTCACTGAAGGTCGACGGTAAAGAGGCGTCTCTGAGCCGCTCGGCCGAGACCCGCAGCGTCAAAGCCCTGCATGGGCTTTCCCGCAGCTTGATCAATAACATGGTCGCCGGGGTGAGCCAGGGTTTTCAGAAGAGCCTGGAAATTCACGGCGTCGGTTTCCGTGCCCAGGTTCAGGGCGCCAACCTGACGATGAGCCTCGGCTTTTCGCACCCGATTCTGTTCCCGATTCCTGAGGGGATCAAGATCACCGTACAGGAAAATACCAAGTTGTTGATCGAGGGAATCGACAAACAAATGGTGGGCCAGGTCGCGGCCGATATACGGGCGTTCTATCCGCCTGAACCTTACAAGGGTAAAGGTATTCGCTATGCGGGCGAACAGATCCTGCGTAAAGAAGGTAAAACTGTACAATAACGAAGGCGGGGGTACACGAGAGCATGGCTGTAATTGATCGAATCAGACTTCGTCACCGCCGGATCCGAAAAAAGGTAAGCGGTTCCCTGGCGCGTCCGCGTTTATGCGTGCACTTCTCCGGCCGGCACATCTACGCGCAGGTGATCGATGACGTGGCCGGCAGGACGCTGGCCGCGGCGGCAACGACGGAAGCGGGTGTCCGCGGTGATCGCCGGGCCAACGCCAACGTTGAGATGGCGCAAAAAATAGGTACGCTCGTCGCTGAGCGGAGCCTGGTGAAAAACGTCAAGGCGGTGGTCTTCGACCGTGGCGGGTTTACCTACCACGGTAAGGTCAAGGCCCTGGCGGACGCCGCGCGGGCGGCAGGTTTGGATTTTTAAAAATAATATGGCAACTGACGTTAGAAACCGCCGAAGCGACACTTCGGACCGTGGCGGCCAGAAAGGCGACACGACGGAAAAGGTGGTCTTTATCAATCGGTGCGCGAAAGTGGTGAAGGGCGGCCGCCGTTTCAGCTTCAGCGCACTCATCGTCGCCGGCGACCACAAAGGCCGCGTTGGATTTGGGTTCGGCAAAGCTAACGAGGTTGCCGAGGCCATTCGCAAGGCGTCGGAATCGGCTCGTAAATCGATGATCACGGTGGCCGTGCAGGAGAACACCATCCCGCACGAAGTCATCGGCGAATTCGGCGGTGGACGCGTCCTGCTCCGGCCGGCATCACCCGGTACCGGCGTGATCGCCGGAGGCGGCGTGCGTGCGGTGGTGGAAGCTGCCGGGATTAAGGATGTGCTCGCCAAGTCTCTCGGGTCCAACAACCACGCCAACGTGGTCAAGGCAACGATCGAGGCGCTGCGTTCCCTGCGTCACCGGGATGAAGTTTTCAAGTTGAGAGGTAAAGCCGGGACGGTCTGACCGGCGATAAGCACGGCGCTCAGGGACCTGCCGCGAACGGCAGCCGGCCCGTGCTTGAAAGGACCACGTTCTTTTCGTTATGCGGCTACATAATCTAAAACCACGACCCGGCGCCAAGCATCGCAGAAAACGCGTTGGCTGCGGCGAAAGCTCCGGACACGGCAAAACCAGCGGACGGGGTCACAAAGGCCAGAAGGCCCGTTCCGGCGGCAGCATCCGCCTCGGTTTTGAAGGCGGTCAGATGCCCCTGATCCGCCGTCTCCCGAAGCGTGGCTTCAACCGTGACGCCTTCAAAACCGTTTACGCGATCGTCAACGTCGATGACCTGGAGCAGTTCGACTCGGGGGTCCGCGTCAATCGCGAGTTGTTAAAAGAACGGGGCCTGATCAACGGCCGGTTCGACGGGATCAAAATCCTCGGCCGAGGCAAACTCACCAAAAGCTTAACCGTCGAGGCGCATAAGTTCAGCGCCACAGCCCGCCAGCAAATCGAAGCGGCGGGGGGCTCGGTCGTGTCCCTGCCTTGAGCGATCCAGCCTCATGATCTCGGCTTTCACCAACATCTTCAAAATCCCGGAACTGCGGCAGCGGATCCTGTTCACGATCGGTCTGCTGGTGATCGTCCGGGCCGGCGCCGCCATCACCATCCCGGGGGTCAACGCGCACGTCCTCAACGAGTGGTTCCAGTCAGAAATGTCGAAGGCCAGCTCGGGAGGTGTTGCCGCGCTGTTCAACATCTTTGCCGGCGGCGCCCTGGAGCACTGCGCGATCTTTTCGCTCGGCATCATGCCGTACATCAGTGCCTCGATCATGATGCAGCTGCTGACGGCCGTCATTCCGCGCCTCAACAAAATGGCGCGCGAAGAGGCCGGCGGACGGCAGAAGATCATGCAGTACACGCGGTACCTGACGCTCGGACTTTGCATCTTTCAGGGTTACCTGCTGGCCGTCTCAATGGAGAATCCGGGTTCCAATCCCTTCCTGCAAGGCATCGGGTCCGTAACCGCTCGCCTCGGACCGCTGGTGACCAGCCCGGGCTGGGGTTTCCGGCTCGTCGCGGTGATCACCCTGAGCGCCGGGACGATGTTCCTGATGTGGCTGGGTGACCAGATCACCGACCGCGGCATCGGCAACGGTACCTCGATGATCATCACCGTCGGCATCGTCGCGTCCCTGCCGGGGGCGCTCGTGCAAGTCTGGAATACGTTCGTTCCCGCCGGCGGTTCGCCCAGCCGGGTGAGCCCGATCGTGCTTGTGTTGATGCTGTTGTTCCTGGTGCTCGTTATCGCCGGGGTCATCGCTCTCACCCAGGGCCAGCGCAGGATCAGCATTCAGTACGCAAAACGCGTCGTCGGCCGCAAGGTCTATGGAGGCCAGACTCAATACCTCCCCCTTAAGGTCAATGCGGTCGGGGTTATGCCGATCATCTTCGCCCAGGCCATCCTGCTCTTTCCGTCCACGGTCCTGAGCATGATGTTCCGGAACCAGGAATGGGCCGTGACACTGTCCAATGCCCTCGCCGTCGGCTGGATGCATTACCTGATCACGGCCGTCCTGATCTTCTTTTTCAGCTATTTCTGGGTCGCGATCCAGTTCCAGCCGACCCAGATCGCGGATGACCTGAAAAAGTACAACGGTTACATCCCCGGATGTCGCCCGGGCAAACCGACCGCCGATTTTCTCGAGTACACGCTTACGCGGTTGACCTTTGCCGGCGCCCTTTTTCTGACCGTCATCGCCGTGATCCCGGAGACGTTGATTACCTGGTGCGGTGTACCCAGGATGACGGCACGGTTCTTCGGCGGCACCAGCCTCCTCATCATCGTCGGCGTCCTGCTTGACACGATGCGCCAGGTGGAAACGCACCTGATCCAACGCCATTACGACGGCTTTCTGCGCAAGGGACGGCTCCGCGGCCGCTTTGAGCGCGCCGTCGGCGGCGCCGGCGCCGTAGTCAAGGAACGGGCGCTCCTCTGGATGTGGGTCGCGTTTGCGGTGCTTGCGGTTGCCGGGGTGGCGATCTCGATCTTCGTCAACCAGCGTTAGCCTTAGTCAAGCAAAAGCGCAGGGTGAAAAGGAGAGTCGTGCTGTGAGGTCCGCCCGCTTCCGGGAAAGCGACCCTGGCCGAGTTGATCCGGCAGAAGCTCGGTCTCCCGGCAGCCTCGTGCGTGTTCCAAATCCGACCCCTGCCCGAACTGCGGCGGCGTGCTGGAACTTCGGGAAAATGACCGTGCGGATGTTCTGCGGAAGCGGCTCGTGGAATATCAGGAAAAAACCTCGCATGCGGCCAGGTACTACGATAACCGCTCTTTACTGCACCGCATGAACGGCGATCGTAGCGTCGACGCCGTATTTAAAGAAATCGGCGAAGCAATGGCGACATGATCCCGATCAAGACAGCGCTCGAAATCGAAAAGATGCGGGCTTCATGCCGCATCGCGAGTCAAATCCTCGAAGAAGTATCCAAAGTGTTGGCGCCCGGCATTACCACCCGGGAAGTCGACCAGCTGGCGGCACGTCTGATGAGCGACGCCGGTTGTCGAAGCGCGTTCTTAGGTTACAAACGGTTCCCAGGCAACATCTGCATCTCGATCAATGATGAGGTGGTGCACGGAATCGGAGGCAGCCGTAAAATCCAGTACGGCGACATCGTTAAGCTGGATATCGGCGTTATCCTCGACGGTTTTGTCGGGGATACGGCCGCCACCATCCCGATCGGCATGATCGCAGAGGACGTGCAGCGGCTGCTCGAGGTGACCGAAAGTGCCTTGTATAAAGGCATCGAGAAGGCCCGCGAGGGCCGTCGCCTGAGTGAACTCTGCGGCGCCATCCAGCGGGAAGTGGAGACGAACGGCTTCAGTGTGGTCCGAGAATTTGTCGGGCACGGCGTCGGGCGCAAGCTGCACGAGGAACCCCAAATCCCAAATTACCGCGCGCCGGGCACAACTGCGAAGCTGAAAGCCGGCATGACGTTGGCCATTGAACCCATGGTCAATCTCGGAAAACCCGATGTCCGCGTGCTCTCGGACGAGTGGACGGTGGTCACAGCAGATCGTTTGCCCTCTGCGCACTTTGAACATACTGTCCTGGTCACGAGAGGTGAACCCGAGATCCTGACATGGCGCGAAAAGACGTCATCGAAGTTGAAGGCAGGGTAATCGAATTGTTGCCGAACACGATGTTCCGGGTCGAGTTGCCGAACGGGCATCGGATCCTGGCGCATATTTCCGGAAAAATGCGCCTGCACTTCATTCGGATCTTGCCTGGCGACAAAGTTATGGTACAGATGTCGCCTTACGACTTGACGAAAGGCCGAATAACCTTCCGGCAAAAGTAAGGCGAAAGATGGTTTAAGCGCTCCTCGGAGGAAAACCCTCTGCAGGCTGCGTTTTTTTGTCCCCCGATCGGGACGATTACCCATGAAAGTACGACCCTCAGTGAAGCGGCTGTGTGAGAGCTGCAGGATCATCAAACGGAAAAACGTCGTGCGCGTGGTTTGCAAAAACCCACGGCACAAACAACGACAAGGCTAAAAGGCCAGGGTCGCCTGACCTTGCCGCCGCTGGCCGGAGCCACAGAATATGCCTCGATTATTAGGTGTTGAGATACCCGGAGATAAACGGATCGAAGCGTCGTTGCCGTACGTTTACGGCATCGGCCCGAAAACGGCGAAGAAGATCCTCGAACAAGCGAATATCGATCCCAACATCCGCGCTAAGAATTTAACCCCCGAACAGTTGAGCGACATCGTCCACGCGATCAACGCAAGCGGCCTTATGATCGAGGGTGATCTGCGGCGCGAGATTCAGAGTAACCTCAAGCGCCTCCAGGGTATCCGCTGCTATCGCGGAATACGCCACATGCGCGGGTTGCCCGTGCGCGGCCAGCGCACCTCGACCAATGCGCGTACCCGGAAAGGCCCGCGTAAGACCGTGGGCGTACAGCGAAACAAGGACGCAAAAGCTGGAAAAGTTTAAGTACTGACATTGTATGGCAGATCAGACGCCAAATCCCGCGCCGGAAGACCGGAAGCCCAACAACCCGGGCGCTGCCCCCGCCGCTCCCGCCGCAACGGGCACCAATAACCCGAACCCGGCACCCACCGCCCCGACGGCAGCACCGGCAGCACCGGCAGCTCCGGCCGCCCCTGCGGCGTCTGCGGCCCCGGCCGCACCCGCTGATCCGGCAAGGCCGGCTGCGCGAGCACCTAAAGGGAAAGCCAGGAAGGAAACCGCCGGTGACGGCG
>Ga0213876_10000360_pt1 | contig 38971 bp, 28 predicted proteins | sample BarmaccomBMRX_R9_FD_160113 | JGI IMG/M metagenome (GOLD analysis project Ga0213876, IMG submission 160113) | Root-associated microbial communities from Barbacenia macrantha in rupestrian grasslands, the National Park of Serra do Cipo, Brazil - RX_R9 | ecosystem: Host-associated > Plants > Roots... | reverse complement strand
TCGGCGGGGCAGATGGCGTGCGGCTTTCTGGCGCTCGCGTCGGCGGCGCTCGTGCTGGAAGGGAGCCCGCTCAACCTGCGCTGGACGCCGCTCGCGGTCGTGTGCCTGCTCTACCTGACGCTGGTCGGGTCGGTGGCGGCGTTCCTGCTCTTCTACTGGCTGGTGCGACACGTGGACGTGACGAAGACGATGCTGATCGCGCTCGTCACCCCGCTGGCGGCCGTGCTGCTCGGGGTCGTCGCGCTCCACGAGGAGCTTTCGTGGAGGACGTTGGCGGGCGGCGCCGTCATCATGTCCGGCGTCGCGCTCGTCGTGTTGCGCCGCGCGCCGAAAGCCTCCCCGGTCGCCGCCGAATCCCTCGCGCCCGAGGCTACGGCAGCGCCTCCACGTTGAAGAAGAACTTGAACGTGCCCGTCTGCTGGATGCCGAGCAGGAACTGGACGTTGATCTGGCCGCCGGCGGGGACGGGGTTCGCCAGCGTCACCGAGCCGGCCGAGAGCGTCGCGTTGAGGCCGCCGCCGTTCGGCTGCGCGGGCGGCGTTTCCAGCGTCGTCTGCTGCACCGTGCACGCCCGGCCCGTGCAGGCCGGGTTCGTCCCCGTGATCGTCACGACGATAGGCGTCGCGCCCGACGTGCGCGCGCGCAGGTCGGCGGAGCCGGGGGGCGCCGGGTAGGTCGTCTGGTCAACCACGCGGAAGCGCAGCCGCGTGACGGGCGCCCCCGTGTTGTTCGTGATCGTCCTGCGAATCAGGAGCGTGCCGAAGGTCGAGTTGTTCGCCCCGTCCTCCGCGAAGGTGCGGACGCGGTTGGGCGGGCTGGAGGTGCCGACCGCGGGGTCGAGGTTGCCGACCGCGACTTGGCCGTTGCGCTGGACGGGGCTCGAAAGGTTCTCCGGCCCCGGCGCGCCGAGCCTCTGCCCGGCGCCGGCCGGCGTGGCGTTCGTGTCAACGAAAAGGAAGTCGGTCGCGTTGTCGTCCGTGTCCCGCGGGAGGCCGCCGGTCGGGCAGGCGCCGAGCGCCGTGACCGAGCCGCCCTTGCCGCACGTGTCGCGGTAGAGGCTGTAGTCGATGAGGTACTGCGTCAGCGGCGCGTAGCCCGAGCCTTCTTTGTAGAGCGCGTTCGCCTCGCTCGTCGGGCCGGCCGCGTCGAGCCGCGTCGTCGCCGAGTAGTTGGCCGTGTTCGCCGTGTTGAAGAGGGCGATGCCGGAGTTGTTCCGGATGTTGTCGGTGTAGGTGGCGTCGGGCGTCGCGGTCGTGCCCGCCCCGGCCGGAGAGCCGCCGAGGCTGTAGCCGTCGGAGTTGGCGCAGAGGAAGTGCCCGCGCGCGGGGATGACGGTGCCGTTCGGAATCGTGCAGCGGATGACGCCGTCCGAGGCCGCCACAGAGTAGCCGGCCGAGCCGTCCGCCGCGGCGACGGTGAGCGGCGTGTCGTTGTTGTTGTAAAGCTCGACGAACTCGTCCTCGTTCGGCTCGGGGGCCGGGCCGCCCGGCACGGCCGGCGCCGGGCCGTTGGGGCCGAACAGGCGGAACTCTGAGATGAGCAGGTCGCCCGCCACGGCCGGCGCCGTCACCTTCGCCCACCAGGTTCCCCAGCGCGATTCGTTCGAGCCCGTCCCCGTCACGCCCACGCGCGTCCCCGCGTACTCCTGAACCGTCCACAGGTCGCGGTCGTTGAAGGGGTCGATGACGGTGTGGCTGTAGTCGCCCCAGCGGTTGCGCGCCGCGCCGAAAGTCTTCTCGTAGTAGTCCTCGCCCTCCTTGTAGATGACCGGGTCGCGCATCGTGCCGGGCGCGTCCGTCCCCAGCCGGAAGCTGTAGCCCGCGTCGGCGTAGTCGTCCGACTCGAACTCGGAGAAGCCCATCAACACGTCGCCGTTCTTGTTGACGGAGAGCGAGGGGTAGGCGTAGTGCCTGCCGCCGTTCGTGACCGTGGCGGCGGCGTCCTCGACGCGGCCGCCGTCGAGGAAGTTGCCGGTCGCGGCGTCCAAGACTGTCCACTGCGCGGCCGTGTGAGTCATCCCGCCGGCCGGCAGCCCGACGGTCTGCGCGTAATAAATCTTGCCGTTGCGGAAGGCGGGGCTTGAGCGCACCTGCGAGTCACTCACGTCGATGGCGCGGGGGGAGGCCGGGCAGACCTGCGTCGGGGCGCCGACCCCGGGGACGCACTGCTGCGGGAGGAAGTCGCCGCCCGGCTGCGCCCAGCCGCCGCCGGGGCGCGTCTGAAACGTGTCGGGGACGGTTAACGACGGGGCGGCGGGCGTGCCCGTGATGGTCGAGACCCTGTAGGTCGCGTCGCCGCTCGACCCGTGCTTGATGAGGTAGAGCGTCTCCTCCGTCGCGGAGTAGGTCGTGACCGGGTAGTCGCAGAAGCCGATGCCGGTGCCGCTGACGATGGTGGCGACGGCCGCGCCCGCGCGCGCCGAAGGGTAGTCGAGCACGAGCACCTTGTCGTTATTGTTCACGTTCGCCGCGAAGTTGAACATGTTCACCCCGACGGCGATCCAGTTCTTGTTGAAGCCGAGCATCGGGTAGTCGGCCCATTCGCCGCCCGAGGCGCAGCCCGTCTCGCCGCTCGCGCAGCCGACGACGAAGCGGAAGACGTTGTAGCCGCCGGCCGGGTCGGAGGTCTGCGAGACGGCGACGCTGATCGACGAGTTGGCCGTCTGCGCGTTGGAGACGATGGCGAGAATCCAGCGCTGGCTGTAAGGGTCGAACTGAATCTGCGGGTCGAAGAAGCCGCCCCCGCCCGACGAGGCCCAGAACGTGTCGGACGAGACGGTCGAGAGCGGCGCGCCCGTCGCCTTGTCGTGGACGCGGAAGTTCGAGTTGGTGTTCGTAAAGACGCGGTCGAGCCCCACCGCGCCGTTCGTGTCGGGCGGGATGAACGAGAACCCGGCCGAAGGGCCGTCGAGCTTCGGCCCGTCCTCCTGCGCGAGGAAACTTTGCGACGGTGAAGGCGACGCGACGAGCGGCCCGCCCGCGTCGTCCTGCGAGGAAGTCGGCGCGGGGCCGCCCGCCGCGTCGGGGTGCAGGCCCGGGGGCGTGTCGATGATGCTTCCGGGGATCGGGGCCGTGCGCCCCGCCGCCGCCTGCGGAGAGAGGCGCGCGCGCTTCGCCAGGTCGGCGAGCTGCTTGAAGTTGACCTTCGTCACGGAGACGGGCTGGATGCGCGTGGTGGTGACCGCGGGCGGCGCGTCCGTCAAGACGGGCGCTTGCGGCTTCGTCTGCACGGGCGCCCGCGGCCTCAACTTCTTTATCGTGACGGGCCGTGTGTTCACGGGCTCAGTCGTAACTTCGTCGGACTCGATTGGCCGCACGGGCGCCTGCGGCTTCAGCTTGACGGCCTGAGGTCGCACCTGAGCGCGGGCGCGTGAGGCGTGGAAGAGTGCCGTCGAAGCCAGCGCCGGCAGAAGCGCGAGGAGGCCGAGCAAAGTCAACGACCTCCGACTGGTGTCGCGCCGTCCGCGCGCGGGCGCGGCCTTGAAATTTTTACTTCCCATGGGCGGCGGGGTTTTTAATCGAAGGTCGAACTGTTTCCTGCGGGGGACAGTCGCGGGAAAATGATAGACGAAGGTGAAGTGCCCGGCAACCTCTTTATCTTTGACGCCTGAAGGGGCGCGCCGGCGGGAGCGGCCCGGCCTGCCCGTAGCCGACCGTGCACTCGCCCGTCACGAGGTCTACGGCGCCGAGCACGACGAACGGGCCTTCGCCCCCCTCGTCCTCCGCCCCGACCTCGTCGGACGACTGCGCGCCGTCCGACCGCGCACGCCCGCGCTCTTCGCGCCCCCCGCGCACGCGCGCCTGACGCCGTCTCGGGGCGGGCGCGTGTGCCGTGAGCAGGAGCGCCGCGCGCCCGCCCGCGACGTGCGCGCGGTACTCAACCTGCGGGTCGCTGAAGCGCCCGATGCAGCGGCGCATGAGGGCTTCGGCGCGGCGGCGCGTGATGGTGCGCGTGATGTCCGAGGTCGAGGAGAGCGTGGCCGCGACCGAGTGCGTGTCCACGCGGCGCGCGCCTTCGGTGTAGAAGCCGACCGAGTCGTTGACGCTTGCCTCGTAGCCGCCCACCGAGAGGAGCCACACGACGCGGCGGTCGCCCGGCCGGTCTACGACGCGCGCGACGCGGAAGTGCCCGTCGAAGAAGGCAGGGCTGATGCCCGTCTCGATGATCGCCTCGCGCGAGCCGGCGACGAGCGCGCGCTCCGCGTCGGTCATCTCCTTCGTCGGCGTTGTCTGCGCGCCCGCGCCGCGGGGCACGGCGAGGGCGGCGGCGGCGAGGATGAAGAGCAGCGTCGTTCTCATCTCTGCGACCTCTTCGGCCAGAACGGCGAGCGGGTCAGCCTCACGCGTCGAAGACCTTCCGCGTAAGACTGACCCGCTCGCTGCGGCTCGCGTTACTGTTCCCCTACCCGGCGCGGAGGGTGCGGACGATGGCGTCGCGGAGGCGCTGGGGCGCGACCTCGGCCTGGCCTTCTCCCTGCTGCGGGTCGCGCCAGTTGTCGAGGATAGCCACCTTGTGCGCGCAGGCCACGGTGCAGAGCGGCGCGCACCACTTCTCCGTGTTGTACTCGCGCACGACGTCGGCCTTCGTGTACTGCTCGACGGGGACGCCGGGCGTGCCGCGCTGCTGCGAGCAGTAGTGGACGAGGCCGTCCTCGCAGACGTAGAGGTAGCGCGCGCCCGAACGGCACCGCCACTTGTTCTCCTTGCCCGCCGCGAGGTTGTCCTGGAACCAGCCGAGGCGCGCGTACTCCGACTTCGAGACGCGCTTCAACTCGTCGTAGACCTTGCGCTCGCGCTCGGCCAGAGGCTTGAGGAGGCCGTGCCCGTCGTGGATGACGCCGACCGTCGTCGAGAAGCCAAGCTCCTGCGCGCGGCGCGCGATCTGGAGCGCGTCCTCCGGGTTCTTGATGCCGCCGCCGATGACCGAGTTGATGTTGACGTGGAAGTCGGCGTGCCCGGCGAGGTTCTGGAGTTTCTTGTCGAGGTTCTTGAGACTCTTCTTCGAGACCTCGTCGGGCTCGACGTTGTCGATGGAGATTTGGAGGTATTCGAGCCCGGCCTCGTTCAGGCGCCGGATGCGCTCGGGCGTCATGTAGTAGCCGTTGGAGATGAGCCCGGCGATCATGCCGCGGCGGCGGATGTGGCGGATAATCTCGTCCAGCTCGGGGTGCATTAAGGGCTCGCCGCCCGAGATGGTGATGACCGACGTGCCGAGGCGCGCGAGCGCGTCCAGCCGGCTCTTCATCGCGTCGAGGGGCACCGGGTCGGAGGTCTTGTCGAACTCGTTGCAATAGGTGCAGGCGAGGTTGCAGCGGCGCATGGGAATGATGTGCGCCAGGACGGGGTGGTCGGTGCGCATCAGCGCGCGGGTGATAAACCTCGCCTCGCGCAGCTTCAACTTTAGAAACGTGCTTCGCTTCATCAAGGCTGTTTCGTCTTGCTCGCCCGCGCCGTAGGTGTCACGGCTGGCGCGGGCACTCCTTCAGGGAAATGACCGCTAGACAATACCGAAAGGCGGGTGCCCAAGGCAAGCGCCACGGCGCGCGGCCGACGCGACGCGGGCGCGGCCGTCTACAAAAAGGCGAAGGGCTCTGACCACTCACGGCGGGCAGAACCCTTCGCCTTTCAGACTTTCAAAACCCGCGGGCCTTAGCCCTTGACGATCTTCGTGCCGGCGGGCAGCTCGATGTTGATGTCGCTCGGGGAGACGCGGGCGTTGCGCTGGATGTTGGTCAGGCGCACGGTCGTCGCGTCGCCGTTCTTCTCGGTGACGCGGGACTGGATGGGCATGCCGTCGTCGGCCACCCAGACCTCGGCGAACTGGAAGCCCTGGTTGCCGCCGCGCGGGGTGAACTTCAACCACCAGACGTGCGGGCTGCCCTTGTAGAGTTCGCCCTCGCCGACCAGCTCGACGTTGAACTGGTTCCGGGCCTGCGCGCCCGACATGTTGAACGCCATGCTGAGCACGTTGCCCGCCGCGCCCTTCCCCTTAGCGTTCTTCGCCGAGCCTTGGTAGGCCTGGTTCAGGCGCGGGCGGTAGAGCGTGTACTGGCCGCCCGAGACGGCTAGGAACTCCTGCGCCGGCTTCGCCCAGTCAACGCGGACGTTGGCGTCGCGACCCTTGGCGGCGATGTAGGCCATGTCGCCCGAGTACTTGTCGGTGTCGCGGAGCTGCGCGTTGTACTTCTCCATGTAAATGTTGGCGCGCAGCGAGGCGAGCGAGCGGCGGTTGCGATCCATCTTGTTAAGGATGGAGCTGACGAGGCCCGGCCCCTGCGCCTGCGCGCGGGGCGGGGCCACAGAGAGCGAGGCCAAAAGCATCAACGCGGCGAGGGCCGGCGCGAACATCTTCTTCATGCGAACTCCTTCAAACATTCGGGGAGACTCCTCTGCCGGTCAAAGAAACCGGGTAAGTATAGGGAATTAGCGCTCTATGTCAACCTCAAAAGCGACCGTCCGACCGTCGGTCGTCCTCTGTTCCCGCCAGCCCTTGACGCGCAAATCGGGCTCGCCCGTGATTTTGCGCGCGCAGCGCTCGATCTCGTGAGCGTCGGGCTGGGAGGTCGAGGCCGCCCCCGCCGTCCGAATAAGCAGCTTTTGTGCCGCTCCGAGGGCACTTTGATGCGCCGGCGCGCAGGCGAGTTCGCCCCACTCGAACCACCCTTTAGGCGTAAGAAATACGAAGGCGAGGATGGCGACGCAGAGCACGTCGTACTGCCACGCCGTCCGCGGGTAAGACCAGAAGATGACTTTTTTAAAGACGTTCAGCAGCATAAAAAATAAGACAGGTGACAACCGCCGAGGACACAAGTGATAAGAAAAGATTGCGATCCTCTTATCACTCTACGACGGCCACCCGCCTTCTGGATTATATCTGTACACGCGGCCCGGGGGCAACGATCTGGCCGTCGCGCATCTGTATGATGCGGCGGCACATGGCGGCCGCCTCCGGGTTGTGGGTGATCATGATGATGGTCTGGTTGAAGCGGTAGTTCATCTCCTGGAACATGTTCAGGACGATGGCGGAGTTCTCCGTGTCGAGGTTCCCCGTCGGCTCGTCGGCGAGGATGATGGCGGGGCGGTTGACGACGGCGCGCGCGAGGGCGACGCGCTGCTGCTCGCCGCCCGAGAGTTCGAGCGGCTTGTGGTGCATCTTGTCTTCGAGCTGGAGCAGGCGGAGGACTTCGCGGCGGCGCTCGGGGTCGCCCCCCTTCTTGCCGTCGCTCCCGCCGTGGATGCCCTCGGCCAGCTTCAAATTCCCCTCGGCCGTGAGCGTCGGGAAGAGGTTGAAGCGCTGGAAGACGAAGCCGATCTTGCGGCGGCGGATGTCGGTGCGCTTGGCGTCCGTCGCGGCCGTGAGGTCTTCGCCGTCGATAAGGATGCGGCCGGTCGTCGGCGTCAGGAGCCCGCCGAGCAGGTGCAGCATCGTGGACTTGCCGCACCCGGAAGGCCCCATGATGGCGAGGTACTCGCCCTCCTCCACGTCGAGCGACACGCCCCGCAGCGCGGGCACGTCCACACTCCCGACCCGGTAGACCTTCGTCAGATTTTCCGCCTGTAGAATCGTTCTCATCTCAGTTAAGTGATGAATGATGAGTGATGAATGATGAATAAAAACCAACTTGCCTTTTATTCATCATTCATCATTCGTATGCCAACGCGCTCACGGCGTCCAGATTCGCGGCGCGGACGGCCGGGTAGAGAGCGCCGAGCGCCCCGCCGAACAGGCCGATGAGCGCGGCCGTCAGCCCCCACAGCCAACTGTACTCGAACGGCAGGGCGTAGGCGTGCTGGATCAGGTAGCCGGCCAGGAACGAGACCGCGAAGCCGGCGACGACGCCGATGACGCTGATGAACACGGCCTCCTTCACGATCTCGCCGACGATGAAGCCGCGCGACGCGCCGAGCGCCTTCAGGATGCCGATCTCGCGCGTCCGCTCCGTGATGGTCGTGTACATCGCCAGCATCACCACCAGCCCGCTCACCAGCGCCGAGAGCCCGACGAGCGTGCGCAGGAAGACGCCGAGGTACGGGATGCTCTTCTCGATGTTGGTGATGATGTCGCGCGTGAGCTGAATCTTGTTGCCCGGCAGGGCCTCGTCAATCCGGCGCGCCACCTCGACGGCGCGCGCGGGGTCTCTGAGCTTGACGTAGACCCAGGTGCACTTGTTCGGCGCCTGGAGCGCGTCCTGCATCGCGGCCAGGGACATCTTGACGCGCGGCCCGGCCTCGGGCGTGTAGATGCCCACGACCTTGTAGGTCTGGTTGCCGAAGAGCTTCAGCTCGCTCCCGACCGAGAGGTTGTTGTTGCGCGACTTGGCCTCGTCGATGACGACCTCGTCGAGACCCTGCGGCCCGCGGCCCGCGACGAGGCTCATCCCGTTCATCGCGGCGAACTGGTTCCAGTCCACGCCCTCGACCTGCTCGAACCCGAAGCCCTTCCCGCCCTGCGAGACGTAGCGGATGTCGGGCACGGCCATCGCCACCCCGTCCACCTTCAGAAGCTCCTCGGCGTACTTCACCGACAGGTTGGCGGCGTTCGACATCAACTGCGTCGAGCCCGCGTCGCGCGTAAAGACGATCTCGGCCTTCAGGTTCTGCGAGCGCCGCTCCAGGTCGTTCGACAGCCCGCGCGCCAGCCCAGTGAAGAGCATCACCAGGCACACGCCCAGCGCCACGCCCGCCGCGCTCACTAAGGCGCGCACCGGCCGCTGCCGCACGTTGGCTGTGACGAGACTCTCCATCCGCGTAAACCGTGAACCGTAAACCGTGACAGGAGCGTGAACCGTGAGCCGTAAACCGTGACAAGAGAAGAACGGTTTTTATCTCGTCACGGTTTACGGCTCACGGTTCACGGCTTTTTCACCGCCGCGTCCAGGTCTACCTCCTGAAGGCTAGAGCTGTTCTTCAGGACGAAGATTTCGGGGTCGTAGGGCTGGTCTACTTTGACCGCGCCGGGGTCTTGAAAGGCGATGCGAATCGAGTAGTGATCCTGCGGCCGCGTCAGCTCGATCTGCGCGGGCAGGCGCAGGCGCCCCTCCTCGCCGAACGGCTGCGGGTTGCTGTAGACCACGTCGGTGATGAGCTGCCCGCGCTCGCCGTAAATCTGCACGCGCGCGAGCCTGAGCGTCCCGACGCGGTCGAACCAGAAGCGGCGCGTGACGCGCGCGCGGTTCTGCGTCAACAGCTCCATCTCCGACAGAACGTAGTAGCCGCGCATGACGCGCGCGCCCTTCGGCGCGCCGGGGCGCGGGTCGGCCTCCTCCTCGAAGGTCTCGGCCTGCGAGTAGACGTGTCTGGTGTCTTCGAAGGAGACGGGGGGGACGAGCACGGCGTCGGTCAAATGCTGCGGGCGCAGGCTGGAGAGCGCGCTCACGGTCGCGCGCTGCATCGCCTCCTCGCGCCGCTTGCCGCTCATGTTGCAGTCGGGCGACTGGCCGGTGCCGTCGGCGTCGAGCTTCTCGTAGCGGGCGGCGTTCGAGCCGGTGACGAAGCGCCGGTACTTGAGGTCGCCCTGGTAGACGGCGGCCCAGAAGCGCTCGCCCGTCGAACTCATCTCGGCGATCTTCGTGCCGATGACGGGCACCTGCACGGTCAGGTAGACCTGACCGGGGCGCTGCACGACGAGCTTGCCGTCGGCCGTGCGGTACTTGTCGGCGAGCCCGCAAGGGGCGTAGCTCGTATCGAGGAACTGGATGTCAACCCGGCCGTTGAGGGACTTCACCGCGCCGAGGCGGTTGATCTCCTCGAACATCTGGGGCATGTCGGCCTCGACGAGCGGCGTCAGAGGCTGCGGCACGCTGATCCGCGTCTTCGTCTTGAAGAGTCCGCACCCGGAGAGCAGCGCTGCCGCCGCCAGCACGGCCACGGCCGCCGCGGCCCGGACAGCCCCCCAGTTTTTCAGCCTGTGCATCGGAAGCAAAAGTCGAACGCGCGCGCCCCGCCCACCCCGCCCAGATTCACGAAATCAGTCAAGGGAAGCTAACAAACGCCCTTCGGCCTTGTCAACGAAGGGGAGTAGGCAGTAGGCAGACGGCAGTAGGCAGTTCAGCGCCCTGCCGTCGAGAACTTGGATTTAAACTTTCAACTCCCGTCACGCGGGGCGACTGCCTACTGCCGTCTGCCTGCTGCCTACTGCGGTTCATCCAGCATCAGCGGCGGCTTGCCGAAGCGCGCGCGCAACGCGTTGACGGCGCCGTTGACCCGGGGCCGGCTGACGATGCGCGTTTCGAGCCCGCGCTTGCCGGGGAAGTCGAGCAGCATGATGCCGAGCAGGATCGAGAGCACGCCCGGCCCCGGCACGCCCGGCACCGCCATGATGACGCCGAGGATGACCAGCACGAAGCCGAGCACGTTCTTGGCTACGATGCCGACGGCGCGCAGGACGGGGTGGCGGTGGACGAGGAATTCGCGCTCGTGCGACGAGTGGAAGTAGTTCGCGGGGAGCTTGACCAGCACGAACGAGACGGCGGCGCTGCTGACGGCGAAGGTGACGACGAACAGCACCGCCCCGAAGAGCACCTGCCACCACGAAAACTCCCACCCGTGAATCGTCTTCGTCAGCCAGTCGATCATAAGCGAGTAGGCGCTACGTTTCCTTCCGGGCGCGCAGGAGCGCCGCGATTGTCTCCCCGACGACTTCGCGGGCCGCGCCTTCGAGCTGGAAGTCGCGTTCGGCGGCGCCCTCCCAGAACTCTTCGAGGCCGCGCGAGCCGGCGCGCTCGAAGGCGAGCGCCTGCGCGAGCAAGTCCAGGACATCGGCCGCCTTGACGAGCCGCGCCTCCAGGCTCGCGCGCGACTCGTAGTCCTCGTGCAATTCGGCGTATCTCTCGGCGTGGCCTGCGCCCGCGCCGCGCATGATGTCGTCGAAGGCGGCGCGCTCGGCCGCGCGGCGCGCCTCCCTGCCGTAGTAGTCGGCGACGGTGCGCGGCATGTCGCCCGTCCGCGTCTCCTGCAAGTCGTGCAGCAGCGCGAGGCGCAGCACGCGCCCCACGTCCACCTCGACGCCGCGCGCCGCGCACTCGTCCGCCAAAAGCATCGCCGTCAAAGCCACCCCGTAGCTGTGCGCCGCCACCGACTCCGCCCCCGGCGGCAAGCCCCGCAAGACCCACCCCGTCCGGTCGAGCCGCTTCAAACGCTGTAGTTCGAGAAGGACGGAGAGCATTCGTTCACACGAAGACTTTGCCGGGGTTGAGAATGCCCTGGGGGTCGAGGGCGCGCTTGATGCGGCGCATGGCCTCGATGGTCTCGCCGCCGAGCGCCATCTTCAGGTAGGGGGCTTTGACGTAGCCGATGCCGTGCTCGCCGCTGATGGTGCCGCCGAGTTCGACCGAGGCGGCGAAGGTCTCGCCGACGGCGGCGCGCGCGCGCGCGACCGCCTCGGGGTCGGAGCGCTCACACATGAAGTTGACGTGGATGTTGCCGTCGCCGAGGTGGCCGAAGTTGACGACGAACGTGTCGTGCTTCTTCCCTATCGCCTCGACGCGCTCGATCAGCTCGGGCACGCGCGAGCGCGGGACGACCACGTCCTCGTTGAACTTGAGCGTGCCGAACTTCTTGATGGCCGGCGAGAGCGCGCGCCGCACGTCCCACAACTTGTCCTCGTCCTCGCGCGACTCCGAACGCAGGATGTCGTAGCCGCCCAGCCCCTTCACCACCTCTTCGACCAGGCGGATTTCGCGCTCGACCTCTTCGCGCGGGCCGTCCACGGAGACGAGCAGCAGCGCGCCCGCCTCCGGGTCGATGCCGAAGGCGAACTCCGACTCGACGGCGCGGATGGCGTTGCGGTCTAAGACCTCGATGGCGACGGGCGTGACGCGCGCCCGCGTGAAGGCCGGCGGGCAGGCGCAGGCCGCGGTCATCGTCTTGAAGGTCGCGCGGACGGTGCGCGTCGTCTCGGGGAGCGGCAGAAGCTTGAGCGTCGCCTCGGTGATGATGCCGAGCATCCCTTCGCTGCCGCAGATCAACCCGGTCAGGTCGAAGCCGACGACGTTCTTGCTCGTCAAGCCCCCCGTGCGGACGATCTCGCCCGTGGGCAGCACGACTTCGAGGCCGAGCACGTAGTGCTTCGTCACGCCGTACTTGGCCGAGCGGATGCCGCCCGCGTTCTCGGCGACGTTGCCGCCGATGTAAGAGTTCTTATAAGAGGCGGGGTCGGGCGGGTAGAAGAGGCCGACCTCCTCGACCGCCTGTTGCAGCGCGTAGGTCGTCACGCCCGGCTCGGTGACGGCGTAGAGGTTTTCGACCGAGACCTCGCGGATGCGGTTCATGCGGTCTGTGCCGACGACGATGCCGCCCTCGACCGGCACCGCGCCGCCCGTGTAACCGACGCCGCCGCCGCGCGCCGTCACCGGGAACCGCCGCTCGTTGGCGAGCCGCAGAATCGCCGACACCTCCTCCGCGCTCTGAGGCAGCACGACCGCCTCCGGCGGAAACTTCTCCTTCAACGCGTCGCCCGCGTAAGGCTCGACCCGCTCCTCGTCAACGAGCACGTTCTCCGCGCCGACTATCTCACGCAGCCGATCTAAAACCTCCGGCTCGGACGCACTCGTGCGCGCGCGCACACCTTTATCTGCGAAGTGAATCGTCCGGCTCATCCTATAAAGCTTTGCTCCTTCACGACAATACTAACGTGCGCGCCGCGGCTCATCAACACGGCGCGCGTTGTCTCGCCGGGGGCGCTGTGGTAGTGTGCGCCGCACACAAGGCGGGTTCGATGTTACGCGACCGCCCTCGCCCCATCCGTGCGGTTTTCGACGCACGCTTCCAAATCCACCGGACTCGGCTCAGGCCGAAAGGAGAATCCCCCCTATGAAGCGCTCGATTCGTGTGACGACTCGTGCCGTGCTGCTCGTCCTGTCGGCGTTCTGCGCGGCCTCCGCGATGGCGCAAGACCCCGCGAAGGTCGCGCCCGACGTGTACAAGGTGCGCCTGGATGCCCCGCGGGTCAGGGTGCTCGAAGTGACGGGCAAGGCGGGCCAGAAAGCCCCGATGCACAAGCACCCGGACTACGTCGTCTACAACCTCGCCGACGGGAGCGTCAGATTCACCGACGCGAAGGGCGCCACCTCGGACGCCGCCCTGAAGGCCGGCGAGGCGATGTGGCGCCCCGCGGAGAGCCACGCCTCGGAAGTCGTCTCGGACATGCACGCGCTGCTCTTCGAGCTGAAGGGGCCGAAGAAGGCCGCGACCGCGGGAGCCGCGAAGCCGGACGACCCGGTGAAAGTTGACCCGGCCCACTTCAAGGTGCTGCTCGACAACGACCGCGTCCGCGTGCTCGACTTCACCGCGAGCCCCGGCGACAAAATAGCGATGCACTGGCACCCCGACTACATCACCTACAACTTCAACGGGGGCAAGACGACCTTCACCTTCCCCAAAGGCAAGCCCGTCGAGTCTGTGGCGAAGGCCGGCGACGTGGCCTGGCACAAGTCGGAAACGCACGGCTCGGTCATCGGCGACACGGGGGCGCACGTCCTGCTCGTCGAGATAAAATAAGGCCCGGCGTGCAAGGGGAAGACGCCTCACACGGGAACGGACTTAAAAAAGGGGCGGCCGCGCGAAGCCCGTGCGGCCGCCTCCTCGTCTTTCGTCCAAATTTTAGTCTTCACAGACCGGCCGAAAGTGTTTAGAATGCACGCCCATTAAGGGTCGGCCGCGGGCGCTCCCAGCCAAAGCCCGCCGAAGCCGCCCGCCCTCAACCCGACAGGCCGGCGCGGCCTCGCGGCGTTTGCATCACCTCTCAACCGTTTTCGCTCTCAGACATAAAGAAGGATGAATATGAAAAGGGGAATCTGCCTCCTCGTTCTCTTCGTCTTTGCGGCCCCGGCGCTCGCCCCCGCGGGCGCGGCGGCCGAAGACCCGCTGGCCTCCGTCTTGAAGCAGGGCGGCTACACGGTCTCCCTCGATCTGAGGGTGAGGAAGAAGAAGCGCGACTCTCTGGAGAAGGTCGTCGGCGACCTCCTCGGCGACAACGGGCCGAACGCCTTCGCGACCGGCTTCGTCGTCGGCGACGGGCTGGTGATGACGGCCTACCACGTCGTCTCGGGCGGGCTCAGCGCCGACAAGCGGCGGCAGCTCGGCTTCTCCGCGAGCGAGCCGCTCGAAGTCGAGGCGTCGGTCAAGGGCTGCGTCGCCAAGGTGCTCAAGATCGACCCGGACGCAGACCTCGCGCTGCTCGGCGTCTGCGGGTCGAGGAAGCCCTCGGCCGCGCTCGCCTTCCAGGACGCGCTCAGCCAGGACGAGCAGCTCCTCGTCTTCGCGCGGCCCAACGGCACCAGGGCCGTCAAGCGCGGCGGCTTCAAAGGCCCGTACACCTACCGCGGCCGGGAGTACTGGTCGGCCAAGATCGAGGGGCGCGACGGCTTCTCCGGCAGCCCCGTCTACAACGAGCGCGGGCAACTGGTCGGCGTCTTCAGCGGCTACGACTACGCGCGCAAGGTCGCGCTCATCAGCCCCGGCACGCACGCCCAGAAGCTCCTGCAAGACTACGCCGCGCACCTCAAGCGGTAGTTGGAGAGGAATTAAGGCGTGGCGCACGCCCCGGGCCGGATCGTCCCCCACGCCTTCCGCGTGCAGTGGCCGCCCCGGCACCGGGGCGTACTCTCTTTGAGATGTGTGAGGTTAGACGGAGTTATCTTCGGCTTGATTACGAATCCGTTACATTGCGTTTGCGTCCGCAGCCCGGCCGTGAGGGAGGGGGCCGTTCAAACGCCAAAGGCCGGAGGATGAGAGGCACGCTGCTTCTCACCCTCCGGCCTTAAGAAGTTACACGGACGCCCTCCCTCACGGTCGGGCTTCCGCACCGGTACTCGCGTCGTCAACCTTCACCCGCAATCGGGATGATGGCAGCTACAGGATATTTCGAAGTGGATGTTCTTCGCCGCGTCCTCGCACGCCTCGCTGCAATACTTACTGCCCTCCGCCGCCGGGCAGCCGCAGGTCTCGCGCGCGCACTTGTTCTTCGGCCTCTCGTCCGCCATCTTAACCTCCTCGTCTTCGACTGTTCGTGGTCGGGGTACCTTTGGCCCTAAGTTTCGACCCGAGACGCCACCGAAGTCAAGATGGGGAGACGAAGGGACGGGGTGACGGGGAGATATCATGAACGGTACATGACTGCCTCCTCTCCCCGTCACCCCTTCTCCCACTCCCCCCGCCTATTCAACTCAAGGTGCTTGCTGGACGACGATGCGGACGCGCTCTTTGCCGACGACGACTTCGAGCGGGTTGCCGAGTTGCAGCGGGATGGTCTTGCCGTTGACGTTGATTTCGAGCGGCGGCACCGCGGCGGGCGCGGGCGTGCCCGCCGTCGGCGCGGCGGCGCTGGCGGAAGAGTCGGCCGCGGGCGTGCCCGGCTCGGCGGGCGGCGGGGCGGTCTGTTCGCGCGGCTTAGCCACGTCGCCCGTGCGCGTCAGGAGCGTCGTCGCCACGATGCGCCAGGTCGCGGGCGTGCAGGTCAGGCGCAGGCCCGGCGTGTCCACCTCGACCTGCTCGCGCGGCGCAAAGGCTTCGAGCTTCCAGAGCCCCTCGCCGCAGCGCACGCCGTCCGCGCCGTAGAAGGTCGCCCAGCCCGCCACGTAGTTGTAGAAGACGGGGCTGCGGTTCTCGACCACGAGCCGCGTGTTGCGCACCGGCGCCTCGGGCGTCCCCGCCAGAACCTGCGTGCGCAGGAGGCCGCCGAGCGCCTCGTTCCCCGCCACGTCGTACGCGACGGCCGCCTGCGCCAGCGGCACGTGCGGCTCGCTCGGCCTCACGTCCGAAGTCGTCGCCGCCGTCTGCTGCTGCGCGCTCGCCGCCGCCGCGCCACACGCCGACAGGGCCAGACAGAGAGCCGCGCGGACTATTCTCTTCATACCCGTCCCCTCCTGAGCGAAGCTGTTTCTGGTCGGTTACTCTAGCCCCAACGCCCGCGGCGCGCAACGGCGCTCTCAGCCCTCGACGACCGGCATGAAGGCCGCGCCGCGCGGCAGCACGTAGCCGGGCTCGTCCGGGTCGATGCGCGCGAGCGCCTCTTCGGGCGTGCGCGCGGGCTCCATGCGCATGTGGCGCACGTCTTCGTCGGGGAGGTTCGAGACGAGCTGGACGCGGAACTGCTCGGCCTTCGTCAGCAGCGACCAGGCGGTCTGGCCGTTGACCTCGTAGGCTTCGCGCAGGCGCGCTTCGAGCGCGCGCGAGTCTCCGGAGTCGAACCACTTGAGGAAGTCCGCGCGGCCGAGGCCGTCCGGGCACTCGGCGACGAGAACGACGTGGCCGCCCTCGGCGCACGCGTACGAAGCCATCTCAAGGGCCTTGTGCGCCTGGATGAGGTCGAGGTCGAAGGGCGCGCCGCCGGCGGAGGCGACGACGACCCGGCGCCTCTCTTTAATCCTGACGGCGTGTGAGTCGGAGTACTCGGCGCAGGCCAGCCGGTGCGCGGCGCGCCAGTCGCCGGCGTAGACGCGGACGACCCGGCCGCGCGCGTCCGTCACGGTGTTGATGAGGAACGACGGCGCCGCCTCGGCCGCGATGCGCTCGCACTCCTCGTGGACGGCGTTGCCGTCGAGGCGTCCCGTGCCGACGCCCGCGCGCCTCCCGCCCTTTTCGAAATCGAGGGCCTGCAAGTGCGTCGCCTCAATCGTGCGCCGCGAGGCGAGGCCGGGGCAGACGCTCTTGCGCCCGCCGTTGAAGCCGGCGAAGTAGTGGAAGCCGACCGCGCCGGTGAGGATGACGTGCGAATGTTCGAAGAGCGCGCGGTTCAGCTCGACCGGCGTGCCGCGCTCGGTCACGCCGAAGGAGACGTGCCGTGATTCGTCCGAAGGGTCGTGCGCGAGCGTGCGGACGCGCTGCACGATGAAGGGCGTGAGCAGCTCCGCCTTCTCCTCGCGCGTGACGGGCCGGTGAATCCCCGTGGCGAAGATGACGCGCAGGTCGTAAGGCGCGACGCCGAGCGCGATCAGGCGACGCACGAGCAGGTTGACGACCTGCGCGCTCCCCGTCGCGCGCGTCGCGTCCGAGACGACGAGCAGAACGCTCTCGCCCGGGCTGATGATCTCTTCGAGCGGCTGCGAATCGACGGGGTCGTCAATCGCCGCCCCGACCTCCGCGTCCGACAGCGGCCGCTCCTCGCGCGCCTCCCCTTCGAGCACCTCGAAGCGCCCGCCCTCGAACTCGAAAGGGATCGTGCCGCGGCCGTAACCGAGTTGAATACTCGCCATACCCTAGACGCCGAAGCGGACAAGCTCGCGCTCGATGACGTTGAGCGAGGCGAAGTCGGTCTTGCCGGAGGCGCGCGTCTCGGCGAGCCAGCGGCGGAGCTGGCGCGCCTCGTCGAGCGACTGGATGCGGCACGCGCCCGTCAGCGCCAGGGTGACGAGCGCGTCCGGCGCGCCGTGCGTCATCAGCGCCGCCTGCAAGGCCGCCTGCTCGCGCAGGTCGAGGACGATGAGAAGACTGATCTCCATTTACTCTTTCGTCGAGCGGAAGCAGGCCGTGCCGGAGGTGCAGAAGTGGAACGCCTCGTCCTCGAAGTTCTCGGTCTCCATCTGGATGGTCAGGTGGTCTACGCCGAACTGTTCGTGGAGCTTGGCGCGCAAAGAGCGCAGCAGCTCGGCCGGCGCGGCGGCGGGCGCGTGGCGGACGTGCGCCGAGAGCGCCTCGCGCCCCGAGGTGATCGTCCAGACGTGCAGGTCGTGCACGTCCTCGACGCCGGCCGTCTCCAGGATCGCGCCCTCGACCGCCGCGAGGTTGATGTGCGCCGGCGTCCCTTCCAACAGCACGTTGGTCGCCTCGCGGATGAGGCTCCACGAACTCCACACGACGAGCACGGCGATGAGCGCGCTGAAGAGCGGGTCGGCCGCGTGCCAGCCCTTCAAAATCACCAGCACGCCGGCGGCGATGGCGCCCACCGACCCGAGCGCGTCGCCGAGCACGTGCAGCCACGCACCGCGCACGTTCAGGTCGCGCTCGTGGTCGCCGTGCAGCACCCACGCACACGCCAGGTTGACGACGAGGCCGCCCGCCGCGATGGCCGTCAGCGCGCCGCCGCGCTCGATGTGGGGCGGCGCGAGCCAGCGGTGGTAGGCGTCGTACAGGATGAAGAGCGAGACGGCCGCGAGCGCCACCCCGTTCGTGAACGCGGCGAGTATTTCGAGCCTGTAGTAGCCGTAAGTCTTCGTCTGGCTCGCGGGCCGCGCCCCGAACCTCGCGGCCAGCAGCGCCAGTCCCAGCCCCGCCACGTCCGCGAGCATGTGGCCGGCGTCGGCCAGCAGCGCGAGGCTCCCCGTCCACCAGCCGCCCGCCACCTCGGCCACCATGTAGCCGGCCGTCAGAGAGAGAACGAGCAGCAGCCGGCGCCGCCCGCGCTCAGAGAGCGCGTCGTGACTGTGCGCGTGCGCGTGCCGGTGTCCGTTCTCCGACGCCATGACCTTTAGCGTTTATCCACCGGCGCCCGCCCGCCGGAGCCGTAAGCTTAGCAGATTACGCCGGCCCCGCGGGAAGGCAAAAAGCAAAAGGGAAGGGGGACGAGAGCCACGTTGCTTCCCGTCCCCCTTCCCTTTTGCCTTTTGCCTTTTGAAGTTTGCCTTTTGCCTTCTTAAAGCTCGGCGAGGCCGAGGGCGCGGTTGAAGTCGCGGTAGAGTTCGTTGAGGTCGCGGATGTTTTTCTCCAGCACGCGCGGGAGGTCGGCGACCTCCTTCATCTGGACGATGAGGTTCGCGCCGGCGAGGAAGGCCGCGTGCGCGTCGCCCGTCCGCGTCGTGTTCGTCAGGAGCACGAAGACCAGGCGGCGGCGCTCCGAGTTGCGCAGCGTGGCGACCTCGCGCCCCACCGCCATCGAGCCCTGCGCGCGCGGGTCGAACTCCGGGTCGAGCACGAGCACGTCGAGTTGATCCTCGCGCATCAGCTCGACGGCCTGCGCGGCGTCGGCCGCGACCGACACGTCGTAGCCCGACTGGCCCAGGGCGCGCGCCGCGTCGCCGCCGAAGGCCGAGCCCGCGCAGATGAGCGCGCGCCTGCGCTCCCAGGGCCGGCGCCCGCCCGCGACTGACGCCGCGCGCACGCCGCCGCCGTCGCCCGCCGCCTCGCGCCGCAGCAGTGAAGCGAGCAGGCGCAGCACGTCCTCGTGTCCTTCGGGCGAGGCTTGCATTTCGCCGACGAGGGGCGCGGGCGCGGCGGCGGCCGTCTCCTGCTGGGGCTTCGCCGAAGGGGGCACGTCGCCGACGGCCGCCAGCGCGTCGCGCTGCTGCGGCGCGGCCGGCGCGGGCGGCTGCGCGTTGACGATCTGCTGGCACTTCGGGCAGCGCACGCTGAACGGCCGCGAAGGAACCTTGGCCCCGTCAAGCTGGAGCTTCGTGGTGCAGTTGGGACAGGTGACGATCATAGGCTTAGGTAGTCAGTAGACAGTAGTCAGTAGAAAAGCATTCGCCGTTGCGAACCGTTCGGTTGTTATCGTCAGCGTCAGTAAAGCGGAGCCTACTGTCTACTGACGACTGACGACTGGCTACTTGATTTATTCGATCATGTCGAGCATGGAGCCGCCGGGCGCGGGGCGCGCGGGGGCGGTGGGGAAGGCGCGCGGCGGGGGCGCGGCGGTGCGCTGCTTCGCGGTGAAGGGGGTGCTCTCGGCCGGGCGGAAGTCGTCGGTGGCCGACATGCCCTTGAGCGCGAGTTGGAGGTTGTTGGGGTTCGTGGCGAACGAGAGGCCGTCTTCGAGCGTGATCGTCCCCTCCTCGATCATCCCCTTGATGACGGTGTCGAAGTCCTGCATGCCGTCGAGGCGGCCGTCGCGCATCGCGTCGAGCAGGGACTTGCCGTCCGACTCGCCCGCGGCGACGTACTCGCGCGTGCGCGGCGTGGACTTCAAGACCTCGACCGCCGCGACGCGCCCGCCGCTGTCGGCGCGCGGGATCAAACGCTGCGAGACGATGTAGCGGAACGTCTGCGCGAGGCGGGTGCGGATGACCTGCTCCTCGTTCTTCGGGTAGAGGCCGATGATGCGGTCAACGGTCTTCGAGGCGTCGATGGTGTGGAGCGTGGAGAGGACGAGGTGGCCCGTCTCGGCGGCTTCGAGCGCGATCTCGGTCGTCTCGTAGTCGCGCATCTCTCCGATGAGGATGACCTTCGGCGCCTGCCGGAGCGCGGCGCGCAGCGCCGAGGGGAAGTCTTTCGCGTCGGAGCCCACCTCGCGCTGGTTGATGGTCGAGCGCTTGTGCGTGTGCAGGAATTCTATCGGGTCTTCGATGGTGACGATGTGGTAGTGCTGCTGCTGGTTGACGAGGTCAATGACGGCGGCGAGCGTCGTGGACTTGCCCGAGCCGGTCGGCCCCGTCACGAGCACGATGCCGTTGCGCAGCTCGGCGATGTCGGCGAGCTGCTTCGGCAGGGTGAGGGATTCGAGCGTCGGTATCTCGGTCGGGATGACGCGCATGACGATGGAGTAGGTGCCGCGCTGCTGGAAGACGTTGACGCGGAAGCGCGTGCGCGAGGGGAGGCTGTAGCTGAGGTCGGCCGAGCCCGTGTGCGCGAGCCTCTGCGCCGCGTCCGGGTTGCCTTGCAGCAGGGTCATCGCGATTAGTTCGGTCTGGTAGGGCGTCAGCTTCTGCAACCCCAACGGCTGGACGGGGCGCAGCTGGCCGTTGACCTCCACCTGCGGCGTCTGGCCGACTGAGAAGTTCAGGTCGCTGATGGCTTCGGCGGCCTTGAGCATCTGCTCGATGACGGGCGGCAGGTCGAAATATTTCATGCGGGAATGGCGACTCCGTGTGGCGGGCGGTAAAGAACGGGGGCTGGACTTTGCTTCGGAAGCCGGGAACGGGGCACTGCCCCCGGCGACCTTTTTTATAATGTCAGGGCGGAATCGTAAAAGCAAGTTAAAACTTCTTAACCTCTTTATATCTGTTGGCTTATTTGACGCCGCCTTTCCCCTCCCGTAAACCGGACGCCCTGAATCGAGCCCCGCGACAGCCGTTTGAAACTCCGATTTTGGGCCTCGGAACCTCAACTTTCCTCCTCGGAGGTACAAATCTGCACCTCAGAACCTCAAATTTCCTTCTTTGGGGAGGAATTTTCCTTCCCGGAGAAGGAACGATCCTCCTCAAAGAAGGAAATTTCCTCCCCGGGGAAGGAAAATTCCTTCTTTGAGGAGGATCGTTCCTTCCCGAAGGAGAAATTTTCCTTCCCAAAGGAGGAACGTTCCTCCTCCGAAGAGGAAAATTCCTCCTCCGAGGAGAAATTTTTCTTCCCGAAGGAGGTATTTCCTACCTTTTTGGTGGAATTTTGCTGAAATCTGAGCCTTTGAGGGTCACAGGTGGGCGAGGAAGACGCGCGTGCGGCGTGTGATTTCGGCCGGGTCGGGCGTGGCGACGAGCGCGCCGATGACGGCGACCGAGTCGGCGCCGGCTTCGAGGACGGAGGGGGCGGTCTCGGGCGTGACGCCGCCGATGGCGACCAGTTTGACGGCCCGTCCGACCGCCTCGCGCACGCGCCTGACCCCTTCTAATCCGACGGACGGGTCGGGGTTCTCCTTCGAAGAGGTGTCGAAGACCGGCCCGATGGCGACGTAATCGACCGGCAGCGACGCGGCCGCCGCCGCCTGCTCGACGCCGTGCGTCGAGAACCCGACGACCTTCCCCCCGCCCAAAACCAGGCGGGCCGCCCTTGGCGGCATGTCGTCCTGCCCCAGATGCACGCCGTCCGCGCCGACCAACATCGCCACGTCGGCACGGTCGTTAACAATCAACCTCGCGCCGAACGCGCGCGCCACCTTCAAAGCCTCCGCCACCTCCGCGCAGAACGCGCGCGCCGGCAGCAGCTTCTCACGCAACTGCACCAGCCGCGCCCCGCCCTCGCACAGGCGCGCCACCTGCTCCGCGTGCGTGAGCCCCGACAGACGCCGGTCGGTGATGGGGTAGAGTTTTGGCAATTCGAAAATCATATAGCGGTGTTCAAATTGGATGCGCCCCTTCTCGCCGGGAGCGCGGGCATCCTGCCCGCCATGAGCGCGCCAGCGCGAAGGCCGTCAGACTTTACACCTCAACGTCGAGAGATGGAGGCTCACGGCTAAGCGTGCTCTGGCACGCTTTGGCGGGCAGGGATGCCCGCGCTCCCGGCACTTTTTATCTCGCGTCGGGCGGGACGGCATTGGTCTTGCCGTCGAGGTAACGGTCGAACCAGTAGAGCTGCCAGTTGAGGCTCTCGACCAGGTGTTTGGGCTCGCCCGTGCGCGTGAGGTTGTGGTTCTCGCGGGGGAAGATGACCAGCTCGGCGTTGGCGCCGAAGTGGCGGAGCGCGCGGAACCACTGCTCGCCCTGCTCCAACGGGACGCGGTAGTCGTTGTCCGAATGCAGGATGAGAATCGGCGTCTTGACGTTCTTCGCGTACTTCAAAGGCGAGCGCTCCCAGTACTGGTCGAACTTCTCGAAGAGGTCGCCGCCGAAGTCGTCCCGGTGGCCGTAGGCGCCGTCGCGCGTGCCCTCGTCGCTGATGAAGTCGGAGACGCTGCGGAGCGTGACGGCCGCCTTGAAGATGTCCGTGTGGCCGACGATCCAGTTGGTGAGGTAGCCGCCGTAGGAGCCGCCCGTCACGCCGAGGCGCTCGCGGTCGATCCAGGGGTTGCGGCGCAGGACTTCCTCGACGCCGTTCATCACGTCGGTGTAGTCGTTGCGCCCCCACTCGCCCTCGATGCCGCGCTCGAACTTCTGCCCGTAGCCGGTCGAGCCGCGCGGGTTCGCGTAGAAGACGGCCCAGCCGCGCGCGGCGTAGACCTGGAACTCGTGGAACCAGTCCACGCCGTACTGCCCCGCAGGGCCGCCGTGGATGCTGAGCACCATCGGATACTTCTTCCCCTCCTGCCAGCCGACCGGCTTGACGAGGAAGCCGTCCACGTCCCACCCTCCGGCGCCCTTGTAGGTCATGCGCTCCACGTCGGCCAGTTGGAGCTGCGCCCAGAGCCGCGCGTTGAGGCTCGTCAACTTCTTCTCGCCCGAACCGTCGAGTTCCGCCGTGTAGAGGTCGTCGAGGTGCTTGAAGTCGTTCGCGGCGTAGACCATCCGGCGCGAAGCGTTGTCGATGTCAAAGAGGTGGACGGCGCGCGCGCCCTTCGTCACCTGTCTGAGCTTTCCGTCCTTCGCGTCCACGCGGAAGAGGTGCGCCTCGCCCTTGACGCCCGTCTCGAAGTAGAGCGCGCGCCCCGCTTCGGCCCAGGTCAGGTTCGAGGGGATGAGGTCGAGTTCGGGCGCAAGGTTGCGCGACGGCTGACCGCCGGACGCGGGCGCGAGGTAGATTTTCGGGTGGTCGTTCTCGTGGATGCGGCCGAGGAAGGCGATGGTCTTCCCGTCGGGCGACCAGCGTGGGCTGTTGTCCGCCTCTTCGTGGTCGGAGATTTTTCGCATGGGGCTGCCGGCCGAGTCGATGACGAAGACGTCCGTGTTGCGGCTCTCGTCGAAGGCTTTGCCCGTGCGGTCGGAGACGAAGGCGATGCGGCTGCCGTCGGGCGACCACTGCGGGTCTGTGTCGTTCCAGTCCTCGCCGAAGGTGAGCTGCGTGACCGCGCCGCTCTGCACGTCCGCGACCCAGACGTGGCTGCGTTTGTCGTCGAACCAGCCCGTGTCGTTGAACTTGTAGGAGGTGTGCCTGTAGTGGCGCACGTCGCTCGAAGGGGCCTTCACGTCGCTCGGGCCGGTGCGGCTCGTCAAGACCAGACGCGTGCCGTCGGGCGACCAGTCGAAGGTGTTGACGCCGTTCTTCAAGTTCGTCAGGCGCCGCGCCTCGCCGCCGTCGAGCGAGAGCAGCCAGACCTGCGCGCGCGGCGTCGCGTCGGGTGCCGCCGTCTGCAAAGCCGAAGGTAAGCCCTGCGGCATCTCCGTGCTGATGGGCGTCGGCGAAGGGGAAGGAGAAGGCGTCGGCGTGGGCGTCGCGCTCCGCTGCGGTGCGGGCGTCGCGGCGTCGGGCGCGGGCCGCGTGGAGAGGAACGCGAGCGCGCGGCCGTCGGGCGACCAGCGCGGCGAGGAAGCGGACTGCGGGCTCGTCGTGAACTGGCGCGGCGGGCGTGTGCCGTCGGTCGCGGCGAGCCAGATTTGGGAGAGGCGGCGGTTCTGCCTCTGGTCAACCGTCGTCACGACGTAGGCCACCCAGCGGCCGTCGGGCGACAGGCGCGGGTCGGAGAGGAACTCGAACGCGTAGTAGTCCTCGGCCGTGACGCCGCGCTGCTTCTGCGGAGCTTGCGCGCGCGACGGCGCCGCGCACGACAGCAAGAGGGAGGCGGCGAGCGCCCCCTGCAAAAGAGTCTTCATGCTTCCACCTTCCGGCAAATAGTCTCAGGGAGTCTTCGGCAGCGGCGTCTGCTTGACCGTCAGACCGGCCTCCGGGTTGTCGGCGTCGTAGGTGACTTCGCGCCGCACATCTTCACGAAAATCATCGACCGCGAAGGAGAGGCGGCGGCCCTCGAACTTCTTCTCGTCGTCCAGGGTGACGGGCGACCAGCAGGACTCGTAGCGCTGGTTCTGCGCGCCGCGGACGCGCCAGGCGGCGTCGAGCTTGAGCCAGACGACGTTGCACTCCGTCCCCGCGCCGCACTGCCGGTCGTCCGGCGGCACCTTCGAGAGCCCGCACACGTCGAGCAGGAGGTATGTGAACCCGCCCGCGCGCGACACGAAGGGCGCCGAGACCTTCTCGATGCGCATCGCGTCGATCTGCCCGGTCAGGTCGAGCGTGTGCGCGCGGCCGCGCTCCGTGACGACGACCGAGCGCCGCCCCTTCGCGCGCACCTTGAGCGCCCCCTGCCGCGGCGCGGCGCCCGACTGACCCGCGGCCGCGCAGGCGATTAGCAGGGAGAGCAGCGCGGCTGCCACGCCGAATCGCTTCAAGTTAATTCCCCTCCGTTTCAGTTCGCGGCCTGCGCCGGCGGCGCGGAGGCGGCGGCGAGCTTGTCGAGGTCGAAGGCGTAGGCCGTCTGCGCGTCGCTCAGGATGAAGAGGCGGTCGCCCGCGAGGTTGAAGCGGACGAAGGCCGCCGAGCCGTTGATGCGCAAGTTCGCCTTGAGGTCGCCCGTGTCGAGGTCGTAGACCGAGACCTCGCCGGGGAAGTTCTCGACCACCACTTGGCTGCGCTTCGGGTTGACGGCCGCCGTGTCGCCGAAGAAGCGTTGGCGCAGCTCGCCCGTCTTGAGCGAGTAGATGAGGACGCGCCCCTCCGAGTCGTGCAGCACGAGCCGGTCGCCCTCCGACAGCCCCCGCCCCACGTCGAAAGAGCCCTTGCCCGTCTCGAGCAGCATCGTCCCCACCGTCTGCTGCGAGAAGGCGTCCACGACCTCGACGAGGTAGTCGTCGGCCTTGTTGCCGAGCGCGTCGGCCTTCGCCGCCAGGTCGGCCGACTCCTTCAGCTTCGCCTTGCCCACCTCGCTCCCCAGACGCCAGTAGAAGATGAGGCGGCCGCTGTAGGCGTCGAAGGAGAACTCGGGCGCCTCCTGCGGGAAGTCGCGCGTCCAGATGACCTTGTCGCGGATGATGTCCTTGAGGTCGAAGCGCACCCCGCGGCGCAGCCCGAAGTCCTCCTGGCTCTCGCCGTGGGCCGCGCCCACCAGCGCGCCTATCGAGTTCTCCTTCGGCTGCTCCCCCTTGAGGCTCGTGCGCACGAGGACGAAGCGGCCGTACTGGCGCGCGCCCTTCTCGGGCAGCTCGCGGACGGCGCCGACGTTGCCGTTCACGCCGTTCATCAGGACGAGGCTGTGCGGCACCTCGCCGAGCTTCGGGAAGTCGCCGACCGCGCCGCCGTCGTTGGCCGTCACCGCGCCCTTGAAGCCGCGGACGTAGACCTTGCGCTCGCCCGTCTTCAAAGACCAGAGCCCGCCGCGCGTCTTCGAGGAGAGCATCAGCCACCCGAAGTCGTCCGACACGTCGGAGGCGGCGAGCCCGCGGATGAGGCTCACGGGGATTTCGGCCGCGCCCACGTCCTTGAGGTCGAGCCGCTTCCCTTCCTCGTTGTAGCTCGCCTCGCGCAGGAGGATGTTGCCGTTGAGCGCCTCGTAGGCGACGAGGTTGCCGTAGGCGGCCGCGTCCTCCTTGTCGAAGCCGCCGAGAAGAACCTCGTGCTTCAGGTCGAAGAGGCCGAGCTTGGCGTTCGAGATCGGCTTGATGATGACGAGGTCGGGGTTCTCCGTCCGCTGGACGGCCAGGGCGTTGAACTCGAACTTCCTGAGCCGCTTGCCCGAGGGGAAGGCGAAGGTGCCCGAGTCCGCGGCCTTGCCCGAGGGCATGCCGAGCACCGTCTCCGCGTCGAGGAAGACGTACGGGCGCGCGGAGATTCTCTTCACGTCGCCGCCCACGTCCACCTGCTTGAGCGTCGTCAGATCGACCGCCGCCGCCGTGTCCTTCGACCCGGCGACGCCCATCCCGTCCCAACTGATGTTGAAGCGGAAGGACTCCGAGCGGCTGAACATCACGTAGCGCGCGTCGGGCGAGAAGCCGATGCGGAAGAAGCCCGCCCCGTAGTCGTCGCCGCCGTCGCCGCCGCCCGCCGCGCGCTGCGCCGCCGTGCCGAGCCACATCAGGTACTCGAAGAGGTCGAGCTTGTAGAACTCTTTCTTCTCCCAGACCTTCTTCCCCGACTTCACGTCGAGCAGGGACGCGTTCGCGCTGGTGTCCACGCACGCGAGGTAGTTCCCGTCCGGCGAGAGCCCGTGCTGCCAGCAGTCGCCGCGCATCACGATCTCGCGCACCTCGACCGGCGCGGCGTCCGCGACGCTCCAACGCTCGTAGCGCAGGCGCTCGGTCGTGAAGACGACGAACCGGCCGTCGGGCGTGAACGTCGCGTCGTCGGCGTCCTCGACCGGAATCTGGAAGAGGACGTGCGGCTGCGGCTCGCGCGCGATGACGTTGACGGAGTAGTCGTCCTGCGCGAGCAGGAGCTTGCCGTCGCGGCTGAAGGCGAGGTGCGACACGTCGCTGCGCAGCTTGGGCGCGAGGTCGCGCCGCCAGAGGAGGCCGGGCAGCTCCTCCTTGCGCCCCGCCTCGCGGTACGAGACGACCTCGGCCTGCCACTTCAAAAACTCCTCGGTCGGGCGGGCGGCGGCGCGCTCGCGGCAGGGGGCCGGCATCTTCTCGGCGGCCTTCGCCATCTCGTACAGGCGCTTCTGCTCGGGCGACGCGTTGCCGAAGAGTTCGGAGAACCAGCCGCCCCTCGCCTTGCTCTCGGTGAGCCGCCCGAAGAAGGAGGCGAGCCCGTTCGGGTCGTAGCCGGCGGCGACCAGCGCGTAGACGCCGATCTGGTCGGCCTCCAACTGCTGCCCGTTCTCGTGGCCGCGGGTGCGCGAGTATTTGCGTGTGCGCGCGCGCTCGATGAGGAGGTTGTACTTCTCGGTCACGTCCTTGCGGTCGCCGAGCGAGGTCACGTTGAGGACTTTGCGGAGCGCTTCGGACATGTCCAGCGCGGCGTGGCGGACGACGGCGTGGCCCAGCTCGTGCGCGATGACGCCGGCCAGCTCGTCCTCGTTGTGGACGAAGGCGACGAGCTTGCGCGAGACGGCGACGTGGCCGCCGGGGAGGTTGAAGGCGTTGGCGTCGGGGATGTCCACGAGGTAGAAGCGGAACTTGAGGCCGGTCGGCGGCAGGTGCTTGATGATGCGCTCGCCGATCTGGTTGATGTAGGCCGTAAGCTTCTCGTCGCGGATGAAGCGCACCTCGCCGGCCATGTTCTGGACGGCCAGCTCGCCGAAGATCATCTCCTGCTCGGGCGTGAACATGTTGTCCGACTTCGCGTTGGCGACGATGGCCGGCGGCGCGCAATCCTGCGCGCGCGCGGGCGCAGCGCCGTAGAGCAAGGCCGCGCAGAGAGAGAGGGCGGCGAAGGTCTTTCTGTGCATGCGGAGTTCTCCAAGAGTAGGGTCGGACGCGGAGGGCCTTCGTGCGTGAAGAGTCGGGCGGGACTGCCCCCAACGCCCGGCACATACTACACCACCTGCGCCGACTGCCGGAATTGAATTTCGCTCTTGAGAGCAGGCGGCGCGGGCGGCGGCGGGCTTCGGGGCGTTACTCCATGATCTTGTCCAGCCCGCGGACGAGCCCGACGCGGCTCGTCACTTTTCGAATCGCGAGGAGGGTGCCCTGGATGTATGGCTCGGCGCCGCTGCCGGCGTCGTGGCGGAGGGTGAGACGCTCGTCGCGCGCGCCGAAGATCGCCTCGACGGCGATGACGTAGCCGGGCAGGCGGAGCGAGTGAACCTGCGTCCCGTTCAGCGTCAGGCCGCGGGCCGCGCGCTCGCCTAGCGTCTCCTCGACGGGGACGGTGGGCTCCGGCCTGCCGACCTCCGAGAGGCGGAAGGCCAACTCGCGCGCGGTGCCGCTCGGCGCGTCCTGCTTCGCGTCCGAGGCGTAATCGACGACCTCCCATTGAGAGAGATACTTCGCCGCCTCGCACGCGAAGCGTTGGAGCAGCACGGCCGTGACGGCGAAGTTGCCCGCGGCGATCACCCCGACGTTCTTCTCCGACGCCGCCCTGTCGATCTCGACGAAGTCTTCGTCCGTCAGGCCCGACGAACCGATGACGACGTGAACGCCTTTTGCAATCGCCGCCAACACGTTCCCCTTCACCGCGTCCGCCTTCGTGTAATCGACCAGCACGTCCGTCGGAGTTTCTAGCGCCTCCCCGACCGACCCGCTGACAAGCACGTCGGGCGCCTCGCCGCCGACAGCCTCCCTCAAACTCCGCCCCGCGTACGTGCGTGAGACTGCGCCGACGAGGCTCAAATCCTCCGCCCCCGCCACGGCCAGACACAGGGGCTTCCCCACCCACCCGGTCGCCCCCGCGACGCACACTTTAATCGTCATACACGCCGCTCACTTCTCGTCGAGCTTGCGCCCGGCGTTGAGGTTGTCGAAGTTGAGGATGGCGTTGAAGACGAAGAAGTAGCTGCCCTGCGTCTCGCCGCGCCAGACCGGGTTGATCGAGAAGAGGAGGACGTGGCCGCGCTCGGTCGGCACGTCCACGACCGCCGCGTGCTGCGCGATCTCGCCGCCGCCGTCGAGCAGACCCGAGACGAGCAGGTCGCGCGCGTCGCCGTAGCGCAGGATGACCCGCGGCCGCTCCTGCGGCGGGATGACGTAAGGGTTGTTGCGCCGCTGCTCGTCCGTGAGCGGCAGCGCCTCCCAGACTTCCGCCTTCGGCGGCTCGGGGGCTTCGACGGGCGGGCGGCCCTGCACCACGTCCGGGTCTTCGGTCGTGCCGCGCCCGGTCTCGCGCCCTTCGGAAGGGCGACGGCCGCCGCGGCCGCCCGCCATGTTCGTCAGGTTGAAGATGTAGCCCTCGTCCTCGTAGACCGACAGAGACTCGCCGTAGCCGTAGGCGACGGGGCTCGACGTGTCCACGAGCTTCGAGCGCAGGATGCTCCCGACCAGCTTCATGCGCTGCGGGTGCGAGACGGCGACGCCCTGCGCGAGGCCGAAGTCGGCGGCCAGCTCCGAGGTGTCCATCGCGGTGATGAGCACGCCGCCGCGCCGCGTGAAGGCGCGCAGGTTGACGAGCCCCTGCGTGCCGAGCCCCGGCCGCATGTCGTCGGTCGAGTCGTCGAACTTGCCGAGGTTCGGCGTCAGCTCCGTCGTCTTCCACGGAATCGGATTGCCCCACATCGGCACCCCCTGGACGACCGAGTTCGGGTCGCGGCCGACGGGGGCGAAGACGATCACGTCGTACTTCGCGTTGAGGTTCGCGTCGCGCGCCGCCGTCTGCGTGCTGATGTAGTCGTAGGGGACGCCGAGCTTGTCGAAGGCGAGCCGCCACCAGCCCTCGTTCTGCGTCGAGAGCCACGAGTGCATGAAGGCGATGCGCGCGGCGCGCACCGGGTGCGTCTTCAACTGCGGCGCCGCGGCGACGGCGTAGACGCGCAGGCCCAAGTCGGCCGCCGCGCGGTTCAACTCGTCCGCCGAGACGTTGCGGATGATGAAGGAGCCGCGGTTGAACTTCTGCCCCGCCGCGTCGAAAGGCTCTTCGGCCGCCTCGATGTTCGCGCCCTTCAGGCGGTAGCGCAACGTGATGAGCGCGGTGTCGGCGTTGTGGTTGATGAGGTAGACCTGACCCGTGCCCGTGACGCCGCCCGGCGCGCGCACGGGGCCGCCCACGCGCTCAAGCGGCGCGTCTAAAATTTTTACGTCCGTGACGCGCGCGACCTGCGTGTTGTAAAGCTCGCCCCACGTCCAGCCCGTGTCGTCGTAGGGCTGCTGCTGCGGGTCTTGCGGGCTCCAATATTGATAGTCGAGCAGGGCGTCCGCGATGCGGCTGTGCGGCTGATCCATGCGGACGACGTAGCTGCCCGCGGGGAACGTGCGCGTCTCGGTCGGCGCGCTCTGCCCCTGCGAGGCGGGCGGCTCCGGCCTCGGGTTCTTCTGCGCGCCCGCCTCGCGCCGCTCGCTCTCGGGCAGGGCCTGCTGCGCGGCCTGCGGGGTCACGCCCGCGTTCGTGTTCGCGTTCGACGACTGCGCCGCGCCCTCGCCCGGCTTCGCGTCTTGCCCGCCCTGCTTCTTCTTCGATTTGACGGTGACGGTGATGGGCGCGGTCGCGCGGGAGATTTCCACGCCTTGCAATTGCAGCGTGCGCACCAGCTCGGCCTGCGCGCCGGGGCGCGGGTCGTCGGCCGGGAAGACGTAGGCCGCGGGGCCTTCGTTCTTCGGCTTCTCGACCGAGCGCTTGCTCTTCAAATAAAAGTTCTTGAGGAAGAGCTTGCCGTTGTTGGCGAAATATTGGAGCGAAGTAAGGAGCCCGGTCTCCTCGTAGTTGTTGTTGTTGCGCTGCGACCACATGACGCGCGGCAGCGGCGGGTTCTGCCGGTACCACGTGCGCGAATACTCGGAGGGCGAGAGCGTGCGCTCGACGGTGTCGGCGCCGCCGTTGCCGAAGGTCTCGTAGAGGCGGCTGATGCCGTTGTGCGTGGCGGCGAGGAACATCAGGTAGCCTGGCGACCAGGTGTCGAACGTGCCGTGCGCGAAGACGCCGGGCATCCCGAACTTCGTCATCTCCGAGACGTTGTTCCAGCCGATCATCTGCCACTCGTCGGTGAGGATCGGGTCGAGCCACGCGTTGTACGGCCCGTCGCCGATGGTGTTGTCGTAGAGGTAGGGCACGGACTCGTGCAGGTCGTGCAAGACCTGCGCGTGCTCTTTGAGGTACTCGTTCAGGACGTTGCGCGAGAGGTTCAGGGTGAGCCCCATCGCGTCGCGGTTGTTGTCGTGCGCGACGTAGTGGCCCCAGTAGACGAGCGGCGGGTAGTTCTCGCCGGGGTGCGCGAGGTGCCATTTGTAAACGTCAACCATGCGGTCGCGCCCGTCCACCTCGACGCCCGGCGTGATGAGCGTGACGAGGTTGTCGCGGATGTTTTTGACGTACGGGCTCTCGTCCACCGCGAGGCGGTAGGCCAGCTCCATCAGGGCGGTCGGCGCGCCCGTCTCCGGCGAGTGGATGGTGCCGGTGATGTAGTAGACCGGCGTTGACTGCGCGACGAGGCGGTCGGCCTCCGCCTCGTCGAGATTAATCGTGCGCGGGTCGGCGAGCTTCGCGAGGCGCGCGCGGTTCTCTTCGAGCTGCGCGAGGAGTTTTTCGGAGGCGACCGCGACGGCGATCATCTCGCGCCCCTCCTCGCTCGTGCCGATGGTGAAGACCTTGACGCGCGGGCTGGCCTTCTCAAGCATCCGCATGTACTTGTACACGTCCGCCGCGTAGGGGAGTTTCCCCGGCGCGCCCGCCACGTCGCCGAGCACGGCCTTCGGCGTCGGCACCGTGGTCGAGGCCGGCAGGTAATCGACGAGCGGCGAGAGGAAATAAGGTTGGGTCGTGTACTCGCGAATCTTGCGCGTGTACTCCTCGTCCAAAGGCTGCTGCGGGTCGCGGCCCGGCTTGATCGGACTCTGACTCTGCCCCGCAGCGGCGGCGCAGCAAGAGAGCGCGAGCGCGGCGAGCATGGCGACGCGGACGAAAACGTTGTGCGGGTGACGGTTTCTCATCTTGATCCTCGCTGGTGCCGGGCCATTGATAAGGTCAACTATAGCAGTTTGCACTCAGATGTAACTGAGTAAAACTATACGCACTGCTTGCTGATTCTACTGCTGGTCTACTCCGTGCGGGCCGATTAGATGCCGTGTGGACCGCCCGCGCCGCCGTTACTACCGGCGAGCGCCATTCAAGAGCCGACAGACGCTGGCTAGGAGTTGGGACGCAAGCCACAATTAAAGACAGGACACAAGGCAGATAACCGAGACCACGCTCGATCTTTTGCCCTTTTGTCGTCGCTTCTCTAAGCCCGTGTCAGTTCAACCGGAGTTAGATCTGATGACGACTAGGTGCTAGAGTGATTTGCGGACGGCGGAATATGGAGGCGTCGCCCGCAAGCGTGGTGATTAAACCTACACGGCGTAAGGTGTAACAGTTTTTGCAATGAGAGATACACTATAGAACTATGGCGATCTACAAAACTCCGGCTGGCTGCTATCGAGGTCACGGCTATCAAGTCACCCACTGACTTGCAGATTTTAACGCATAACAGTTGTTACTATCTCTTCTAGGCGCTCTACACGTCCCTTAATCTCATCCTGCCGCCATTCGCATTCAAGAGACCCATCCAGGTATTCAGCCTGCCGTAGCGCTCTTGCGCAAGCGCGACGCACATGGAATATTCGATCTTGAAGAGCCGAATGACTTGTGATTATAAGCTTTTCTGGCAAGCTTTGCTTCCGGGTATAAAAGTAGTCATCAATAGGTTCGATACCTACAGCAAAGCGAAGTGCTGCCAAGCGATAATCAATCAGCAAACGATATCTATTATAAATAGAATGTACATCTTTGCTTCTTTGTGAACGGCTTACTAGTAGAGAACGTGCCGGATGCTGGTAATGTAATGGATCGCCATAACTCTGTTGCAATAGTGAACTGCGAATCTTATAGTCAGCATAAGTGCTCCACCAATCGAATGCTTGAGTTCCTTCCAGTTGTTGTTCAAGTTCTTGAACCTGCGTCAAAGCTTCGGAGTAATCTTGTTCCCATAGGGCAAATAAAAATAGAGCCTGACGCTGTAGTACACGGCATTCTCTTCTTTCTATATTGTTGCTAGGTACTTCCCGCTCTCTGGCAACTATAAGCTCATACCAACGCTTGGCAGATGGAATCTTGCCCAGTTTGAGATTGTACTCAAGCGCCTCGGCAGCAAACCCGCACTTTATATAACCGTAGCCATTATACTTAGACCATGCCAACTCGGCCTGCTCTAAGGCTTCATCGTAACGGCCCTGCGCAGATAGTATCTGCCCTCTGATACTTGGGATATCTGCTAATGGTAGATCAGCGTGTTCGGCTACAAAAGTTTCCAGAACGGTTAAGTGACTCGTAAGTTTCACTAAATCCGGATTGGAGGCAAATAATATTAAAAACGAATGTTTCTTCAAGAAGTAACGGTCAGATACCTTCACATCTGCTGGAACTGTTTGCATTAACTCCATCAGCAAGTCTAGCGCTCTGATGTAATTCCCACAATATTCCCAGCAAATAGCTGACCAGACTCCAGCGTTATATGCATCTTTCTGAAGTTGGAATTGCTTCGCATGGCGATAAGCTTGTTCGTATAGCAAAGCAGATTCTTTAAATCTATGGCCGCTATAAGCATCACTCGCGCCACGTGCGATTTCTTGATACCTATTTGACATAGATAACTGAAGCGCTTCAACTATATTTTTTCGCGAATCCGTTTCAGAAAAGCATCTGCTAAATCTGCATCTTCACCCAGAAGAGGCCGTAAATCAGCCTCAGTAGTTTTCTTCCACATTTCCTTTGTATGGAACCGCTCAGTCAAACGCTGGAAAACCGTCTCATGCCAATGACTGAAACCAGAAAGCCGTCTTAGTTCTCGTAGCGAGATATAGTGTTCCTTATCAGTGCTATCAACTAACGATTTTAGAGCCTGATTGCGATACATTTCTTCTCGTAAATATTCGGATAATGATCTGTCTTTAATGTTGCCATAATCAATATAAATTAATCCGTGTAAGTCGGCAGGCAGAGCGGGCGTTGGGACGGAGTTAGTTGATCGCAAAAGTATTATAGGGCGACCTCGTTGCTCAAATCGCACTGCTCCTAGTTCAAACATAACGTTGGGATTTGCAGTAGTGACCTCAGCAATAAAGGCGTCTGCTTGCTCCATGTGTCGCCGTACATTTTCCAAGATGAGATCTTCATATTGGCGGTCACTAGCTACGAATAATTGACAACCCCACTCGTCTTCAACAACTGTCCGAAGGGCATCTATTAATGACCCGTAAGCCTCATCAAATGGAGTCATCAAGAAAAAGGTTCGATGACGGGGCTGATCCTCAAATTTTGGTTTCGCTCGTTCACGTTCTCGGGCTAAGCGCTCTCGTTCTTTCTGTAATTCCGCCTTCTCCTCAATGTAGTCCAAGCTACGAGTCATCAATTCCTGAAATTGTTTGTGAAATATGCTGGCGTTTTCTGGAGTCATTAATTCTTGATTATAAAGAATGGCATTGTTGTAGACTCCTAACATAACACTGAGAACGTCTTTATCCTCCAAATCCTGTAATGCAAGTCTCTGTATAAGAGGGCTATTTGCGTTAATGGTAAGTTTCATCGACGCCCCGCGAGTCAACCGAACCATCTCTTGTGCCATCTCTCGTAAATCATTAGATGTATTGGGATCACTCAGTATAGACTCAGCCTTGCGCTGAGCAGTTGAGCGTTCGCCTGAACGAATCACAGCTGCGAGCTCACATCGGCGTGCCTCCACTTTTATCCTGGTAACACCTCCGGGACGGATAACCTGGGTCATAAACTCAGCCAGTCGGCTGACGTGTGTATCCCGCTCCCCGGCAAGATGTTGGAAGACATGTGGATCATCTTCACGGTCCACATGCACTAACCGAACATTGACACCTTCAAGCTTGGTATATTCAGTTATAAGCTGATCTTCGAACGGGAAACTGGCGTCAACTACAATACTGCCAGCGGCGTTAGCCATCTGAAAGTACTGGTTGGCTGAGTTAGAGGTAGTAAAACAAGGAAGAGCTTGAACCTCACCATCAATTTTTGGAAGGCGGCGGAGGACATCTGGCAGCGTACGCCAAACAGGATTGAATTCACCGGTCAACTCATCTCTCTCGCCGCTATTTGTGCGCCACTCAAGTAGGTGAGCAAACTTAGCGAAGAACTCATCGTAGTAAAAGCAAGCTGCTTTAACGCCTAAGTCGTGATAGCGCAGTATGTCGGAGAACCGACTAGGGTTACTTTTATGCAGTTGCTCTAGATGTTTGACCACCAAACTACCCAATGCTTCAGAAAGTGCTTTGGCTGCGTCGTCACGAATAAAATTATCGCGTGCGGCGGTTGGCGTAAGGTCCGGGGTATTTATTACTCCATTAACGAAAATAGCCCATTTGGGTAGTATCTCAGGAACATTTTCGCAAAGGAACATGCGGTTTTGGAAAATGCGTACGGTTCTCGGCGCCTGGATTTGTAGCGTGCGAGTACGAGTAATATAGAGAACCCCTCCGGCATTAACTTGACCCGACAGCTGTACTGGGATCGCCTCAAGTACACTGTCACGCATTGTTTTCTCTAAATAGATTAAACAGTCTAGGCGTAATTCCTGCTCACTACGACCGTCCTTTTCCCACGGCATATGCATCGTGTTCACGGGACCGCCACTGCCGTTAAAGTGAATAGGAACGAGTAACATATCGGCATAATGCCTTATCACATTCCGAACTTCATCCTCACGAATTACCCCCCTCTCCTCTTCACCCTTCAAAAAAACGGTAACGGATGTACCCGGATCCGGTAAATCACAAGGGACTAGTTGATAATCCTTGCTTCCTTCATTAGTCCACAACCAGCCTTGCTCCTCATTGAATTTTCTCGTCCTAACCTCGACGCGGCCTGCAACTACAAACGCCGAAAGGAAACCTATGCCAAACTGTCCAATAAGTCCTTTAACCGTTCCTGCTTCCTCACGAGTGCCGCTTTTGCCGATACTGGAAAGGTATTCCTCAAGATCATGGCGATTCATACCGATCCCATTATCACGGAAAATAATCTGGAGGTCCGCAGGTCTCGCGTCTATATCAATACGGCCACCATACCCACTATCATCGACAGCTCTACGACGTTGTATGGAATCATGAGCATTCTGAATCAACTCACGAATAAAAACCTTCTTTTCACTATAGAGGTGATGGGCTAATAGCTGGATTAGACCATCGAAATCGAATTGCATCTCTGGCATGGCAAGATCCTTATTTTAGTGAGCCAATTATCAACGACGACTTACGTTTAATTGAAGCATGCAGAACTGCGACTTAAGCAATTGATCCGAGACTTAGGGTAATCTGATGTGCTTGTCCGCGCGCCATCCTAACGTCACCGCGCTCCTTGCCCCACATCAGTGCGGGGAATGGCAAGCAACCTGGACAAAGGGCTACTAGCAGAATGTAAAGATGCGAGAGAAGCTTGGTCATGGTGGGTACTCCACAGCTAGATTGAGGAAAAGCAGCTAGATGCTATCACGAAGGAGCCCGGATTAAAATAACAATACGGGACGCGGCCAGGGAAATACGGCATCCTATAAACTCTTAAAAATTAGCAAGATTAAAGGCTAAAAGAGGCATCCTATCCTGAACAATATCATGTTTATAATGCTAGAGAATAAGTAGAAAAGGCCCGCCATCTTCACCCCAGACGGCGGGCTTTATTACCGTAAAGCAACTGTTGCCACATCCGTGCTTCCCCCCAACTAGCGCCCGCGCTCCCGGCCGCGCTGGCTGGTGGACGGGGGGACGCTGCCGGGCCGCAGGTTCTCCTCGAACAGTTTAAGGATTCGCTTGTACTCGTCCGCCCAGCTGTCGGCGCGGTCGAAGGCGTGGTCTTCGACGGGGTAGGGGGCGAGCTGCCAGTTCTCTTTGTGCAGCTCGACGAGGCGCTCGGCGAGGCGGACTGTATCTTGAAAATGGACGTTGGTGTCCACCATGCCGTGGCAGATGAGGAGCGCGCCCTTGAGGCCCGCGGCGAAGTAGATGGGCGAGCTGCGGCGGTAGGCTTCGGGGTCGTCCTGCGGCTCGTTGAGGATGTTGGAGGTGTAGGGGTGGTTGTAGTGCGCCCAGTCGGAGACGGGCCGGAGCGCCGCGCCCGCGGCGAAGATGTCGGGCGTGGTGAACATCGCCATCAACGTCATGAAGCCGCCGTACGAGCCGCCGTACATCCCGACGCGCCGCGGGTCAACGCCGTGCTCGGTGACGAGGTAGCGGACGGCGTCCACGTGGTCGTCCAAATCCTTGCCGCCCATGTGCCGGTAGATGCCCGTGCGCCAGTCGCGGCCGTAGCCGGCCGAGCCGCGGTAGTCGATGCTCAAGACCGTGAAGCCGCGTTCCATCAGGAGGTGATGGAACATGTGCTCGCGGTAGTAGGTTGACCACCACTTGTGCACGTCCTGCAAGTAGCCCGCGCCGTGGACGAAGATGACGGCCGGCCCGCCCGGCCTCGCGTTCACCGGTTTATAAAGGCGGCCGTAGACGGTCGCGCCGTCGCGCGCGCGGAAAGATACAATCGGCGGGTCGATCCAGTTGTAGGTGAAGAACTCGGGGACGGGCGAGGTCGTCACCTGCTTCACGTCGGGCCAGGGGCCGGCCGTCGCCTGCGTGTTCGCGGGCGGCGAAGTTCCGACCGGCGCGTTCGGAGCCTGCGCCGTCTGGTCGGGCGCGGGGCGGTTGGGCTGTAGGTAAAGCTCGGGCGGGCGGTTCGCGTAGGAGCGGACGACGGCGAGCAGCCGTTCGTCGGGCGAGACATCGACCTGGTTGTTGCCCGGCATCGTCGTCAGCCGCGTGCGCGCCGAGCCGTCGAAGGCCATCGAGTAGAGGTGGCGCTCGAAGAGGCTGCCCTCGCTCGAAGTGAAATAGAACTTCGTCCTGTCGGTCGAAAGGCGCACGTCCGAGACCTCGAAGCGCCCCTTCGTCAACTGCGCGGGCTCGCCGCCGTCGGCACTCACGGTGTAGAGGTGCGCCCAGCCGTCGCGCTCCGAGACGAAGTAGACGCGCCGGTTGTCGGGGAGCCAGCCCAGCGTGAACGCGCCGGGGCCGCCGACCCACGCGTCGTCGTGGACGGAGGCGAGCATGCGCGTCCTGCCGGTCGAAGGGTCAAGCGACATCACCCAGCGATCCTTGTTGTCGGAGGCGCGCGCGAGGAGCACCGCGCGCGTGCCGTCCTCGTTCCACTGCAACTGGAAGAGCTGCACGTCGCGGTCGCGCGCCTGCTGCCCCTCGGTCTGCTGCGTGCGTTGAGGCTGCGCGCCCTGCTGCTGCTGTCCCGTCTGCGCGCCCGCCTGCTGCCCGGCCTGCTGCTGTTGCGCGCCGGACTCGCGCCGCGCCGACTCGGTCGCGTTCTGCTCGGTGCGCTGCTGCACGCGCGGGGCGACCTCGACGCGCAGGCCCGTCTCGACCCACTTGACCTCGCCCGTCGCCACGGACGCGAGCCCGAGCCGCGTGCGCCCCTGCGTGTCGCCGACCTTCGTGCGCGACTGTATCTCCTCGGTGTAGCCCGAGTCGGCGATGAAGTTCGGGACGATGGCGTTCTTGCCCGCCGAAGGGTCGGCCACCGTCAGGACGACGTACGCGCCGTCGGGCGAGAGCTGGAGGTTCGTGACCGTCTGCCCCGGGGTGAGCGTGAACGGCTTGCGCTTCTCCTTGTCGCGCTCTTTCCGGCGGCGCTCCTGCTCCTCGCGCTGCTCGGCGCGCTCGCGCACCACTTCGAGGAGCTGCCGCTCCTCCTTGCGCAAGTACTCCTGGCTCTCGCTCGCGCGCGCCGACGCCGCGCCTCCCGATCCTTGCGCCGACGCGCCCGCGCCGGCCGCGGCCGGGGGGGTGGGCACGCGTATGTCGGTGAGCTGTTCGAGCGAGCCGCCGTCGAGCGACATCACGTAGAGGTTGCTCTGGCGCGTGAAGTAGACCGCGTGCTGGTCGCGCGTGAAGTGC
>Ga0213876_10000359_pt1 | contig 39020 bp, 30 predicted proteins | sample BarmaccomBMRX_R9_FD_160113 | JGI IMG/M metagenome (GOLD analysis project Ga0213876, IMG submission 160113) | Root-associated microbial communities from Barbacenia macrantha in rupestrian grasslands, the National Park of Serra do Cipo, Brazil - RX_R9 | ecosystem: Host-associated > Plants > Roots... | reverse complement strand
TAGCTGTAGTCCCAGTTATCTTTCGCGTCGGCCTGCGGGACTTTGTAGTCCACGTTGAGCTGCCCCTGCGCGTCGAGCTTGCCGTCGCCTTCGAGCACCATCTCGTCGCCGTAGCTCGAGCCCTCGCCCCCGCCCTCCTCGGCGGTGGGGTCGGCGCCGAACTCGTCCTCCTCGTCGCCGCCGCCCTCCGTCCACCAGCCGTAGTAGCGCGAGCGGTAGACGTAATACTTGACCGAAGCCTTCGCGACGGGCGAGCCGAAGAAGTAGTTGGCCGAGACGGTGAAGCGCGTCTGGTCGCCCGCGTGGACGTAAGCCTGCGGCGTCGTCACCTTCACCTTGTACTCGGGCTTCTTGTACTCGGCCACCTCGAAGCTGCCGGTAGCCTCGACGCCGTCGAGCGAGGCGCTGATGTTGTAGTAGCCGAGCGCCGTCTCCTCGGGCAGGTCAAGCTCGCCGCTGAAGGTGCCGCGCGTGGAGAGCGGCAGCTCCTGCTCGTAGATGCTCGCGCCGTCGCCGTCGGTGACCGTGACGTTGACGGCCTTGCCCGCGGGCAGCTTGTAGCCGTCGTCGGTGCGCTCGCGGAGGATGCCGCGGAAGTAGACCTTCTGCTCGGGCCGGTAGACGGGGCGGTCGGTGTAGAGGTAGCTCATCAGGTCTGAGCCGCCGCCGCCCTCCTCGTCGCCCTCGCCGCCGCCGGAGCCGCTGAAGTAGTAGGAGTCGAGGTCGGAGATGGAGAAGTTGTCGCCCTGGCTCGCCATGACGAGGTAGGATTCGGAGACCTGCGGCCCCTCCGCCGCGTCACCTTCCGCATCACTTTCGTCGGCCGCCTCTTCGTCCGCGCCCGGCTTCGCGGGCGGCTTCTTCTCGACGACCTGGAGCTTGAGCAGTCCCTGCTTGTCGGTCGCTCCCTTCGTCACGTCATTCTTCTTGCGGATGACCTGCACCTGCACGCCTTCGCGCGGCTGGCCGGTCTTGCGCTCGACGGCGTAGACGAGCATCGAGCCGTCCTTCGAGGTCTTCTGGACGGTGGCGAGTTCTGTGACGATGAGGATGCCGAAGGCGCGCAGGTCGTCGTGGACGGCCTCGACTAAGTAGACGCCCGGGTCGCGCTTGCCTAGGGAGATCATCCGGCGGTCGTACACGTCTTCGAGCGGCGGCAACTTCTCGCGCCAGCTCGTGACCATCTGGTCGGGGTTGAGGAGCGGCACGCGCGCGAAGTCGGTCGCGACGTTGAGGGGCGTGCGGTTACTCGTATCATCTTCTTCAGGACGGAAGCGCTGATTAAAACCCTTGCGCGACTGGTTCTGGAGCTGCTGGCGGACGTAGGTCTTGACGTGGCCGTAGCCCCAGCTCTTGAGCGCCCGGAGTTTTTCGAGGAACGTCGGCTGCTTCTCGACGCTCTTGCCGACCTCGGCCTCCTCGTCCTCGCCGACCTGGTGCGGGTTGTCGAGCTGGCGGAAGAATTTGACCGGGTCTTTGACCTTGTAGACGCGGAAGTCCAAAGCCTCCACGCCGCGGTAGTTGACCCAGACGCGCGCGCGGTCGGTGGTCGCGTAGGTGCGGTTGGTGTGGAGCGAGAAGAAGGGCTTGGCGTGCGGGTCGGGCGGCTGCGGCGTGCGCCCGTCCTCGCTCAGCTCGGCCGGCGCGACCGCCGCCGCGTAAGCATAGCGCGCCTTCACGCGCAGCGCGACGAAACCCAGGACGAGCGCCAGCGCGCCCGCGTAGACCGCAACGCCTGTCAGAAGAGAACGACGGGACATAAGCCCTCCGGGGAATCAGTAGGCAGTAGGCAGATGGCAGCAGGCAGTTGAAGAACTTTCTTTTCTGCCGGGCAGGGTTCCGCCCTCAACGTTAGCGACGCGGAGCGACTGCCTACTGCCATCTGCTTACTGCCTACTGTTTTCATTCAAGTATTTTCAGACGGTAGAAGCCGAGAAAGTTCTTGTTGGCCGCGACGGGGCGCCAGCGCGGGTCGGGGTGGCGCGCGAGCACCGAGAGGCGCACCTTGCGGACTTCGCCGGCGTCCGTTGGCGAAGAGCCCGTGTGGTAGACGAGCCAGTCGGACGCGCCCTCGTCGTCGGTGCGCGCGCGGCCGAGGAAGAGCATGACGTGGTACGGGTACTTCTGCACCCAGGGCTGGTGGAAGAAGAGGAGGTCGCCGGGCTCTGCCTGGCGGGGGTCGCGGCCGATGAAGCGGCTGTTGAACTCCTTGAGCGTGCGCGCGTCGGCGTACTCGGAGAAGGTGCCGTCCGAGAGGTTCGACTCCGAGAAGGAGCCGGCCGCGGTGCGGAACAGTTTCTCGCCGACGGGGCTGCGCTCCAGAGTGTAGGCGCGCACGTCGGGCGCGACCGGGTCGTAAGACTCGCCCATCCGCAGAAGCCACGCGCGGTCGTGCGCGCGCAGCGCCTCGCGCCAGGCGAAGCGCACGAGCCCGGCGCAGTCGCGCTGGCTCTCGTTCCACTCCCTGCTCGTCTCGTAGAACTGCGCCTCGGCGACGGCCGTGAACCACTTGCGGAAGCTCTCGCGGTCGCCGTAGGAGCGGAGTTCTAAGGGGTCGGGGATGCCGTCGGAGTCGGTGTCTGCCCAGGCGGGCGCGGGCGCGGGCCTGGCCGCGGGCGGCGGGGCCTTCGCGGCGCCGGGGCGCGCGGCCGTCTGCTGGCATGCTGCGAAGAGTGAGAGCGCCGCGACGCAGAGAAGTAGGACGGGGGCTAGACGCAGAGGGGGAAGCATCCTTTCGACTTGCACGGACGGTTTCAACGACGAAGACGGGCGCGCTAAAACTAACACGGCTTTCGTAAAATGTCTTCCCCCTTTTTACGACGGCGCCCCCCGGCCGCCGTCAAACCCACGCCTCACGCCGCGGATTCTGCGCCCGACACACGGCCACCGCGAGACGGCCCCCGACAGTCCCGGAGCGTGAGGACGCGCCGCGGCAGGTGTGGCTAACCACAGGAAGAGCGTGAACCGTAAACCGTGACAAGAAGGAAACAGCTTTCCTTCTTGTCACGGTTTACGGTTCACGCTCTTCTCGCTTGCCTTCCCTGCCCCTTGCCGCTATCTTTCATCCCACACCGACAACACGGGACAAGGAAGGGTTTCAGACTGATGGCCGAGACGGGCAGACTGCGCGACGACCCCCTCTGGTTCAAGGACGCCGTTTTTTACGAGGTCTACGTCCGCGGCTTCTACGACTCGAACGGCGACGGCGTGGGCGACTTCCGGGGCCTGACGGAAAAGCTCGACTACCTCGAATGGCTCGGCGTGGACTGCCTCTGGCTCTTGCCGATGTACGCCTCGCCCTTGAGGGATGGCGGGTACGACATCGCCGACTACTACGCGATCCTGCCCGAGTACGGCACGCTGGAAGACTTCCGGCAGTTCATCGACGCCGCGCACGCACGCGGCATCCGCGTCATCACCGACCTCGTCGTCAACCACACCTCCGACCAGCACCCCTGGTTCAAGGAGGCTTCCTCGGCGCCCGACTCGCCGAAGCGCGACTGGTACGTCTGGAGCGACACGCCCGAGAAGTACAAGGAGGCGCGCATCATCTTCACCGACACGGAGAAGTCGAACTGGACTTGGTGCGAGACGGCGCAAGGGTTCTACTGGCACCGCTTCTTCTCGCACCAGCCCGACCTCAACTATGACAACCCCGCCGTGCAAGCGGCGATGCTCGAAGCCGTGGACTACTGGCTCGACTTCGGCATCGACGGCTTCCGCGCCGACGCCGTGCCCTACCTCTACGAGCGCGAGGGCACGAACTGCGAGAACCTGCCCGAGACGCACGAGTTTTTAAAGAAGCTCCGCGCGCACATCGAGCAGAAGCACCCGAACGCGGTGCTCCTCGCCGAGGCGAACCAGTGGCCCGAGGACGTGGTGGAATACTTCGGCCGGGGCGACGAGTTCCACATGGGCTACCACTTCCCCATCATGCCGCGCCTCTTCATGGCATTAAGGCAGGAGGACAGGAAGCCCATCGTCGAAATCCTCGAACGCACGCCCGCCATCCCCGAGAACTGCCAGTGGGGCATGTTCCTCCGCAACCACGACGAGCTGACTCTGGAGATGGTGACGGACGAGGAGCGCGACTACCTTTACAACGAGTACGCGAAGGACAGGCGGATGCGCTTGAACGTCGGCATCCGCCGCCGCCTCGCGCCGCTCCTCGACAACAGCCACCGGCGCATACAGCTTTTGCACGCGCTCCTCTTCAGCCTGCCGGGCTCGCCCTTCCTCTACTACGGCGACGAGATCGGCATGGGCGACAACATCTACCTCGGCGACCGCGACGGCGTGCGCACGCCGATGCAGTGGTCTTCCGACCGCAACGCAGGCTTCTCGAAGGCCGACTTCGAGAAGCTCTACTTCCCCGTCATCCACAACCCCGTCTACGGCTACGAGGTCGTCAACGTCGATTCGCAGTCGCGCTACGACACCTCGCTCCTCAACTGGATGCGGCAGATGATCCTGCTCAGGAAGCAGCACCAGGTCTTCGGGCGCGGCACGATGCGCTTCGTCAAGCCGGAGAACCGCAAAATCTTCGCCTTCGTCCGCGAGCACGACGGCGAAAAGGTGCTCTGCGTCTTCAACCTCTCGCAGTTCGCGCAGCCGGTCGAATTAGACCTCGCGGAGTTCGAGGGGTTCACGCCCGTCGAGATGCTCGGCAAGACGCGCTTCCCCCCGGTCAAGGGCGGCGCGCCGTACCAGTTGGCGCTCGCGCCCTTCGGCTTCTACTGGTTCCAGCTCGAAAGGCTTGACACTTCCGCAACAATAAAAGGTTAAGAGATGAGTTCGGCACAACAGACTGACCGAGAGGACGGAAAAAGGATGCTGAAGGCTCTGGGGAGCGGGCTGGTGGGCGCGTTCGCGCTCACGCTGGTGCACGAGACGGCGCGGCGCTACATCGACGACGCGCCGCGCATGGACGTGGTCGGCATGCGCGCCATCGCGAAGACGCTGCGCGCCGTGGACGTGGAGCCGCCCGTCCCTCTGCACGAGACGGCGCTCGTCGGCGAGCTGGTCTCGAACTCGCTCTACTACGGGCTGGTCGGCTTAGGCGACCCGGAGGACGGGCTCCGCAACGGCGCGGCTTTGGGCTTGGCCGCCGGACTGGCGGCCGTCTACCTCCCCGAGCAGCTCGGCCTCGGCCGCCAGCCGGCCAAGGACTCGGCCGAGACCAACCTCCTCACCGTCGCCTTCTACCTCCTCGGCGGCCTCGCCGCCGGCGCCGCCTACCAGGCGCTCTCAGAAGATGCGGAAGCCCGACCGTAAGGGAGGGCTTCGGCGATACATCAAAGGAGGGATGGTGAGAGACGGCGCGCCTCTCACCATCCCTCCTTTCTTTGTTACAAGTACGCCCTCCCTTCCGGTCAGGCTTCTGCAAGACGAAAATCAAGAACGATGGGGTCGTGGTCGGAGAGGACTTCGCCGCCGCCGCCCCTTAACCCGCCGACGACGCGGGGCGGCGACTGCGGGTCGGGCTCAACCCCTGTCCCCGCGAACCAGTCGAGCTTGAGCGAGCAGCGGCCGCCGTGGTCTCTGAGCGCCCACTCGATCCACCAGAAGCACCAGCGCGGCACCCATTCGCCCATGTTGGTGTTCGCCGCCAAATCCTTCACGTCGTAATGGAGCGTCCCGGCGCCCGGCTCGTTCAAAGGCGCGTAGGCGTAGCCGCGCCGCTCAAGCTCTCGGAAGAGCCCGCGCTCGAACCAGCGCTCGGGCTGCAAATAGTGTTTCTCGATGACGTGACCGACGCCCATCAGCACGCGCCGGAAGAAGCCCGCGATGGCGTAGACCGCGCGGCGCGAGTTGTAGGTCGAGGTGTTCCAGTCGCCCCCGACGAGGACGGGCAAGGGAGGCCCGAGCCGTTCGACGAAGTCGAGCACTACTTTCATCTGCCGCGCGCGGTGGCGCTGGCTCGAATGCGCGTCGAGGTGCAGGCTCACCGCGCGGAACGTGCCCGCGGGGTGCTCGATCTCGCAGACGACGGCGCGCTGACTTCCCAAACGCTTCTCGCGCCCCCTCATCTTGTCCTTGCCGTTCGGGAGCGCCAACGACCACGCGCGCCGAATCGGCCAGCGCGACAGCAAGGCGTTCCCGTGCAGGGCCTCCGCGTTCTCGCCCTCCGCCCCGCTCTCCAGCCCGCTCCCCTTGCTCAGGTTGACGTAGCACGGCGCGAACGCGTAGGCCATCCCGAGCGCTTCCGCGATCTCGCGCGCCACGTGCCGGTTGCCCGAGCGCGCCATGCCGTAGTCCAGCTCGGTCAGGAGCAGCACGTCGCTCCGGCCCAACACTTCGTCTTCACGCAGCACGCGCACAATCTCGTCCAGCTTGATCCCGCGCTCGATGTTCCAGGCGGTCGCGCGGACTGCGCCGCAGTCGAGCGGCGTCGCCCCTTCTTCCGAAATGAAGTCCTCTTGCTCGACGCCGCCGAGCACGCGCTCGACCTCGGGCCTGAGCCGCGCGTAGAGCGCCGAGGCTTCGAGCGCCTTCGTCGAGTGGAAGCGCGCCAGCTCCCCGAAGTGCGGCCTGAGACTGTGTTCGAGCGGCGAAGGTGCGGCGGTCGGCTGAAGGCTGAGTGTGTCCATCTGCGAGGCTTTGATGGTACAGTCTCCGGCCGAAATATTTCAAATTTGAAATCTCAAATTTCAAATGGAAACCAACGCAGAGCCCAGGCCGAACTTGCGCACCGAGCTGGTCGCGGGCGTGACCACCTTCTTCACGATGGCGTACATCGTCGTCGTCAACCCTTCGATCCTCTCGACCGAGGGGACGGGGATGCCCTTCTCGGGCGTGCTGACGGCGACCGTCTTGGTCTGCTTCGTGATGACGCTCTTGATGGGCGTCTACGCGCGGCTGCCGTTCGCGGTCGCGCCCGGCATGGGGCTCAACGCGTTCTTCGCCTTCACCATCATCATCGGGCGACGCGTACCGTGGCCGGTCGCGCTCGGCATCGTCTTCTGGGCGGGCGTGCTCTTTCTGCTCGTCTCGCTGACGCCCGTGCGCGAATCGATTGCGCGCGCCATCCCGCGACATCTGCGCAGCGCGACCGCCGCCGGCATCGGCGTCTTCCTCACCTTCATCGGCCTGAAGAACGCGGGCTTCATCGCCGCCGACCCGGTCACTTTCGTGAGACTCGGCAGGCTCGATTACCCGGCGCTGCTCATGCTGCTGGGGCTCGCCGTCACAGTCCTTTTGATGAAGTGGAAGAGCCCCTTCGCCTTCCTCGCGGGCATCTGCGTCGTGACGCTCGCCGGGTGGGCGCTCGGGCTGTTGGCCGCGCCGCCGAGCCTCTTCAGCGCGCCCGACTTCCGCAGCGTCTTCTTCAAGCTCGACGTCCTCGGCGCGCTCCGGCTCTCGCTGCTCCCGGCCGTCGTCGCCATCCTCTTCACAGACCTCTTCGACTCCATCTCGACCTTCATCGGCGTCTCGCAGGCGGCGGGGATGCTCGACGAGGAGGGGCAGCCGCGGCGCCTGCGGGAAGGTTTGATCGTGGACGCCTGGGCGACGCTGGGCGCGGGGCTGGCGGGGACTTCTTCGGGGACGGCCTACATCGAGTCGGTCGCGGGGATCAACACGGGCGGGCGGACGGGTTGGACTTCGGTCTTCACGGCCTTGTGCTTCCTGCCCTGCCTCTTCGTCGCGCCGCTGGCGGGGATGGTGCCGCCCTACGCGACGGCCGCGGTGCTCGTCCTCGTCGGCGCCTTCATGTTCAGCGGGGTGGCCGGGCTCGACTTCCGGCGCATCGAGGACGCGCTCCCCGCGTTCCTCACGATCATCCTCATCCCACTCACCTTCTCCATCACGCAGGGCATCCTCTGGGGATTCATCACGCACGCCGGCCTCTACACGCTGGCCGGGCGCACGCGCGAGGTCGGCCCCGTCATGTACGCGCTCGCGCTGGTCTCGGTGGGCCTGCTGTTGGTGGAAAGGTTCGCTTGAAGCGGCGGGCCGCGCTCACTCCTGCGGCAGCTTGAAGACGCGCGACAGCACGTCGAGGAGCGAGGTCGGCGTGTCGGGCTTCGACATCTCCGCGCGCAGCAGGCGCTTCTGCTCCGGCGTGAGCAAAGCCACCACGTCCCTGATGGTCTGGAGCCTGAGATTAGCCACGCCCGCGAGCGAGTCGAGCAGTTGCTTCGTCGTCCTCTCGTCCTCGGCCGCGGCGGGCGCTTCCGCGAGTATGTTCTCGTCAAACGCCTTCGCGGCCTGCGCGCCGAGCAGCGCCAGCGGCGCGGCCTCCAGCTTGGCCTTCGCCAGTATCGAGCGGATGGCGCGCTTCTGCTCCTCGCTCAAAGGGTAAGCGGGCGCGTCCGTCGCCGCGGCGTTCTGCGGGGCGGCGGCGGGCTTGGCACTACGCGCGCGGCCCCGGGTCTGCGCCGACGCCTGCCCGGCCGCAACGGCGAGGCAGAGCGCGAAGAAGATGATTGTCGTCAGCCTGGCTCTCGTCATCCGTCCTCCTGAATCGAAAGAATAGTAGGCAGTAGGCAGATGGCAGCAGGCAGTACGCCCCGCGTTATGGCAGTTGAAGGTTAATCCGAGAGTTTCGACGGCGGCGTCTTCAACTGCCTACTGCCATCTGCCTACTGCCTGCTGCCTACTGTCACCGCCACCTCTTCACCTTCTGGAAGCGCTTTTTGACCATGTCGCGCCGGAGCGGCGAGAGGCGGTCGAGGAAGAGGAGGCCGTCGCAGTGGTCGGTCTCGTGGAGGAAGCAGCGGGCGGCCAGGCCCTCGGCCTCGCGCTCGAACCACTCGCCGCGAACGTCCTGCGCGCGGAGCCGCACGCGCGCGGCGCGCTTGAGGGGCGCGTGAATCTTCCCGACCGAGAGGCAGCCCTCTTCGCCCCCCTGCTCGCCCTCGGCCGACAGAATCTCCGGGTTGGCCGCGACGAGCTTGACCCCTTCGCAGTCCATCACGAAGAGGCGCAGGCTCAGGCCGACCTGCGGCGCCGCCAGCCCCACGCCCTCCGCCGCGTACATCGTCTCGAACATGTCGGCGACGAGCCTTTCCAACTCCGCGTCGAACTTCTCCACGGCGCCGCCCGCCTCTTTCAGCACGCGCTCGGGGAACTCCGTGATCTCCATCAAGGCCATGCGGGGAGTTTAAAGGATGAGAGCGGAAGGATGAAGGCGGAAGGACGGGGAGACGGGGTGAGGGGGCGACGGGGTGACAGAAGCGATGTGTTAATCGCCACCTCTCCCCGTCGCCCCCTCACCCCGTCTCCCCGTCACGGCTCACTTCGCCAGCACGCTCTTCAAAAACTCGACCGCTGCGGGGTCGCCGGTGCGGCCGAGGAGGACGAAGGCGAGCTTGCGTATCTCGGGCTTGGCGTGGGTGCGTGCGATGTTGATGAGGAGCGGGACGGACTCTGAGACGGGGCGCTTGGCGATGGCGGAGACGGCCTGCTTCTGGAGTTCCGTGTCGGCGTCGTTGCTCGTCGCCGTCTGTTTGAGGGCGGAGATCGCCTGCTCGCCCGCGATCTCGCCGAGGCGCGCGACGGCCGCCTTGCGGAACTCGGTATCCGAGTCCTGCTGGGCCACGCGGATGAGGAACGCGGCGGCCGCCGGCCGGTCGTCGTTGCGCGCGATCTGCGTGAGCGCGGCGCGCCGCAGCTCGCGGTTCGACTGCGAGTTGTAGAGCGACTGCATCAGCGCGAGCGCCTGCGCGTCGCGCGCGCGGCCGTAGGCGGCGACGGCCGCCCGCCGCACGTCCTGCGACTCGCGCTCGTCGCGGGCGAGCTGCGCGAGGTACTCGCGCACTTCGGCGGCGACGGGCGGGAAGCCCAGGCCGCGCACGGCCCGCGCCCGCACCTGCTCGTCCGCGGACGTGCGCGCGACGTGCATCAGCGTCTCGGGCACGCGCCGGTCGTCGTGCAGGGAGACGGCCCACACGGCCTCGCTCTGCGGCGAGTCGGAGCGGTCGAGCGTCGGCGTCTCGGCGACCCCGCGCAGGAAGTTGAGGCTCTCCTCGTTGGGCGCGCGCCCCAGCCAGTAGACGGGGTAGCCCGCGTACTCGTGCCGGCGCGCGAGGTTGAAGATGTCGATGCGCTCGACGCGGCCCGAAGAGTCGCGCAGCGCGAAGATGCCGAGGCTGCGCGTCTCGAGGCCGGGGTAGTTCGAGATTGAAACGCCGTCGCCGACGAAGTAGGTGCCGCCGTCGCCCACGTCCCACGTGCCGCGGATGGAGAAGCGGCCGTCGTCGCTCACGTAGTCCACGTCCACGGCGACGCCCGGGCGCACGTCGAAGGAGTAGGCCGTCCAGTAGCGCGTCTGCCGCGCCGCGGCGGCCTGCGCGGCGGCGGCCTCGGCCCGGGCCTGGAGCGTCGCGCCCTGCACGGGCATGAAGCCCTGCTCCTGCTGCGCGGCGGCCGAGGCCGGCGCGAACGCGAGAAGGATGAAAGTTAAAAGTGCGAGCATCGGAAAACTCCTGCGGACTTTTGAGAACACCTGTCCCGACCTTCTCACGAAGAAGGTTGAAGAGTGCGGGCGCTGTCGCCTGTCTAAAGAACCTTTGGGAAGTTGTTCGCGGAGCCCCGTCGGGGCGGGATGTTTAGAGACCGGGATTCCCTTTTCAGCCCCCAGGCCCCGCGGGAGCGGGAGTCCAGGTCGCTCCTGCGGAGCTTGAGAGCGTTCAGGCGACCGAGGCTATAAACATCCCGCCCCTCCGGAGCCGGGGGCACGTGCTACTTCAGCATGTCTTCGAGGAACTTCATGACGCCGGGGTCTTTGCTGCGGCTGAGGTAGCTGATGGCGGCCTTGCGGCGGTCGAGCGGCTCGGCCGAGTTGCGCACGACCTGCTCCAGCTTCTGGTATGCGCGCTGGTTCTGGTACTGGCCGACGGCCTGGAGCAGGTGATCCTTGAGGTCGTTGTCGCGCTCCGAGTCGTAGAGCGAGAGGAGCACGTCCAGGTCCTGCTCGTCGCCGCGGTTCGGGATGGCGTGGATGGCCTGCGCGCGCAGCTGCACGTCCGAGGCCGAGCGCGCGATCTCGATCAGCTTGTTGAGAGCGCGCGGGTCTTTGCGCATCCCGAGCCCGGCGACGACGTACTTCTTCGTCTGCACGTCGGGCACGGCGTCGTAGAGGCGGAGCAGCTCGTCCACGACGTTCTCGCCGCGGCGGCGCGAGAGCAGCTCGATGGCGTGCGTGCGCGCCCGGGGGTTCTGGCCGCGCGTGGCGATCTCGCCGAGGATGGTGACGGCGCGCGGGTTGTCGTGCGAGAGGAGCGCGTGGATGGCCGAGTCGGTCGGGCTGATGTCGGCGTAGGTCGGCCCCATCGCGATCTCGCGCAGCACGTCGAGGGCGCGCTCGTCGTTCGTGCTCCCGAGGGCGCTGATGGCGCGCATGCGGAGCTTCTCGTCCGGCTCGGTGCGCGACATCTGGATGAGCGCGGGCACGGCCTCGGTGCCGCCGTAGCGGCCGAGCAGGATGATGGCCGCCTCCTTGAGCGGGGCGGGGTTGTTCGCGCGCAGCACCTCGGCCACGCGGGCCGAGCAGCCGACGCGGTCGTTCTCGCAGAGCGTCTTGAGCGCGATGATCTTCAACTCGACGTTGGCGTCCTTCTCGTCCACGTCGGCGGCGGGCTTGCCCAGCTTCGACAGGACTTCGAGGCGCAGGGCGTTGGCGTCGCGCGTCCACTGGGAGTTCGGGTAGTTCGCGAGCAGGCGCTTGAGCGTCGTCTCGGCCGCGGCGGGGTCGCCCTGCCGGTTGTGCGCGTAGGCGAGCCAGAAGAGCGCGGCGTCCACGTTCTTGTCCTTCGGGTACTGCGCGACGAAGCGGTCGAAGGCCGTGGCCGCCTGCTCCCACTGCTGCGCGTCCACGAGGCTCTGGCCCTGCCGGAAGGCGCGCACGGCCGCGTCGTTGTCGGACTGGACGAACCGGTGGAGCAGTTCCTTGGGCTGCGCGCTGGCGGGCGCGGCGCCGGCGGCCAGCAGGAGGCCGGCGAGGGCCAGGGCGGCGGCCAGGAGGCGCGAGCCCGCGTCCCGCCGGTGAATGATGTTGGGGTGAATCATGGCTTTTAGTCTTCCTTATTTTTTATGAATTGAATGAGCCGGCCGCACGCCCGCGTCCCCTCCTAGTAAACTTCGAGCGCGGCGACGATCTCGTTACTCCTCACGCGCTCGCGGATCGAGCGCACCTCTTCGCGGGAGGGCTTGTCGCCCATGTTCGCGATGTCGAGCAGGAAGGGCTCGATGCGGTCGAGCACCTGCTTGGACTCCTTGTCGCCCTTGACCTCGGCCTCCAGTTGGAGCGTGGCGTTCTCGGCGAGGAGCTTGCGGGAAAGGTCTTTCTCGTAGGCGATGTCGGTGTCGCCGGCCTCGGACGCGCGCGAGTTCTTGATGGAGCGCAGGAGCATCTGGGCGCGCTCGACGTGGCGCGCCACGCCCTTCTCGTCGGGGTCGAGCGGCCGCGCGTTCGACGCGACCACGTCGCCCGCGGGGGCCGAGGCGTTCACGAAGAGCGCCGCCGTGTCGTCAACGGGCGGGTGCTCCTGCCTGAACCTGACGATGCCGTCGTCCTTCGAAGGGGCGGGCGGACTGTTCAGCAGCTCGTCAACCCTGATGCCCGCGCCGGCCTCACGCCGCGCCGGATTCTCGCCGCGCGCCAGCTCGACCCCGCGCCCGCCCGCGCCCGTTTCGGAAGCGGCGGGAAAGTTTTCGACCTCGCCCGGGACGAAGGGGTTCACGCGCTTCGGGTTTTCAACTTCGCCACCGAGCTCACGGGCCGTCGGGCTCGCGGCGGGCGGGGCCGGGGTGTTCTGAAGGGCCACTTCCGACGCCGGGGCGTTGGGCCGCGCTCTGCGTGTGAGGTAGAGCGTCCCGGCCGCGGCGGCGACGACGAGCAGCGCGAGCGAGGAGGCGAGCGCGGGGCGGAGGGCCAGCGCTCCGAGCGCCGCGGCGAAACCCGCGCGCGCGCGGCTCAGAAAGGGCCGGCCCGCGGCCGGGCTCTCGGGCGAGGGGGGCGTGCGCGCGATCTCGGCGCTGACGCGCGCCCAGAGGTCGGGGGTGACTTCGAGCCCGCCGCGGTCGTAGCGCGCGTAAATCTCCTGCTCGAAGGAGAGGGCGTCGAGCGCCGCGGCACAAGTCTCGCAGGCCGAAAGGTGCGCGCCGAGCTGCTCGCCGGTCTGGCCCGTGACCTCGCCGTCGAAATACTCTTCGATTAACGGGAGGCAATCTTCACATCTCATCACTGCTCACCCCCAAGGTACGGGCCGATGCGCCTGCGCATCTCGGCGCGCGCGCGGTGCAAATCTGTCTTGAGCTTGCCGACGGAGAAGCCCGTGATCTCCGCGATCTCCTCGTAGCTGCGCTGCTGTAGAACTTTCAAAGTGAAGACCGTCCGCTTGTCCTCGTCCAACTTCAGCAGGGCGGCCTGGATGACGCCGCTCAACTCTTTATCGAGTAGAGCGCCGGAGGGCGTCCGCCCCTCGTCGCGCAACTCGAACGCGGGCTCGGCGTCCAGCTCGACGTTCCCCTCGTTGCGGCGGCGCGAGCGCAGCTGCTCGCGCGCGCAGTTCTTGGCGATGGCGAAGAGCCAGGTCGAGAGCTTCGTCTCCTCGCGCAGCCCGGCGAGCCCGCGGTAGGCGCGCACGAACGTCTCCTGCGCGAGGTCTTCGGCCAGGGCGCGGTCGCCGACCATGTCGAAGATGAAGCTGAGCACGGGGCGCGAGTAGCGGTCGAAGATTAGGCGGAAAGCCTCCTCGTCGCCGGCACGGACGCGCGTCACCAGTTCCTCCGTGCTGTTCATCAAGGCCCCAGCGTGCGCGCCCGGCTGCCCTAGCTCTAAACTCATTGTGTTGACTGCCAGCCGCTTCATGTCTAACACCGACAGTTAGTGGCAGACCCGCGGGGAAGGTTTCAGAAAAAACGTCGGGTGTCGGAAGGGGGGCGAAAAGCGAGGATAATCAGGGAAACTCAGACCGAATGCGCCCGCCGCCGTTGCGCTCGACCCATAAATTGTACTTGAGCTGGAGGTCTTGGAGGGCAGCCCTGAGCCGCTCGCGCTCCCCCTCGTCGCGGCAGGCTTCGAGGCGCGCGGCCGCCTCGTTCAGCTCCTTGATCAAGGCCGCCTCCTGGGGCAGCACGCCCGCGTTCTTCAGCACCGCGTAGCCGGCCCGCAGCTCCTCTGGCGTGTTGAAATAGGCGTCGAGGTTGACGGGGCGGCCCGCGCCTTCGAGGTCGTCGAACTCGCCCGCCTCCTGCGCCTCGCGTATCTTCTGCTCCACCAGTTTGTCGAACATTCCAGTCCCGAACTCCTTCGTCGTATTTTAAACCCGCTTCGTCTTCCAGCGCCCCCGGCGGAAGAAGTACGCGCTCACCACCGCGAGCGTCGAGAAGGCGACGGCCGCCGCGACGAAGACGCCGCGCGGCCCCATCCCGAACTTGAAGGCCAGCAGCCACGCCAAAGGAATCTCCCACAGCCAGAAGACGAAGACGTTGATGACGGTCGGCGTGCGCGTGTCGCCCGCGCCGTTGAAGCTCTGCGTCAGAACCATCCCGTAGGCGTAGAAGAGGAAGCCGCTGGAGATGATGCGCAGGCAGGAGACGCCGTAGGCGTGCACCTCCTCCCCGGCGGCCGCGTGCGTGAAGACGCCGACGATTGCGTCGGCGAAGACGAAGAACAGCAGGCCGACGCAGCCGAGGAAGATCATGTTGAAGAAGCCCGCGCGCCACACGGCCTTCTCCGCGCGCTCCGGCTTCCCCGCCCCGAGCGACTGGCCGACGAGCGTCGCCGCCGCGTTCGACATCCCCCACGAAGGCAGCAGCGCGAACATGATGATGCGCATCCCGATGATGTTGCCGGCGACGGCCGCGCTCCCGAAGCTGGCGACGATGATGTTGAGGACGATCCAGCTCGCCATCCCGACGAAGACCTGGAAGGTCGCCGTCCCCGACAGGCTGACGATCCGCCGGATGAGCAACGCGTCCGGGCGGAAGTGGCGGGCCGTGACGTGGATGCGCCCGCTCCCGCGCCAGAGTTTCGAAAAGGCGTAGAGCGCGCCCGTCCCGCGCCCGATGCTCGTCGCCACGGCCGCGCCCGTCACGCCCAGCTCGGGGAACGGCCCGAGCCCGAAGATGAGGCACGGCCCCAGCGCGATGTTGATGGCGTTGGCGAGCCACAGCACCCTCATCGCCACGGCCGCGTCGCCCGCCCCGCGGAAGGTGCCGTTGATGAGGAAGAGCATCATCACCGACACGTTGGCCCCGAGCATCACGCGCGTGAAGTTGCTCCCGCCCGCGACGACCGGGGCTTCGGCCCCCATCCACCCGAGCAGGCGCGGCGCGAGGGCGACGCCGAGCGCGCCGAGCACGAGCGAGACCAGGAGGCCGAGCAGGATGGTCTGACCCGCCGTGCGGGCCGCGCCCTCCGGGTCGCGCTCGCCCGTGCGGCGCGCCACCATCGCCGTCGCGCCGATGCTCAGCCCGATGCCGAGCGTGTAGACGAGCACCATCATCGACTCGGTCAGGCCGACCGCCGCGACGGCCTCCTTCCCCAGTCGGCCGACGAAGTACACGTCGCACACGACGAAGAGGCTCTCCATCAGCATCTCCAAGACCATCGGGACGGAGAGCAGGAGGATGGCGCGGCCGATTGAGCCTTCGGTGTAGTCGTACGTGGGGCGCGCGCCGCGCACGGCCTCGCGCACGGCGGCGAAGAGCCCGGGCTCTTTCTGTCCGGGGGCGTGTCGGAGAACTTCCGTCGAGTCAGGCATCGGCGTCCGGCGTCTTTCTTCGGGAGCGAAGGAAAGGTTGCGAATGGTCGGCGGCTTGAGTCTTGCAACTCGCCACGGGCGAACTGACGAATCACCCTTTATACGACAAAAACCGGCCGCGCGGCCGAGTTTATTTTCACGCCCGCGGGTTATACTAAGGTGAATTTGAAACTCGCGGTGAGGGTCTGGAATGACGATGAGCACTGAACAGACGAGGGAGTCGGCGACGCTCGCCGGCGGTTGCTTCTGGTGTCTGGAGGCGGTCTACAAGGAGCTGCGCGGCGTCGAGCGCGTCGTCTCGGGCTACGCGGGCGGGCACGTCCCGAACCCGACCTACCGGCAGGTCTGCGACGGCACGACCGGCCACGCGGAGGTCGTGCAGGTCACCTTCGACCCCGGCGTCGTCTCTTATAAAGAGCTGCTTGAAGTCTTCTTCACCATCCACGACCCGACGACCCTCAACCGGCAGGGCGCCGACGTGGGCACGCAGTACCGCTCGGCCGTCTTCTACCACACGCCCGGGCAGCGCGAGACGGCCGAGCAGGTCATCGCCGAGCTGACGGCCGCGGGCGTCTGGGACGCGCCCATCGTGACGGAGGTCGTGCCCTTAGACACCTTCTACCCGGCCGAGGACTACCACCAGGACTACTTCGAACAGAACCCCAATCAACCCTACTGCCGCGCCGTCGTCGCGCCGAAGGTCTCGAAGTTCCGCAAGCACTTTCTGGAAAAACTGAAGAAGGTTTAAATTGGCCCCGCGAAGCTCCGGGCAGTCCGCCAGCCGCTCCGGTTTGTCCTTTAACGATAAAGGCGGTCGTGCTTAATTCCCACGGCGCAGGCCGCCGGAAAGGCTTACCGAAATGGACGAAGAGAAGAGGCAGAGGCAGATGGATTTCATCCTCGAACAGCAGGCGCAGTTCGCTGCCCAGATTGGCCGGTTGGAAGACACAACCAGACAAATAGGTGAGAACGTGGTGCGGCTCGGCGGCGTCGTCGAGCGGCTCGGCGTCGTCGTTGAGCGTTTGGTTAACACCGTCGAGCGGCTAGCTCAGGTCATGGCCGAGCGTTTCGAGGCCATGGACAGACGGGCCGACGAGACCGATAGAAAACTCGACGCGCTCGTGGACGCACAGATTCGGACAGAAGAGGAGTCAAGAAAGATGCAAGCGGCCATCAGGAAACTGTCCGCGACGGTAGAGCGGCACATGGCTGATGGGCATGGCGGGAAAGAGCAACCAGAAAGTTAAAGCTCGCGCTCGGCGGCCTCGCGCAGCTCGCGGAAGAGGCGGGCGAGGTCTTGGGTGCGGTAGTTGGCGTTGAGGCCGCTCGGGTTGGGGAGCACCCAGACCGTGGCGGCCTCAAGCTTCTCGCCCTGCCGCCCGACCCCCGCCTTCGGGCGCGCGAAGGCCGAGCGGTAGGCGCCGACGCCGAGCACGGCGAGGAAGCGCGGCCGGTACCTCTTCACCTTCGCGCGCAGGAGCCGGCCGCCGCGCTCGAACTCTTCCGGGGCCAGCTCGGCGGCCGCCGCGGTCGCGCGCGCGACGACGTTCGTGATGCCGAGGCCGCGCGCGAGCAACTCCTCTTCCTCGAAAGCCGAGAGGCGCCGCTCGGTGAAGCCCGAGAGGTGGAGCGCCGGCCAGAAGCGGTTGCCCGGCCGCGCGAAGTGGTGCCCCACCGCCGCCGTGTAGAGCCCCGGGTTGATGCCGCAGAAGAGCACGCGCAGATCGGGCGCGATCACGTCCGGCACGCGCCTATCAGCCGCCGCCCGAATCTCCTCCTTCGTCGGCTTATGAATCTTGAGCACCCGGCGAGTGTAACCGGCCTGCCCCACGTCTGCGTAGCGGGTACGCGGCCAACTTACACGTTGACAACGCGGCCATCTTACTTTAGGCTTCACCCGCTTTTACCCGTGGCCCTGTCAGCCCCACTAGATTTCGCCTCTATCTTGCGCGTGGGGACTGCGGGCCGACCTCGCCTCCGACCAAAACACGTAGCGCAGCCGGCCGCGTCGTTCTCACGCGCCAAGCGTCGGGACAGATGACAGTCAACTTCACCAAGGAGCTGTTCGTACGCAGCGTGATTAGCCTTTACCGCGAGAGCGTCATTTCGCGCTTTCTCGGCTGGGTAAAGGTCGGCGGCAAGTACCCTTTCGACGACCGCGTGAAAGACCTCCGCGGCCGCCCGCTCGGGATGTTCTTCTACAACCAGCGGGCGACCTTCTTCTTCTTCGGCTTCCTCTACCTTCTGCTGCTCGCCGCGCTGGCCTGGCTCGTGCCGTCCGCCAACGCGGAGATGAAGAAGACCGTGTGGGTGCTCGCCGGCTTCTGGTCGGCGGGGGCGGTCATGACGGTGCTGCTGCACCCGCTGTTCAGGCGGCGGTTGAGCGACTGGGCAATGCACTCGGTCGAGGGCGAGTTCCCGCCGATGTTCGACGCCTACTTCGTGCTCGACTACGCGCTCGTCTTCCTGCTGGTCGTCGTCGGGCGCGCGACCGGTCTCAAGCTCGACGGGTTCATCTTCCTCCTCTTCGCCAACACCGTCGTCTACAGCACCTACATCCGCGGGTGGCACTTCTTCCCGCGCGTCCTGGCGGTGCTGGTCTCGCTGGTCATCATCGCCGCGCTCCTCTCGACGGGCATCGACATCGCCCTCACCGAGCCGCGCTGGTTCTATTCGCTGCTACAACTCGGGCCGATCCTCGGGACGCTGCTTGGCAGCGTCCTGCTCGTCTCGATGATCTCGCTGCTGCGGTCGCTGGAGAAGGGCGTGACGCAGATGCGGCTCGAACTCCTCGGCCGCTGCCAGATCGCCCTCTCCGGGCCGGTCGTCGAGCCGGGCCCGGATGTGCCCGACGGCGAGCGCGGACGGGCCATCACCCGGCAGTTCCACGAGCGCGTGCAGCACATGCTTGCCGACCTCTGCTCCATCGGCGAGCCGTTCTGGTACGACGCCGCCTGCCTGTGGCTCATTGTCGAACATCGCGACCGCGACGAGGTCTTCCTCCCGGGGCCGTGTCACAACTTCGACGAGGCCGAGATCAACGACGAGGGCATCGACTGCTCGTCCGGCTTCCTCGGCTACGAAGACCTGGAGATGATTACCTCGACCAGGTACCACTCCGGCCGCGGGCAGTCGATCCCGCCCTCGTTCCGCAGCGACGTGGACGCCCCCGCGGCCTTCATCCCGCTCTACCGCATCGAGAGGCGCGCGGGCGCGCGCGGGGACGTGGCGGCCGCCGACGGCGGGGCCGCCGCCCCCGCGCAGCGCAGGCGCATCGGCGTGCTCTCGCTCTACGGCGAGCGCGGGGGGCCGCCGCTCCAGCGGCAGGAGGAGTTCTTCCTGCGTTCGCTCGGCTCGATCCTCACCGGCGCGATGGAGCAGTGGGAAGCACGCTACGACGACTTCCCGCAGAAGGAGCTTGACGACCTGCTCGCCTGCGAGACGCTCCAGGAGGTCTTCGACCGGACGGCCCTCATCATGCAGAACTACCTCATGGCATCCGGGTGCATGGTGGTCTTCCGCCCCGACCCGAGGCGGAGGCCGATGGAGATCCGCGCCTACAGGGGCTTCGACCACACCATCCTCCGGAGCGCCTACGAGGTCGGCGTCGGGCTGACCGGCAGGTGCGCCGAGGAGGGCATGCCGTTCCGCCGCGACAACGCCCGGAAGCACGCCAGGGACTTCGAGCCCACGCTCTTCCGCAACATGGAGCGCTCGCTCGGCGAGAAGATTCACTCCTGGATGGCCGTCCCCATCGGCCCGCGCGACCGCAACTACGGCGTCATCAAGGTCGTCAACCGCAAGTCCTACTGCGGGTGGTTCTCCGAGGACGACCAGCGGCTCGCCCAGAGCCTCGCGTTCCGCCTCCGCGTCGTCGTCGAGAAGTTCCTCCAGCTGGAGGAGCTGCGCGTCGCGACGGACAAGGCCCGGCGCCACTCCGAGGCGGCCAGCCGCGAGCAGCAGAAGGCGGAGCGGATGGCCGCCCTGCGGCAGAAGGAGCTGATGATCATCACGCACCAGTTGCAGGGGCCGCTCTCCTCAGTCGTCGGCGCCATCACCAGCCTTCAGGGCCAGGGGCTGCCGCGCCTCCTCCGCGAGAACCTCGATTACGTCCACGACCTCGTCGAAGACTGCCTCGCCCTCTGCAACGGCACCTCGACCAGCTTCGCCCTCGACGCCGGCCGCCGCACGACCTTCGGCGTCGAGGAGCTGGACGCGCAGGCCGAGATGGAGATGCTCAGCCGGCGGCTCCAGAAGACCAACGCGCGCCACGACCTGAACTTCTACTGCCCGAAGGTGGCCGACTTCCCCGTCCTGCGCATGAACCGCGACGTCTTCATCAGCGTCATGTACAGCCTGATCCACAACGCGATGAAGTACGCCGACGACCACTCGGAGGTGAGCCTCATCTGCACCTACGCCGACGGCGCGCCCGTGCTCGAAGTGCACAGCTTCGGCGAGCCGATCCCGCTGGCCGAGGCCGATGACATCTTCGAACTCTTCCGCCGCGGCTCGGTCGTCGAGCGGACGGGCCGCCACCACAGCGGGGTGGGGCTCGGCCTCTGGGTGGCGCGGCTGCTGATGAGCGCCGTCGGCGGCGGTCTGACAGTGAGGCTCTCGCCCTCGGCGCCGCGCCTCGCCATCTTCATCGTCCACCTGCCGCCGTCGGCCGGGGCCCCCGCCGAGACTATACGCGGAGGCCGAACCTTGCTAAGCTCCGCGGAAAGCGAGAGGGGGAGGGACTGACGTTCATGCGCATCCTTTGGCTCGACAACGATGTCAACTACCTGATGCCCTACGTCGGTGCGCTCAAGGCCGAGGGCTTCGAGGTCACGGTCGTCAGGTCGGTCGGGGAGGCCGCGTTCCGGCTCGCCGACCCGAATGGCGGACGCTACAACCTTCTGATCCTCGACGTGATGATTCCCTCGAAGAACGAGAGCGAGGAAGCCGACTACACGCCGGAGGAGACCGGCCACGGGTACCGGACGGGGCTGGTCTTCTACCGCCGGAGGAAGAAGGAGCTGGCGGAGGCCGGGACGAAAGTCCTCGTCCTCACCGTCATGCTCGGCGGCGAGGTGCTGAACGACTTCATCGCCGAAGGGCTCCCCGCGGAGAACTACGCCACGAAATACTCTCTGCGCGCGATGCCGACCTTCCGGCGCCGGATCAGGTCGATTCTGTACGGGATGGGTTGACGGAACGAGACGCGCGCCGGCCCGCGCCAGCCTTACGCCCGGGCTTCCCCGCGCCAACGCACGCATGACGAACGGCCCCACCAGCCGAGCCCCCACGCCGCACGGAGGAAGGCTCCGCGTCTTCGTCGGCTCGACCAGCGCCGACCTCGGGCGCGAGCGGCAGACGCTCCGGCGCGCCCTCGCCGCCATGGACGGCGTCGAGTACGTCGGCATGGAAAACTTCGGCAGCCGCCCCAAAAGCCCCCGGGAGGTCTGCCTCCGCGAGGTCGCCGCCTCGCACATCTACGTCGGCCTCTTCGGCAGTCGCTACGGCTCGCTCGACCCCGTGAGCGGGCTCTCCATGACCGAGATCGAATACAGGGAGGCGCGCCGCTGCGGCCTGCCGTGCCTCATCTACTTCAAGGCCGACGGCGGAGCCGGCCCGGAGCCCGAAGCGCGGCTACGCGCACTGAAGGAGGAGATCGGCCGCGACCTCACCGTGGACTTCTTCGACGACCCGGGGGCCCTCGCGACCAAGGTCACGACGGCGCTCTTCAACCTCACGGGTGGGCGCGCGGCCACGGCCGCCCCCCCCGCCGACGTCTCGCCGGCACGCCTCCACGCCGTGCTGGTGCGGCTCTTCGACCTCGAAGAGTTGAAGACGCTCTGCTTCAGGCTCGGCGTCGATTACGAAAGACTGGGGGGGGCCGGCAAAGATGCCAAGGCGCGGGAGTTGATCGCGTACATGTCGCGGCGCGCCAGGCTCTGCGCGCTCGCCAAGGAGGTCGGGCGGCAACGGCCCGGCGCGGATTGGAGCTGAGAGAGATATGGCGTCTGACTTCCGATACGAGCCGGTGAAGGTGCTGACGGTGATGCTGGACAGGCTCGCCACCAAAGAGTTGCGCACCTTCTGTTTCATCCTGTCGGAGCGGGGGTTCACAGACCTCGACTACGCCAGTCTGGAGGGCGACGAGAAGGACATGAAGACGCTCTCGCTGGTGCAGTACGCGCAGAAGCGCAACCTGGTTGACCGGCTGGTCGAAGAACTCGTCAAGTTTCGACCCGACATCGACCAGCGCGAGATGGAGCGCGACGGGCCGCCGGGCACGGAGATGAAGGATGAACAGGTGCCCCTCCCGGACTTCGTGAGGTGGGGCCACTGGCGGAGCTGGTGGCGCTGGTGCGTCTGGGTGCCGACGGCGCTCCTGTGCGTGCTGTGGCTCTGCGAGAAGTTCGACAAAGACGTCCTCAGCGCCTACAAACTCGTCTTCGAGCACGGCGAGATGCTCGTCCTCTCGGCGCTGATTCTCTTCGGCGTCTCGGTGCAGATCAAGAAGCTGCAGGCCGAAGACCTGAACGTCTCCCGCACGCTGAAGTGGTCGGCCCGGAGCGGCGGCGTGCTCCTACTGGTCGTCTTCGACTTCGTGAAACACTGCGCCCACGGCGGTCGTTGTCTTATAGAGCTTGATGACAGGATACTGAAGATGTACTCGGGGCTCACACTCGCCGTGACGGTCGTCTCGATCATCTTCGGCTACTACGCCTACTGGAAGGTCAAGGAGGCGGTTACCAAGGCGTGAGCCGGCGCGGCTGCGCGCGCCGCTCCGCCCGCGTATGATAGACGTGATGCTACAGCTTGTCACAGTCGGCCTCGTCCTGTTGGGCGTGTATCTGCTGTACGCGGCCGTCAGGACGCGGCGGGTCGTCCGCGCCCGCGGCGGGGGCAGACGGCTCCGCGCGCCGTCGGTCGGCGAGGATCACGAGAAGAATGCGTGGATTCAGGTCGAGTTGGATCGGGCCTGGTCGCTCATCGAGTCGCGCGACGAGGGCGAAGTCATCGCCGGCCTCCAAATCCTTGCCGCCCTCGGCTCGTCGATTACACACCTGTACTTCTTCCGCCGGGTGCTGGCCTTGACCCAGGACGCCAACGCGCAGATCGCCGAGCACGCGCGCCTCGCCTTCCGGAAGGTGGCGCGCCTGTCCAAAGGCTCCTGAGCCGCGCGGCCGCGCCCCGGCCCCGTGTAAGGGTTCGACCTCAAACCGCCGCCCTGGAGGCGGAACGTCAGGTCAGCATTTTGTAGATGAGCTGCGCGAGAACCAGCATCGCCCCGCCCGCCCGGTACACTCCCTCCGACCAATCCGTGTCGTCCAGCATATAGAAGAAAAGGTGTAGCGGTATGTAATCAGGGTTCGGGTCAATCTGGATATTCTCTAACCACGTTTGCCACAAGCTCTGAATGTCTTCCGGCTTTTGTGCAACCCGTTCTCGGGCCAAGTAGGACGGCGCCTTTTTTGAGAATCTGCCAAGCAGATCATCAAAACTAGCAAACCCCATCGTCCCGCAATGCCCCTCGATCTCCTTACCGTAGCCCTGTTGTAAACAGAGCATGATAAAGCCGAGGACATCCGCCACCACCTGGTTACGCTTAACAATCGAGCTGTTGGATAATAATTGTGAGTTCTTCCCGATATGCCCGTCGATGCTATCGGCGTCTATGTCCTCAAGTATTATGAGCCGCTGCTGAACGACGTTATGATTTTTGTCCTCCAGCCGCAACGCATCGAGTGACAAGGGGGTGTAGGGAAGTACGGAGAACCCCCCAATGGAGTATTGAGGCTGGTAGGTCACGGAGAGAGGCTTGAGCGGCTTAGCCGGCGAGTAAGTGCCCGACAAGATGTCTGTCGTCGAGTGGCCTTCCCCCCAGGCCCGGAAGTACGGGTCTAGCTTGTCGAAAGGCTCGTCGAAGGTTTTTTCCGACTCGGGTGCGACTTTGAGCACCGCGCCTCTGTACGCATCCTGGGCATAGTATTGCGCGAAAAAGTAGGTGAACACTTCTTCGTCGAACGAGTTGAATTGTTTGGCAATAACCCTGAGTATCTCCAGGTGGGGCTTGAGCTTTTCTTCAATCGCGGCCAGGACACCCGGGAACTGGCCCAAGGTGTGTATGTGGGGAGGGATGTCTTCGCCAGCGCGGAGAGGGATTCTATCTAACAGTTGACTGATTCGCTTTACCTTCTCGTGTTCGAGGCGCCCGACGGTGTTATCCCCCCAGAGCAATTTTGCCAGCCCCAGATACCGGCTGCTTATCTGCTCTAATTTCTTTCCACTTATTTTCTTCGCCTTGTCGTAAGGAACGATCTCGTGCCGCTTCGGCTGGATTCCCACGGCCTCGTATAAGCGAGTTCGCTTATCTAAACAGACGCGGAGCCCTGTATCTATGTCCCTGTTCGTCAGCGTCGGGAATTGCCGGATGGAGCGATTCGAACTCATCCAGGAAATGTCGGCGAGCATGACCTCCATGTCATAACCCAGCGCCCAGGAGGTTCGGTAAGCGCGGCCGAGGTCGGCCAAAAGCAGGATGGAATCTTCGATGGGACTTAAGCCGTGGCATATCAGAACGTGCTTGACGTGTTGTAACTGTTCCGGGGTTTCAAGATTTATAAACTGTGCTTTGAGCCCCTCTTCATCGTGCTCTCTCAAGCACTGGATCATGCTGTCCGTTAATTCATCTGGCCTATCCGCCGTCACGTCGTCCGAAGATTTTCTGGTCTTTCCTAAACACAGATAAGCACATTTACCCAACAGCCTCTCCGGGAGGGCAAGAAATATCGCGTCGGGCACTGCCTTGGGGCTGTCGGATACAAATTTGCAGGCGTCAAGGAGCCTTTTATAAAAAGGTTGTTTGAGGGCCGTATAAGTACGAGTATTTTCAAATTCACTTCCCTTTACGTCAACAGATCGTGCAAGCGCCCGGTTCCGAGACCACTCGGCGAGCTTGTACATATTGAGCATGGCTTCCTCCTTCGTCGTCCTACGGCGAGATGCGACCTGCCTTGTTGAATATGCAAAAACTTGATCGGGTATTTCGGGGGAGCGAGGGGGCCGACAACGGGCACCCCTTTCTTCATCTTCTAATGTCGGTTATTTGCCCGTTAGAGGCAGATGCTCTTAATAACATCGGTGACAGGTACGCCGGCCGCCTCCGCCGCCCCTTTCACCGAACGGCATGGCTGATTGAAGTTGATTACTTCGGCCTGAATCCTATTTGTTATCAAGTATTCTTTTAACTTTTCACCGTAGGTGCTCATAAGATCACTTGTCCGTGTAACTACAAGTCTCCTTTGCTCGGGAGTTCTACCGGCCATGGCCTCCAGGAGAAATAAAGCCCCCAAGGGGTTTCTTATAGTTAAGATGAAGTGATGCAGTGAAAATTGACGAGGGTAAGGCTCCCGCCAATCAATAGCCAACCTTGAGCAGCGAGACGGTATACCTGTTCAATAAGGAAGTCAAGGATTTCCACCCTGACGAGAGGATGCCCCCGAGCGGGCAGTTACCGCCAATTATTGGTTAACGCGACACGGCGGACGACGCGCGGGCCGGCGCGCCAGTCTTCGTTGAGGTCGAGGCGGTAGGTCTCGATCCGCGGGGAGAGGCAGCGGGCGAGCGCGTGGAAGGAGCGGTGGAAGCGGAGCATGGGGGCGACGAGGTAGAGGAGCGGCGGCTCGTCGGAGAGTTCGGCGTCGCCGAAGAGGCCGGCGCCGTTGATGTGGCCGGCGCGGCGCTGCGCCTCGACGCGCCGCCAGTAGTCCGCGCCCTGGAGCGCGAGCGCGGCGTCCTCCGAGACCTTCAGCTCGACGACGACGAGGCGGCCGTCGCGGCGCAGCGCCAGGAGGTCTACGGGTCGCGCGGCGGCGCCGGGCGCGGCGCGGAACTGCGCGTGGATGGGCGCGAGGCGGAGGCCGGGGTCGAGGCGCGTCACGTCGCGGCGCAGGAGGGCTTCGAGCCACGCCTCGGGCGCGGCGCGGTAGAGCGCGTGGCGGCGCTCGGGCGCGGCCGCGCGCCTGTGCTCTCGGAGCGCGTCGAGGAGGTTGAAGAAGTCCGCCTCCTTCCCTTCCTCAAACAAGTCTCGATGATTGCCGACGCCGAACCAGAGTTGCTCCCTCCCGGCCACGCGCCGTACGCGCGCGAAGGGCAGGCCGTGGAAGCGCAGCGTCTCGCCGTAGCGCGCGCGCACGAAGTCGATCTCGTCGGGCGCGAGCGCGACGACGCCCGCGGTCAACTCCGAAGGCGCACGCCCCGCGGCGCGTGCAAGTCTCGGGGCCGGCGCGTCGAGTAGTTCTTCGAGCGTCGGCACGTCAAGAAGCGACGGGCGGCGCTCCCCTTCCGCCAACTCATAAAGGGAGACGCGCTCGCGGAGACCTTCGCGCAGCAGCGGGAGTCGTTCGCTGACGGCCGCCGCCAGCGCCCGCGGCGCGACGAGCCGGAGCGTACGCGCGCCGCGCCCGCCCTCGCCCAATCTCTCGAACCAGAGCAGCGCGGACGTGAGAAAGCTCTCGACCGCCTCGGCGCCCGCGGGCACGACCGGCGCCGCGAGCGCGACGTGTTCCGACCCGACGGCCTTCATCCGCAACAGCACGCGCGCCCAGCGCCCCGGCTCGCCGCGCCGCGCGCCCGGACTCAGCGACGCGTGTTCGAGCCGCGCGCACGCCGCCTCGCAGAACAGCGCGGCCAGACGTTCGCACTCCGCGCGCCTGGCATCCGCCACCGCCGCGCGCGCCGACGCCACGGGCGCGCGCGGCACCAGCGAGAGAAGCGCGCGCCTTGCCCCCGCCCTGCCGACGGCTTCGAGGTAGAGCCCCTCCCCTTCCGCGCGCCACGCCGCGACCCGCCAACGGCGCAGGCCCGACTCGCCCCAGTAAGAGAAGACGAGCGAGCCTCCCGCCACGCGCAGCTCCCACTCGCCGCGCCGCAGCTCGACGGCCGCCGCCGCGTCGCGCCCCTCGCGCAGGAACCAGGCGGCGCGCGCTTCGAGCAGGCGCGCGAGCAGACGCGAGGCCGCTTCCACTTTGTCGTGGCTGTCGAGACGGTTCACGGGTGACTTTGTGAAGCGTGGCGGCGCTCTACGGGGTCGCGGGTTCGCGGGTGTCGGCGGGCGTATGCTAACATCGAACCACTTCGGCCAAACGAAAAATCTGCGGCGGGTAATCTCTAGAGGGGTGGGGGGCGCCGTTAACGCTGTGCGGGCGGCGCCCGTCATTATTATGGGACGTGTGAAGAAGGTCTTGAAGTGGTCGCTGGTGGTCGTGGCTCTGCTCTTTGTGGGGGCGCAGTTCTACCGGCCCGACCGGACGAACCCGCCGGTGGACGAGCGCAAGACGATGCGGGCCAACACGCAGATGACGCCCGAGGTCGCGGCCGTCCTCCAACGCTCGTGCAAAGACTGCCACTCGTCCGAGACGGCCTGGCCCTGGTACTCGAACGTCTCGCCGGCCTCCTGGTTCTTGAAGAACCACGTGGAGGACGGTCGCCGCCAGCTTTCGTTCTCCGAGTGGGCGACCTACCCGAAGCGCAAGCGCGAGCGCAAGCTCCACGAGATGTGCGAGCAGGTCGAGTCGGGCGAGATGCCGCTCAAGACCTACCTGCCGCTCCACCCGAGCGCCAAGCTCTCGGACGAGGACAGGCGACTCATCTGCGACTGGACGAAGCAGGAGGAGGAGCGCCAGCCCGAAACGTTGCCGGCGCAGGGCGGGGATTAGGAACTATCCGCGCCGCCGCGCGTGAAAACGGCGCGGGGATTTCGGGCCAACCCGCCGGCGGCGCGCGGGCATCGGAATCTCTCGCCGCTCCCCGAAAGTTTTCCGACAACCCCCTGGCATTGGAACGGGCCGCCCGCGCGCGCTCTGACGGCTCCAGCGACCCCGGATGAAAGGTTTATGAGAAGGACTTTTTACGCCTCGACCTTCGCACTCTTACTCGCCGCGCTCGGCTCGGCCGCAGCGTCCGCGCAGGCGCCGGCCGCCGCTTCGCTCCCGCTGCCGGCCTCGGACGCGCTGCTCACGCTCGACGTGCGCACGCTCTTCGCCGAAGTCATCCCGCGCGCGCTCGCCTCGGACGCGGCGCGGCTCGCGCAGTTGAACGCCGACGTGGCGGAGTTCAAGGCCCGCACCGGCATCGACGCGCGCGACTTCGACACGCTCGCCGTCGGCGCGCGCATCGTCGCGCTGCCTTCGGGCGCGGTCAAGTTCGACCGCGTGACGGCGGTCGCGCGCGGCAGGTTCAAGGCGGAGGCGCTCGTCGCGGCCGCGCGCGCCGCCGCGAAGGGCGGGCTCGCGGAGCAGGCGTACGGCGGCAAAACGGTCTACGTCGCGGCGGTCAACGACCAGCTCAAGCTCTTCGGCCTGGCACGGATGCGCGTGAAGGACTTGGCCTTCGCCGTGCTCGACCAGAACACGCTGGCGCTCGGCGAGCCGGAGGACGTGCGCGCGGCCATCGACGCGCAGGCCGGCCGCGGGCGCGCCGACCTGAGCCCGCTCAACTTCCCGAAAGACCCGGGCACCTTCCTCGCCTTCGCCGGCAACGTGCCGGCGGGCGCGCTGGCCGGCGTGGAGACGGGGCTCTCGCCGAACGTTGACCGCGCCATCCAGTCCGTCCGCGGCTTCTACGGGACGGCCGGCTCGACGGCCGCGGGCGCGCAGCTGATGACGACGCTGCGCGCGGGCACGGCCGCCGACGCCAAGCAGCTTTACGACGTGGTGGGCGCGCTCCGGCAGGTCGCGCCCGGCTTCATCTCGCTGGCCGGCCCGAAGTGGGGCTTCGCCGGCCCGATGGTCAGCAACATGAAGGTCACGACCAAGGGCAACGAAGTCCAACTCCGCCTCGACGTGCCGCAGGCCGACATCGTGACGGTGCTGAAGGCACTGTAAGGGCGAAGGGGAAGACGGGGAGACAGGGGGACGGGGTGACGGGGAGAAGTTGAATCTTCTCCCCGTCACCCCGTCCCCCTGTCTCCCCGTCCGCTTCTTACTTCGACGTGTCGAGCGGCGGGATGTTGACGGGCGGGCGGCGGGGCAGGGCGGCGGGCTCGTCCTGGTCGAGCTGGGCGAGCGTGTCGCGGTAGATTTCGATCTGCCCCTTCTCTTCGAGCCGGCGGCGCGCCTCGACGAGGAAGTCGTCGAAGAGCTGCCCGCGCCGCTCTTCGAGCGCGCGCTCGGTCAGGTCGGCCTTCTGCTTCTCGAAATCCTCGGGCTTCGAGTCCCGGCGCTCCTTGACCGCGACGACGACCCACTTGTCGCCGACCTTGACGGGCGTCTTGGTCGCCTCGCCCGTCTTGAGCTGGTAGACGGCGGCGTCGAGCGCCGGGTCGGCGCCGGCCGAGCCGAGCGGGCGGCCGAGCTTGAACGCCTCCTCGTCCTCCGCCTTGAGGCCGGCCTTCGCGGCGGCCGCCTTCAGCGCGTCCACGCCGCCCGCCGCGGAGGCGATCTCTTTCGCCGTCTGTTCGAGCTGCTCGCCGGCGCGCGCGGTCTTGAAATCCCCCGCGACCCTGTCCTTCACCTCGTCGAACTCGGGGATGCGCGGGTCGCGCTTCTCGACGAGCTGCGGGATGGCGAAGCCGCCCTTGACGCCGACGAAGTCGCCGACGGCGCCGGCCTCTTCGAGCGGCTTGATCTTCTCCTCGAACTGCGGGCTGGAGCCGATCTCGGGCACCTCGTCGCCGGGCTGGATGAAGGGGGTCTCCTTGACCATCTCGGCCGGCGTCATGTTGGCCTGCGCGGCGAACTCCTGCGCCACCTTCTGCGGGTCGCGCGTCTCCTTCAGGCGGTCGTTCGCCTTGCGCGCGAGGTCTTGCGCGACGTTGTAGGAGCGGCGGTTGCGCAAGGAGACGAGCAGCTCCGGCTTCGCGTCCTCGAACGTCTTCGGCACGGCCGCACCGCGGCGGAAGATGTAGTAGGCGTTGCCGGTCTTGAGGGGGTCGCCGACCTGGCCCTCCTTCATGTCGAGCGTGTTCTGCAAGAGGTCGTTGACGTTGCCGACCGTCCCCGGGGCGTTCGGCTTGCGGGCCGGGTTGCGCTTGACGGGGTTGGGGAGCCAGCCGCCCTCCTTCGCCGTCGCGGGGTCTTCGGAGTTGCCGCGCGCCTGCTCGGCGAAGTCCTCCTCGGAGGCCGTCAGGTCGTCCTTGCGGATGCGCCCGACGATCTCCGAAGCCTTCTTCAGCACGTCCTGGTCGAGTTCGGGGCGCGCGACCTTGAGGACGATCTGCTGGACGCGGACGCCGGCCATCTTGTTCTCCGGCTTGAGCGAGTCGTACTCCTTGTGCAGGTCTTCGTCGGGGATGTTCAGCTTCTGCCCGACCTTCTCCTGGTTGACGAAGACGTACCGAATCTTCTTCTGCTCTTCGAGGAAGCGGTAGTCGGTCTTGTGCGCGTCGAAGTACTGGCGCAGCTCCTCGTCGGAAGGGTTGATCTTCTTCGCCACGTCCTCGGCGGTGACGGCGACGTAGGCGAGGTCGAACTGGGTGTTTTCGCGCTGGTACTGGTCGCGGACTTCCGCCTCGGAGACCTGCGCGCCGGCCGAGACGAAGGACTGGAGCTTCTGCTCGGCGAGCGCGTCGCGGACGCTCTGCTCGAAGAGCGCGACGCTGCCGTAGTTGCGCACGACGTAGTCCTTGTAGAGCTTCACGTCGAACTGCCCGGTCGAGGGGTCGCTGAACTGGCGGGCGATCTCGTCGCGCACCTCCGCGTCGGAGGCGCCGAAGCCGAGGCGGCGCGCCTCCTGGAGCGAGATGCGGCTGTTGATGGCCTGGTCGAGGAGGCGGTCGTTGGTCATCCCGATCTGCGCGAGGCTGAACTGGCCGTTGAACCGCGCCTCGAACTTCTTCTTGAGGAGCGTGAAGTCGGCGACGGTCACCTCGTCGCCGTTGACCTTGGCGAGCACCTCGCGGCTCTTGAAGGGGTTGGCGATGACCGCGTTCGGGCGGTTGTAGACGCCGGCGATGACCATGCCGAGCACCATCAGGAACGCGAAAAAGCCGATGACGTATTTCCGCGTCCGCTCCATGCGTGTGAAAAACTTGAGCATTGCTGAATACCTTCTCTGTAAACGAGGGTTTCGGATTCGGACTTCCAAGGGGCGCGGGGCGCGTAGGACGGGCGCTCGGCGCACCCCGCAAAAGGCGGATTGTATCCGACGCCCCGCGCGCCGCGCAAACGGGGGAACAGTGGGCAGTTTTCAGTTTTTAGTTTTCAGTCGGACAAGCTCTTACTGAAAACTGAAAACTGTCCTACTGCCTACTGCTTTTCGTAAATCTCCACCTCGATGATGCTGAGCGTGTTCTTCGTGCCGCCCTTGCCGGCGGCGGACTGCGGGTCGGGCGTGCCGGGTATCTCGATGATGTTGCCGAAGGCGTCGCGGTTGCTGGCGCCGCCGGTCAGCTCGACGCGGAGGCTCTCGGCCGTCACGGGCGGGAAGGAGAGGGTGACGTAGCCGAGGCTGCGCGGCGTGCTGCCCTCGAAGACGACGCGGTCGCCCGCGAGGACGCGCAGCGGGTAGGACTGCGTCCGCCAGCCCGCGAGCTTCAAGACGACCTCGCCGACCCGCGCCGGCCGCCCGAAGTCGAATTTGATCCAGCCGTGCGCGAGATCGCCGTCGCTCGACCAGTCAGTCGTCTCGTCGTCGTCGAAGCTCCGCGCGGCGCGCGCCTCGTTCGACCCGGCGGTCACGCGCGCTATCGAGACCGGCGTGCGCGAGACTTTGAAGGACGGCCCGGCGGGCGTCGGGCCGCGGCTGAAGAGCGAGGGAACGCCCGCGTCCGGCAGCTCCAACGAGAGCCCGCCTTCGACCTTCGAGGGCCGCGCCGCGATTTCGACCGACGCCGGCTTCAGACCGTCCGCGGACGCCGTGAGGACGACCTTGCCCGCCTGCGTCGTCGAGCGCAGGGTGACGCGGTTGACGCCGTTCTCGACCGGCAGACTCTTCGAGAGGATGTAGTTGTCCGGCCCCTGCGCGATGCCGCCGCGCCACTCGGCCGGGCCGGAGAGGGTGAAGTTAATCGTGTTCAGGGCCGTCGGGCAGCGCTGGCCCTCGGCGTCCACGACCTCCACGTCCACGAGCGCGAGGTCGGCGCCGTCGGCGCGCATGCCGCCCGTCTGAAAGCTCGGCGTCAGGCGCACGGCCGCGGGCGGCCCCGCCGTCCGCTTGTGATCCTCGGCCACCCTCTTCCCCGCGCCGTCGTAGCCCACGGCCGAGAGCGTGCCGGGCTTCCACTCCACGTCCTTGAAGGTGTAGAGGAAGCGGCTCGACTGCTCGCCGAAGCCGAGCGACTTGCCGTTGAGGAACAACTCGACTTTGTCGGCGCTTGAGATGACGTAGACCGGCTTCCTCGTCCCCGGCTGATAGTTCCAGTGGCCGACGATGTGCGCGCGCGCCCGCTCCACGTCCACCCAGCCGTCCCACATGACCTGGTGCGCGAAGTAGCCGTCTTTGGGCAGGCGCACGGCGTCCACCTCGCCGCTGCGGCGGTAGTTCTCGGCCCCGCGGTGGTGCGTGTTCGAATCGCTGAAGACGATGTTGACGCCGCCCGAGCTGACGCGCGCGCCGGTGCCGGGCCGCTCGCGCCAGTAGTCGTACCAGCGCACCACGTCCTCGACGGCGTGCGAGTCCTGGTTGCGGTTGTAGGCGGCAGCGTCCTGCCCCTCGTGCAAAGGGCCTTCGCCGTCCTTGTGGAAGGGCGGCGAGTATTCGTCCCAGTATTTCCTGAGCGCCTCGTCGCGCGAATATTCCATCGCCCAGAAGGGGATACGCGCGCTCTTGTTGATGTAGAGCATCTCGCCGCCGTACTCGGCCACGCGGCTGTCGAGCATCTCGCGCGAGCCGGAGGCGCGGCCGCCGTGCGGGTCGTACTCGTCGCGGACGGCCTTCATCTGGCGCATGTGCTCTTCGCTCACGCCCTTATTGCCCGACTCGTAGAAGAGGACGCTCGGGTTGTTGCGGTTGTAGATGATGGCGTCGCGCATCACTTCGAGGCGCTGCTCCCAGCGGCGGCCCTCCACGTCCTTCTCCGAGTCGCCCGCGGGCATCGACTCCAAGAGGCCGACGCGGTCGCACGACTCCACGTCCTGCTTCCACGGCGTGACGTGCATCCAGCGGACGAGGTTCGCGCCCGACTCGACCATCAGGCGGTTGCTGTAGTCGCTCACCCACGGCGGCACGGCGTTCCCCAGCGCGGGCCACTCGTTCGTCGTGCGCTGCGCGTAGCCGTGCATCTGGATGACGCGGTCGTTGAGCTTGACCATCCCGCCGCCGAACTCCGTCTTGCGGAAGCCCGTCCGCGTCTCGACGACATCGACCGGGCTGCCGTCCACCTTCAAGATGGTCTTGACGTTGTAGAGGTAGCCGTAGCCCCAGCTCCAGAAGTTGAGGCCGCCCAGGCGGGCCGACGCGTTCAGGGTCTTCGTCTCGCCCGGCGCGAGCGTGTAGGTGCCGCCGTCGATGGTCTTGACGACGCGGCCGTCCATATCTTCGACGACGGCCTGGAAGGTCAGGGTCTGAGCCTGCGCGCGTTCGTTCTTCACCTGCGACTCGACGTGGACGGTCGCGCCGCGGGCGGGGATGTCGAAGTCCGAGGCGTAGACGTAGACGCCTACGGTGCCGAGGTTCGTGTAGAGCGGGAGCGTCTGGTGGAGACGGTCGGTGACGTGGAGGAAGACGTTCTTGTTGATGCCGCCGTAGTTGGCGTAGAAGTTCCGGTCGTTCCACTGGAAGGCCGACCCCGTCGCCTTCTCCTTGTAGTCCCACGCATTATCGATGCGCGCGGCCAGCACGTTCTCCTGCGGCGCGGGGTTGAGCAGGTCGGTCACGTCGAAGCCGAAGGCGGTGATGCCGTTCTCGTGGCGGCCGACGAGCTTGCCGTTGAGGTAGAACTCGCCGGCCTGGCGGATGCCCTCGAACTCAAGGAAGACCTTGAGCCCCGCGGAGCCGGCCGGGAGTTTGAAGTGCTTGCGGTACCAGGCGACGCCGGTCGAGAGGTCTTTGATGTCCTTGCGGAAGGCGTCGTCCTCGTTCCAGGCGTGCGGCGTCGTGACCTCCCGCCAGGCCGAGTCGTCGAAGCCCGGCGCCGCGGCGCCCGCGGGGTCGCCGACGAAGAGCCGCCAGCCGGCGTTGAAGTTGTACTTGGCCCGCCCGCCCCGCGGCGCGGCCCGGACGGACGCGGCGCAGAGCAGGGCCACACAGCAGATGAGAAGCGGCCACTTGAACGACGACATGGAAAAACTCCGGCAACCTGTCGCCGGGAGCGCGGGCATCCCTGCCCGCCAAAGCGTGCCCCGGCACGCTTAGCCGTGAAGCGTTAAGTCTCGACGTTGAGACATAACGGATGACGGCCTTCGCGCTGGCGCGCTCATGGCGGGCAGGGATGCCCGCGCTCCCAGCTTTAGGGGTCGCGTTGAATTGAAAACCGCCCTTCATGTTAGTTCACCCGCGGGCTATTTTGAAGGCGGGCCGCCGTCTACCGCCTACTGGCTCCTGACTACTGTCTACTGCTATCCTTCCTCGCATCATGGATTATCCGTTGTGGGCCTGGGCGGGGTTCGGCCTCTTCATCCTGCTGATGCTGGCGCTCGACCTGGGGGTGCTCAACCGGAAGGCGCACGTCGTGACCTACCGCGAGGCGACGGTGTGGAGCGTCGTCTGGGTGACGCTGGCGCTCGTCTTCGCGGGGCTCGTCTTCCGGGAGAAGGGCCGGCAGACGGGGCTGGAGTTCCTGACCGGCTACGTCATCGAGCTGTCGCTCTCGGTCGATAACCTCTTCGTCTTCCTGCTCATCTTCTCCTACTTCAAGGTGCCGGCGAAGTACCAGCACCGCGTCCTCTTCTGGGGCGTGCTCGGCGCGCTGGTGATGAGGATGACGATGATCGGGATCGGCGCCAAGCTCGTCGAAGAGTTCCACTGGGTTCTCTACCTCTTCGGCGGCTTCCTCATCTACACCGGCTTCAAGATGCTCAAGGAGGACGAGGGGGAGTCGAACCCGGAGGACAACCCGCTCGTCCGCTTCGCCACGCGGCTGATTCCCATCACGCGCCACTACGAGGGCGACAAGTTCTTCACCGTCCAGAACGGGCGGAAGATGGGGACGCTTTTGCTGCTCGTCCTCGTCATCGTCGAGGTCTCCGACCTCGTCTTCGCGGTGGACTCCATCCCGGCCATCTTCGGGATTACGACCAACCCGTTCATCGTCTACACGTCGAACGTCTTCGCCATCCTCGGCCTGCGCTCGCTCTACTTCCTGCTGGCGGGCGTGGTCGAGAAGTTCCACTACCTGAAGCTCGGGCTCGCCGTCGTGCTGATGTTCGTCGGCGTCAAGATGCTGGCCGAGGGCTACGTCCACGAGCGCTTCGGCGTGAGCAAGGAGACGGTCATCCTCGTCTCGCTCGGCTTCGTCGCCGTCGTGCTGCTCTCCTCGGTCGCGGCCTCGCTCCTCTGGCCGGTCGAGCCGGAGGAGCAGGTCGAGGTCGAGCTGCCCGAAGGCTTCAATTCCCCCTTCGACGACGACCAGGGGCGCCTCGGCGCCGACGAGCGCGGCCTCCCCGAGCCCCGGCAGAGCCTCAAAACCCGGGATTAAGCCGGGAAATCCCCGAATCCAGCCACTTTTCGCGGCCCCGCACATGGGAAGTGCGGCCCCGTTTTTGACAAAAACGGCCCCGTTTTTGGGAAGTGCGGCCCCGTTCCTGACGAGTGCGGGGCCGCACCTGTCAGGAACGGGGCCGTTCCTGACGAGTGCGGGGCCGTTCCTGACAGGTGCGGGGCCGTTCCTGACAGGTGCAGCCCCGTTTCTAGGAAGTGCGGCCCCGTTTCTGACAGGTGCGGCCCCGTTTTTGGGAAGTGCGGGGCCGCATTTGTCAGAAACGGGGCCGCAAATCGGGTCTGCGGGCCGTCTTTCCGGCGTTTTCCCCTGAAAAAGATAGGGCTTGCCTTTTCCCTCGCCCGTTTGTTAAGTTCGATAGGTGGCCGCCGGACGCGTCCGGACGCCACGGGGGACGGCCGTCATGCCCTCCGTCCCCGCGCCCACGGGCCAGAAACTCCGCCCGCCCGCGGGTCTTCCGAGACACAACGCCGAAAGTCACCCTAAATGGTCACCAGAGTCAGCCGCTTCGACGGCGACTGGTGGGTCGTCCAGAAGCGGCTCATCTACATCGCCGTCATCATCGCCTGCCTGGCCGTCGCGGCCGGCGCCGTCTCGCTCTACGTCTACCTCTACGGCAACCCGTTCAAGGGCGCCGCCGCCGAAGAGGGGGCGCCGACCGGCGCGCGCTTCGTCTCGCTCGAAGGCGGCGTGAAGGTCGTCCGCGCCAACACGCGCGAGACCTTGGAGGCCCGCCCCGACACCCGCCTCCTGCCCGGCGACCTCGTCCAGACGCAGGAGGACGGCCGCGCCCGCATCACGCTCGCCGACGGCTCCACCCTCTTCGTCAAGCCCAACTCGGTCGTCACCATCGCCGAGAACACCTCCTCCGAGGGCGGGCGCGGCTCGAAGGTGCGCGTCGCCGTCGAGAGCGGCCAGATCAACGTCCGCACCGAGCAGCAGGCCGAGGGCGCGCAGAACATCGTCGGCACGCACCTCTCCGAGAGCAAGCTCAACGCCGAGACCGACGCCAGCTTCCACGTCCGCGAGGACAAGACCGAGGCCATCCGCGTCGGCGAGGGCGCCGTCGAGACCACCACCTCCGGCGGCGACACGACGACCCTCAAGGCCGGCGAGTACGTCGCCGTCAACACGCAGGGCACCATCTCGCAGAAGGAGAAGCTGCTCGCCGCCCCCGCCCCGCTCACGCCGAAGAACATGGAGCGGCTCGCCGCGCACAAGGGCGGCGCGACCGCCGTCTCCCTCAAGTGGGCCAGGCCGCAGACCGGCGCGCCCGCGCACTACCGCGTCGAGGTCGCCACCTCCCCCTTCTTCGTCCCCGCCGGCAAGCTCGTCGAGCGCGACCAGTTGCAGGCCACCGAGATCACGGTCGAGGACGTGCGGCAGGGCAACTACTTCTGGCGCGTGATGGCCGTCGCGCAGTCGGGCCAGGCTTCCGACTGGAGCGAGCCGCAGAAGTTCGTCATCGAAGGCGAGGGCGGCACCGGCGACGAGGTCACCGTCGCGGACGTGCAGATCGAATACGTCGCCGGCCAAATCTACCTCGTCCGCGGGCGCACCCAGGCCGGCAACACCGTCCGCTGCGCGGGGCGCGAGACGCTCGCCGCCCGCGACGGCTCCTTCCAGCTCCAGATCAACGCCCCCCGCGGCGCGCGCGAAGTCCAGCTCGAAACCGCCGACACCCAGGGCAACCGCAACTCCTTCAAGTTCCAACTCCCGCCGGGAGGATAAATACAGTGATGAATGATGAATGATGAATGATGAATTAAAGACCGCTTGCCTCTAATTCATCATTCATCATTCATCATTCATCAGTTCTCTCTTATGCGTTACGTCGTTCTCCTCAGCGGTGTGGACACCGACCCGGCGCGGACGCTCTTCGAGGCGCTGCGCCACGCGGGGGTGTGCGTCGTGGTCGTGGCGCCGGGCGGGGCCGGCGAGGAGGAGGAGGCCGAGCGCGCCCGCGCCGGCTGGGGCGAGGAGCCCCTCGCCGTCCTCTTCGACCTCGCGGCCGACGCCGCGCTCGCAGACCTCCACGAACACGCCGCGCGCGCCGCGCGCGTCTGGCCCGGCGTCCCGCTCGTGGCCTGCCGCCGCGAGGCTTCGGCCGGCGCTGGCCGCGGGGCGGGCGCGCTCAACGAGGCGACCCTCAAGCGGCTCGGCTTCCACGCCGTCGCCGCCGGCCCCGTCCAAATCTCCGCGCTGCTGCGCGACGTGGAGGAGCGCGGCACCGGGGACGAAGCGGCGGCCGAAGGCGACGCGGCCCCCGACCTCGCACCCGCCAGCCTCCTGCTCCCCGAACGCCTCGGCGTCGAGCGCCTGCGCGCGGCCTTCGAGGTCGTCGCCTCGCTCCACTTCGCGGCCGACCAGAGGGCTGCCGCGCAGGCGGCGCTCGCGGGCCTGGCCGCGCTCGTCGCCGCCGACCGCTGGACGATCTACCTCTGCGGCGAGTCGAACGCCTTCCACGACGCGCCCTTCGAGCCGCTGGCCGTGCGCGGCCTGACCGAGAGCGAGCGCGCCATCCCCGAGAAGGACTGGCGGCGCGCGCTCATGGGCGACGCGCTGGCGCTCGCGGGCTCCGAGTCGAAGGCCGCGCGCGAGGCCGCCGCCGCGGCCGAGCCCGTCCGCCGCAAGGAGGGCGAACGCCGCGCGCTCGCCGTCCCGCTCGTCTCGGGCGAGCGCGTCGTCGCCGTCCTCGAAGCCGTGCGCGAGGGGGCCGAGCCCCGTCGTTTCTCTTCCTCCGACGCGGCGCTCCTCTCCGCCCTCGCGCTGCCGGTCGCGGCGGCGCTCTCGAACTCCGCGCGCGTGGCCGAGGCCGAGCGCCTCTCGCAGACGGACGACCTGACGAAGCTCCACAACGCGCGCTACCTGCGCCAGTACCTCGTCAACGAGCTGAAGCGCGCCCGCCGCTACGGCTCGCAGGTGGTGGCCTTCTTCCTCGACCTCGACGACTTCAAGCAGGTCAACGACCACTACGGGCACCTCGTCGGCTCGCACGTCCTGATGGAGATGGCCGGCGTCATCCTGACCTGCGTGCGCGACACGGACGTGGTGGCGCGCTACGGCGGCGACGAGTTCGTCGTCGTCCTCCCCGAGACCGACATGGACATGGGCCTGCGCGTCGCCGAGCGCGTCCGCCAGCGCGTCAGCGACCACGCCTTCACGGGCGGGCGTGGCCTGCGGCTGCAACTGACCGCCTCCTTCGGCGTCGCCTGCTTCCCCGCCCACGCCCAGTCGCCCCAGCAGCTCATCGCCCGCGCCGACACCGCCATGTACGAGGCCAAGGCCGCCCGCAAGAACTGCGTCCGCCACGCCGCCGAGGCCGCCCAGGACGCCTGACGGGACGCGCCCGGCCCCTCCCGTAATCTTTCGCCGACCCCCGAACCCTCCTGATTAAAAAAGTTGTAGACAATTTCCCGCGCATGCTGTAAAGCATTGTTTGAGAACTTGCCGGAAAGCAACCCCCCCGCTCGAAGGACAACTCAAGCCAGAGAGTCTAAGCTTTTCCCAGGCCAAACCCGTTGGTGTCGCGGTTCGCGTTCTTGCCCCGTTCGTTGTATCTTTGTTATTTCGTTCCACGCCGCGTGGCGAAGACAAAGGGAGCAGGGACGCCCGAAGTGCATCCGGAGGGCGCGCACGGGCCGACGCGGTCGGCCGCCCGCCCCCCCCGGAGTCTGAAGGCACGGGCGCATCACAGGGAAGTCAGAGGTGCGTAAACAGTA
>Ga0213876_10000358_pt1 | contig 39223 bp, 30 predicted proteins | sample BarmaccomBMRX_R9_FD_160113 | JGI IMG/M metagenome (GOLD analysis project Ga0213876, IMG submission 160113) | Root-associated microbial communities from Barbacenia macrantha in rupestrian grasslands, the National Park of Serra do Cipo, Brazil - RX_R9 | ecosystem: Host-associated > Plants > Roots... | reverse complement strand
AAGGTCGCGCGCGCACAGCAGGTCGTCGCGGCCATGACGGGCAACACCAACTTCACGACGCCGACGCCGACGCTCGCCGCGTTGACGACGGCCATCAACGAACTCGAAACGGCCACCAGCGACGCGCAGGCCGCGCGGCGTGAGGCGAGACATCTCACCGGCGTGCAGACCGCCAGGGAGGACGCGCTCGACCGCCTCATGTCGCAGTTAGTCGGGTACGTCGAATCGGTCGCCGGTGACGACGAGGCGAAGATCATGAGCGCCGGCCTCGACACGCGCGCCGACCCCACGACCGACACCTCCACGCCCACGGCGCCCGAGCCCGTGGCGGCGACGACCGGCAACCACGACGGCGAAGTCGAACTCTCCTGGGACAACGTCCGCGGCGCGCGCTCCTACGTCATCGAGATGACCAACGACCCGCAGGCCGGCCCCTGGACGCACGCCGGGGTCACGCCCCGCTCCTCCTACATCGTCGAAGGGCTCGACAGCGGCAAACGCTACTACTTCCGCGTCGCCGCCGTCACCCTCAACGGCCAGAGCCCCTGGAGCAACCACGCCGTCAAGGTCGCCCCATAACCCACAACCCTTAACACACCGGAGGCGGGCAGCCCTTACGGCCCGCCCGCCTCCGCCTTGTCCCCACCGCCGCGCCCGCCTTACCATCACGAAGTCAGACCGTATGATTCGGCTCTCCACGCCCCCTTACGGAGTTCGACCGAACCATTCGGCAAAATAATAGTTAGCCCGCAAAACTATGACGCCTAGACAATGCGAAATTGCGGCGGAGGCTTACGCAGCCTCTCTCTTGGCCCAATCTGGCTATGATGTGTTGGTTCAGTATGGCGCTAATCAACCACACTATGATCTCGTTGCCAGTAAAGGCTCGATATTTCTTCCTATTTCGGTGAAAGGCAGTCAAGACGGTGGCTGGATGCTGGCGGTGAAGTACAAGCAGGAGGGAGCAACATATCATGATGCCATAGATAGCTGGCTAGCTGCGCAGCGGTCTGATGTTATCTTCATGTTCATTCAATTCTTCGGCGTTGGTGTAGGGGAACTACCGCGCTCGTACATTGCCCGCCCCTCAGAAATCGCTGCTCATATGAAGACGCAATGCCACGGCCGCGGACATGGTTCGTTGCAAGAAGATTATCGACGAAATCGGCCGGGATCGAAATACGACCACAAAATCCCAAGTACATGGTTGTTTTCGGAGAAGCGTCTCGAAGAGATTGCGATCTAACAACGGCGTGCACCCGACCGCCGACACGATAGTTCGTATCGGTAGCCGGTAGAAAGAGAGGCGGCGCGTCCGGTGATAAGCCGAGCGCGCCGCCTCTCTTTCTACCGGCTACTGACTACTGACCCGGCTGTTGCAGCTTGTGGCGGATGCTGATGCCGTCGTTAGCGAGGACGAGGAGGCGGCGCGCGTCGTAGAGCGGGAGGCTCGTCGGCGTGTAGGCGAGCACGTAGCGGTTCTTGCGCAGCTCGTCGCAGATGGTCTTGGCCGCGTCGCGCGAGTCGTTGACGGAGAGCACGCGGCCGCCCGTCCCCTCGGTCAACTTCTGGATGGCCTGCGCGGGCTTCAACTGGTCGCGGCGCAGCGCCCCGCCCGTGCGGTCGGGAATCTGGAGCGCGTAGACCGTGATGTCCTGCCGCAAAAGCTCGCCGTAGACCTTATCGAAGTGGGTGCGGCTGCCGCGGTCGAGCCCGTCGGCGACGAGCACGATGACGCGCTTGCGCACGCGGCCGACGAGCGGGCCGAGGGCGTCCGAGATGACGGCCGAGATCGCGTCGAAGAGGTGCGGCTCGCCGCGCTTGCGGAAGAGGGGGAGCGACGCCTCGACCTTCTTCGCGTCGTCCGTCCAGTCGGCGATGATCTCCGGCTGCTGGTCGAAGCCGACGACCATCACCTGGTCGCCCTCGTAAATCTCGTAGGCGAACTCGCGCGTCGCCTTCTGCAACCTCTCCACGTCGGCGCGCAGGCCCAAAGAGTTGTCCACGAGGATGACGATGCGCGCGGGCGTCGGGTCGGGCGTGAAGGCTTGAATCGTCTGCTCCTGCCCGCCGTCGTAGAGCGAGACCTCCTTCGCCGTGACGCGCTCCTCGGAGCCGTCCTCGCGCGCGGCCGTCACGTTGAGGAACATGCCGCGCTCTTTATTGATGTCGGCCTCGCCGCCCGAGTGCCGGCCCGCCTGCCCCATCGCCAGCGCCGCGAGCAGGAGGCTAAAGATGAGAACCGTCGTGTACGCCCTGAGGTGTGCGCGCATCCCCTGAACCTTAACCTTACTTCAGTCGCCCGCGGCGGAGGCGCCCGCCGACTTCTTCTCGCCCTTGGGCTCGGGCGTCGTCTTCGCCGAGTCCGACTTCGACTCCGAGGAGGACGAAGACGACTCCGCCTTCGTCTCCTTCGACTCTGACTTCTTCTCCTCTTTCGACTCTGACTTCTTGCCCGCGTAGTCGGTCACGTACCAGCCCGAGCCCTTGAACTGGAAGCCCGTGCGCGACCACTCCTTCTCAAGCTTCCCGCCGCACTTCGCGTGGCGCGTGAGGGGCTTGTCCGAGACCTTCTGCATCACCTCCATGTGCGCGCCGCACTTCTTACAGGAGTATTCGTAAATGGGCATCCCTCTCTCCTCTTATATACAAGCTGATTTTCGGTAAACGTCCCCGCAGAAATTATACGGACAAACGTTTCGGTTGCAAACGTCTTGCAACCTTCGATGCGCGTGCGCGCGTTCGCGTCTACTACGCCAGATTGACGCGAAAAAATGTCTTCGAAAAATCGAAAAATCTTGTCTGGCTTTGGTACGAAAAACTGACCCGACGGCTAGCTTTTCGGCTCTCAAGTCGGAAATCGGGGAGACAAGCTTTGGCCTGTCAGTGACTTACACGACGCGATTTAAAGACATACAGTTCAACCACTTAGATGCAATCAATTCGTGCGCACGAATGCAACTGGATCGCAACCTCCACATCTAAGCTTACGGTTTCGACAGGCTGTGCTCATCCGGAGAGTGTGAGCCGTTCGTTTCCACCATGCGTAGCCCCCAACCCCGTGCATCGCTGGCGATGTGCAAGTTAGGAATCGCCGACCTCGCTGCCTTTAGAAGCGAAACGCAGAGGTCACTAGCTCACATGGAGAACGACCGAGAATGCACTTTACCCCTCGTAAGCCCCTGCGCTCTTTTAAGAACGTCGTCTTCGCCGTCATCATCATGTTCGTCGTCTCGAACTTCATCGACAGCCCTTTCACGCGCGTGCTCGCGCCCGTCTCGGCCTCGGCGGTGAGCGCCGCCGTCTCCATCGACGACTACATCCCCGCGGACGTGCCCACGTCCGGCGACCACGACCTCGACCTCGTCATCGAGCGGACGGGGCGCAACCTCGGCGTTGACCCGCGCCTGATTCACGCCGTCATCTGGCAGGAGTCGAAGTACAAGACCGACGCCGAGTCGCACGTTGGCGCGCAGGGCCTGATGCAGTTGATGCCGGCGGCGGCCAAGCGCTTCGGCTGCGACGACCGCAACGACGTCGAGGGGAACATCACGGCCGGCACGAAGTACCTCCGCTTCCTCCTCAAGCGCTTCGACGGCAACGTCACGCTCGCGCTCGCCGCCTACAACGCCGGCGAGGGCAACGTCGATAAGTACGAGGGCGTCCCGCCCTTCGGCGAGACCCAGAATTACGTCCGCATCATCACCGGCCGCTACGGCAAGACCTACCACCCCGTGCTCACCCCCGAGGAAGCCTCCTCCTACTTCGACCTCCTGCCCTCCCGCTGACGCGGAAGGCAAAAGGCAAAGGGCAAAAGGCAAAAGGGAAGCATGAAGGACAGTGCGCCTCTCGTCTTCCCTTTTGCCTTTTGCCCTTTGCCTTTTGCCTTCACTCATCCGCCTTGCTATGATTTGCGCCCGACAAAAACTCCAAGGGGCGTGCGGCCGAAGTGGGGCGTGACTCTCTCCTCATCCGGGCGGCCGCCGCGGCCCGCGAGAGAGACTTTTCGAGCTTCATCCGAAGGAGAACCCGCAAACAGTTGTCCGCGCAAAGACCGATACCGGGCTCGAACGTGCAGACGCTCACGCGCGAGCGCAAGGCGCGGATGCACGAGGCGCGCGAAGCGCTCATCGACCGCCTGGCCCCCAACATCCACTCCGAGATCGACCTCGACAAGTTCCTCCACGCCGTCGTCGCCGAGCTGGGCCGCATCATGGACGTTGACCGCTGCGACGTGGTGCAGCTCGTCGGCGCGGGCGAGCTGCGCATCAGCCACGAGTGGCGCGCGGCCGCCGACGTGCCCTCGTCCCTGGGCACCTCCTTCCCCGTGGACTTCGGACAGCTCGCCGAGCGCTTCGACTTCGCGCGCCCCATCCGTCTCGACGACACGGCCGCGCTCGGCCTCGACCCGCGCGCGTCCCTGCTGCCGCCTTCCCTGGGCACGCGCTCGCTCCTCATCGTCCCGGTCGTGCTCGACGGGAACGTGCTCGGGCTGTTGGGCCTGCACGTGACGAGGGCCTTGCGCCACTGGGACGATGAGGAGGTCGCGCTCATCCAGTCCATCGCGCGCCAGATCGCCGTCGGCTACCAGTACGCGCGCCTCTACACGGACAGCCAGCGCGAGGCGAGCCGCACGCGCGCCCTGCTCGAAATTGCAAACCTGCTCAACTCGCGCTCGGACTTCGGCGAGCTGACCTCGCACGTGCTTGAGCGCGCCAACGAGCTGGTCGGCGCCGACTACTGCGCGCTCGGCGTGGTCGAGCCTTCGGGCAAGTCAATCAGTCTCGCCGCCTTCAAGGCCGCGCCGCACGCGACGACGCTGCGCGTGCGCGAGCTGATCGAGTCGCACGGCAAGTCCATCGACATCTCTGCCTTCCCCGCGGTCGTGGAGCTCCTGGCCGCGCCGCGCACGCTGCGCGTCATTGACTCCGACCTGCCCGAGCCCGTCCGCTTCGCCTTCAACGCGACGCTCGGCGGCCGCGCCGCGCTCGTCGCGCCCGTGACGATTCGGAGCCAGACCTTCGGCCTGCTCGGCTTCGTCTGGGGCGGGCCGCGCGAGGCGTTCGACGAGCATGAAGTTGCTTTGGTCGAAGGCATCGCCGTGCAGATCGGCACCGCCCTGGAGCGCGACCAACTCTCGGCCGAGGTGATGCGTTTGAGGAGCGCGCTGCACGAGCGCCACGCCGAAGACCGCATCATCGGCCAGTCGCCGGCGATACTGCGCGCGCGCGAGCTGGCCCTCAACGTCGCGGACACGCAGACCTCCGTGCTCATCCAGGGCGAGTCGGGCACGGGCAAGGAGCTCTTAGCCAACCTCATCCACTACAACTCGCGGCGCAAGGAGGGCGCGTACGTCAAGCTCAACTGCGGCGCGATCCCGGAGTCTCTGCTCGAATCGGAGCTGTTCGGCCACGAGCGCGGCGCGTTCACCGACGCGCGCCAGCGCCGCCGGGGCCGCTTCGAAGAGGCAGACGGCGGCACGCTCTTCCTCGACGAGATCGGCGAGATGAGTCTGTCGGCGCAGGTGCGCCTGCTGCGCGTGCTTCAGGACGGCGAGTTCGCGCGCGTCGGGAGCGGCGAGGTCTTGCGCGCGGACGTGCGCGTCATCGCCGCGTCGAACGTTGACCTCGCGCGCGCCTCCGAGCAGGGCACGTTCCGCCGCGACCTCTACTACCGCCTCTCGGTCTTCCCCATCCACGTCCCGCCCCTGCGCGAGCGGCGCGAGGACATCCACACGCTCGTCATACACTTCCTCGAACACTACAAGCAGAAGACCGGCCGCTTCGTCTCGGGCATCTCGCGCGAGGCCGTGCGCGCGCTCGTCAGCTACGACTGGCCGGGCAACGTCCGCGAGCTGGAGAACGCCGTCGAGCGCGCCGTCATCATCGCCTCGGGGCGGCAGATCGAGGCCGACGACCTGCCCGAGCAGATCGCCCTGGCCGCGCGCGAGGAGCGCACGCGCACACGCGGCGAGCGCGAGCGCGCCGCCTCCGAGGGGCGCACCGTCACGCTCGAGCTGGACGTGCCCGCCTCGCTCGACGAGATCGAGCGCCGCGCCATCGAGGCCACGCTCGACTACACCGGCGGCGACAAGACGCGCGCCGCCCGCGCCCTCGGCATCGGCCGCAAAACCCTCTACCGCAAGCTCCGCCAGTACGAGGGGGAGGCCGCCGCGCCGCACGAAGAAGACGGCGGGTGAGACGACGCGAAGGCCGCGGGCATCAGGCTCGCGGCCTTCGCCGAGCGCAGGCTCGCCGACAAGGCGCGCGGGCGAGCGCAAGGAACTGCTCTACATCACCGGCGCGATGCGCCACTTCCTGAAGGACGACGCCGGCGCCCTGAAGGACTTCCGCGAGGCCGACGGGCTGAAGTACGAGAGCAAGGAGCTGGGGCCGGAGAAGTTGAAGAACTACGACGACTTCCTCTCCGACCTCCTGCGCCAGTACTTCGAGCTGCTCGGCGCGAAGGCCGACAAGAAGCCGGCCGCCTGAAGCCAGGGGCTAGAGGCTAGTTGAGGAGTCATCTTCCCAACTAGCCTCTGGCCTCTGGCAACTAGTCTCTGCTATAGTGCGGGTCAGGTAAAACGGTTTCCGAAAACTCTCGCCGTGACAGTTCAGAGGCGACACTTCCCACGCAAGGAGGCGGGCGTTATGTCAGAGCATCAAGGGCGCGGCCGCGCGGGCGGCGACGGTGACGCGGGCGCGCGCCTGACCTACTTCGCCATCGGGGCGACCATCGGCGCGGTCGTCGCGCTGCTCTTCGCGCCGAAGTCGGGGCGGGAACTGCGCCAGGACGTGGCCGACGCGACGCGCAAGGGCGTTGACCGCGCGCGCGAGACCGGCTCGCAGCTCTCGGCGCGCGCGGGCGAGTATTACGAGACGGCCCAGACGCGCGCGGGCGAACTCGCGACGAGCGCGCGCGAGGCGGTCTCGCGCCGCGGCGAACTCGTCGGCTCGGCCATCGAGGCCGGCAAGCAGGCTTACCGCGACGAGAAGCGCCGCACCGAGTCCTCCGCGCTCACCGAGAACGAGCCCCGCGCCCTCGAAGGGGGGCAGTCCTGAAATTTTGATTTTAGATTTTTGATTTGCGATTTGAAGAAGGCCGCGGCGGCTGGCCGTTCAAATCAAAAATCAAAAATTGAAAATCTAAACTCCCTATGTCTTTCCCGGCGCTACAACTGAACACGCACGACCCGGCGTACTGGGTGCTGGTGGTCGTGGCCGTGTCGTTCGCGGTGATTGCGCTGGCGGCCGTCACGGTGGCCGCCGTGGTGGCGGTGCTGGCGGCGCGCGCGGTGCGGGTGGTGCGCAGCGTCGAGTCGAAGATCAGCCCGCTCGTCGAGCGCGTCGGCGTGCTGGCCGAGCAGGCGCAGGCCATCGCCGCGCAGGGGCGCGAGGTCGCGGATCAGGTGACGGTCATGTCGGGCCACCTCTCGACGGCGACGCACCACTTCTCGGAGTCGATGGCGCTCATCCGCGGCGAGGTCGCGGAACTGAAAGAGATCGTCGGGCTCTCGGCCGAGACGGCGCGCGACAAGATAGAGCAGATCAGCAGCTCGATAGACCAGACGCACGGGAAACTGATGGTGACGACCAACTACGTCACGTCGCGCATCATCAACCCGGCGCGCGAGATCGCCGCGATTATGGCGGGGGTCAGGCGCGGACTCGAAGTCCTGCTGGCCCCCGCCCCGAAGCAGATCAACGAATCCTACGCGGAGGAGGAGATGTTCATCGGCTGACCCCGAGCATCTTAACGCGCAGCAAGTGCGCCCGGACTATCCTCCGCGAGGGAGCAGGTAGTCCGGGCGATTTAGTTTCAGTAGGCAATAGGCAGTTGAAAACCTTGATGATGAGAAGTGTGGGTTAAATGCTCAACCCCCGCGACGCGGGGCGGCTGCCTCCTGCCATCTGCCTCCTGCCTACTAATTTTGTTTTGCCCTTTGGCTGCGCTACTATCGAAATTCACGAGGGACGCGACCTTATCATGTCAACACAGGCACCGCTTGAGCTGAAGAAGACTGTCAACCTGCCGAAGACCGGCTTCGCGCAGAAGGCCAACCTGCCGCAGGCCGAGCCCGCGCGCCTGAAGCGCTGGGCCGAGACGGGGCTCTACGAGTCGATCCGCCGCGCGCGTTCGGGGCGCGCGCGCTTCATCCTCCACGACGGGCCGCCCTACGCCAACGCCGACATCCACCTCGGCACGGCGATGAACAAGATTCTGAAAGACATCGTCGTCAAGTCGCGCACGATGCTGGGCTACGACAGCCCTTACGTGCCCGGCTACGACTGCCACGGCCTGCCCATCGAGCAGCACGTCGAGCGCTCGCTCAAGGAGAAGGGCAAGAACCGCGCAGACCTGCCCGTCGCCAGCTTCCGCCGCATCTGCCGCGAGCACGCGGCCGAGGCTTTGAAGCGGCAGACGCGCGACTTCCAGCGCCTCGGTATCCTCGGCCTGTGGGAGAACCCTTACCTGACGATGTCTTCGCACTACGAGGCGGAGACCGCGCGCCAGTTCGGCCGCTTCGTCGAGCGCGGCTACGTCTACAAGGGCGCGCGCCCCGTCTACTGGTGCATCCACGACCAGACCGCCCTGGCCGAGGCGGAGGTCGAGTACCGCGAGCACACGAGCCCGTCCGTCTACGTCAAGTTCCCGCTCTCGGAGGACTCGCTCGAAGCGAAGACTTTCAAGCGCGAGGTCTTGGGCGACGAGGACGACCCGCGCAAAATCTTCTTCCTCATCTGGACGACGACGCCCTGGACGCTGCCCGCCAACCTCGGCATCGCCGTCAACCCGCAGTTCGAGTACGCGGCGATAGAGGGCAGGGAGGGCGAGGTCTACGTCGTCGCCAGCGAACTCATCACGCACGTCGCGAACAAGTGCGGACTCGGGCACGCGGAAGACCTTGAAACGGGCGCGCCGCGCGCGTCGGACGAGGAGCCGAACCCTTCGACCGTCAACTGGCCGCCGAAGGTCATCGCGCGCTTTCCCGGCTCGCGCCTCGACCGGCTCGAAGCGCGCCACGCCTGGCTCGACCGCCCCTCCTTGCTCATGCTCGGCGACCACGTCACGCTCGGCGGCGAGGCCGACGGCGAGACCGAGCTGGACGTGAAGGACGCGCGCGAAAAGAAGGCGACGGGCAAGGCGGGCACGGGGCTGGTTCATACCGCGCCCGGCCACGGCCACGACGACTTCGTCATCGGCAAGGCTTACGGGCTCGACATCTACTGCCCCGTCGATAACGCCGGCCGCTTCACGCAGGAGGTCGAGCACTTCGCCGGCCAGAGCGTCTTCGAGGCGAACCCGGGGATAGTCGAGTTCGCGCGCGAGCGCGGCGCGCTGCTCTTCTCCGAGGCTTACGCGCACCGCTACCCGCACTGCTGGCGCTGCAAGAACCCGGTCATCTTCCGCGCCACGCCGCAGTGGTTCATCTCGCTCGACGCCGCCGCCGACGCGCCCGCGCCGGCGGTTGAGAATGACAATGATGAGGACGGCCGTCCGCGGACGAACTACACGGAGAACGAGGAGGACGCGCCGGCCAGTCTGCGCGCGGGCGCGCTGCGCGAGATCGAGCGCGTGCAGTGGGTGCCGGCGTGGGGCGCCGACCGGATGCGCAACATGCAGAAGGGCAGGCCCGACTGGTGCGTCTCGCGCCAGCGTGTGTGGGGCGTGCCCATCCCCGTCTTCTACTGCTCGTGCGGCGAGCCGGTCGCCGACCGCGCAACCATCGACCATGTCGCCGACCTCTTCGAGCGCGAGACGACCGACGCCTGGTACAGCCGCGAGGCGAAAGAGCTCCTGCCCGAGGGCTACAAGTGTAAGGATTGCGGCGGCACCGAGTTCACGAAGGAGACCGACATCCTCGACGTGTGGTTCGACAGCGGCGTCTCTTCGGTCGCGGTGCTCGAAGCCTACGACGGGCTGCGCTGGCCCGCGGACGTGTACCTCGAAGGCGGCGACCAGTTCCGCGGCTGGTTCAACTCTTCGCTGATGGTCGGCCTCGCGGCGCACGACGCGGCGCCGTACCGCGCGGTCGTCACGCACGGCTGGACGCTCGACGCGCAGGGGCGCGCGATGCACAAGTCCGCCGGCAACGCCATCGCGCCCGAGGAGTTCGTCAAGGACTCGGGCGCAGACATCCTGCGGCTGTGGGTCACCTCCTCCGACTACCGGGAGGACATGCGCTGCTCGCCGGAGATTCTCTCGCGCGTCGCGGATTCTTACCGGAAGATTCGCAACACGGCGCGCTTCGCGCTCGGCAACCTCGACGGCTTCGACCCCGTCGCCGACGGCGTCGCCCTGGGCGAGCTGCACGAGATCGACCGCTGGGCGCTCGCGGAGCTGGATCGCGTGGTCGAGCGCGCGCTGGAGGCTTACAAGGCTTACGACTTCCACGCCGTCTACCGCGCCCTGGACGCCTTCTGCACGGTGACGCTCTCGGCGCGCTACTTCGACATCACGAAGGACAGGCTCTACACGTCCGCGCCGAAGTCGGCGGCCCGCCGCTCGGCACAGACCGCCTTGAACTACATCGCCGACGCGCTCGCCCGCCTGCTCGCGCCGGTGCTCTCGTTCACGGCCGACGAGATTTGGGAGAATCTGCCGGAGGTGAAGCTCGCGGCGGCGGCGAGGAAGACCGTTGGTGACAGGGTTGCTGGCGGGAGCGCGGTGGACGCTGACAGTGTAGTTGACGAGGGTTTTACGATCCCGGAGTCGGTTCACGTGGCGGAGTTCCCTGTGGCGCTGAGCGCGGAGCGCGAGGCGGGCCTGCTCGAACGCTGGGCGCGGCTCTTCGAGGTGCGCGACGTGGTGCTGCGTGCTCTGGAGGAGGCGCGCACGGCGAAGCTCATCGGGAGTAGTCTCGAAGCGCACGTCCGTTTGGAAGCGAGGCGTTCGACGTTCGAGCTGCTTGAAAGTCATCGGGAAGAGCTGCGCTACCTCTTCATCGTCTCGCAGGTCTCTCTGACGCTGCTCGAAGCGGAGGCGGGCGAGGACATCCGCGTCACGGTCGAGCGCGCCGCGGGCGCGAAGTGCGAGCGCTGCTGGAACTACTCGACGCTCGTCGGCACGTTCACGCGCTACCCGACCGCGTGCGAGCGTTGCGTCGAGGCGCTGGCCGAGATCGAGGCCGAAGGGGGAATCAGTTGAGCGCGCGACCTCAAGGCTTCTTCCGCTGGCGCCTGGCGTACCTGTCCGCCGCGTTCGCCGTCTACATGGCCGACCAGGCGTCGAAGGCCTGGGCCGTGCGGCGCCTGAAGGACGGCGAGGTCGTGCGCGCCTTCGACGGGCTGCTGCACTTCTCTTACGCGGAGAACCCGGGGGTGGCTTTCGGGCGCTTGCAGGAGGGCGGCGAGTTCGGGCGCTGGATGCTGGCGGCGCTGGCGGCACTGGCGGTGGTCGGCCTGCTCCTCTACTTCTTCCGCACGCGGCGGACGGACGACCGGCTGCTCGGCGCCATCGCGCTGCTGCTCGCGGGCGTGGCCGGCAACCTGACCGACCGCGTGCGGCTCGGCCACGTCATAGACTTCATCGACGTCTTCATCGGCTCGTTCCAGTGGCCGACCTTCAACGTCGCCGACGCGGCCATCTGCACGGGCGCGGCGCTGCTCGCGCTGGACTTGATTCTCGAAGGGCGTGCGGAAGGCAAAAGGCAGAAGGCAAAAGGCAAAAATCAAAAGGAAGAGCCGACGTTGGGAGCCGAAGACCTGCACGCACTTTTGCCCTTTGCCCTTTGCCTTCTGCCTTTTGCCTTGAGGTGAAATGTACCCTGAGCTTTTCCACATCGGCGGCTTCCCCGTCAACACGTACGGCGTGCTGCTGGCGCTGGCGTTCATGGCGGCGCTGTTCGTGGCGTCGCGTCTGGGCGGGCGCGACGGGCTGCCGCGCGAGCGCCTGTTCGACCTGGGGCTGTGGATGCTCCTGGGCGGTCTCATCGGCTCGAAGCTTCTGCTGATGGTGGCCGAGCCGGAGTACGGGCAGGACTGGCACAACCTGCTCTCCATCGACTTCCTGCGCTCGGGCGGCGTGTGGTACGGCGGCTTCCTCGGCGGGCTTCTGACGGGTGTGTTGTTGATACGCCGTTACCGCCTCTCCTTCTGGAAGGTGACGGACGCGTTCGCGCCGGGCGTGGCGCTCGGGCAGTCAATCGGCCGCGAGGGCTGCTTCGCGGCGGGGTGCTGCTGGGGGCGGCCGACGAACGTGCCGTGGGGCGTCGAGTTCGGCGAGCTGGCGCACCGCGTCACGGGCGTCCCCGTGGGCGTCCACCTCCACCCGACGCAACTTTACGAGTCGTTCGCCGCGCTCGTCATCTTCCTCATCCTCTACTGGCTCCACCGCCGCAAGCGCTTCGACGGCCAGGTCATCGGCGCCTACGCCGTGCTCTACGGCCTGACGCGCTTCACCATCGAGTTCTTCCGCGACGACCCGCGCGGCGACATCCTTGGTTTGACGACGCTGACGCACCTCTCGACCTCGCAGCTCATCAGCCTCGTCGTCGTCGCCGGGGGGGTAGTCTTCCTCTTTCTCCGCTGGCGCCGCGCCTCCAACGTGACCCCGGCCCCCGACACCGCCAGCGCATGAGCGACGAGCAAGAGAAGTTTGCAGGCGAGGCCGAAGCAGACCGGGCCGAGCCGGAGGCCGAGACGCTCGTGCTCGACGTGGGCGTGGAGGACGCGGGCGCGCGGCTCGACGCGTTCCTCGCGGCGCGCGTCGAGGGCGTGAGCCGCTCGATTCTCAAGCGCGTCATCGAGGACGGCGAGGTGCTCGTCGGCGGGCGGGCGGCCAAGCCCTCGCTCAAGCTGAAGGGCGGCGAGCGCGTCGAGGTCGAACTGCCCGCGCCGCCTCCGTCCGAAGTCGAGCCCGAAGAGATTCCGCTCGACATCCTGCACGAGGACGAAGAGGTCGTCGTCGTCAACAAGCCCGCCGGGCTCGTCGTCCACCCCGCGGCCGGCGTGCATTCGGGCACGCTCGCCAACGCGCTTGCTTTTCACCTCGGCCAACTCGCCGGCGGCGGTTCTTTAAGGCCGGGGATAGTTCATCGCTTAGACCGTGACACGTCGGGCGTCATCGTCGTCGCCAAGACCGCGCGCGCACACGAAAGCCTTTCGGAACAGTTCCGCGAGCGCACGGTCTTCAAGTCCTACGTCGCGCTCGTCCACGGCGTCACGCGCGAGGAGCGGGGGAGAATCGAAGAGCCGCTCGCGCGCGACCCGCGCAACCGCACGCGGATGGCCGTCGTGCGCAGCGGCCGTGCGGCCCTCTCGCTCTGGCGCGTGCGGCAGCACTTCACGCGCTTCACGCTTTTGGACGTGCAGATCAAGACCGGCCGCACGCACCAGATACGCGTCCACCTCGCTTGGATCAAGCACCCCGTCGTCGGCGACGAGACCTACGGCGGCGGCCGCGACAAGACGCTCCCCGACCCCGCCCTGCGCGCGCGCGTCAACGCCCTCGGCCGCCAGTTCCTCCACGCCGAGCGGCTCGGCTTCCACCACCCTTCGAGCGGCGAATGGCTGAGCTTCACGGCCCCGCTCCCGCCCGAGCTTTCGGAATTTCTTGACGCGTTGCAATAGCGGTATACTGTCGGGCACCGGGGAAGCAACGACCGCGCCGGCCGGGGGCATCGAATGGGGTGCTCGAATCGGCCGCAAGACCCGAGGTTCGACCCGCGCTCCCCTTCATCCGTCTATGAAGAAAACCGCGAGAATTTTCATCCCTTCCGCCGCCCTCGCCTGTGCCCTCTTCGGCGCGGCGGCTTCGGCACGCCAGGCGCCGGCGCCGCAGCAGACGCCCGCCCCGCGGCAGACGCCGACCCCGCCGCGCGACGAGGTCGAAGGGCCGGTCAACGTGCGCGTCGTGCGCGTGCCCGTCACCGTGCTCGACAAGAAGGGCGTGCCCGTCACGGGGCTCACGAAGGAGAGCTTCTCGGTCTTCGAGGAGAAGCGGCCCGTCCAGTTCGACTTCCTCGGCGAGATCAAGGAGTTGGAGAAGCTGCCCATCTACGTCGGCGTCCTGATGGACACGTCGGGCTCGACCGCGGGCAAGCTCGGGTTCGAGAAGGAGGCGGCCAAGAACTTCCTCTACACCGTCACGCGCACGCGCAAGGACTGGGGCGCCTTCGTCACCTTCGACGACGAGGTCAAGCTCCGCCAGGACTTCACGCGCAACCTCGACCTGCTGGAGAAGGCCATCGACGGCGTGAAGGCGCCGGGCACGCAGACCTCGCTCTTCGACGCCGTCTGGCAGTTCTGCGACGAGAAGATGCGCGGCGTGTCGAGCCCGCGCCGCGCGCTCGTCGTCATCACCGACGGCGACGACACCTACAGCCGCGCGCGCATCGACGACGCCATCTCCATCGCGCAGAAGACCGACACCATCATCTTCGCCATCTCGACCAAGGGCGGCTTTACGGGGAGCGCCGTCCCCGGCGTCGAGGCCGGCACCGTCAAGGACTCGGGCGACAAAGACCTCTCGCGGATGGCCGACGAGACCGGCGGCCGCTCCTTCTACACCGGCGACATGCTCCAACTGGAGCGCGCCTTCAAGAAGATCGGCGAGGAGCTGCGCTCGCAGTACCTCCTCACCTACCGCCCCGAGCCGCCCTTCGACGGCGGCTACCGCCGCATCGAGGTCAAGGTCAACACCGGCGAGAAGTACAAGGTCAACGCCAAACGCGGCTACACGGCGGACAGGGATTTGATAAGGAAGTAAACCGTGAACCGTAAGCCGTGACAGGAGAAGGACTCGTCCTACTTCATCACGGCTCACATCCTGTCACGGTTTACGGTTCACGGTTTACGAGGGAAGAGATGTTAAGCCACAAGAGATTCGCGTTCGTCATGGCGCTTCTGCTCGCCGCCGCCTTGTTGCCGGTGGGGCGGGGCGCGAGTGCGCAGCAGGCGGGGCAGCCGCCGCAGCCGCAGCGCCCGACGACGCAGCGCGACGAGGCGATTGACGACGACGACGTGGAGCGGATCGAGACCGACCTGACCAACGTGCTCTTCACCGCCGTCGATAAGAGCCGGCGCTTCGTCACGACGCTCAAGCAGGACGACATCCGCGTGCTCGAAGACGGCGTCGAGCAGAAGGTCACGACCTTCCAGCGCGAGACCGACCGCCCCCTCTCGCTCGCCATCCTCGTTGACGTGAGCGCCTCGCAGGAGCGCACGCTCCCCGAAGAGAAGTCGGCCGCGCAGCGCTTCGTGGACACCGTCATCCGGCAGCAGAAGGACGAGGTGGCCGTCCTCAGCTTCACCGGCGACGCGACGTTGGAGCAGGGGCTGACGGGCTCGCCCGCGCGCGTGCGCCGCGCCATCGACGGCGTCGAGTTCCAGCCGCCCTCGGGCTACGTCGGCGGCGGCGTCACGGTCGGCACCCCGCCCATCAACGGCGACTCGCGCGCCGGCTCGACCGCCATCTGGGACGCCGTCTGGGTCACTTCGCGCGAGGTGCTCTCCGAGTCTTCGGACAAGACGCGCCGCGCCATCATCCTCCTCACGGACGGCGTGGACACGTCGAGCCGTCTGAAGCTCCAGGAGGCCGTGGACTCGGCCCTGAAGGCCGACGCCATCATCTACTCCGTCGGCATCGGCGACAGCTTCAGCTTCGACGGCGTGGACGAGGGCTCGCTGCGGAAGATTTCGGAGCGGACGGGCGGGCGCGCCTACTTCCCGCGCAACGAGGACGACCTGCGCGCGGCCTTCGCGCAGATTCAGGAAGACCTGCGCTCGCAGTACCTCATCGCCTACTCGCCCTCGAACAAGACGAAGGACGGCTCCTTCCGCAAGGTGCAGATCGACCTCGTCAACTCCGAGCTGAAGAAGCAGCAGCTGCGCCTCACCTACCGCCAGGGCTACTTCGCGCGCAGCGCCGTTGACGGCCGCCCGCGGTCAAGGTAAAGACAGACGGGGAGACAGGGAGGCGGGGTGACGGGGAGAAAGATACGTTCTTCTCCCCGTCACCCCGCCTCCCTGTCTCCCCGTCATTTTTTACGGGTGACAACTCCGCTAAAGCTTTGTTATATTCAGACTTGCCCCGCGTTTGCGGGCGCGTACAAGGGAACGGAATCAGCCTCAGACCGAAAAAGCCCCGCCTCTCGAACTTCTTCCGCAAGCGCCGCCGTCTCTTGACCGAAGGGCACAAGGGCGGCCGGACTACGCTTTCGCACATCAGCCTCCGACGGGAGAACGCTCGCATGCCTCTGTCCGAAATCTACCCCGAAGAGCGCGAGGCGCCAGAAGATTACCTGAGCGCGTCCGTCCGGCAGCTTGAGGCGCTCACCGCACTCGCCGCCGCGCCCGCCGGCGACGGCCGCGCGCTCGAAGAGCTGTTCGCGGGGCTGGCCGACACCATCACGGGCCTGACCGACTACCGCACCTGCCTCGTCGTCCTCTTCAACGAGGACGGCCGCACGCGCCGCATCATCTCGCACTCTTCGAACATCCCGCCCGAGTACGTCGCGCAGGCCGCCGACCGCCCCTACCCGCGCGAGGAGGTCGCGCGCCTCCTCGCGCACGGCGTCCGCATCGACGCGGGCGCCCTCGGCTACGCCGCCTACTACCCGCCGAGCCACTACCACCTGCTCGACTCCTTCTACGCGCGCCGCTTCAAGTCGGGGCTGCCGCGCCCCGCCCCCGTCTACGGCACGGACGCCTGGCACGACGGCGACGAGTTGTTCGTCCCGCTCGTCGCTCACGACGGCGTGCTCGTCGGCATCATCGCGCTCGACGACCCGCGCTCGGGCCGCGCGCCCGACCGCCGCGGCGTGCTGCCGGCCGTGGCCTTCGCGCGCCAGACCGCGCAGCTCGTCGCGCGCCAGCGCGACGCCGAGAAGCTCGCTGCGCAGGCCGAGCGCGAGGCGCTCGTCAACCGCATCACGCGCGCCGTCCGCCACTCGCTCGACGCCGACGAGGTCTTCCGGGCCGCCACGCGCGAGCTGGGCCGGCAGCTGGGCGTTGACCGCTGCGCCGTCTTCATGCTCGACCGCGAGGCGGGCGTCGTCCGCACGCAGGCCGTCTACACCGCGCCGGGCGTCGCCCCGGCCGCGGGCGAGTACCCGCTCCCGCTCGTCAACAACCTCGTCGAGGCCATCCGCGAAACCGGCGTCCTCGCCTTCGAGGACGTGGAGCACGACCCCTCCATCCGCCACGTCTACGAAAAGATTTTGAAGGGGCTGGGCACGCGCTCGATCATGTACGTCGCCATCCGCGTCGGCGACGACGTGCCCGGCTGCTTCGTCGTCTCGAACGTGCGCGAGACGCGGCGCTGGCGGCCCGAGGACGTGTCGCTCGCGCGCGCCGTCGCCGACCAGACCGGCCTCGCCGTCCGCCAGGCCGAGCTGTTCCAGATGGTCGAGCGCGCCAAGCGCGCGTGGGAGACGACCTTCGACGCGATGTCGGACGGCATCTACATCTTCTCCAACGACCGCCGGCTGACGAGGGTCAACCGGGCGGGCGCCACGCTCGAAGGGGCCGAGCCGCAGGAGCTTCTGGGGCGGCGCTGCTGCGACATCCTGCGCTCGGGGCGCGGCGAAGACTGCATCGTCGAGCGCGCGGCGGCCGAGCGCCGCCCCGTGACCATCGAGTACACGCCCGAGGCGCTCGGGCGCACGCTGCTGGTGACGGCCGAGCCCATCGTCGAAGAGTCGGGCCTGGTCGGCGCGGTCTGCACCGTGCGCGACCTCTCAGAGCTGCGGCAGATCGAGGCCGTCGCCCGCGAGCGCCAGTCGCTCCTGGAGCACGTCCTCGAGAGCGCGCGCGAGAACATCTGCGCGACAGACCCCGACGGCCGCCTGATGTGGATCAACAGCGCGGGCGCCGCGATGTGCGGCTACGCGAAGGAGTCGCTCATCGGCCGGCACTTCGGCGAGCTGGTTAACGAGACAGACCGGGACGCGGCCTTAGAGCGTTTCCGCCGTTCGCTCGCGGGCGAGTCGCAGACGGTCGAGCTGCGGCTGCTCCGGCCCGACGGCGAGGTTCGCCACGTCGTGTCAGACTCGACGCCGCTCGTCATCGACGGCCGCACGACCGGCGTCCTCGCCATCACGCGCGACGTGACCGAGCAGAGGTTGGAGCGCGAGCGCGCCGCGCAGGCCGACAAGCTGCGCGCGCTCGGACAACTCGCCTCGGGCGTCGCCCACGACTTCAACAACGCGCTCGCGGCCATCCTCGGGCGCGCGCAGCTCCTGCGCCGCTCGGCCGAGGGCGACGAGCGGCTGACGCGCGGCCTCGACATCATCCTCACGGCCGCCGAGGACGCCGCGGCCACCGTGAGACGCATCCGCTCCTTCGCGCAACAGCTCCCGGGCGAGGGGCGCGCCGAGGTCTCCGTGTTGGAGCTTTTGCGCGACGCCGTCGAGATCACGCGCACGCGCTGGGAGAACGACGCGCGCGCGGGAGGGCTGCGCTACGACGTGGCGGTCGAGGGCGACGACTCGCTGCACGCGCGCGGCAACGCCTCGGAGCTGCGCGAGGTCTTCGTCAACCTCGTCGTCAACGCCATCGACGCGATGCCCGCGGGCGGGCGGCTCGACATCAACTGCGGCCGGCGCGGCGAGCGCCTGCGCCTGCTCTTCACGGACACGGGGACGGGGATGCCCGAGGAGGTGCGCGCGCGCATCTTCGAGCCCTTCTTCACGACGAAGGGCGTGCACGGGACGGGGCTCGGCCTCTTCGTCTCCTACGGCATCGTCGAGCGCCACGGCGGCCACATCGCGGCGGCCTCGCAGCCCGGGCGCGGCACGACCTTCACCATCGACCTCCCGCACGCCGAGACTGTGCGGCCGGAGCCGCCGCCGCCGCCCGCGCGCGAGCGGCACGAGCCCTCCCGCGCGCTCTCCGTCCTCGTCGTGGACGACGAGGAGCACGTGCGCGAGACGCTGGCCGAGATGGTCGAGGCGTTCGGCCACCACGTCAGACGCGCCGACGGCGGCCGCGCGGCCCTCAAGGCTCTGGACGAAGGCGAGTTCGACCTCGTCTTCACAGACCTCTCGATGCCCGAGATGGACGGCTGGGAGGTGGCGCGCGCCGTCCGCCGCCGCAGCCCGCGCACGCGCATCGCCGTCGTCACCGGCTACGGCCGCGACGCCGCCCGCACACAGGGCGACGCCCCCGCCGACACCGTCATCGGCAAGCCCTTCGACTTCGCGCAGGTGGAGGAAGTCTTAACGCAGTTCGGCGGGTGACGAGGAGAAGGGGAGAAGGGGAGACAGGGAGACGGGGTGACGGGGAGAAGTTGAGTCTTTCTCCCCGTCACCCCGTCTCCCTGTCTCCCGCTCTATCTTTCTCCCCTGTCCATTTCAACTTCGGTCGCGGCGGCGACGACGAGGTTGCGGACGCTGGGCTGGTCGATGGGCTCGATGAGGCGGAGGGCCTCGTCGAGGACGCGGCGCTGGTACTCGGGCCAGTCGGGCTTGCCGACGACGCAGCCGAACTCGCCGGGGTAGTAGGCGGCGCGCGGGGGGCGCGCCTGTTCGACCGCGGCGCGGTCTACGGCGAGCATCATCGTGGGGATGCCGGCGGTCTCAATGGCGCGCGCGGCCAGAGAGAGCGTCTGGTGGCAGAGGCGCGAGGCCGGGACGAGCAGCACCGCCTGCACCTCGTAGCGGCGGACGCGCTCGACTAATTCTTGCAGCCCCGTCGCGGCGAAGCGCGCCGCGTTCGGGATGAAGCCGCAGATGCTCCAGAAGACCGGGTTGAGCTGGCCGATGATGCCGTTGCCTTCGAACTCTTTGAGGCGGTCGATGGGCACCTGGGAGTTCATGTCCTCTTTGACGTGCGCCGCGTCGTAGCCGCGCGCCGTCCACTGCAAGTCCTCGGGGCCGACCTCGACGGGGATTTCGCGGAAGGAGGTGTCGCCGCCGAACTTCTGCGTGTCGAAGGGCTCGGTGCCGTCGAGGTAGGCGCCGGCCGAGGTGACGAGTGCGAGGTTGAGCATCGGGAGCGCGCGTCGCGCCGGGCGGAAGGGCGCGCGCCGGTTGACGACCCAGGGGTAGTGCTCGCCCACGTCGTCGCCGCGCAGCTCGTTGATCTGCTTCCAGCGCGCGTAGCGGTCGCGCCACTCCTCCGCGCCTTCAAGTATCTCCACTTGAGACATCTCACCCCTCCGGCCTGTGCTGCTTGAGCTGTGCGCCGATTCTAGAACACAAACGTGCGGGAGCAAAGGAGCAGGCGCCTCAGTCGTAGTCCATCGCCCCGGGCAGGAGTCGGATGCGGGGCGGTGTGAAGTCCGCGGGCTGGACGGCGTCGCGCGGGTCTGCCGACGCTTCGAGCCAGGCGACGGCGCGGGCGAGCTGCGCGAGGTAGTCGGTGATGTCGAGCGACATAAAGCGCTCGGCGCCGAGCCGTTCGAACTTCTCAAGCGCCATGCGGTACATGCGGCGGGCGGCGCCGCGGCGGCCGATCTCGACGTGGTGGAAGACGACGGCCGACTGGATGAGCGCTTGCAGGAAAAGCTTTTCACGCGGGCCGCAGTCGTCGCGCCAGCGCTCCTCCCACGCGTCGTGCGCCGCGTGGAACTCGCCCGCGTTGTAGAGGTCGATGCCGGCCAGGTATTCGGCCGGGTAGGCGGTGGCGTGCTCCTCCGTGTAGCTCATGCCCCGTCGTCCCAGTCCCTCTTCAGCAGCAGCTCCTCGACGCGGTAGGCGTGGAGGAAGTCGTGGAGGGCGAGGTGGCGGAACATGATGAATAAGGTGTAGTGCGAATACTCGGGGTGGTCGGCTTCGCGCCGCCAGACCTCCGGAGGGAGTGCGCGCAGGCGCGCGACGAGGCGGCGTCGGTCTTCGGTGAAGCGCGCGAGCGCGTCTTCTAAATCCACTTCGAGCAGCTCGCCGTCCGGGCGCTGCGTGCCGGGGTCGAAGGGTTTTATGCGCGGACGTTCCTCCGCGAGGAACTGTTCGAGGCGCTCGAAGAAGAGCGCGTGCACATCCGCGAGGTGGCACGCGTGCTCGTGCGCCGACCAGCGCCCGGGCGCGGGCCTGCGCTTCAAGACCTCGGCCGGCACCTCGCGCACGAGCGGCACGACGACGGCCGGGGCGTTCTCCAAAGCGTCGATGACGGCTGCCGGGTCGTTCATGGTCAGTAACGGGGAATCGACGGGTCTACTTCCGCAGACCAGCGGTCGATGCCGCCGGAGAGGTTGTAGATTTGGTCGAAGCCCTGGCGCGAGAGGTAGGCGCAGACCTGCGCGCTGCGGACGCCGTGGTGGCAGAGGAAGACCGTCGGGCGCTCCGGGTCGAGCGTCGGCGCCCACTCGTTGAAGAGGCTCAAGGGGAGGAGCCGCGCGCCCTCGACCCGCGCCAGCTCGTACTCCTCCGGCTCGCGCACGTCCACCAGCAGCAAGTCCTCGCCGCCGCGCACGCGCTCCCCGAACTCCTTCGGCGTTAAACTCCCGAAACCCATGGGCGGGAAGGTAGCAAAGGCAAAAGGCAAAAGGCAAAGGGCGAAAGGAGGGGTGAACCGTGACAAGATAAAACCCGTTCTTACCTGTCACGGTTTACGGTTCACGGTTCACGGCCTTTTGCCTTTCTCCCCGCTTGCCCCGTCCGGATTCTCGTCGTAAAATCCAGCGTCCGTTAGCCGGGTCACGGCGAAGCCTCCCTGTTTCGAGTGACTTCGGTTTCATCCTGTGCGGCCCGCACGTCCGACCCCGACCGTCTCCGTCGGCCGCTTTCCGCCCCGAAAGGTTCAAGAGAGAATGAACGCCCCCTTCCCCCGTCTGCGCCCCGTCGCGTCCGGCGCGCTCGCGCTGCTCTGCGCGCTCGTCTTCACGGCCCTCGCCACGCGCCCCGCCGCGGCGCGCTCCGACAAGGACTGGAAGCCGATTGACCCCTCCGAACTCGGCGCGGCCGCCCCCACCGTCGAGAAGGACGCCGACGCCGAGGCGCTCTTCTGGGAGGTCTACGTTGACGACAGCCAGCCCTACGAGCTGTCGCTCCGGAACTACGTCCGCATCAAGGTCTTCAACGAGCGCGGCCGCGACGCGCAGAGCAAGATCGAGCTGCCCTACTACGGCCGCCAGCAGATCAAGGACGTGGCCGCCCGCGTCGTCAAGCCCGACGGCACCAGTGTCGAGCTGAAGAAGGAGGACGTCTTCGACCGCACGGTCGTCAAGGCCGGCGGCATCAAGGTCAAGGTCAAGTCCTTCGCCCTGCCCGGCGTCGAGCCCGGCTCGGTCGTCGAGTACCGCTGGCGCGAGGTGCGCCCGGGCAGCGCCGACGGCCTGCGCCTCGCCTTCCAGCGCGACATCCCCGTCCGCGCCGTCACCTACTACCTCAAGCCCTTCGGCGGCATGCGCTACCGCCCCATCAACATGGGTGACGCGCGCTTCGAGAAGGACAAGGACAACTTCTACAAGATGTCGATGGCGAACATGCCCGCCTTCCGCGAGGAGCCGCGCATGCCGCCCGAGGACGCCGTCCGCTCCTGGGTCTTCCTCTACTACTCCGACGAGAAGAAGCTCGACGCCGAGCAGTACTGGAAGGAGACCGGCCGGCGCTACTACGAGGGGTTCAAGGACTTGATTAAGCCGAACGACGAGGTCAAGGCGGCCGTCGCCGGCATCGTCGGCGACGCGAAGGACGACCCGGAGAAGCTCCGGCGCATCTACGACTTCTGCCGCACCAAGATCAAGAACGTGAGCGACGACGCCTCGGGCCTGACGCCCGACGACCGCGCGAAGCTCAAGGACAACAAGGCGCCCGCCGACACGCTCAAGCGCGCGCAGGGCACCGGCAGCGACATCGACTTCCTCTTCGCCGCGCTCGCCAAAGCCGCCGGCTTCGACGCGCGCGTCGCGCTCTCGGGCAACAACGACGACTTCTTCTTCGACCGCGGCTTCATGCACTACAGCTTCCTCGGCTCGATCTTCGTCGCCGTCCAGGTCGGCGGCTCGTGGCAGTTCTTCAGCCCGGCCGAGATGTACACGACCTACGGGATGCTGGGCTGGCCCGAGGAGGGGCAGGACGTGCTCGTCACCGACGCGAAGGAGCCCATCTGGGTGCGCGGGCCGATCTCCGGCCCCGAGAAGTCGGTCGAGCGGCGGACGGGCAAGTTCAAGCTCTCGGAGGACGGGACGCTGGAAGGCGACGTGAGCATCGAGTACACGGGCCACCTCTCCTTCGCGCAGAAGGAGTACAACGACGACGACTCGCCGGCCGAGCGCGAGAAGACGGTCGTCGAGTTGTGGAAGTCGCGGATGGGCGCCGAGGTCACAGACCTCCACATCGAGAACGTGACCGACCCCGTCCAGCCCTTCATCTACCAGTTCCACGTCCGCGTGCCCTCGTACGCGACGCGGACGGGCAAGCGCCTCTTCCTCCAGCCGGCCTTCTTCGAGAAGGGGGTCGAGCCGCTCTTCCCGACGGCGACGCGCCGCCACGAGGTCTACTTCCACCACCCCTGGTCGGAGGACGACCAGGTCGAAATCTCCCTGCCCGAGGGCTTCGCGCTCGACAACGCCGACGCGCCCGGGGCTCTCTCCGGCGGCGAGCTGACCAAGTACGACCCGACCATCGCCGTCACGAAGGACGGGCGCAGGCTCATCTACAAGCGCAAGTTCTACTTCGGCAAGAGCGACGGCATGCTCCGCTTCCCCGTCACCTCCTACCCGAGCCTCAAGAACTACTTCGACGAGGTCAGCAAGCGCGACGGCCACACCATCGCCCTCAAGCAGGGCGCCCCGGCGGCCACCAGTTCGAAATAAAAGGAAATAGAAAGATGCTCCGACGAATCAACCTCTTCGCCCTCGCGCTCTGCTCCGCGGCGCTGCTCGCGGCCGCGGCCCCCGCGCCGCGCACGGCCGCGGCCGCAAGCGAAGACGTGCCCGCTTGGCTGAAGGCCGCGGCGGCCGCCACGGCCCCCGCCTACGACAAGCGCGTCAACGCCGTCGTCCTCTACAACGAGCGCAGCGTCGGGGTCGAGGAGGACGGTCGCGTCGTGACCACGACCAACTACGCCGTCCGCGTCCTCGCCCGCGAGGGGCGCGACGAGGCGTCCGCGCACGCCCTCTACCTGACCGACGGCGGCAAGGTGCGCGAGCTGAAGGCGTGGCTCATCCGCCCGTCCGGCGAGGTCAAGAGGTACGGCAAGGACGAGACCCTGGACATGGCGCTCAAGCCGAACGACGTGTACGACGAGGCGCGCCTGCGCGTCATCTCGGCGCGCGACGAGGCCGAGGCGCCGGGCACGGTCTTCGGCTACCAGTCGGTGACGGAGGAGCGCACCGTCTTCTCGCAGGACGGGTGGAGCTTCCAGGACGACCTGCCGTCGCTCCTCGCGCGCTACACGGTGACGCTCCCCGCGGGCTGGCGCGCCTCGGGCGTCGTCTTCAACCACGCGAAGCTGGAGCCGGCCGTCTCGGGGACGACCTACACGTGGGAGCTGCGCGACCTGCCGCCCATCGAGCAGGAGCCGAACAGCCCGACGATGTCGAGCCTCGCGCCCCGCCTCGCCGTCGGCTTCGTCGCGCCCGACGCCGCGCGCGGCGCGATGAACCCGAGCTTCGGGAGCTGGCAGGAGGTCTCGCGCTGGCTCTCGACCCTCCACGACCCGCAGGCCGAGCCCGACGACGCCATCGCCCTCAAGGCGCGCGAGCTGACCGCCGACTGCAAGACCGAGCTTGAGAAGATCGCGGCCGTCGGCCGCTACGCGCAGGCCGTCAACTACATCTCGATTCAGATGGGCCTCAGCCGCGGCGGCGGCATCCGCCCGCACGCGGCCGCGCAGGTCTTTGCCAAGAACTACGGCGACTGCAAGGACAAGGCCAACCTGATGCGCGCCATGCTGCGCGCCCTGAAGATCACGGCCTACCCCGTCGCCATCTACTCGGGCGACCGCACCTACGTGCGCGAGGAGTGGCCCTCGCCCGACCAGTTCAACCACTGCATCATCGCCGTCAAAATCTCGGACGAGACGCAGGCGCCCTCGGTCGTCACGCACCCCACTTTGGGCCGCCTGCTCATCTTCGACCCGACCGACCCGTACACGCCGGTCGGCGACCTGCCCGACCACGAGCAGGGGAGCTGGGCGCTCGTCGCCGCGGGGGGCGACGGCCAGCTCCTGCGCATGCCCTCCATGCCGCCCGAGGCCAACACCGTCGAGCGCACGGCCGACGTGACGCTCGCGCCCGACGGCTCGATCTCGGCGGTCGTGCGCCAGCGCGCCGTGGGGCAGTCGGCCGCCTTCGGGCGCGCCGTCTTCAAGGGGCTGACGAGCAGCGACTACCAGAAGGCGGTCGAGATGTGGGCCGGCGCGGGCGCCACCGGCGCGAAGTTCACCAAGATCGAGCCGGCCGACAGCCGCGCCGAGGGGCGCTTCGCCCTCGACGTGGAGTTCACGGCCGCCGCCTACGGCCAGTCGATGCAGGATCGCCTGCTCGTCTTCAAGCCGGCGGTCATCGGGCGGACGGGGACGGGCTGGCTCGCGCCGCCGACGCGCAAGAACCCGGTCGTGCTCGAAAGCCAGTCCTTCAACGAGACGGCGCGCTTCAAGCTGCCCGCGGGCTTCGACGTGGACGAGCTGCCCGACCCGGTCAAGGTCGATTCCGACTTCGGCTCCTACACGGCCAGCTACGAGGTCAAGGACGGCCAGCTCCTCTACACGCGCAAGCTCGTCCAGCGCGCCGCGACCATCCCCGCCGAGAAGTACGCCGAGGTGCGCGCCTTCTTCGGCCGCGTCCGCGCCAGCGAGGAGGCGCCCGTCGTGCTTGCAAGGAAATAGTAGGCAGTAGGCAGATGGCAGTAGGCAGTTGAAGGCAAGGGGACTTTTAAGGAACGGGTCTCAACGAACATGGGCGGCGAGTCGTTAATCTCGCCGCCCACGTTCCTTTCGGACGCTTCGCCTTTTTCCTAACTGCCAACTGCCATCTGCCTACTGCCCACTGAGCTTGAAATCCGCGACGAGCGGGAGGTGGTCGGAGGCGACGAGCGAGAGGCGGCTGCGGTGGAGTGTGAGCCGTTCGAGTTCGAGCGAGTGGTCGTAGTAGACGTGGTCGAGGTGGAGGAAGGGGAGCGCGCCGGGGTATGTGCGGCGCGTGCGGAGGTGCTGGCGCAGGTCGGCGCTGCGCAGCTCCTGCGAGAGCAGGCGCGAGGCGAGCCCGTGCGTCCACTCGTTGAAGTCGCCGACCGCGACGCGCGGCCCCGTCAACTTCGGGTCGCGCAGGACAGACTCGCTGCACAGCTTGCGCCCCTGGTGGCGGCGCTCGACGAAGGCCGTGCCGAGGTGGATGTTGAAGAGGTGGACGACCCCGGCGCCCGGCTCGTCGAGCTGCACGTCCACGCGCAGGGCGCCGCGCGGCTCCTGGTGTTTCCACGTGATGTCGTAGTTGTGGCAGTGGGTGACGGGCAGGCGCGTCAGGACGACGTTGCCGTAGGCGCCGCCGCGGTGCTTGCGGTTCTCGCCGAGGTGGAACCGGCAGCCCAGCTCCTCGGCGATGAAGCGCGCCTGGTGCGCCTCGCGCGAGGAGTCCGACTCGACGCTCACCACCTCCTGCAAGGCGATGAGGTCGGCGTCCAGCTCGCGCAGCACCGCCGCGATGCGCGCGGGCCGCTCGCGCCGGTCGAGCCCGACGCACTTGTGCACGTTGTAGGTGACGACCCGCAGCCGCCCGTCCTTCAGCATCTCCCCGCCGACCCCCTTGACATTCAGCCGCCGAGCAACTGGCCCACCGTCATCTCAAAGCCCGCGAGCACCGCGCCCTTGACGACATCCGACTCGCGCAGCTCCGTCATCGCGTAATGCTTCTTACGCAACACGAGCTGCGTGACGGTTCGCTTTTTAAGGTCAACTATCCAGTATTCGCGCACACCGTTCCTCTCGTACAGGTCACGCTTTCTGATCGTGTCGTGCGAGACTGAGCCGGGCGAAAGAATTTCGACTACAAACAGCGGCGCGCAGCGTACGCGGCCCTGCTTGTTCGCCTGCCGCACGTCCTTTTTGGTTAGAAATAAGATGTCGGGCTGAACCACGTCGCCGCTCGGCAGAATCACGTCAAGCGGCGAGTAGAAAAGTTGGTCGGCGGCCGAAGCCGGCACGAACCTGTCGAGGCTGCGAAAGATGTTCCGTGACGCGGACTGATGTCCGATGGTGGGCGCTGGTGCCATGATGATCTCCCCGTCGATGTACTCGGTGGGAAGAACGGACTCGGGGAGCGCCCAGAACTCTTCAGCGGACGCTCGGCGTCGGATGAGGCGTTCTTCGGTCGCCTGCTCTAAGACTTCCGTTGCCATCTCTTTAAACTCCCCGCGGACGTGGCGGCACCCGCTGTCTGGTGGATTGTTTCTGGCGTCGATTCTATCACGGCGCGGCGCCGGTAAACTTCGCGCGGACGCGGACGCAGCGTTCGAGGCCGTCGGCCGCTTCGAGCACTTTGAGGCGCAGGTCGCGGTCGAGCGAGTCGTGGCGCGCGAGGAAGTCGCGCACGGTGTCGGCGGCGCGCGCGTCGCATTGGCCGCCGATGAAGGCCGCGAGCCAGCCGTTGACGAAGAAGATTTTGCGCGTGCGCTTGAGCGTCGGGAGTTCCGCGAGCGCGGGCTCGAGGTAGGGGAGCGTGAGCGCCGACTGCCGCGGCGCGTTGAAGGGGCCGAAGCCCGCCTCGATCCAGCTCTCGGCCAGCTCTTTGTCGCCGACGAACTGGGCGAAGTATCTCTTCTTCGCCGAGGCGTCCGGGGCGGCCGCGCCCGCGGCGTAGGCGTAGCGGCGCGCGTCGTCCGTCCGGTCGGCTTCGCTCTCCTTCTTCAGCAGCTCGGGCGCGCGCGCGTCGCCCGCGGCCACCAGCGCGCGGATGAGGTCGAAGCGGTCGCGCGAGCGCAGCGTCATCCCGGGCACCTGAAGCTTGCCGGCGAGGATGTCTTTGAGGTCGTCGAGCGCCGCGGGGCTCGTGGCGACCTCGCGGTAGGTGCGGAAGTACGTGATGCGCTGCCCCGGCGTCGCGGCCTTCAGCATCCGCTCGCGCAGGAGCCCTTCGAGGCGCGGCGCGAGCGCGCGCTGCTGCGCGTCGGAGAGGTAGCGCGTGAAGGCCGTCTGCACGCGCGCGAGGATGAAGGCGAGCATCACGTCGTCCGACTCGCGCGCGGCGTTGGCGACGGCCAGCTCGACGAAGTCGGCGGGCGCCAGCTCGGCCTCGCGCACAGACTCCCAGAGCGAGCCCCAGAGGAGCGCGCGCAGGAAGTCGTCGTTGATTGCGCCCATGTTCTTGATGACGTACGCGCGGCTTACTTCATCGAGCAGGAAGCGGCCGTAGCCGTAGTCGCGGAAGTTGACGAAGACAAAGTCGGGCCGCCTCCGGCCGAGCACGCTGCGCACCTGCGTCTCTTTCGCCCCTTCGAGAATGACCGTGTGCTCGTCGTCGTAAAGATTCATGGCTCGACCTCGGGGGAGGTAGGCCAGGACGATGTTGAGGCGCATCGGCCACGCGCCGCCCTCCCCGAGTACGTCGTTCTGCACGACGTTGAAACTGTCAATGAGTCCCCGCCGGTTCGCAGTCCAACGCACGCGCACGTCCGGCATGCCGCGCCGCTTGACCCACGCGGCGGCCCAGGCGTCGAGCTTCTTTCCGGAAGTGCGCTCGAAGGCGCCGACCAAATCCTCCCAGGTGGCGTTCGCGTAGGCGTGCTCCTTGACGAAGAGGCGGACGGCGTCGCGGAACTCGCGCTCGCCGAGGTAGAACTCCGCCTGCCTGAGCATCGAGGGCGCCTTGCGGTAGACGATGTTGCCGTAGGCGGATTTGGCCGCCGAGAGGTTCGCGATCTCCTGCCAGATGGGCGTCGTGCCCTTCGTCACGTCGGTCAAATACGCGAGCGGCTTGGTGCGCAGGTGGAAGACCTTCCACGCGTCGAGCTGCGGCATCACGCGCTCGAACGCCTTGTAGGCCATGAAGGTGGCGAAGCCCTCCTTGAGCCAGAGGTCGTCGAACCAGCGCATGGTGACGAGGTCGCCGAACCACTGGTGCGCGGCCTCGTGCAGCATCGTCTCGGCGCGCGCGGCGATGTCGGCGGCGGTCGGGTCGGAGGGGAAGAGCACGCCGTCCTCGCGCAGGAAGGTCGCGCCCGCGTGCTCCATCCCGCCGTAGGCGAACTCGGGGATGAGGATCACGTCGTACTTCGGGAAGGGGAACTTGTGCGCGAAGTACTCTTCGAAGAACGTCACGCCCTCGCGGTTGATGCGGACGACCTCTTCGAGCTCCTTCTCGGCGCGCGCCTTCTGCGACCTGCGCACGAAGAGGCGGATGCGCGGCGTGTCGTTCGCCGGCGTGGGAATGTCCGGCCCGTGGATGTGAGACGGTCGGCCCGTCTTCGGGTCGAGCGGGTACCTGTGCATCGAGACCTTGCGCTGCGCCTCCAGCATCTCAAACGGCCCGGCGGCGAAGGCGAACTGGTAGGTGCTGAGCGGCTCGGTCTCGGGGAACGCGTTCCACAGCATCCCGGCGGGCGGCGACTGCGGGAGGCCGCCGGGCGTCTCGTCGAACTCGCGCAGGACTGTGCCCTCGGTGTTCGAGACGACCCGCCACTTCTCGGGCGCGGTGACGCGGAGCGTGAAGCGCGCCTTGAGGTCGGGCTGGTCGAAGCAGGGGAACATGGTGCTCGCGTCCGAGGGGACGAAGAGCGTGTAGACGTACTCGGAGTTGTCCTCGCGGTCGAGGTAGCGCGTGACGGCGCTGCCCGCGCTGCTGATTGGCGACTCGAAGCTCAGCTCGACTTCGTTCACGCCGACTTTCAAATTCGTTCTCGGGATGACGAGGTGCTCGTTCTCGAAACGCGCGTCGGTCACCGCGCGCCCGTTCGCCTTGATGCCCGAGACGTGAGAGCTGACGTCCTCGTCCTTCTTCATCGAGCGCCAGTCGAGCACGAGGTCGCCCGCCGCCGCGTCGAGCGTGACCGTGACTTGCAAACGCCCTTCGAGTCTGTCGGCGTGTTCCCGGAGCATGAGGTCGAGGTTGTAGCGCACGTCGCGGTAGTGCTCGGCGCGCCAGCGCGCCAGCTCGCGCGGGACGCCGGGGCCGGGCGTCTGTGCCCCGGCTTCGAAGTTCGTCAGCGTCATGAAGGACAGGCCGAGGAGGAAGAGTTTAAGAAGAGGGCGCACGGCGTCTGTGGCTCCTTTGAAACGTTCTCGCTCGCGTTCGTCGGGTGCATTGTAAAAAAGGCGCGGGGGTGTTTTATTCTCGCCCGTGAGTTGCGGCGTGGCAAGCGCCGGTTCGAAGGGAGGAGTCTGGACGAGATGACTGACGAAAGTGTGCGGGACGAAAACGCGCCGGGCATCACCGGCGGCACAGACAAGGCCGGCCCCGGCGGCCTGGCCGAAGGGGATGTGCCCGAGAAGGACGGAGACACCGGCGTCCGCGAGACCGGCGACATCTCCGGCGCGACCTCCACCCACGCCGGCGCCGGCGGCAACTTCGGCAACACCGGCGGCACCGGCACCGCGCCGACGGAATGACGAGGCGGCGCACACGATACCCTTCAGGGTGTTCCCCTTTGGTGTAAAGTCCGCCCCTGAAGCCCGGCGAAAACCTTTGTTTTCAGTCCAACGAGCGCCGCCGTCCTGGCACGGCGGTTGTTAAGACGAATCTACCCGACGGCGCCGCTCCGGCGCGTCCCAGAGCTCAAAACGGGCGGAGGTTTTAGAGGATGTTGAAGGGTGCTATCTTGAAGTTCGGGCCGGCGGGCAGGGCGCTCGCGGCCGCGCTGTTCGTGCTGGCGCTGGCGGCGGGCGCGCAGGCGCAGGGGCGCTCGACGGCGGGGCGCGTGGGCGGCAGGCTGGTCAACATCAAGGTCGGCGAGCTGACCCTTGAGTCAATCGACTTCCGCGAGCAGACGGCGCGCCTCAGCCTCGGGCTCGACGTCTCGAACGGCCTCGTCCCCGTCACGCTGAAGGACTTCGACTACAGCCTGCGGCTCGCCGGGCAGGACGCCATCGAGGGCACGTACTACGGCGACCTGAAGATCGGCGGGCGCAAGGGCTCGCGCGTCAACCTGCCGCTGACCGTTCACCTGCGCTCGATCCCGAACGTCGTCTGGCAGGCGTTCCGCAACCAGGGGCGCATCGACTACGAGCTGGACAGCGCTTTCACCGTCCCGCTCTTTGTCACCGCGAAGCGCTTCGACCAGAGCTTCGCGGGCGAGGTGCCGTTGCGCTCGCTCGTTGACGCGGCCTCGATCATCCGCGCCAGCCGCGGCGGCGGCGGACGCGTCCTCGGCGACATCCTGCCCTTCTGAAGGGAAGGGTAAAGGGAAAAGGGGAAGGGGTAAGGGATGACATCGTGTCATCCCTTACCCCTTCCCCTTTTCCCTTTGACTCAGGCGGCGCGTTGCGGGAGAAGCCGTTTGAGGAGCGTGGAGAGGTGGTCGAGGTCGAGCGGCTTGACGACGTAGTCGCAGCAGCCGACGGCGCCGGCCGCGGCGCGCGACTCGGCCGAGTCGTAGGCGGTGACGGCGACGACCGGCACGTCGCGCGTCCGCTCGTACTCGCGGATGCGCAGCGTGGCGTTGAAGCCGTCGAGCACGGGCATGTTCAAGTCCATCAGGACGAGGTCGAGCCCGCCGCGCTGCGAAAGCTCGATGGCCTCCTGCCCGTTCGACGCCTCGACCACGCGGCACCCGTGCGTCTCAAGCATCCGCCGCATGATCTCGCGCGTGTCCTGGAAGTCCTCGACCAGCATCACCACCGGGCCGTTGCCGCCCGCCGTCTCACCCTGCGTCATAGAGCCTCCCGCGCCCGAAAACCCCCGGCCGTCCGTTCGCGCACAATCATAAACCAACCCGACCGGCCGTGGACAGCGCCGCCGAACAGTCTCAGCGGTGCCCGGGATTGACGCGCGCCGCCCCGGCCGGTCAAGGGCTAGAAATGTCTAATGCGCGTCCGGTTGCCGAAACCGCCGCGGGGTGCGCGGCGGCGCGCGGGTGCGGCTGCGGCCGACGCGGCTGCGGCGGCGTGTGCGCGCGGGGTGCCGCCGTCGGAATCCGCTGCGGCGGGCCGGGAGCGTCGCAGGCGCTCCCACTCCTGGCGCGGGACACGGCGGAAGGCTTCGACGACGCGCGGGTCGAACTGGACGCCCGCGCAGGTCTCCAGCTCGGCGAGCGCGGCCTCGTAGCTGCGGCCCCTGCGGTAGACGCGGTCGCTGACCATCGCGTCGAAGGCGTCGGCGACGGCGAAGATGCGCGCGCAGAGGTCTATCTCTTCGCCCTTGAGCCCGAGCGGGTAGCCCGAGCCGTCCCACTGCTCGTGGTGCTCGGCGACGACGCGCGCGGCGCCTGCGAGGAACTCGATGCCGCCGAGAATCTTCCGCCCGTGCGAAGGGTGCTCGCGCATTAAGACCCACTCCTCCTCGGTCAGCTTCGCGGGCTTGCGGAGGATGGCGTCGGGCACGCCGATCTTGCCGATGTCGTGCAACAGCGAGCCGAATTCGAGCGAACGCAGCTGCTCGGCGTCGAGCCCCAGTTCCTGACCCAAACGGAGGCTGAAGTTGACGACGCGCTCCGAGTGGCCGTGCGTCTCCTGGTCGCGCGTCTCAAGGGCGGCGACGAGCGCCTTGAGCGTCGCGCGGTAGGCGCACTCGCAGGAGCGCAGGGCGCTGTCCAGCTCCTCCGTCCGCCGCTCGATCATCCGTTCGAGGTAGGTCTCGTAGCCGCGCCTGTCCGCGAGCAGGCGCTGGTGTTCGAGCGCGCGCCGGACGGCGAACTGAAGGTGTTCGAGGTCGAAGGGCTTGACGATGTAGTCGAAGGCGCCGGCGCGCAGGGCATCGACGGCGCTCTCGAGCTCCTGCGAGCCGCTCACCACGATGACGAGCGTGTCGGGCGAGAGCCCGCGCACGCGCGGGATCAGCTCAAGCCCGCTCATCCCCGGCATCGCGATGTCGCTCACGACGAGCCCGAACTCGCCCGACCCCAGAAGCTCGAGCGCCTCCTCGGCCGAGCCGACCGCTTCGCACTCGTACTCCGCGCTCAGGAACTCGGAGAGCACGCTCCGCACCGCCGCGTCGTCGTCGGCGACGAGCAGGCGCGCCGGGCACGCCTGCAAGGGCGCGCAACTCATCCTCATGGACATCGGGCTCATCGGCGGCGACATTTAAAACCCCCTCGTTGACGGGCTCAGGCGAAACATTCTGGGCGGGGCGCAGCTCGCCCCCGGACGCCGGCCCGCACGCCGCGACGCCCGAACGGAAGCTCCAAACTGTCAGGGGTTCACTTTAGGGCGCAGTCCTTCCGGCAACGGCCATGCCAGCCCTTGTGGAGAAGGCAAAAGGCAAAAAGCCGTGAACCGTAAACCGTAAATCGTGACGAGATGAATACAGCTTTTCACTTGTCACCGTTCGCGGTTTACGGTTCACGGCCTTTTGCCGTGTAAATTGCAGCGGCGGGATTCACGCCCTGCGGCACAATGCCGCGTCCCGGAGCGTACAGACCGCGCCGCCGCTTAAGATTTTCGGGGTGCGGGCGTGGAACGGGGCTTGCTCGAATCCTAGCGCAGAAAAATCTGCACGCCCCAGTCAAAGCCCCATCAAAGCAGTCCCCATAGTCCCGTTAGAAGCCAGTCTCCGAGGAGGATAAGGTGAAAGCTGGGAAGCACTGTCGTCTGCGCGGGTGGGTTTACACGGCCTGTGTGACGGCGGCGCTCTGCCTGTTCGGGGCCGCGGCGGGCGGCGGAGCGCACGCCGCCCGCGGCTCGGGGGGCGCTTCGAAGCTCTCGCCCGAGCTGCTCGCGCTCGCCGAAGGCTCGCAGTCCGGCTCGGTCAACGTCATCGTCCAGTACAACGACACGGCGCGGAGGACGCTGCTCGGCTCCGTGCTCAACCTCGTGGGCATCGTGACCAATCTCGGCGGGCGCGTGACGCGGAACCTCGTGGGGCTCGACGTGTTGGCGGCGCGTGTGCCGGCGAACTCTCTGCGCGACCTGGCGGCGCGCTCCGAAGTCCGCTACGTCTCGCCCGACCGTGCGCTCGCCGTCTCCGGCCACGTCGAGACGACGACGGGCACGGCCGCCGTCCGCACGCAGACGAACACCACGCTGCTCGGGCTGTTGCAGACGACGACCACGTTCGACGGCGCAGGGATAGGAATCGCGTTCGTCGATTCGGGGCTGGACGCGGGGCACGAGGTCTTCCGCGACGCGGCGGGACTGAGCCGCGTCGCGGCGAGCGTGGACTTCACGGGCGAGGGTCGCACCGACGACCCCTTCGGGCACGGCACGCACGTCGCCTCCATCGCCGCGGGTTCCGGGAAGCCTTCGAACGGCGCGTACGGCGGCGTCGCCCCGGCGGCGAAGATTGTGAACTTGCGCGTGCTCAACTCCGAGGGGAAGGGGACGACCTCGGCGCTGCTCGCGGCGCTCGACTGGGTCTTGCAGAACCGCGCGTTCTACAGGATTCGCGTCGTCAACCTCTCCCTCGGCGCGCCGGCCGTGGACACGTACCGCGACGACCCCGCGTGCGAGGCCGTGCGCCGTCTCGTCGCCGCGGGCGTCGTGGTCGTGGCGGCCGCAGGCAACGACGGCAAGGGGGCCGCGGGCCAGAAGGTTTACGGCGCCATCCACTCGCCGGGGCACGAGCCTTCGGCCGTCACCGTCGGCGCCGCGAACAGCTTCGGGACGAACGCGCGCTCGGACGACGTGCTCACGACCTACAGCTCGCGCGGGCCGACGCGCGGCTTCTGGACGGACGACTCGGGCGTGCGCCACTACGACAACCTCGTCAAGCCCGACCTCGTCGCGCCCGGCAACAAGCTCGTCGGCGCGGCGGCGCCGAACAACGCGCTGCTGGCGGGGCACCCCGAGCTGAACGCGGACGCGAGCCAGCCCCCCTCGCGTCGGATGATGTACCTGTCGGGCACGTCGATGTCGGCGCCGGTGGTCTCGGGCGCGGCGGCGCTCCTCTTGCAAGCCAACCCGAATCTGACGCCGAGCCTGGTCAAGGCGCTCCTGATGCTGACGGCGCAGTCGGTCTACGGCGCCAACACTTTGGAGCAGGGCGCGGGGCTTCTGAACGTGGAAGGGGCGCTGCGGCTGGCGCGGCTCGTCCGCACAGACCTCTCGTCACAGACTCCGCTCGGCGCGCCGCTGCTCAACTCGGGCGCGCCCGTGCCGCAGAGCACGGTCGCGGGCGAGACGTTCTGGTGGTCGCAGGGGCTCGTGCTCAACCACACGTACGCGGCCGGGTCTGACCTCTACACGCTCTACCAGAAGGTCTACGCGCCGGGCGCGCAGTTGGGCTCGGGCGTCAACGAGGGGGCGGGCGGGACGCAGACCTTGAACGCGACGATGATGACGGGCGGCGTCACGGTCGGGCGCTGGCTGTTGACGAGCGACGGCTCGACGATGGCGGGCGGCACGCCCGTCATGGACGCGTCCGCGCTGCTCGAAGGGCCTCTGGGCGGCGACGGCGTGATGGCCGGCGACGGCGTGATGAGCGGCGACGGCGTGATGAGCGGCGACGGCATCATGGCCGGCGACGCGAACCTGCGGGCGCAGTCAACTCTGGTCGAGGGGGACGAGACGCCGTGCATGAAATGAGCGCTAGCGTATTGACGAAGCACGGGGCAGGGCGGATACTTGATATCCTCTTCTCTCCCCGGATGAATCTCTCCCCGAGAACGTCCGAGGCCATCTCTCTAAAATTTAAGCCCCGCGCCGGACGCGTCCGGCGCCGACCCCCTGACAGGTTGTGACAGGTGCGTCCCGATATCCCTCGCACCGAAGAAGCACGCGGTCATGCCGGCTCCCGTCCGTAGTACATCCGGCACGCACCGAACTGGAGTGTGATGAAGGTGAAACAGGTTAGAACGTACACGGCGGCGGCGCTCGTCTCTCTGCTGGCGCTGCTGTGTCTTGCGGGCTCGGGACTCGCGCCCGGCGGCGCGAGCCGGGCCGGGCTGAAGGTCGTGCGCGCAGTCCCCACTGCCGCGGCCCGGGAGGACGAGCCCGCCGACAGAGTCTCCCCCGACCTGCTTGAGCTGGCGCGTGACCCCGAGTCGGCGGCGCGGCGCGTCCGCGTCATCGTGCAGGAGCGCGCGGGGCTCGACGCGCTGCTCGCCTCGAAGCTCGGCGGCGAGGTGAAGACCCGCGGCCGCTTCGAAACGCTGGGCGCGCGCGTCCTCGAACTCCCGGCGCGGCTCGTCGAGCGCCTGTCGGAGCAGAAGGGGGTGCGCTTCGTCTCCCTCGACCGCGAGACGAACGGCTTCGGCCACGTCTCGCGCACGACGGGGACGGATGACGTGCGCGAGCCGGCGGGCACCAACGTGACCGGGCTCGACGGCACGGGCATCGGCATCGCCGTCCTCGACTCCGGCATCGACACGGGCCACACGGCCTTCCTCGACGGCAAGGGCAACGGCCTGCGCGTCGTCAAGAGCGTGGACTTCACCGGCGAGGGGCGCACCGACGACCCCTTCGGGCACGGGACGCACGTCGCGGGCATCGTCGCCGGCAACGGCCGTATCTCGCACGCCGATTACGTCGGCATCGCGCCGAACGCGAACATCATCAACCTGCGCGTCTTGAACGCGCAGGGCTCGGGGCGCGTCTCCTACATCCTGAGCGCGCTCGACTGGGTCTACCAGAACCGCGCCCTCTACAACATCCGCGTCGTCAACATGAGCCTCGGCGGCGCGGCGGTCGAGTCCTACAAGAACGACCCCGTCTGCAAGGCCGTCCGCAAGCTGGTTGACGCGGGCGTCGTGGTCGTGGCCGCCGCCGGCAACAACGGGAAGGACGCCTCGGGGGCGAAGCTCTACGGCGCCATCCACTCGCCCGGCGACGAGCCCTCGGCCATCACCGTCGGCGCGACCAACACCTTCGGCACCGACGCCCGCTCGGACGACGCCATCGCCTCGTACAGCTCGCGCGGCCCCACGCGCGGCGGTTGGACTGACGCGCTCGGCGTGCGCCACTACGACAACCTCGTCAAGCCCGACCTCGTCGCGCCCGGCAACAAGATCATCGACGCGGCGGCGGAGGACAACTTCCTCATCACGCACCACCCCGAGCTGGACGCGGGCGTGAGCAACTCCGACAAGCGCCGGATGATGTACCTGAACGGCACTTCGATGGCGACGCCCGCGGTGGCGGGCGCGGCGGCGCTCATGCTTCAGGCCAACCCGACCCTGACGCCGAACCTCGTCAAGACGCTCCTGATGTACACGTCGCAGCCGCTCGCGGGCGCGAACCTTCTGGAGCAGGGCGCGGGCGAGCTGAACGTCGAAGGCGCCGTCCGCCTGGCGAGGCTCGTGCGGCGCGACCTGTCGGCGCTGACGCCGCTCGGCGCGCCGCTGCTCACCTCCGCCGCGGCGCCCGTGCCGCAGAGCACAATCGCGGGCGAGACCTTCAACTGGTCGCAGGGCATCGTCATCAAGTACGGCTACGCGACCGGCACAGACCTCGTCACCGCCTACCAGAAGGTCTACGGCCTCGGCGTCTTCGCCAGCGACGGCGTCTTCGCCTCCGACGGCGTCTTCGCCAGCGACCGTTCGTTCTTCACCTCGGGCGTCTTCGCCAGCGACAACGCCCTCGTGAGCAACGGGCAGCCGCTCGGCGGCGGGACGGTCTTCGTCGGTTCGGGCGTCTTCGCCAGCGACGGCTTCGCGGCGGCGGGCGTCTTCGCCAGCGACCACTTGGTCTTCGGCGACGGCGTCTTCGCCAGCGACGGCACGCTCGACGCCGACGCGGCGATGCAGGCGCTGTCGGCGGCGGTCAGCGGCGACGCCATGAAGGCACCGCCGCCCACGCCCGAAGCGGGTGGCGACAGCCCCGACTACAAGTGAACCTACAAGTGAGACGCGCGCCACGGCGGCCCCCCGAGCCGCCGCGCGCCGGAGTGAACGCCAACTTTAGGAGAGAGGCGATGCCCCAGTTGAAGGAGTTGAAGACGCAGGGAGTGGCGGCGCCCGCGCGCCCCGAGCGGGTGGGAGCGACGCCGCTCGTCCACCCGCTCACCGAGAGCCACCCGGAGTCGGAGGTGCTCGACTTCCTTTCGGGCCGCCCGGCGCAGGCCGTCATCATGAGCGGGCTCATCCGCGACAACGGCTTCGAGAGCCCTTTCAACCGCGGCACGTTCCACGCCTGCCGCGACGCCGAGGGGAGGCTCGAAGGCGTCGCGCTCGTCGGCCACGCCGTCTACGTCGCGGCCGACACGGCGCCGGCGCTCAGGGCGTTCGCGCGCATCGCGCAGGGCGAGCAGCGCGCGCACATGATCCTCGGCGAGGAGGCGCTGGTCGGCCGCTTCTGGGAGCACTACGCGCCGGCGGGGCAGCCGCCGCGCCTCTTCTCGCGCGAGCTGCTCTACGAGCTGCGCTGGCCGGTCTCGGCGCGCGAGCCCGTCGGCGGCTTGCGCCCCGCCACGCTCGACGACCTGCTGCTGGTGATGCCCGTCCACGCGGCGATGGCCTACGAGGAGAGCGGCGTCAACCCCATCGACGTTGACCTGCACGGCTTCCGCATGCGCTGCGCGCGCCGCATCGAGCACGGCCGCGTCTGGGTGCTGGCCGAGGGCGGGGAGCTGCTCTTCAAGGCCGACGTCGTCTCCGAGACGCCCGAGTGCATCTACCTCGAAGGCGTCTACGTGGAGCCGGCCAGCCGCCAGCAGGGCCTGGGGCTGCGCTGCATCGCGCAGCTCGGCCGCGCCATGCTTGAGCAGACGAAGTGCGTGAGCGCGCTCGTCAACGAGCAGAACTTCGCCGCGCAGGCGCTCTTCAACAAAGCCGGCTACAAGCTGCGCGGCCGCTTCGACACGGTCTTCCTCGAACGGGGTAATTGATTCCGCCGACCTACATCTCTCCTATGCCGACGCAACGTTACGTCAAGCCGTACATGTGGACGTTCATCGTCGCGGGCGCGGCCGTCCTGCTCTACGCGGCGGCGAGCCTGCCCGTCCGGCGGCTCGACCTGCGGCTGGTGCCGCTCGTCCTCTTCACGCTCTTCGTCAGCTCGCGCCTCTGCGTCCCCATCCCGCGCACGGCCTCGGGGAAGATTTCGTTCTCCGACGCCCTCATCTTCCTCGTCATGCTGCTCTACGGCGGCGAGGTGGCGGTGCTGCTCGGCGCGGCGGAGATCTTCATCGCCTCGCGCTTCGTGCGGCCGCCGATCAGCTTCTTCACCAGCACCTTCAACGGGGCGATGATGGGGCTCTCGACGCTCGTCACCTACGCCGTGCTGACGCTCGTCTACGGCGACGTGACGGCGCTGGCGCGGGGCGAGTTCTCGGCCACCTTCGCCGGCGCGCTCTGCGTGATGGCGCTCGTGCAGTACGT
>Ga0213876_10000357_pt1 | contig 39247 bp, 40 predicted proteins | sample BarmaccomBMRX_R9_FD_160113 | JGI IMG/M metagenome (GOLD analysis project Ga0213876, IMG submission 160113) | Root-associated microbial communities from Barbacenia macrantha in rupestrian grasslands, the National Park of Serra do Cipo, Brazil - RX_R9 | ecosystem: Host-associated > Plants > Roots... | reverse complement strand
CCTCGCGACTGTAGTGCGGCGGGTCCAGCTTGCACTGGCGGTCGGCCTTCCTCATCGGATCGCCGGCGGGGGGAATGGCGGGCGGCGCGGCCTGCGTGAAGTCGAACACCGAGGTCAGGTCGCCCGCCAGCGCGCGCCGCCACGGCGAGATGTTCGGCGCGGCGACGCCGAAGCGCATCTCCAGAAAGCGCAAGACCGAAGTGTGGTCGAACAGCTCCGAATTGACGAAGCCGCCGACCGTCCAGGGCGAGACGACCATCGCAGGGACCCGCGGGCCGAAGCCGAATGGGATGCCGCGATAGCTTTCGCCGGTCATGGCGACGGTCGAGGCGCCCAGGTCGGGGGTGAGCGGCGGGTTGGGCGGCGGCATGTGGTCGAAGAAGCCGTCGTTCTCGTCATAGTTCAGGATGAACGCCGTCTTGGCCCACACGCTCGGATTCGCGGTCAGCGCGTCGAGCAGCCGGAAGGTCAGCGACTCGCCATAACCGGGCGTGGCGCTCGGATGCTCGCACATGATGGTGGGCGCCACGATCCACGACACCTGCGGCAGGCGGTCCGTCGCCACGTCCTGCGCGAAGGCCTTGACCAGATGCTCGCCGCGCGAGGTCTTGGCGTTGTCCTTGTTCGAGCCTTCGACCCAGGCGCGCGCGCGCTCCATCAGGTGCCTGCGGCCGTGGCCGCGGAAGGCCTTGAAATAGGCAAGCCCGTTGTCGCCGTAGTTGTCGTATTCCTGATAGACGCGCCAGCTCACATGCGCTTTCTGCAAGGCCTCGGCACAGGTCCTCCATTCGAAGGCGTCGAAGGCCTTGGTGTCGTTGCGCAGGTCGGCGGTCTCGTTCGTCTCGTCGGGATTGGCGACGGCCCATCGGTCGTGATCGACGGTGAGGCCCGACGTGCCGCTCCACAGGTGCAGCCGGTTCGGCGTCGTCGGTCCCCAGACCGAGCAGTGATAGGCGTCGCAGATCGTGAACGCGTCGGCCAGCGCGTGATAGAAGGGCAGATCGGCGCGGGTGAAATAGCCCATCGTCAGCCTGGTCTTGGTGTCGATCCAGGCGTCGTGGTTCTTCCACAGCTCGTGGCTGCCTTTCCAGGAATGGTCGAGGCTCGCCATGCATTGCGCCGCGGTCTGCGACGTGTCGAGGTGGAAGGGCGTGAAGGTCTCGCCCGACTTGCTCAGTTGCATCCACACGGGATTTCCGCCGGGGAGCGCGATCGCGCGCGGATCGGAAAAGCCACGCACGCCCTTCAATGTCCCGAAATAGTGATCGAAGGAGCGGTTCTCCTGCATGAAGATCACGACGTGCTCGACGTCCTGGATCGTGCCGGTACGTGCTTTGGCGGGCGCGGCCAGAACGCTGCGCAGGTTCGGCGGCAGAAGCGCCGCGGCGGCGCCCAGCTTCAGGAAGGTGCGGCGATCGGTCATGACGGCGTCCTTGTCCTCCCCCGTTTACGGGGAGGTGGCGCGAAGCGCCGGAGGGGCCCCCTCCGCCTCGCTACGCTCGGCACCTCCCCCGCTCCGCAGGATAAGTATCATCCCCCCGGATGAAAGAAGTCGAAGATCTTTTTCGCCAAAGTCTCGCTCACGCCGCCGACCGATGCGAGGTCGGCGACGCTGGCGCCCGAAACCGCCTTGGCCGAGCCGAAATGCTGCAGCAGCGCGCGCTTGCGCCCCGAGCCTACGCCCGCGATCTCGTCCAGCGGATTGGCGCCGATGGCCTTGGAGCGCTTCTTCCTGTGCGTGCCGATGGCGAAGCGGTGCGCCTCGTCGCGCAGGCGCTGCAGGTAATAGAGCACCGGGCTCTTGGGATCGAGACGGAAGGGTTCGCGGCCGGGAATGTAGAAATGCTCGCGCCCCGCGTCGCGGTCGGGGCCCTTGGAGATGCCGACCAGCGCCACGTCCTCGACACCCAAATCCGCGAAGACCTGGCAGGCGATGGAGAGCTGTCCCGGCCCGCCGTCGATCAGCGCCAGGTCCGGCCATTTGGTCTTGGGATCGCCTTCCTCTTTCACCAGGCGGGCGAAGCGGCGCGTCAGCACCTCGCGCATCATCCCATAGTCGTCGCCGGGGGCGAGCTCGGCGGACTTGATGTTGAACTTGCGGTACTCGCCCTTCTCGAAGCCGTCGGGGCCGGCGACGATCATGCCGCCCACCGCTTGCGCGCCCTGGATGTGCGAGTTGTCGTAGACCTCGATGCGCCTGGGCGGCGCGTCGAGCCCCAGCACCTCGGCCACGCCTTCGAGCAGCGCGCGCTGCGCGGTGTTCTCGGCGATGCGCCGGCCGAGCTGCTCGCGCGCGTTCGTCACCGCCATCTCCACGATCTCGCGCTTCTCGCCGCGCTGGGGCTTCGAGATCTCGACCTTGTGGCCCGCGCGCATGGCGAGCGCCTCGGCGATCAGGGCGCATTCGGGAATGTCCTCGGAGACCAGGATCAGCTTCGGCGCCGCGCGCTCGTCATAGAACTGGCCGATGAAGGCTTCGAGAACCTCCGCCGTCGAGAGCTCGCGCGGCGAGCGCGGGAAGTAGGGCTTGTTGCCCCAGTTCTGGCCGGCGCGGAAGAAGAACACCTGGATGCAGGTCTCGCCGCCTTCCGAATGCGCGGCGAAGACATCGGCCTCGGCGAAGGTCGACGGGTTGACGCCCTGGCTGGACTGGATCTGGTTCATCGCGCGCACGCGGTCGCGCAATCGCGCCGCGCGCTCGAAATCCAGCGCCTCGGACGCCTGGTTCATCTCGGCGAGAAGCTCGTCCTGCACCACGCGGCTCTTGCCGTCGAGGAACAGCTCGGCCTCGCGCACCAGCTCGGCGTAGCCGGAGCTGTCGACTCGGGCGACGCAGGGCGCGCTGCAGCGCTTGATCTGGAACAGGAGGCACGGCCGCGTGCGCGCGTCGAACACCGAATCCGAGCACGAGCGCAGCAGGAAGGCGCGCTGCAGGGTGTTGAGCGTGCGTCCCACCGCCTGCGCGCTGGCGAAGGGACCGAAATAGACGCCTTTGGTCGTCTTGGCGCCGCGGTGCTTCAAGAGCTGCGGGAAGGGGTGGTCCTCGCGCAGCAGGATGTTGGGGAACGACTTGTCGTCGCGATAGGAGACGTTGTAGCGGGGCTTGAGCCGCTTGATCAGGTTGGATTCGAGCAGCAGCGCCTCGGTCTCGGACGCCGTGGTGACGAAGAGCATCTCGGCCGTGTCGGCGATCATGCGCGAGATGCGCTCGTTGTGGCCACCGGTCTTGGCATAGCTCGAGACGCGCTTCTTCAAGGACTTCGCCTTGCCGACATAGAGCACCTCGCCCTTGGCATCGAGCATGCGGTAGACGCCCGGCGCGTCGGCCAAGGTCTTCACATAGGCGGCGATCCGCGCCACGCCTTTGAGGGGTGTTTCGGCCGGCGGCGCTTCGGTTTGCTGTGTTACGGTCTCGTCCATCGTGTCAATATAGTAACCCATATCGCGCGTTCAGGGGGCAACAGCGTGCCGACGATCTTCCGCCAGATGTTCGACGCGGCGTCGTCGACCTATACCTATCTGATCGCCGACGGCGGCGAGGCGATCCTGATCGATCCCGTCTTCGAGCAGGTGCGCCGCGACGGCGCCCTGATCGAGGAGCTGGGGCTCAGCCTGATCGCCACGCTCGAGACCCACGTCCATGCCGACCACGTCACCGGCGCCTGGCTGCTCAAGCAGCGGCTGGGCAGCGAGATCATGGTCAGCCATGCGAGCGGCGCCGGGCGCGCCGACCGCACCCTTGGCCCCGGCGATCGCGTGGGTTTCGGCATGCGCTCCTTCGGCGTGCGGGCGACGCCTGGCCATACCAAGGGCTGCGTCACCTATGTGCTCGACGGCGCGGAGATGGCGTTCACCGGCGACTGTCTTCTGATCCGCGGCTGCGGCCGCACCGACTTCCAGGGCGGCGATGCGGGTGAGATGTACCGCTCGGTGCGCGAGCAGATATTCTCGCTGCCCGGCGAATGCATGCTCTATCCGGCGCACGACTATCGCGGGCTGACCGCGACCAGCGTGGAGGAAGAGCGGCGCTACAACCCGCGGCTCGGGTGGCAGTTGAGCGAAAACGATTTTGCGCTCACCATGAAGAACCTGCGCCTCGCGCATCCCAAGCAGATCGACGTGGCGGTGCCGGCGAACATGAATTGCGGTTACACGGAAGGACCAACGATCATGGCCGATCCAGACTGGGCGCCGTTGACCTGCAACTTCGCGGGCATGTGGGAGATCGAGCCGGAATGGGTCGAGGCCAACCTGCGCGGCGTGCAGATATTGGACGTGCGCGAGCCGGACGAGTTCTCCGGCCCCCTCGGCCATATCGCGGGCGCGGTGCTGATCCCCTTGGGCGAGCTGCCCGAGCGTCTCGACGAGCTCGACAAGGAGCGCCCCATCGTCGCGGTGTGCAAGGTCGGCGGGCGCTCGGCCCAGGCGGTGCATTTCCTCAAGAGCGCGGGCTTCGCGCGCCTCGCCAACCTGCCCGGCGGCATGATGCGCTGGCGCCAGGAAGGGCGCGAGATCGCGCGCGACTAGCGCGCCCGCTCGATCTCGACGCCGGCCGCTTCGGCGTCGGGGATCGCCTGAGGCTTCTCGACGCGCACGCGCACCGATATGACGCGCGCGTCCTCCAGGCAGAGCGCCGCGATGCGCTCGGCCAGGGTCTCCACGAGGTTGACGTGGCCGCTTTTCGTCATGGCGCGGACGCGGTCGACCAGCGCGCAATAGTCGACGACGGTCGAGAGGTCGTGGTCGTCGGCCGGCGTGTCCTCCACCGCGAGGTCGAGGTTGATGCGCACCGGCTGGGTGCGGCCCTTCTCGCGGCGATAGACGCCGATCTCGCAGAGGAACTCGAGGTCGGTGACCAGGATGTGGCGGAGCTTGGTCATTCCTGCACCAGCACGTCGGGCGTCTTCCAGGCCAGATGCTGGCCGCCATCGACCGCGATCATCTCGCCGGTGACGCTCTTGGCCTCGAGCAGGTAGCGCACCGCCCCGGTCAGGTCCTCGACGCTGGCGCCCAGCCCCAGCGGCGTCGATGCGCGCTGCCTGGCATAGCTCGCTTCGTCCTGGCGTGCGCCGATGAAGCTCGGTCCCGGCGCCACCGCGTTGACGCGCACCTGCGGCGCCAGCGCCTGCGCCATGGTGCGGGTGAGCCAATGGAGCCCCGCGCGCGACAGGCTGTAGGTCATGAACTGCGGCGTGGGCTTGAGCACGCGCTGGTCGATGATGTTGACGACCGCGCTGCCGCCCTGGCGCGCCAGGGCCTGCGACAGCACGAAGGGCGCGCGCAGGTTGATCTCCATGTGGCGGTCCCAGCTCTCGCGCGTCGCGCTCTGCCAGTCGTCGTATTCGAAGATCGAGGCGTTGTTGATCAGCGCGTCGAGCGGACCGGCGCGGTCGACGAGGCTCGCGACCTCGTCCTCGCGCGCGAGGTCGGCCTTGACGAGTGCGGCCTTCACACCCAGCGCGCGGACCTCGGCCTCGGTCTGCCGCGCTTCCTCCTCGGACGTGTTGTAGTGAAGCGCCACGTCCCAGCCATGCTTGCCCAAGTCGAGCGCGATGGCGCGCCCGAAGCGCTTGGCGGCGCCGGTGATGAGGACGCGCCCCGCCATCAGCCGACGAAGCCCACGACTTTCTTGGTCTCCGCGATGATCGGCGCGGCGATGGCGCGCGCCTTTTGGGCGCCGTCCTTCAGGATGCGGTCGATCTCGGCCTCGTCGGCGAGCAGGCGGCGCATCTCGTCCGCGATCGGCGCGATCCTGGCCACGGTCAGCTCGGCGAGCGCGTTCTTGAACTCCGAGAACTGCTTGCCGCCGTATTCGCCAAGCACCGCGTCCGGCGTCGTGTCCGCCAGCGCGGCATAGATGTTGACCAGGTTCTCGGCCTCGGGCCGTCCCTCGAAGCCCTTCTTGTCCTCGGGCAGCGGATTGGGATCGGTCTTGGCCTTGCGGATCTTCTGCGCGATCGTGTCGGCGCTGTCGGTCAGGTTGATGCGGCTGTTGTCGCTCTCGTCCGTCTTCGACATCTTCTTGGCGCCGTCGCGAAGGCTCATCACGCGCGTCGCGGGCCCCGTGATCACCGGCTCCGGCTGCGGGAAGAAATCCTCCACCCCGAAGTCGTTGTTGAACTTCTGCGCGATGTCGCGCGCCAGCTCGAGGTGCTGTTTCTGGTCCTCGCCGACCGGAACGTGCGTCGCGCGATAGACCAGGATGTCGGCCGCCATCAGCACCGGATAGGTGTAGAGGCCGACGGACGAGCGCTCCTTGTGCTTGCCCGATTTCTCCTTGAACTGGGTCATGCGGTCGAGCCAGCCGAGCCGCGCCACGCAATTGAAGATCCAGGCGAGCTCGCCGTGCTCGGCCACCTGGCTCTGGTTGAAGATCGGCGTGCGCGCAGGGTCGACGCCGGCGGCGATATAGGCGGCCGTCACCTCGCGCGTGGCGCGGCGCACGTCGTCGGCCTTGGCATAGCCGGATTCCTGGGTCAGCGCGTGCATGTCCACGACGCAGAACAGACAGGGCATCTCGCTCTGCATTCGCACCCAATTCTTGAGCGCGCCCAGATAGTTGCCCAGATGCAGCGTGTTGGTCGGCTGCATGCCGGAAAGGACGAGTTGCTTGTGCGTGGTCATGACAGGCGCTTTTCGGGTTCGAGGGGCGCCTTATGCCCCGGCGACGGCGGCGGCGGCAAGGGCTTGCTGGATTTCACCATGGCCGGGCTTGACCCGATTGAAGCTTTGGCGTCATGGCCCGCGAATGCGGGCCACCCAGGTGAACGTCCTGCGGCGTTCCCTCAATTTTCGCTTTGACCCAGCTTCATGAAGATCGCGGTGCAGAGAGCCCATCTGGATGGCCCGCATTCGCGGGGCCATGACAAGCGGCGAACGACTTGTTCGAGTTGTTGCCGTTTTGATGGATGGCCGGGTCAAGCCCGGCCATGATGAATAGGAGTTTCGCCTGCTAGCGCCTCCAGCAGCCTTTCCTCCACCGCCTTGATCCGCTCGGGGTGGACGATCTTGTGGCCGAACTTGTCGCGCACGTAGAAGACGTCCATGGCGCGCTCGCCATAGGTCGACACGATTGCCGAGGAGACCGACAGCTCGGACGCGAGCAGCGCTTGCGCGACGTCGTGGAGCAGGCCCGGCCGGTCGAGGCCTTCGACCTCGATCACGGTGGCCAGGATCGACGCGTCGTTGTCGAAGCGCACCCGCGGGCGCACATGGAATGCGTTGGCGCGGCGGCGCGGGCGTCGTTGCGCGAAGACGGCGCCGGCCCGCGCTTGCGGGTCCAGCACGCTGCGGATGGTGTGGTGCAGCCGCCCGGCGCGCTCGGCGTCGCCGAACGGACCGCCGTGGGCGTCCTGCACCGAGAAGACGTCGAGCGCATAGCCGTCGGCGGTGGTGAAGATCTTCGAATCCACGATCGAGCCGCCCGAGATCGAGATCGCGCCGGCGAGCTTGGCGAACAGCCCCTTGCTGTCGCGCGTATAGATGACGATCTCGGTCACCGCGCGGAAGTCGTTGCTCTCCGCCGACAGCGCCACCGTCTCTGCCGTCGCGTCGGCGCGCGACATCAGCCGCGCGTGGCGCTCTTGCGCGTTGGTGTCGAAGGCCAGCCAATAGCTGTCGGTGTGACGGGCAAGCGCATGGGCACGCGCCGCCTCGGGCAAGTCGGCGATGCGCAATGAAAGCGCCTGCCTGGCGTCTTCCAGCCGCGCGGCGCGCGCCGGCGCCGCATCGCCGCCGGTCATCACCGCTTCGGCCTCGTAGTAGAGCTCGCGCAGAAGCTGCCCCTTCCAGCCGTTCCACACGCCGGGCCCGACCGCGCGGATATCGGCGACGGTCAGGATCAAAAGCAGGCGCAGCAGCTCGGGCGACTGCACCACGTCGACGAAATCGCGCACCGTCTTGGGGTCCGAGATGTCGCGCTTCTGCGCAGTGTCGCTCATCGCCAGGTGGTTCCTGACCAGCCAGGCGACGGCGGCGGTGTCCTCAGGCGAAAGCCCGAGCCTCGGGCACAAGGTCTGCGCGATATGCGCGCCTTCGTCGGAATGGTCGCCCTTCATGCCCTTGGCGATGTCGTGCAGCAGCATCGCGCAATACAGCGCCTCGCGCGACTTGATGCGCTTGACGATGTCGCTGGACAGCGGGTGCTCGGACTTGAGCTCGCCGCGTTCGATGGCGGCGACGTTGCCGACCGCGCGGATCAGGTGCTCGTCGACGGTGAAGTGGTGATAGGCGTTGAACTGCATCAGCGCGACGACGCGGCCGAACTCCGGCACGAAGCGGCCGAGCACGCCGGCCTCGTTCATCCGGCGCAGCGCGCGCTCGGGGTCGCGGCGCGAGGTGAGGATCTCGAGGAACAGCCGGTTTGCCTCGGAGTCGGCGCGTAAGCGGTCGTCGACGAGATCGAGCGAGCGCGTGATGGTGCGCAGCGCCGACGGATGCACGTCGACCTTCTTCTCGTCGGCGATGTGGAAGATGCGGATGAGGCCTTTCGGATCGCGCGCGAAGGCGCCGGCGTGAGCGTTCAGCCGCCCGTTCTCGACGTAGAAGTCCTCGTCGCCGCTGCGCGGCTTGAGGAATCCCGGCAGCAACCGCGACAGCGCCGGCTTCGGCTTGCGGTTCTGCTCCTCGAGCGCGGCGCAGACGATACGGGTAAGATCGCCGACGTCCTTGGCGACGAGGAAATAGGCCTTCATGAAGGCCTCGACCGCGTGGCGGTCGCTACCGGCGCCGAAGCCGAGCGCCTCGGCGAGCGCGGGCTGGACGTCGAAGGACAGGCGCTCTTCCGCGCGGCCGGTGAGATAGTGCAGGCGCACGCGCACGTCCCACAGGAAACTCTCGGCGTGCCGGAAGGTCGCGAGCTCGGCGTCGCTGAACATGCCGGCGCGCGCGAGCTCGCTTGCGTCGTCGGTGCGATAGAGATACTTGCCGATCCAGTAGAGCGTCTGCAGGTCGCGCAGCCCGCCTTTGCCCTCCTTCACGTTGGGCTCGACGAGATAGCGGCTGGCGCCCTGGCGGGTGTGGCGCGCGTCGCGCTCGGCAAGCTTGGCGGCGACGAAGTCGGGACCGCCCCCGGCCTCGCTCCAGAAGGCCTTGCGCATCTCGTCGAACAGCGCGGGGTCGCCGGCGACCAGCCGCGCTTCGAGCAGCGCGGTGCGTATGGTGACGTCGGACCTGGCCAGCCGCGCGCATTCGGCGAGCGAGCGCGCCGCGCTGCCGACCTTCAGCCCAAGGTCCCACAGCATCTGGGTGGTGAACTCGATGACGCTTTCGGTCCAGGGGTTGCGCTTCTGCGGATGGACGAAGAGCAGGTCGATGTCCGAGCCCGGCGCCAGCTCGCCGCGCCCATAGCCGCCGGTGGCGACGACGGCCAGGTGCTCGGCGGTGGTCGGGTTCTGCGCGTAGTAGAAATGCTTGGTCGCGAAGTCGTAGAGCACCTGGACCAGCGCGTCCTGCAGCGCCGACAGCGCGCGCGCCGCGTCGAGGCCGGCGAGCGCGTTCGTCTCCACGCGCGCGCGCACCGCGTCGCGCGCGGCATGCAGCTCGTGCTTGAGCAGGACCAGCGCGGCGGCGCGCAGCTTCGCCTTGTCGGCTTCGGCTTGCGCCAGCGCGGTCAGCCGGTGGCGCAGCGCGTCGGCGTCGAATGGCGCGTTGACTTTCGTCATCGCGCGTAATTACATTGTAATTATGAAGAAGTCCAACTCGGTGACCGCCGAGATCGTGCGTATCGGAAACTCGCACGGCGTGCGCATTCCCAAGTCGATCCGCGAGCAGGCGGGGCTGACCGGCACCGTCACGCTCACTGTCACCGGCGGCGCGCTCGTCATCCGTGCCAAGCGCAAGCCGCGAGAGGGCTGGGAAAAGCAATATCGTCAAGCTCTGAAGGAAAGCCCCGAGCAGGAGCTGCTTCTGCCCGACGACGTCGGCACCGTCTATGACAAGGACTGGACGTGGTAGCGCCACGCCGGTTCGACGTTTTCCTGGTCCCGCTGGATCCCGCGCGCGGCGCCGAGATGCAGAAGACCCGGCCTTGCGTGATCGTTTCGCCCGACGTCTCCAATCGCGTCCTCAGGACGGTGGTCGTCGTGCCTCTGACCTCGAACCGGCATGGCTTCCCGGGACGATTGGGGCTCGTGTTCCAGAACAAGCAAGGCGAATTCGCGACCGACCAACTGCGTGCCGTGGACAAAAGCCGGCTCGTGCGCAAGGTCGGGACGGTTCAGGCGGCGGATCGCGCTCGCATCACCGCCGCCCTTACCGAGTTCTTCGCCTGACGCTACATCTTGCTTTCGACCGCGGTGGTGTCGTGGCCGGACAGCCAGCGCTGCACGAAGCCGGCAAGGCCCGCGCCGATCAGCGGCATGACCCAGAAGAACCACAGCTGCTCGAGCGCCACGCCGCCCTGGACGACCGCGACCCCCATCGAGCGCGCGGGGTTGACCGAGGTGTTGGTCACCGGGATCGAGATCAGGTGGATCAGGGTCAGGCCCAGGCCGATCGCGATCGGCGCGAAGCCGGCCGGCTCCTTGTAGGAGGTGGCGCCCAGGATGATCATCAGGAACATGAAGGTCATGACGATCTCGCAGACCGCGCCCGCCATCATCGAATAGTGCTGCGGCGAGGCATCGCCATAGCCGTTCGTCGCGAAGCCCGCCGACGCATCGAAGCCCGGCACGCCGCCGGCTATGAGATAGAGCACGCCCGCGCCCGCGATGCCGCCCAGGACCTGCGCGATCCAATAGGGGATGACGTCCTTGGCCGCGAAGCGCCCGGCTGCGAACAGGCCGAGCGTCACCGCCGGATTGAAATGCGCGCCCGAGATGTGGCCGAAGGCATAGGCGCCGGTGAGCACCGTGAGCCCGAAGGCGAGCGCCACGCCGGCATAGCCGATGCCGACGTCGGGAACGCCGGCCGCCAGCACAGCGGCGCCGCAGCCGCCCAGCACAAGCCACGCCGTGCCGATGAACTCCGCGGCCAATCTCCTGGAACTGTCCATGATGTTTCCCCTCTATCGCGTATCGCCCGTCGAATCGGGCCCCATGAGGCCATTCTACGCCCGCGCAAGGTGATTCTTCCCGCCGCCCGCGCTAGGCTCCGGCTCCCCGGGGAGGAGATCATGCGCAGGCTGGTTCTGGTTTTCGCGACAGTTTTCCTCGGCCAAGCCCACGCGGGCGAACCTGCCCCGGCGGCGCCGGTACCAGCACCAGCGCCAGCGCCAGCACCAGCACCAGCACCAGCACCAGCACGAGCAAAGGAGCAGACCATGGGTCACATCACCGGCGTCGGCGGCATCTTCTTCAAGGCCAAGGATCCCAAGGCGCTGGGCGCCTGGTACCGCGACACCCTCGGCATCGACATCCAGAGCTGGGGCGGGGCGGCGCTTCCCACCGACGCGCCCGGCCACCCTTCCGTCACCGTATTCGGCCTGTTCGCGCAGGACACCAAATACTTCGACCCGTCGACGCGCGAGCTGATGATCAATTTCGCCGTCGACGACATGGACGCGATGATCGCGACGCTCGAGGCCAAGGGCGTCAAGGTGCTCGGCCGCGACGACACCGGCGACCCGAACGGCCGCTTCGCCTGGATCATGGATCCGGAAGGGACCAAGATCGAGCTGTGGCAGGAGAAGAAGGCGGCGAAGTAGGCGGCATACGGGGGACGAGCGCGCTCGAGGTAAACAATAGACTTTCTTCCATAGGTTGATATTATGGTCCCTGCACTTCAGAAGGGATGCAGATGGAACACGCGCAATGGCTCGACGGCATGCAGTGGGTGACGATCGCAGCACTCATCGGAGCAGCGGTGACGCTCATCGTTTATGTCATTCAGACAGTCATCGTCTGGCGCACGCCAAAGGACGCAACCCTGCAAAAGGTCTCGGCAGTGGTGGACAAGGCGAGCGAGGCCGGGGGAGCCGCCATCAGCCTCGCGGACGCCACCAAGCTCCTCGAAGCGTTTTCCAAAACGATCGACAGCTTGGCCAAGGCAGGGCCCGCGCTCACCTCGCTGGCCGCGTCCATCCTGTTTCTCGGCGTGGGCGCGATCAGCGCCGGCGCGTTCCAGCCGTCTCCGGCCTCACAAAAGCAGGAGCAGGCTGCGGACAAGCAGTCCAATAGCGCTACGCAGCCTCACCGCACGCCACCGAAGGTGTCGAAGGACAAGAAGGAGGGTGGATAAGGACCGTGCGGCGGCCGTCCTTCCTGAGAAAGGTCAAGACACTTGTCGTCCGCCGCGCCAACGGCGCGATCCATTCTCTGTCGGCAGTCGTGCCGTCTTCCGGCAGCGTGCCGCTGAATATGCAGGTGCAGAAGCGCAGTTTGTGGTGCTGGGCCGCCGTCAGCGCTAGCGTGTCCGTCGCGCTCGATGCGGCGAGCACCTGGCAGCAATGCAGTGTGGCCAACAAGGCGATCGGCCGCGCCGATTGCTGCGCCGCAGGCGACTGCAACCAGATCGGCTATCTGGATACTGCACTGTCGGTCGTGGATTGCTATGACAGCAAGCAGGTCGGCGTGACGCGCTTCAACCAGATCAAGGAGCAAATCGGGCGCGGCCTGCCCGTCGGGTGTAGGATCTACTGGCGGACCCTGGACATGGGGCATTTCGTGGCAATTTCGGGTTGGACCGAATCCGGATCGAGCCAATATCTGAACGTCGCGGACCCGGCCCGGGGAACTACGACGCCGGTCGCTTTCGATGCGTTCTGCACCGCCTATATGAACGACGGCGAGTGGACCCACAGCTATTACCTCAAACACCCCGGCGGAGGTGGAGCGTGACGATCGTGAAGCCCGAGGCGCCGAAGGAAGGATATGGCGTGGTGGAGCAGGCGCTTGGCGTGCTCTCCGATCATCCGGCGGTCATGGCGTTGCTTGCTCCGGCGAACACGGTGGAGGTAATGCCGCCCCTAGCCGTTCATATGCTCGATCGCGACGAGATCATGCGGGGTGCCGTGGCTTCGCAGAAGCCTGTGGCGACGTGGCGATATTTGATCGGCAGCGGCCAGGCGATGGGAGCGGCGGACCTGCATGTCCGCGACGGTGCGTTGCACTTTGCGCGCTTGGATCACGGCCGGATCGTGCAGCAGCTGTACAAGGCGCTTACGCTTGCGGACGCTGTATTCAGCGCACGCGAAGATGAGGTGAAACTGGCAATCGTCGAGTCTCCCCCGCTATACGCTGCGGCGCTATGGCTCAAGTCCTTGGGACCCGATCCGGAGCGCGATTGCTTTATTCCTTATTTCGACGGCACGCAGGAAGGGCCGGCGATACAGCCGCGCTCCGACTATCTCGATGTCCTCAAAGCCAAGCTGGAGGAACGCAAGGGCGTTGCGCGGTTCGCCGAGCGCCCGTCCAACTGAGCAGCGCTCACCACGTTTCGCCGAGCGGCACGTATCCCGGCGTCGTCGCCACGCGTGCGAGCCAGGCCCCGACCTTGGGATAGCGCGTCAGGTCGAAGCCGCCCTCGCCGGCGCAATGCGTATAGCCGTAGAGCGCGATGTCGGCGATGGAATAGCTTTTCCCCGCGAACCAGTCGCGTCCGGCCAGGTGCGTCTCCATCACGGCGAGCGCGGCGTTGCCCTTCTCATGCCATTCGCCGACGAGATGGCGCTTCTTGTCGAGCTCCGCCTTGGGCGCGTAGGCGAGCCAGAAGCGCGCCACCGCGATATAGGGCTCGTGGCTGTACTGCTCGAAGAACATCCACTGATGCGCCTCGGCCCGGCCCCAGCGGTCGTCGGGGATCAGCGCGCTGTCCTCGGCCAGGTACCACAGGATCGCGCCGGATTCGGGCAGGAAGCGGCCGTCGCCGAGCTCGAGCATCGGCACGCGGCCGTTGGGATTCTTCGAAAGATAGCCGGGCGTGCGCGTCGTGCCGTCGTGCAATCCGTAGTCCTTGAGCGCGAGCTGGATGCCGAGCTGGCGCGCGGCCAGACGGACCTTGTAGCAGTTTCCGGAAATATGCATCTCGTGAAGCGTGAGCATGGGCGCGGCCTTTCCAAATCGCGTCCACCATGCCCGATTCATGCATGCGTGTTTCGCTTGGGTCCTTTGCGCGGTTTCGGACCCACGGTGCGCACGATCACGCCGCAGGCGACGCGGTCGCCGGAATTGCCCGCGGGCTGGCTGGTATAGTCGTCGCCCCTGGCATGGACGACGATCGCAGCCCCGTCGCGGTCGAAGATGGACTTCTTGCCGTTGCCGAGCGCGAAGAGGCTGGTCAGGGTCGATGCGTGCAGCGTGCCGTCCGCGGCCGCGAACTGGTTGGGCAGGTCGCCCGGATGCGGCCCGCCCTTCGACAGGAAGCCGTGCAGCTTGGGCTCCGGCGAGAAATGCGGGCCGGCGGCGGTGAACTTCGACTTCGCATCGCAGTTGGCCGAGGTGTGGACGTGGACCGCGTGCGCGCCGGGGCTCAGGCCGCGCAGGTCGAAGGTGACGAGCACGCCGTGATTGGTCTGTGCGAAATCGACCTGGCCCGCCTTGCTGCCGTCGAGCAGCGCCATCTTCGCCACCGCATGCGGCTTGGGGGCGGCGAGGCTTGGCCCGGCCCAAAGAGAAAGGCACAATAGACAAAGGCCCGATGACGGCGCGGCGAAGCGTTGCATGGCGATCCCCCTCTGGTAGCCGTCGTCTATAACACAACCTTGGAGAGATCAATGAGGTTCTGGCCCGTTTTGGCTTTCGCCGTTCCGGCCGTGCCCGCCGCGGCCGCGCCGCTGCCGATGGACGTTCCGGTGACCTTGGGCAGCGTCGAGACCGTGTGCACGGGCATCGGCGAGGGCAAGAACGATCCGCGCTGGAAGGCCTATCCGATCCGCGTCGAGTTCGCCGACGCCGCCGCGCATTACATCGCCGGCGCGCATGTCGCGCTTGCCGGCGCCGACGGAACGACGATGGCCGAGCTCGATTGCTCGGGTTCCTGGGTGCTTTTCAAGACGCCGCGCGGGCTCTATTCGGTGACGGGCCGCATCGGCACGGAAACGGCGAGCGGCAAATTCCAGACGCCGATGACGGGACAGATGCGCCTGGTGCTGCGGTTTCCTTCCGCGCAATGAACGCTGGATGGCCGGGTCGAGCCCTGCCGCGAAGGAATGGATGGCCGGTTCAAGCCCGGCCGCGAATGGATGGATGGCCGGGTCACGCCGGCCATGAACGAAACGGGCGGCGGGATCGCTCCCACCGCCCGTTCCCCACGAAGTTCAAAAGCCTTAGACGGCCTTGAGGTTCGCCGCCTTGGCGCCGCGCGCGTCGGGAACGACGTCGAACGACACTTTCTGGCCTTCCTGCAGGGTGCGCATGCCCGCCGCTTCGACGGCCGTGGCATGGACGAACACGTCCTTGCCGCCGCCTTCCGGCGAGATGAATCCGAAGCCCTTGGAGGTGTTGAAGAACTTCACAGTTCCGATGGTCATTGAGATTTTCCTAGTCAAGATCCGCGCGAGCGACATGCCCGAACGGGTGCGGTGGCGAACGATCATCGGAAGTTTAGCTGTCTCGTCCAGGCGCGCACTCAGGCGAGTCGGGAATTCAAACAGATGCGCTTCAACTGACGTGACACCATCGCGTTGACGCTATGTAATCATTTTGCGCGACCGATACAAGCTTGGCACACGAGGTCGCGCGGAATTGGCCGTTTGGCGCTGCATGTTGCGGCGCGGCGGGCGCGCGGCACTAAGGCTCGACGCTGAGGACCTCGATTTCGCCCTTCGGCTTCTCCATTTCGACGACGTCGCCGGCGCGCGCGCCGAGCAGCGCCTGGGCCAGCGGGCTGCGCCAGCTGATCGTGCCCGAGGCCGGCGCGGCTTCGTCTTCGCCCGCGATGCGGAAGGTTTGCGTTCTTCCGTTCCGCGCGATCGTCACGCGCGTGCCGAAGGCGACGCTGCCGTCCGCGGCCGGTTTCACGATCTCCGCGCGGCCGCGCTGCGTCGCCCAATAACGCAGGTCGCGCTCCAGCGTTTCGCGCAGCAGCACGTTGCTCTCGGTCTTGAGCGCGGCTTCGATCCGCGCGATTTCGGATTCGATGTGTGCGTAGCCTTGCGCGGTGACGAGGTTCGGCCCCTCGGCCACCATCCGCTCGGGCGGCGGGGCGGACGACGCGGTCTCTTTCACGAAGGCGCGGGACATGAAAGCAGGATAGCGCCGCCCGGCCGGATAGGGCCAGGGCGGCGCCATCCCTCAAGGATGGATCAGTGGTCGTCGCTGTCGTGGTCGCCGTCGCCATGCGCCGGATGGACCTCGACCCAGGCGTTCTTGTCGCTGTCCCAATAGCCGTAGGTGCCGCTGACGTCGTGCCAGTGGTAGTGATGGGCTTTCCAGTCCCAATTGTCGTCGTAGTAGACGACCTTCACCTGCGGATAGTCGTAGCGGACGGTGCTGTGCCAGCAGTCGCCGCGGTCGTTGCAGACGACGAAAGCCGAGGCGCCGGTCGCGGTTAGCGCCAGCGCAGCGGCGCCCGCGAGCGCTGCCAGGGCGCCTTTTCCGATGATGTTGGTCATGGGGGTTTCTCCAATAGATGTGATGATCCGTCCCCCTCCTATGAGATGAAAACCCGCAAGCGCAGGGTTGTGTTCCGCGAGTTCCATAGTGAACGGTTGTTAAGTTTTGCGAATGCGAAGCGGTTACGCGCTCGCGGCAGCGCGGCGGCGCAGCGGAGACGACTTGGCGCGATCTACGCGCTGCGCCGTCCCTCGATGCACCAGGCGATCGGTGCGCCGTCCGCCTTGCGCAGCACCGACACTGCGGCGACCGCGCCGAGCTGGCGCAGCGGCCCCAGCCAGCCCTCCAGCTCCGCCGGCGCGACGCAGCACGAATCCATCGCTTCCAGGATGGTCAGCTCCGGCGACAGCGACGCCTCGAGCGCGTGCCACGCGGCAGCGCGCGCGCTCGCATCCGCCGCGCGCGCACGAAGGGGAAGGATGCGCGCGAGCTCGTCCACCAGCGCGTCGCCCGGATGGCCGAGGCGCAGCGCCTGCAGCTTCGCGTCCAGCGCGAAAGCCTGTCCGGCCAGGAACGCGTCGCGCATCGCCGGCGCGAGCGCGGCCAGGATCGCGTTCAGCCGCGCGCGGTTGGTCGCCACGACCGAGCTCTGCGCATGATGCACCACGAACGCGAAGCGCGCCGCCGGCGCCAGCACGCGCGCGAGCCGGTGCGCGGTCTTGTGCGTGCGGCTGTATTCGAAGCCGAACTGGCTGATCGCGGCGTCGAAGCTCGCGGGCGCGAAGGGCATCGACTCCATCGGCGTGCCGGGGATGAGGGTGAGGGCGACGTCCCTCGGCGCCGGGACGTCGGCAAAATCGATGCCGGTGAGCGCGAGGTCGCGCCCGCCGCGCGCCGCAAGCAGCGCGCCCGACGCCGCTCCCACGCCGCAGCCCAGATCGAGCACGCGAATAGGGCCGCTGCTGTTGCTGCTGCTGCTGCTGTTGCCGCCGCCGCTGCTGCCGCCGCCGCCGCTGCTGCCGCCGCACGGCGGAAGCGTCGCGGCAAAGGCCGCCCACCGCGCGCGCAGCGCCGCGGCGATCTCCGGCGCCCCGCCGATGCAGGCGAGCCGCGATTGCGGATCGCGCCACAGCGCCGTCCACGCATCCTGCGCCCGCGACCGCTCGGGCCGCGTCCGCATCCTGTCGCGAAGCTCCATACGTTCCCCAGTGAAGCCTTGACGCGATGACACCGCGCCCGAGCGCACGGCGCCAATGACAGGCGCGTGAGGGCGCCGCTGCGCGGTTCACGTGTTCGCGAACGATCGAGCGACTAATGACGTTGGCGTGAGGGAGGGGCGGAGTGGATCACGAGTGCGAGAACGAGTGCGTCGACGGGGCGCACAAGGCTTCAGCTTCGAAAGTCCGCCACGGCCTGCACCGTGCCGTGCCGCGTCCGGCGGACGAAGAACTCGACGTCGGCGGACAGCTTGCCGGAACGCCGCTCGCCGCATCCCAAAGTGCCGCCGATCTTGAGGAGCTCTTCGGTCGCCGCAGGCTCCGGCGATTCCTCGATAGCTTTTTTGTAGTCGTGCGCGATCAGCAGGCGGCGCAACTGCCAGAGGCGCTTCGCGGCCGTGGATACCGAGACCTCGAACTTGTCGGGAAAGTCCAGCCAATCCGCCAGCGTCGAGACGACCTGTTCCCCGAAGCGATCCACCTGGCTGGCAGGCATCAGGAATGCCGCCGCGAAGAGGTCGCAGAACCTTTCCTCGTCCTTGAACACCTGCTCGTTCTCGACGGCCCCGCCGCCATAGGTGAGCGGACGCGTGGCGGCATCGACGAGCGCATGTCCGAGCTCGTGCGCTTCGGTGAACTTTTGCCGCGTCGGCTCATCGTTCTTGTTCAGCGCGACGACGGCGCAAGGGCCGAAATACCCTTCCGGAATCCGATAGCCGGAAACCGTCATGGCGACTTGAACCGCCTTGGCGTTCATAGCGCGCAGGATTTGGTACGGCTTCACCGCGAAGGACTCGATCTCGAGTCTTCTGCGCAGCTCTTCAGCCGCAGCTTCCGGCTCCAGAGGCAGGTCGGAGAGAACGTCGTCGCGATCCGATTCAAATCGGAGCCGCAGCTCGTGGGCGATCGTGTAGTCGTTCCTGGCCGCCTCGACGATCGAGACGAAGTCGGCAAGGTCCTTCTTCTTTCTCCTCTTCGTGGTCGGCTTGCTCATCGGGCAATGTCCGCGGGCGACGTTCATCAGCTCCAGGCGGGGCAGCATCGTGTCGTCCTTCCAGCGATTGCCCAGAAAGCCTTCCAGGCTCGCCGCGATCTGAGGCTGCCGCTGCCGCCTCGGCTTGAGCTCGACAATGGTCACGTTGTGAACGGCGAAGATGTCGAGCGGCAGCTGGTCGACGTTCGTCGTCAGCACCAGCATCGGCAGGTGGCGGCCGGCAGCGCGCACCAGCAGCGACGACATCGTGCCGTGGGAAACCGGCGACGCGGCGTCGGCGACGGCCACGATTCCGTTCGATCGGTTCAGCGCCTCGTCTATGTGCTGCACGCGTTCGTGCTTGCGCAGACCGTCGAATTGCCGGAGGTCGAGAATCTGCTCCGGACCGCCGACGGATGCCGGCCACTGCCGCCGGGCTTCGGTCGCGAAATCCTCCTTGGCATGGACGAGCGATATCTGCCGCGGATAGCCGAACCGGGTCTTGTTCTGGAAGGTCGGACCGCAGCCTTCGGCGATGCGTACCGCCAGGTCGATGAAGCTCGCCTCGCTCAGCGCGCGCGCCAGGGAGATCGCGTTGCGCGCGGCCCGGCGTTGCAGGTTGGACAATTGCCAGGGATTGGTCGTCTGGATGAAGCGCAGATCTTCGAGGGTACGCACCTCCCTGAGCGATACGATCACGTCCTTGCTCTTGACGCACAGTTCGTGGCTGCAATCCGGCTCTACCGGATGTACATAGTCCCTGCCGATGCGCGCGCGGACGACGTCGAGCGGACGGCCGAAATTGGCTTCGTACAGCGCGAAGAACATGCCGAGCGCGAAATGCGATGCGCCCCGCGTCAGGTCGCTGTTCGACTCGATGTATAGACCGAGCGCCGCCGCGCGCGCGGTGACGATCTTGGCGACCTCTTCGATGATTGGACGGATCTCGAGATTCTGGATGTCGAGCGTATGCCGCGCGGCCATGACCAAAGCGACGCAGCCGACGGGCTCGCCCGGGAATTTTTCGCGCGCGAAGGCAAGGGCGCTGTCCAGCGCGACGGCAGGACCGTTGGGCGCATACGGACAGGTGTCATAGGCATAAGGTCCGGAGCTCAGCGACTGATACTGGCTGAAGCCGGGAACGAAGCCGGATTTGAGGATGGCTGCGATATTCTTCTGCGATGACCCGTGAAGACCTACCAGCATACGCTGCCCCCACCTACATCATGACGCTATTTTTTCGCTGACCACAACTTGCTGTTAACCAACGCTACAAATACGTGAAGGCTGGGGCAAAGTCCATATACTCAAACTGGGTATAACACAAAGTTGCCGTTTTGTTCCGGGCAAAAATATGAAAATCGCAAGTAAAGAGCGCGAGTAGGTTCATGCGGCCCGCGAGGTCTTACCGCGACCTGCTCCCAAACGTCTTCGGCGCGTTCGGTCTGGGCGCCCGGCGCATCTTCCCCCGGCTCGTCTTCTGATGTTTCGGGCCTCGTGACTGTGAGGCTTTGCCGCCCTCGCCATCCTCTGCCCCGTCGCGGACAGCCGACAGAAAAGCATCATCCACCGCGCGGTCGACCTCGCTCTGTCTGGCGAACGGGTCGTCGGAGACGGCGAGCTCCACCGCCTGCAAGCGCCGCATCTCGTCGCGCAGGCGGCCGGCCTCCTCGAACTCGAGATCGGCGGCGGCGGCGCGCATGCGCTTCTCGAGGTCGGCCATGTGCGCCTTGATGTTGTGGCCGATGAAGGCGGCACCTTCGCCGTCGCCCTCCTGCATGCCGGTGACGCCGGCGCCCACCGTCACGTGATCGCGCTCGTACATGCTGCCCATGATGTCGGCGATGTTCTTGCGCACGCTTTGCGGCGTGATGCCGTTGGCCTCGTTATAAGCCTTCTGCTTCTCGCGGCGGCGCGCGGTCTCGGCCATCGCGCGCTCCATCGAGCCGGTGATGCTGTCGGCATAGAGGATCACCTTGCCGTCGACGTTGCGCGCCGCGCGGCCGATAGTCTGGATGAGAGAGGTCTCGCTGCGCAGGAAGCCTTCCTTGTCGGCGTCCAAAATGGCGACGAGGGCGCATTCGGGGATGTCGAGTCCCTCGCGCAGCAGGTTGATCCCGATCAGCACGTCGAAGGCGCCGAGGCGCAGGTCGCGGATGATCTCGATGCGCTCCAAGGTCTCCACGTCGCTGTGCATGTAGCGCACGCGGATGCCCTGCTCGTGCATGTATTCGGTCAGGTCCTCCGCCATCTTCTTGGTCAGCGTGGTGACCAGCGCGCGATAGCCGCGCTTGGCGACCTCGCGGCATTCGGCGATGAGGTCGTCGACCTGGCTCTCCACGGGGCGGATCTCGACCGGCGGATCGATGAGCCCGGTGGGACGGATCACCTGCTCGGCGAAGATGCCGCCGGTGCGTTCCATCTCCCAGTTTCCCGGCGTCGCGCTGACATACATGGTCTGCGGCCGCATCGCGTCCCATTCCTCGAACTTCAGCGGCCGGTTGTCGATGCACGAGGGAAGGCGGAAGCCGTATTCGGAAAGCGTCGCCTTGCGGCGATAGTCGCCGCGGTACATGCCGCCGATCTGCGGCACGCTGACATGGCTTTCGTCGGCGAAGACCAGCGCGTCGTCGGGCAGGTATTCGAACAGGGTCGGCGGCGGCTCGCCGGGCTTGCGCCCCGTCAGCCAGCGCGAATAGTTCTCGATGCCGGCGCACGAGCCCGTCGCCTCGATCATCTCGATGTCGAAGTTCGTGCGCTGCTCGAGGCGCTGCGCCTCCAAGAGCTTGCCGTTCCTGCGGAAATCGTCGAGCCGCAGGCGCAGCTCCTCCTTGATGCCGCGGATCGCCTGCAACAGCGTCGGCCTGGGCGTCACGTAGTGCGAATTCGCATAGACCTTGATCGCATCGAGATAGCCCGACTTCCTGCCCGTCAGCGGATCGAACTCGACGATCGAGTCGACCACGTCGCCGAACAGCTCCACGCGCCAGGCGCGGTCTTCCAGATGCGCCGGGAAGATGTCGATCACGTCGCCGCGCACGCGGAAGGCGCCGCGCGTGAAGTTGTCGTCGTTGCGGCGGTATTGCAGCGCCACCAGGTTCGCGATCGCCTGCTGGCGATCTATTCTGTGGCCCTTGGCCATGCTGACCGCGGTGCCGCTATAGGTCTCCACCGCGCCGATGCCGTAGATGCAGGAGACCGAGGCCACGATGATGACGTCGTCGCGCTCCAGGATCGCCCGCGTCGCCGAATGGCGCATGCGGTCGATCTCCTCGTTCACCGAGGAGTCCTTCTCGATATAGGTGTCGGTGCGCGGGATATAGGCTTCCGGCTGGTAATAGTCGTAATACGAGACGAAGTACTCCACCGCGTTCTCGGGGAAGAACTGCTTCATCTCGGCGAATAGCTGGGCGGCCAGCGTCTTGTTGGGCGCGAGGATCAGGGCGGGACGCTGCACCGCCTCGATCACCTTGGCCATGGTGAAGGTCTTGCCCGAGCCGGTGACGCCGAGCAGCACCTGGTCGCGCTCGTTGGCGCGCACGCCCTCGACCAGCTCCCTGATCGCGGTCGGCTGGTCGCCCGCGGGCTGGTACTCGCTCACCAGCTTGAACTTGATGCCGCCCTGGGATTTCTCGGGGCGGACCGGACGGTGCGGTACGAAGCCGGCCAGCTCCGCACCCGTCCCGCCATGCAGCGGCAAGTTCCCAATAGCGCTTGGCGTCGCCACCAGCGCGTCGCTGTTCTCCGGCGGCCCGGGATCGTACGCGGTCCCAGCGGGCTCGACCGGCTTCACCAGCCCGCGGAACTTCGCAGCGTTTTCGGAGAAGCCTCCGGCCGCGCTCTTGCCCCGTCGCTTGGGAACCATGCCGTTGTTGTGCGCCATGCCGCCAATATAGTGTGTACGGCACGGATTTGCAGCCACCGACGGTACGGCTGCTGACACGCCTGGAGGTGGATCATCAAGCCGGCAAATCCCGCATTTTTCGCCCTGGCCCTGGCCTCACTCGGCACGCCGGCCGCCGCCGCGGAGAGCTGGAAGCTGCACGACTTGGCGCCGCTGTGCGTCAAGTACAGCTGCAACGGCGCCGCCAACGCAGGTCCGTTGACGATAGATCAGGCAGGGCATCTGTTTGGCACGCTCAACGCCGGGGGGCGGCGCGACCGCGGCTCGGTGTTCGAGGTGCTGAAGTTCCCCGGCCACAAGCGCTGGAGCATCCGCACGCTCTATAGCTTCTGCGCGCGCTTGGACTGCAAGGACGGTGCGGACCCGACCCAGGCGGGCGTGGTCGCGGACACTGCCGGCAACCTCTACGGCACGACGTATGCAGGCGGTGCCTATGACGCGGGCGTGTTCTTCAAGCTCTCGCAGCAGGGCAGCAACCGCAACTGGGTGCTGACGGTGCTGTACGATTTCTGCTCGCGCAACAGCGCCTGCACGGACGGCGGCTTGCCCCAGGGCCCGCTCGTCCATGAAGGCCAGGCGCAAGGCGCGGCCTATGACGGCGTGTCGCCGCTATACGGCACGGCCACCGCATTCGGCTCGCATCAGGGGGGCACGGTGTTCTCGCTCATGCCGGGGACGGGAACAAGGTGGCGCGAAACCGTCCTGTTCTCGTTCTGCGGCGATCACGCCTATCCCGATTGTCCCGACGGCAAATTCCCCGTGGGCCTCGGTCTCGACGGTCAGGGCAATCTCATCGGCGTCACCGCTTTCGGGGGGCAGGGCGCCACCCGCGACGCTGGCATTCTCTTCAAGCTGACGCCGGTATCGGGCGAAGCGCGCTGGACCGGAACCGTGCTCCACCGCTTTTGCCCGCTCGCCGGTTGTGCAGACGGATTCCAGCCGATCGGGGCGCCGGTGGCGGATGCGGGCGGCAACATCTACGGCGTGACGATCGCGGGCGGCAACGCCATGTGCAACGGCGCGGGATGCGGCGTGCTCTACAAGGTGACGCCGCAGGGCCACGAAAGCGTGCTGTACACCTTCTGCTCGGTCGGCAATTGTCTGGACAACAGCCTGCCGATCGGCGGACCGGTCATCGACGCGAACGGCGTGCTCTATGGCACCACGGCGCGCGGCGGCGCCTGGCACACCGACGTCAACTCCCAAGGCGGCGGAACGGTCTACAGCTTCTCGGGCTCGTCGCTGACGACGCTGTATTCGTTCTGCAAAGAGAGCAGTTGCACCGACGGCGAATACCCCGTATCGGGCCCTACCATCGACGGGGCGGGCAACCTTTATGGGCCGACCCAGCTCGGCGGCCCTGCGGGCAGCGGGGTCGTGTTCCAGCTGCAGCCTCGGTGAGGGCCCGCCGGTCCCCGGCTGCGGGGACCGGTTTGCGCCGTCCGGCTCGCTACGGACTGGTATAGGTTGCGGCGGTGCTGCAGCCTTCGATGCTGTTCAGATAGAACTGCGACACGCTCCAGCTTCCGGCCAGCGAGGTCAGCGTCGCGCTGTCGGAGCATTTGTCGGCGATCTCCATGCCCTGCGCGTCGTTCCAGGCCTGCGGATAGTCCGGATTGACCAGCGGCGTCGGCACGTTGTCGGTGGTGGCTTCCGCGAATTCGTGGCTCGCCGCGAAGGTCAGGAAGTCGAAGCCCGAATTGCACTCCGGCTCGACGCTGTAGAAGATGTTGTGCGGCTTGGCGCGCCTGGTGTCGATCGTGGCGAAATGATAGGCGCCGAAGACGACGCATGACGCCTGCCCGTCCAGCAATATCGTGATGTCGGACGGGAAGTAGATCATATACAGCGTGTTGGAATCCTGCGGCGGAAGGTGATGCCGCCTGATCTGGCGCTTGAGCTCGGTCTGGATGTCGTCGTCGGTCAGCACCGTCGCGGTGTTGTGCGGCTTCAGCACGGCCTGGCCCAGATAGGTGCCGCGATTGATGTACTGATGCGTGCCGTTGTGGCCGTTGATCCCCTTGACGTGCTGGGTGTGGTACTCGCCCATCTGGTCGAGATAGGTGCTGGAGACCAGCGCCTGGGTGAACGCCGGAACCTGGTCCTGCGTATCCTGCGCCACGTTGCTGTTCCACATCACGGTCATGACCTTGACGTCGGAGAACACAGGCCCGCCGTAGTAGTTCATGTCGCTCGGCGGCGGCAGCGGCCGTTTGGCGAGCGAGGCGAAAGAGGTCGCGGGAAAGATGCGATAATGCTTCGCGGTCTTCGACGGATCCGCATGTGCGGACGCCGACAGGCCGAGCACGATCGCGGCCGCAGCCGCGGCCCGGATGCATTTGGAGACGAGCATGGCGTGGACCCCCAAAAGGCATCGGTCCGCTGCCCGGCGCAGCGAATCCGCAGCCTGAGTCCGCAATCGAACGCCGTGGTTACGAAATGGTTCCGTGGCGATGAAGCGGCCTTGCTCCGGACGCCGCAGCGCTTGTGGCACGGACGCGGTTTTCGCTTTAGCTTGCCGGCCAGGCCGGATCGGGGGACCAGGATGAAGACGATTGCATTGGCCGCGTTCGCGGCGCTCGCGACTGCCGCCATCGCGGCGCCCGCCACGGCCGCCACCGCGGCGCCCGCCACGGCAGCCATCACGGCGCCGGTCGTCATCCGCGACCGCGATCACCTGGCGCTTTCGCCCAAAGGCGATCGCGTGCTCGACGTCGAGGCGTCCGATCCCGGCGATCTCGTGGACGATCCGCACGGCAAGGTCGTGCTGCGCGACGGCGCGGGCAAGGTGCTTGGCGCCTACGATCCCTGCAAGGCCTGCAAGTACGACGGCACCGCGTGGTCGCCGTCCGGCGCCGCCTTCGTCTTCATCGCGACCGACCGCAAGGCGGGCACCGCCACGCTCTATGCGGTCGAGGCGGGCGCGAAGGCGAAGCCGCGCGCGCTCGCCGTCGTCAAAGGCGTCGCCAACACGCCGCGCTGGTCGCCCGACGGATCGCGCGTCGCGCTGCTGGCGACGGTGGGCGCGCACAAGCTGACGGGCGCGATCGAAGCCGGCGCGGCCCAGGTCGGCCGGATCGGCGACAGCAACGACGAGCAGCGCATCGCGGTCGTTTCCGCCAAGGGCGGCCCGCTCGCCTTCGTCTCGCCCGACGACGCCTACGTTTACGAGTTCGACTGGGCGCCGGGCGGGTTCGTGGGCGTGGCGGCCAAGGGCAACGGCGACAACAACTGGTGGATCGCCACGCTCGACTTCATCGGCGAGGACGGCCGCGCGCGCACCATCGCCGCGCCCAGGATGCAGATCGAGCTGCCGCGCGTCTCGCCCGACGGCAAGACGGTCGCCTTCATCGGCGGATTGATGAGCGACTGGCAGTCGATCGGCGGCGACGTCTACACCGTGCCGCTCGCGGGCGGCGAGCCGCTCGACGTTACACCGGATTTCAAAGGCTCGTTCCGCAGCATCGACTGGCGCGGCGACAAGATCGTGACCGGCGCCATCGTCGACGACGCCTTCGCCATCGGCAGCGTCGATCCGGTCTCGCGCGCGGTCGCGACGGCGTGGTCGGCCCCGGTCAGCGTGCGCACGCAGCTCTCCGGCGCCGTGCAGTTCGACGCCGGCGGCACCTCCGCCGCCGTCATCACCGAGGATTTCAACCACGCCTTCGCGATCGCGGCCGGCCCGCTGTCCAAGATCGCGCCCATCACCCACGACAACGACGCGCTGGCCGGCAACGTCTCGGTGCAGAGCGTCCATTGGGCGAACGAGGGCTTCCATCTGCAAGGCTGGCTGGTGGGACCAAAGGCCGTGGACGCATCGAAGAAACATCCCATGGTCGTCATCGTCCATGGCGGTCCCAGCTCGGCCTATACGCCGCACTACATCGCGGCCGGCGGCCAGCACGGCAGCAATTTCGATTTCGCCCACGAACTGATCGGCAAGGGGTACTTCCTGTTCTATCCCAACGATCGCGGCTCCTACGGCCAAGGCGAGGCCTTCACCCGCGCCAACGTCAAGGATTTCGGCGGCGGCGACTTGCGCGACATGCTGGCGGGCGTCGACGCTGTGGAGAAGATCGCGCCCATCGACGACGGCCGGCTCGGCCTTTACGGCCACTCCTACGGCGGCTGGTTCTCGATGTGGGCCGACACCCGGACGCGGCGCTTCAAGGCCTTCGTGGCCGGCGCGGGCATCGCCAACTGGACCAGCTATTACGGCCAGAACGGCATCGACCAATGGATGATCCCGTTCTTCGGCGCCTCGGTCTATGACGACCCGGCGGCCTATCGCGCCTCGTCCCCTATCGAGTTCATCAAGGGCGCGGGGACGCCGATGCTGCTCTATGTCGGCGAGCGCGACGTCGAATGCCCGGCGCCGCAATCGCTGGAATACTGGCACGCGCTCAAGACCATCGGCACGCCGACGGAGCTCATGATCTATGCCGGCGAGGGCCATCATTTCCGCAAGCTTTCCGATCTGAAAGATTTGCGCGGCCGCATCGTGGGCTGGTACGAGCGGTATCTGGGCGCGCCCTGATCGTGCTATGATGGGGTCGAGAACAGGGGTCTTGAGATCATGAGCGCGCGTATCGTCTTCCTTGCCGCCGCCGCGGCGCTTCTCTGCGCGGGCCCGGCGCTGGCGCAGAACTACGGCATGTACGGCGCCGGCGCGGCGCAGGAGCAGAGCTTCGGTCCGACGCCGCACGACTCCACGCCCAGCGACGAGAAGGGCCCGGTCAGCCGCGACTCCATGGCCATCGCCGAGGACATGCGGCTCAAGGGCGAATGCGACAAGGCGGTGCCGATCCTGCGCCGCTTGTCCGAGCGCGGCGAGGGCTTCGAGATCTCCCAGCTCGATCTGGGCCTGTGCCTCTTCGACCTGGCCAAGCTCGAGAGCGACGCGGCGAAGGCGGGCGCGGTGCGCAGCGAAGCCGCAAGCTGGGTCGTGCGCGCCGCCAATGCGGGCTTCGCCAAGGCGCAGGCCAGGGCCGTGTCGGTCTATCTCGACGCCACCGGCGTGCCGGCCGATCCGGTCGAGGCGCAGAAATGGGCGCTGCTCTATCACGACAACGGCATGCGGCTGGGCTTCGGCCTGCCCGACATCGCGCCCGACCTGCGCAAGCGCCTCGACGCGGCGCTCGACGACGCCGGCCGCGCGGCGGCCCGCAAGCGCGCGCGGGACTGGTCGCCGACCGTGGCTTCGGCGGACGAATAGGCGGTCGTCCAGCCCACGGTAACACAAACGTAAGCCGGTCCCCGATTGACAGCTGCCGCCGATGGTGCCAATTTTTTAGCACCATCGATGATGGACTTCGGGGAGGGCCGCCGCCATGAGCAGGGTCAGGAAAGCCAAGGACGCACCCAAGGACGGCTTCAGCCGCCGCGAGCGCGAGATCATGGACGCGCTCTACAAGCTGGGCAAGGCCTCGGCGGCGCAGATCCTGGACGAGATCCCCGATCCGCCGACCTACACCGCCATCCGCACCCAGCTCACCATCCTCGAGAAGAAGGGGCACGTGCGCCACGCGAGCGACGGCACGCGCTATATCTACGAGCCGCGCGTCGCGCGCGAGCAGATGGGCCGGCGCGCCATCGATACGCTGATGCGCACCTTCTACGACAACTCGGTCGAGCGCGTGGTGGCGGCGCTGCTCGAGCAGGAGGAGGTCGCGCCCGAGACGCTCGACCGCCTGGCCCGCATGATCGACAAGGCGAGGGAGGAAGGCCGATGAGCGAACTCTTCGTGCTGCGCGCGCTCGTGTTCGCCGGCGGATGCTTCGCAGCCTCGAGCCTCGTCTTCGCGCTCGCCTGGTGCGCGACGCGGTTCGTCCGCCGCGCCGGGCTTCGCCACGCGCTGTGGTTTGCCGCGTTCGGCGCCGCGCTGCTGGTGCCGGCCGCGGCGCTGATGGCGCCGCCGGGCGTCGTGTTCGAGCGCCGCGTCGCGGCGGAGCAGGCGCCGCCCATCTATGTCGAAGTCGCGCAGGTGCCCGCCGTGCACGAAGCCGGCGTTCAAAAAATCTCGGGCGCGCCCACGCCGTCCTGGCCGGGGATGCCGAACATGGAGACGCGCGACATCGCCGTCGCGCTCCTGATCGCCTGGAGCCTCGGCGCTTTGTGGGTGCTGTCGCGCCTGGCGCTGGGCGGCATCGCGTTGTCGGCGCTGCGCCGGAACAGCAAGCCGCACGCGCTGGCCTCCTCCGACCTGCCCCGGCTCGACACGCGCGGCCGCGAATGCGAGCTGCGTCTTGCCGCCGGCGAGGACGGCCCGATCACCTGGGGCGTGTTCAAGCCCGTCATCCTGCTGCCGCACAGCGCCGCGCGGTGGCCGCGGGCGCGGCTGCAGGCGGTGCTGCTGCACGAGCTCGCCCATGTGCGCCGCCGCGACGGCCTCACCCAGCTTCTCGCGTTCGTCGTCTGCGCGCTTCTTTGGCCGAATCCGCTCGCCTGGCTGGCGGCGCGGTCGCTGCGCCGCGAGGCCGAGATCGCGGCCGACGACCAGGTCATCGTCTCCGGCGTCAGGCCGTCCGCCTATGCCGGCGAGCTGCTCGGCTTGGCCAGCGAGTTCCGCGGCCGCCGCGGGCTCGCCGTCGCCATGGCCGGCCAGTCGGCGCTGGAAGCGCGCGTCAAATCCGCTCTCGCCCCCAATCCAAGCCGTTCAGGAGTAAGTCCGATGGATATCTTCAAAGTCGTCTCGCTAGGCGTCGCGGTGACCGCGCTGCTGGCCTTCGCGCGGCCCGACGTCGTCGACGCGAAAGACGGGCCGCAAAGGGTCGTCGACATGAGCAGCCCCGCGCCCATGACCGCGCCGACGCCCATGACCGCGCCGCCGCCCATGGCCGCGCCCACGCCCGCCGCCGCGCCCACGCCCGAAACCGACCCGACGCCGGCCGTCGATCCTGCCGCGCCCGCCGAGCCGGTCGTCATCGACGACGAAGGCCCCAGCGACGGCAACATCGTGGTGCGCGAGACGCGCGACAGGCACGGCCGCAAGGTGCGCGTCGTGCATATGGGCCACATCGACCATGCGCAGATCCAGGCCGCGGTCGAGCAGGCGCATCGCGCCGAAGCCGAGATCGCCAGGATCCAGCCCCAGATCGACCGCGCCATCGCCGCCGCCAAGATCGACGAAAAGACCGCGCGCGCCATCGCCAAGGTTGAGCCGCAGATCCGCGCCGAGGTCGCGCGCGCCATCGCCAAGGTCCAGCCTGCGATCCATCAGGCCATGGTCCAGGTGCGCATCAGCCAGAAGGCCATCGAGGCCGCGGCGCGCGCGCATGCCCATATGATCCGCATGGAGAGGCATGTCGACAACGCGATGGAGCATGACGACGAAGCCGGCGCCGACGCCGACGACGACAGCGCCGCGGGCAACGAGGCCGACGACGACCACGACGCCGACGAGAACGGCGACGAGTCCGAGCCCGAGGATTCTCCGGAACATGCTTCCGCGCATGAATAACGCTTAACGGCGAAATTCGCGGCGGCAGTTGCGTCAGGGGCGCTTCTGCCGCCGCTTCATGTCGACATCGTGGCGCCGCGGTGCCGATGGCGCCGCAAACCCGTCAAGCTGCCGCCCCACTCGCGCGTCCATACTTCGCGCATGGGCGACCTGCACGACGTCTTCGTCACGGGCACCGGCGCGTTCCTCCCGGGCGACCCCGTTCCCAACGACCGCATGGAAGATCACCTGGGCCGCATCCACGGCCGCGACTCGGCGCTCGGACGGCGCGCGCTGCGCTGGAACGGCGTCGAACGGCGGCACTATGCGCTGAAGCCCGACGGCTCGGTCACGCACAGCAATGCCGAGATGTGCGCGCGCGCCGTGGAGCATGCGCTGGACGCCGCCGGCATGGAGCGCGACACGCTCTCGTTCCTCGCCGCGGCCACGACGCAGGGCGACTATCTCGTGCCCGGCCATGCGACCGCGGTGCAAGGCGAGCTCGGAGGCGCGGCGATGGAGATCGCGAGCTTCCAGTCGGTCTGCGGCTCGTCGCTGATGGCGGCGAAGAGCGCGTTCCTGAACGTGCGCGCGGGCGAGCACCGCAGTGCCGCCGCCTGCGCCGGCGAGTTCTCGTCGCGCTGGTTCCGCCCGTCCTTCTATGAAGGCACCGCGCTGGTCGACGCCAAGGGCCGCCTGCGCGCCGAGGCCGATTTCCTGCGCTTCACCTTGTCCGACGGCGCAGGCGCGATCGTGCTCTCCGACCGGCCGCGCGAGGACGGCTTGTCGCTGCGCGTCGAATTCATCGACATCGTCTCGCTCGCCGGCCGCTTCGATCCCTGCATGTGGGCGGGCGCCGCGGTCGAGACGCGCGCCGATCTGAAGAATTCCTGGGCGCATCAGGGCCCGGTCGCCGGCCATGCCGGGGGCGGCATCGCGCTGCTGCAGGACTTCGAGCTTCTGAAGCGCGTCATCCGCGCCTGGATCGGCGAATACCTCAAGAAGGTGGACGGCGGACGCATCGTGCCGGAGGCGATAGACCACCTGCTGTGCCACTACTCGGCCAGGTCGCTGCGCGCCGAGATCGTGTCGCTGCTTCAGGATACCGCCGGCATGATCCCGGAGACGAAATGGTTCTCGGTGCTGCGCGAGAAGGGCAATACCGGCGCCGCCTCGATCTGGGTGATGCTCGACAGCCTGATGCGCTCGGGTGCGGTGAAACGCGGCGAGAAGCTGCTCTGCGTCGTGCCCGAAAGCGGCCGCGCGCTGGTGGGCTTCATGCAGATGGAGGCCGTGTGATGAACATCCAGACCATGGCGATGAGCGAAGCGGTCGGCGACGTGATGCGCAAGCTGACCGTCGCCTTCACCGAGTTCGAGCAGCGGCTGGAGCAGACGGCGCTGTTGCGCAAGCTGGCGCGCGGGCGCTTCACCCTCGACGACTATCGCCGCTTCCTGGTCGAGCTGCGCCAGCAGGTCAAGGACGGCGCGCTGTGGATGTCGCGCGCGGCCTCGAACGTCGGCGAGGATCACCTGGAGCTGCGCTCGTCCTTGATGCGCCACGCGGTCACCGAACATCGCGACTTCCGCATGCTGGACGCCGACTATGTCTCGACCGGGGGCGAGCTCGAGACGATCCAGTCCGCCGAGAAGAACGCGGGCTCGGAAGCCCTCTCCGCCTTCATGTTCAACGAGGCGTCCAAGCCCGATCCCTTCGGCCTGCTCGGCGCGATGTGGATGATCGAAGGGCTGGGCGCGGTCAAGGCGCGCGAATGGGGCAGGCTGGCGCAACGCAGCCTGGGCCTGCCCGACGCCGCCGTGCGTTTCCTGCTCTATCACGGCGACAACGACCTCGGCCACATCGAGGAGTTCAAGGAGATGCTGGCGCTGGTGCTGCCGGGCGAAGAGACCGCGCGGCGCATCGTGCGCACCGCCGAGGTCGTGGGCCGGCTCTATACTTTGCAGATCGAGGAGATGGCGGCGTGATGTTGCGGCCTGCCGACGAGATGGCGGCGTGAGCGCGCGCGACTTCGACCTCGCGCTTTACGATCCGCGCGACCCCAGCCCGTTCCTGGCGCTCTATCTCGACCACTCCCTGCCGATGGACAAGGAGGCCAAGGCGGCGCTGCTGCGCGGGGCCGCGTCGTGGTCCAGGCGCTGGTTCTTCAACCTCGTCCGGCCGTTCGTCTTCGCGTTCTTTCTGGCGGTGAAGGCGCTGCGTGGGATATCCCCACGCTTCCCCAACCTCAACCGCGCGCTGCACACGCTCATATATTGGGGCTTGAAGCATTTCGCCTCGCCGGATGCGAACCTGCTGATCCTGCGCCACTTCCATGTCGGCACCGAGATCCTGGCCTTCATCAAGGCCAATGCCGGGCCGGTCGCGATCGACACCGTGCCGCTGCGGCCGCGCGGCCTGGCCGATATCAGGGACAACCTGTTCCTGCAGCACGACCTCAACGTCTACAACTTCATCATCCAGCTCAATGCGAGCCTGGGCTGCCAAGGCCGCCAGCTCGAGCCGGTCGCCAGGCCCGACTTCTCGATGATCACCGACGGGCCGTTCGACATCGCGCCGCTGACGCGCGGGCTCTTCGCCTTCGCCGACGTGCAGACCGCGGTCGAGGTCTATACCCCGCTCTATGCGCTGTTCCTGCCGCGCAAGGATTTCGTCCGCGCGGCGACCTCGCTGCAGCTCGACGAGACCATCGCGATCTATGTCGCGCGGATCCTCGGCAGCGACTATCACCTGTCCTTCGTCAAGAACGGCCATCCGCTGGTGCAGCTCTCCACGCTCAAGGCCGGACACCGGCTGATGATGCACGGCCTCGACTGCGAGGGCCTGCACGGCTGGCTGCGCGAGCTCAAGCGGCGGCAAGCCGCTGGCTTGGCGCTTACGGCATGACCTGCTTCAGGAAGGTGCGCTCCTCGCGCAGGATGAAGCGCTCGCGCTCGGCGAACTCGAAATTGGCGCGCGACTTGGGATCGTTGCGCAGGCAGGCGCGGTAGTTCTCGTAAGCCGCCAGGCTGTCGAAGCCGATCAGCGCCAGGGCCTCGTAGTTGGTGCCCTCGTGGGGCAGGAAGTAGCCGAACAGCATGCCGCCGCAGGCCGGGATCAGGCTCAGCCAGTTGCGCGCGTATTCCTCGAACTTGTCCTTGCTGTGCGGGTCGATCTCGTAGCGGATGCAGCACACGACGTTCATTCTTCCATCTCCATCGAAACGTGGAGGCAGGATAGGGGATGGCGCGGCGGCGATGGTTCGACTACCATCGAACTATGAGAGACGCCGTTCGATGAAGGAAGGCCCTCACATCGCCCCTGTTGCCGCCCTGATCGGCGACCCCGCCCGCGCCAACATGCTGGCGGCGCTGCTGGCCGGCAAGGCGCTGACCGCGGGCGAGCTGGCGCGCGAGGCCGGCGTGAGCGCGCCGACCGCAAGCTCGCATCTCTCAAAGCTTGCGGGCGGCGGATTGGTGAGCGTCGTGGCGCAGGGCCGTCACCGCTATTTCCGCCTCTCGGGCGCGGACGTCGCCGAGATGCTCGAGAAGATGATGGGCGTCGCCGCCCGCGCCGGCCATCTGCGCACGCGCACCGGGCCCAAGGCGCCGGCGCTGCGCAAGGCGCGCGTCTGCTACGACCACCTGGCGGGCGAGATGGGCGTGGCCATGCTCGAGCGGCTGGTCGCGCAGCGTCTCGTCACCGGCGGCGACGTCCCCAGGCTCACCGAGCGCGGCGAGGTCGCGATGGCCAAGCTCGGCATCGACGTGACGCGGCTCAAGGGCGAACGCCGCGCGGTGTGCAAGCCGTGCCTCGACTGGAGCATGCGCCGCCACCACCTCGCAGGTGGATTGGGCGCGGCGCTGCTGGAGCGCTTTTTCGCGCTTAGGTGGGCAAGGCGCGACCGGGCGAGCCGCGCCGTGGTGTTCTCGCCGCAGGGCGAGCGCGCCTTCGAGCGGTTGTTCGTGCTATGAGGTTCCTGTCAAAGGGGAACATCATGAAACTCACAGCTCTCGTCGCGGGCCCCGCGCTCGCGCTTCTCGCCGCTTCCGCTCCCGGTGCATCGGCCGCCGCGGTCACGACCTTCGACGTCGACGGCGCGATGTTCCTGTTCCAGACCGGCATCGACATCAAGGGCGACGTGTTCGGCTTCTGGGTCGATCAGTCCTCGGTCCGCCACGGCTATGTCCGCATGAAGGACGGCACGCTCACCAAGTTCGACGCGCCGCATGCGGTGGACACCTCGGCGTCGGGTGCCGACGCCAGCGGCAACCTGGTCGGCGACTTCGTGGACGGCAACCTTCACAAGACGCGCTTCTATCTGCGCAAGATCGACGGCAGCTTCACCGTGTTCGACGTCGCGGGCAACGTCCACGTCACCGCGACCGATCCGCATGGCGGCACCGTCGGCTACGAGCCGGGCCATGACAGCTTCCTGCGCAAGAAGACCGGCAAGGTGAAGATGTTCGGCGCGCCGAACGGCTCGGACACCGAAGCCGTCGCGGTGATCTCCGACGGCACCGTCGCGGGCTCGTTCGCTCCGTCCCAGTTCCCGCCGGTCTCCAGCGGCTTCATCCGCCATCCCGACAAGAGCTTCACCGTCTTCGACGTGGCTGGCGCGGACCTGACGCAGGTGATGGGGATGAATGCCGACGGCATCGTGGCGGGCTATTACGTCGTCGGCCAGGCGCACGGCTTCCTGCGCACGCCCGACGGCGCCATCGCGCCCTTCGATCCCAGCGGCTCGCATCTCACGCAGCCGACGGCGATCAGCGCCAAGGGCCTCGTCGCCGGCTACTACAAGGACGCGGACGACGTGCATCACGGCTTCATCCGCGGGGTCGACGGCAAGTTCACGATCTTCGACGTCGCCGGTGCCGCGAATACCGAGCCGGCGACGATCAACGCCAGGGGCACGGTCGCCGGAACCTGGACCGACGCGGACGGCCACACCCACGGCTTTGTCCGCACGCCGTGAGCTCAGGCACCGCGAGAAGGGGCGGCCGCTTCGACGCCGCCCTTCAGGCCGCCTTGCGCGCGATGAACTTCGGATAGTGCTCCTCCATCATCCGCTCGCGATAGGCGATCAGGTTCTTGTGGGTCAGCGCCGCGGTGCGCAGCTTGCTGTCGAAGAACGGCGTCATCGCGCCGGCGACGAAGGCGAAGGCGGTGGCGTCCGCGGCGCAGGGCGCGGGCCCGAACAGATAGGGCTTGTTGCCCAGCAGGCTCGAGAGCGCGGCCAGCGAGCGGCCGCCCAGCTCGGCGATCTCGTCGGGCGAGTGTCGGCCGAGGCCCTGGCCGTGCAGCGTCTGGCGCACGCGTTCGCGGCCCGCCTGCCTGGCCGCCTCGCGCGTTTCGGCGGGCAGCGCGTCGAAGAAATGCGCCGGGCCCGACGCGAAATTCCCGTCGTCCATCCAGCGCGCATGCAGCAGCGCGAAATAGAGATGGTCCTCGAGCATGCGCTCGATCGCCCAGCCGCGCGCGCGCAGGTCGGGGGTCAGGCCGCGGTCGAGATCGACGCCGTATTTGCGCTCGATATGGGCGCGGATGAAGGTCGAGTCGGCGATGCGCACGCCCTTGTCCTCGATGAAGGGAATCTTGCCCTTGGGAGCCGTGGGCGGCGCGGCGCGCTGCTTGACGTAGGACAGGCCCGCCATCTGCAGCTGCACCTCGGTCTTCATCACGAACGGGCTCGGATCGGGCAGGCCGAAAGCCGGGCCGAAGCCATACAGGGTGATCATGGGTCCTCTCCTCTTATGGAGGGTAGTCATACTGCCAGGCTCCTGACAGCATGGTGTCAGCAGCGTGGCAGTAGGGTGCAGCATGAGACCGGCCGACCGCCTCTTCCGCATCATCCAGATCCTGCGCCGCAAGCGCAGGCCGACGACCGCGCAGGAGATCGCCTCGGAGCTCGAGACCTCGCTGCGCACCGTCTATCGCGACATTGCGCAGCTGACGGCCGAGCGCGTGCCGATCCGCGGCGAGGCCGGCATCGGCTATGTGCTCGAGGGCGGCTTCGACATGCCGCCCTTGATGCTCACCCCCGACGAGATCGAGGCGGCGATGCTGGGCGCGCAATGGGTGATGAGCCGCGCCGATGCCGAGCTGTCGCGCGCCGCGTCCGACCTCATCGCCAAGATCGGCGTGGTGATCCCCGAGCATCTGCGCCCGCTGCTGATGGAGCCCGCGCTGACGCCCTTGACCTCGCACAAGGGCCCCGGCGACGCGATCGACATGGCGCGGGTGCGCGCCGCGATCCGCACGCAAGGCAAGATCGCGCTGGTCTATCGCGACGAGAAGCAGGCCGAGACGCGACGCCTCATCTGGCCGATCGGGGTGAGCTATTGGGACGCGGTCCGGCTGATCGTGGCGTGGTGCGAGATGCGCAAGGGCTTCCGCCATTTCCGCACCGACCGCGTCGTCACGGCCGAGTTCCTGGAGCTGCGCTATCCCACCGCGCGCGCCAGGCTGCGCGCGCAGTGGAAGAAAGAAATGGAAATAGAAGGTGAGCGCGGCGACTACGCACGCAAGCTCTCCCGGCCGTCGGCCGCGCCGACGCCGATGTCCGGGCTGATGGAATAACGGATTTTGCGCTCATTCGATCCATTCGTGACCGAAAAACCACGTTCGGCGGCTTCTGCGCCACGCGCCTGCGGGCCGCGACAACTTTCGCCCGATTCGGACGTTCAACTGGACAAGGGGAAGGAGAGATAGAGGCAGCCACCGTGAACACGCTCGATATTTTGAAGGCCAAGGCGAACGCGAACGTGCAGCGTTCCAAGGCGGAACATCTCGACGACGACGACGACACCTGCATCGGCGCGCATGCCGACTACCGCCGCGAGGATTTCGTGTTTTCGCGCACGCAGTCCATCGAGATGCGGGGATTGGAATGGGAAAGCCGGCTGAAGCCGCTCAAGCCCTGGGTGCCGAACTTCGCCGCCAACCTGGCATTCGCGATCTTCGCGTAAGGATCGGGTCAGGCGAACTGCGGTGAAGTCTGCGCCGCATCGTCGCCGATAGCGCGTGCCGCATCTACCGCATGCCGCATCGACCGATGGGTGCGAAGCGGCATCGGCCGAAACAGCTACTCTTCCTTCTTCAGCATCGCCCGTGCGTCGGTGGCGTCCTGCTTGGCGGCGGCGAGCTCGCCCGAGGCGATGCCGGCGCGCGCCTTGGCCGCCGCGGCCTCGAGCGCGGTCTTCTTCGCCGCGTCGGCGGTGTCGGGAATGGCGCCGTGGCCGGCCTGGGCGCAGGGGTCGAGCTCCTTGCCGTCATAGCCGTCGCCGTGCGGGCCGACGAGGCAGTTCAGCGTGTGGTGCAGGTGCGCATGCACGCCCGCGATGTCGGGCGCGCCGGCCGCGAAGCCCGCATGCATGCCGGCATTGACGATCTCGGAATGCGCGTCGGCAAAGGCCGCGACGGGCAGGAGCAGGACGGCCGCGACGGCGGCGCCGATCAATACGTGCTTGGAGCGGGATGCGAAGTGGGCCATGGGCGGTTTTCCCGAATGAGGCGGAGCGACGATACCACCGCCGCGGGAGGCCCAAAAGCAGACGGCCCACGCCTTCCGGCGCGGGCCGCTCTGCCGTCGAAGCATGGCTGCCCGGGCGTCGCCGGGCGCAGGTCAGCGGATCGAGGCCAGCTCGCCCTGAAGGCCGCGGGAATCGGGGTTCTTGACGCTGGAGGACAGAATCGCGCCGACGCTCGCCCTCTGGCCGTAATACTCGCTGTTCCATTCGTGGCGCGGCTTGATGATCGAGCCGTTGAAGGTCAGCCCGCCATAGGCGCCCGTAGCCGAAGTCCACACCACGATGTCGCCGCCATGGCCCGAGGTCGCGCCTTCCGCGCCCGAGGACAGCGTGACCGCGGTGATGCCGCCGCCGGCGCCGATCTTGAACTCGTCGTGCTGGATGCCGGCCAGTGCGCGGTCGCTCATGATCAGCATCACGATCTCGGCCTTCTCGAGCCCGATCTGCAGGCCGAACGAGCCCGAGCCCATGGAATAGAACGCCGGCGACGACCAGCCGCGGCCGTTGTGCTTGAGCAGCACGCCGTTGCCGCCTTCGGCGCCGAAGATGAAGCCGCCCTTGACCAGCGAGGGCACGATCAGCACGGCGCGGGCGCGATGCAGCATGTCCGAGGCCGCGGCGAAGGCCGGGTCGCTCTTCATGTGCTCGGCGACGCGCGTCGCATGCGCGACGAGCTCGGTCTGGTCGGACGCGAAGGCGGTGGAGGCGGTCAGCGCCAGCGCCAGCGCCGCCCCGGAAACGAGGTGGGAAATCTTCATGGCTATCTCCTTGGATGAATCGTAAGCGTCAAACGTTCGGCGGGGCGGAAGGTTGCTTCCGTCGGATCGCCGCGCAGCGCGGATCGCGCGCGCTCACTCGTCCACGTCGGCGGTGCAGCTCGAGTTCGTGCCCCACAGGTTGCCCGCGCTCGACTTGAGCACGGTCTGCATGCGCTTGCTCATCTTGGGGAAGAAGACGATCCCCGTCGCCTCCTCGATGTCGTCGATGGCGACGGCATAGGTCGGCAGGCTCCTGGTATCGAGGCCGTCGTCGGGCATGGGCAGCATCATGCCCAGCGCGCGCTTGTTCGTGGGGTCGTAGATCACCTTGAAGAAGGCATCCGCGACGCGCACGCGCTTGTCCTTCCTGCCGTTGTTGTCCTTGCCGTCCTTGGGCAGCCAGCGCTCCTTGGCCTTGGTGTAGACCGGGCCGGTGACGACATAGAGCTCGGGCCGGTCTCCGCAGGCGATCCAGCGGCGGATGTCCGTCTCGAGCACGCGCCAGATGGCCTGGTTGTAGCGCGGACCGACCTGCGGCGACATGTTGGTGAGCAGGAAGCTCTCGTCGGTCATCGGCTGGCTGGAGGCGAAATCGCCGGCCGGCGCCTGATGGCCCCGGTCGAAGCCGCTGCCCTTGTAGTCGTCGAGCTGCGGGCCCTTGTCCGCGATCGCCGAATCCACGTCGGGATCGGGATGGAAGTTGTTCTTGCGCTGGGCGTTGCCGGTGATCTGCGCCCGCGGCAGCCGCTCGATCACCCAGTCCGGCGCGCGCGTTTCGGGATCGAAGGCCACCGCATAGCCCGGCCGGCAGAGCCCGATCGGCAGCTTGCGCATCGAAGGCAGGCCGGTCAGCTTGTAGCGGTCGGCGCAGGACTTGAAGCCCGGCGCGTCCGCGGCTCTTGCGCCGCCCAAAGGCGCGAGCGGCACCAGCAGCAGCGGCGCCAGCAGCGCCGCGACGCGGACGGCGCGCATCTCAGCCTCCCGTTTTGGCAGCTGCC